>Ga0209008_1000051_pt1 | contig 60185 bp, 55 predicted proteins | sample JacPin_JW_Ref_O3_FD_187963 | JGI IMG/M metagenome (GOLD analysis project Ga0209008, IMG submission 187963) | Forest soil microbial communities from Algoma, Ontario, Canada - Jack Pine, Ontario site 1_JW_Ref_O3 (SPAdes) (version 2) | ecosystem: Environmental > Terrestrial > Soil > Boreal... | reverse complement strand
AGTCCTGCGCGCATCTTATGCGCGCACGCTGGAATCTCCCTTTAATGAAAATTTGATTCTCTCGAGCATCGGTTGCAGCAACCCGGTTCTGAGTCCGCTGCTGGCTTGTTCGTCTGTGGTGCCAGGCACCTTTCAGGCGAATCCTTTAAATCCCGGCTTCCGCAACGAGTTTCATCTCGGTCTCGAGCAGGCGTTTTCGCGTTATCTGGTCTTTTCCGGCGAGTGGATCACAAAATACACGCACAATGGCTACGATTTCAGCGTGCTCGGCAACACTCCCATCACTTTTCCGATTGAATGGCACAATGCAAAAATTCCAGGATACGCGGGTAGCTTGAGAGTTCCGAATCTGCACGGTTTCTCGGCGCAGTTGGTCTTCTCGAGTGTGGCCGCGCGTTTCTTCCATCCGCAAATCGGTGGGGCGGGCGCCACCGTGTCGACCACTGACCTTCCCTTCCGAATCGATCATGACGAAAAATTTAACGAGACGACCCACTTGCAGTATCAGCCATGGAAGCGGGGTCCGTGGTTCGGATTCAATTGGCGCTATGACAGCGGCCTGGTCGCCGGTAACGCTCCGTGCTATGGAGAGAATCCGGGCAACGATTGTCCGCAGTCAACCACAATCGGCGGGCAGCCAGCGGTCTCCTTGCAAGACGCTTTCGGAAATCCATTGAGTGCCGACCAGGAGTACGAGGCCGGATTTACCTGCGCCGGCTCTACTGCAACTCCCACCACTCCGCTGCCCTCCACTTGCTTGGCATCGCAGTTCGGATCCAACCGGATCAAAGTGCCGGCAATCAACTCGGAGAACGACGATCACAATCCGCCGCGCATCGCTCAACGCAGTTTATTCGATGTTTCGACGGGCGACGACAACCTGTTCAAAGGCGACCATTACAAATGGAGTCTGACGTTCACCGCGATCAACATCGCCAACAAGGTGGCTCTGTATAACTTTCTTTCGACCTTCAGTGGGACTCACTTTGTGACGCCGCGCGCGCTGACGGCGCAGCTGGGGTTCCACTTCTAAGGGGTGTCCTTCCCCTAGTGAGGGCGGCACGGCTTAGGCTGTACTGCCCTTATTTTCCAACCTTCCTTGCCACAAACTCAGCGACCCCGCGATTGCGCACCGGTCGTTCCATGTGATGTAAAACGCGCAGTCCGGGAACGAGGGAGGGTAATTCGTTTCTGACCGATGGATTTTTGCCTTCGCTGGATGAGTTCACATCCGCGCTCCATAGCAGAGCCATCTTACCGAGGAGCAGACCGTCAGGTTTCAACGCAGAAACGATTTTAGGGAAAAGGTTGCAGTCGAGATAATAGAACAGCACGATCAGATCGAATCGTTGAGGTTCAAACTTGTAGTCGGAAGCATCCGCCACGAGAAGGTCGAGTTGGATATTTTCTTGAAGAGCCGCCTCGCTGAGTTTTGGATTGCTGCTTCGGAAACGTCGACGACGCTTACCTGCCATTGCCGTTTCACCAGCCAGAGCCCATGTCTGCCAATCCCACCGGCTAAATCGAGCGCTACTCCTCCCTTCGGGAAGAAGGGAGATACAAACTCGTCGTAGGCCGAAATAAAGAACGGATCTGGCTCGGTCAGCGAAGGCAGGCCCTGCTCGTACTTGAGATCCCAGCGTGCCCTTTGTTCTTCACTGCTCATGACGCTAGTCCACTCCACTACTGCTGGGGCACGCATGCCTACTGAAGTGTGGCGTATTGGGCCTTGACCTCTTTGAGCAGCGGCAGGTCCGGATCAGCGTCTTTCCAATCGGCGAGAAAATTCTGGTAGGCGATGCGAGCTTTCGGCGCATCGCCTTCTTTCTGAGACAGCCGGCCCAGTTCTAATTGTGCGACCACATACACTGGGTCAGGGCCGCTGCGGGCTTTGAGGTCGATGACCTTCTGGAAGTCCTGCCGTGCTTCGGCATATCGGCCGGCCAACTCGTAGGCCAACCCTCGCGTGATAAAAACGCCGGTACTGCCGCGAGCATAGAGTGCCACACCGTTGATTAAGTCAATTGCTTTGGCCGGATCGGCTTTGGCGGGATTAGCCGGCCGCAGCGCTACAATAGCCCGAATCATGGGAGCGGCCACGTTCACCGCCATCGTATCGTTCGGATGGGTGCGCTGAATCTCATCGGCCACCGCGATCGCCTTCTGGTCCTCGCGCGTGATAGCGAGGGCTATTCCCGAATTCCACAATATGTTTAAGGTGTGGGGGGATTGCAGCGCTTCGTTGACCTCGGCGATGGCTTCACTGCGATTGCCCACGAGCGCCTCGGAGCCGGCAAGACTGGACTCGACGCTGGCGCGACCCTGCAAATGCAGTCGCTCAAATACGTCCGCAGTCTGGCGCGTCAGGTCGCGCGCCTTCTGGAACTGACCGCGAGCGGTAGCCAGCCCGGCCCGGAATGCAAGAACGGTCATATCTCCCTCCGGAGTCCCTGACGTAAGTTGCAGTTCCTTCTCCATGTCGGCATCTTTGCCTTCGGCCCAGTCGCAGCCAGCCAAGCCCAGGTGAAAGCTCATGGGAGAGATCTTGCGCTGGAGTCCGGTATTGAAAGTGGCGCGCGCCTCCTCGACTCGGTTCAATCCCTCATAAGCCCAGGCAAGGTTCGAGTAACCGGTTACCGAATCAGGATCGACTTCCACGGCACGCTTTGCATTCTCCAGCGCATTGTCAAATTGCCCGAGTTGGTTATAAATGCTCGCCAAATTGCTCAATGGCGTCGAATCGCGCGGATAAGTCTGGCGATAGAGTTCGTAAGCAGTAATGCCTTTGTCGATCTGGCCATTGTCGCTGTAATAGTGAGCCATGATGTAGAGCTTCTCGCGCTCGCTGGCCCGGTCGCGTAGCTCGAATGCCTTCTGCCGGTTTTGCTCGGAAAGCTCCGTCTGCCCCAGATTGCTATAGACCGTGCCCAGGCGGGCATAAGCCATGGCGAAGTTAGGATCGATCTCGGCCGCGCGCTGATAGTCGGGCAGTGCGCCCAGTTCATCGCCGACGTTGTGCTTGGCATCGCCGAGGCTCAGAGCCTTCAGGGCGTCGAGGGACGACGTGGTCGCTTGCGAAAGTGACATGTCGTACTTCTGTACCATGGAGAGCGATTCGCCGAGTTGTCCGCGCAGCTTGCTGGCGGCGCCATGCAACGCATTCAGCACATCCTCTTTCTTATCCGCCTGAACCTGCTGCCGTCCCAACGAATCGCCCGACGCAGCATTGGTTGCTTCGAGAGTGACAACGTACTGGCCTCCAACGCTATCGATGCTGCCGTTGAGCATCGCCTTGATGCCTTCGCGCTGGCAGATTTCGCGCCCGACATCGGCGGTAATACGGTCGTCAGGTCCGCGGCCCATAAACTGCAGGGTTTGGCGAATCTTCTGTTCGGGGAAGACATTCAAATATGGCGATTGCCCGAGATCGACGGCCAGCGCCTTTTTGAGCGTGCCATCGAAAACGGGATCGGTGGTGGTATTTACAAAATCCGCAATCAGGATCGAATCTTTTTCGGTCAGCGCGTGCCCACGCTTGAGAAATACAAAGCCAATTCCGGCAGCGACGATCGCGACAAGCAAAGCGGGGATGAGCCACCCCGGAAGCTTGCGAGGGGGCGCGGGTATCTTGTGGACGCCGGAGCTCCGGGCCGCCGAACCGGATGAATCCGCCGCCAGCAGCGTCCCCGAGCTGGAATCGCGCCGCAGACGCTTTAAGTCGGAGCGCACATCGGCGGCGCTTTGGTAGCGCAAGTCGCGATCTTTTTCCAGCAGCTTATTCAGAATTTCTTCGAAGTGCGGAGGTAGGTCTGGATTCAGCCGCAGGGCCGGCATCGGCGGACGATTCAGAATCGCGTCGAAAATAACGGCGGACGTGTCTCCGCGAAAAGGCACCGCACCGGTCGCCATCTCATAAAGGACTGCGCCGAAAGAGAAGAGATCGCTGCGGGCGTCGAGATCCTTGCCCCGCGCCTGCTCCGGCGACATATAGGCCACAGTGCCGACGGTCGAGCCAGGACTGGTCAAGAATGGGTCGTCGACGGTCACCGCCGTTCCCATGGTAACGGCGGAGTGGAGTGAAGTTTTGCCGGTGCGCTTGGCCAAGCCGAAATCGAGAATCTTCGCCTGATTGCGGCTGGTCACAAAAATATTCGCTGGCTTGATGTCGCGGTGGATGATGCCTTTGGCGTGCGCGGCGTCCAGAGCGTCGGCAATCTGCGCGCCGAGATCGAGCAAGGCCTCGAGTTCGAGCGGCTGGCTCTGAATGCACTTCTTCAGTGTTTCGCCTTCCAGCAACTCCATGGCGATGAAGTGGCGGCCGCCGTCCTCACCGACCTCGTAGATGGTGCAGATATTTGGATGATTGAGAGCTGAGGCGGCGCGCGCCTCCCGCTGAAACCGGTCGAGCGCGACGGGATCTTTTTCCGTCTCCGGTGGAAGGAACTTGAGCGCGACGTGGCGGCCCAGGTTGATGTCCTCGGCCTCATAGACCACGCCCATCCCGCCACCGCCCAATTGCGAGAGCACGCGATAGTGGGAGACGGTCTGGCCGATCATCGTCTGGGCGGTCATTCCTGAGAACACTCCTGGGAGAGAGTTATTCATCGTAGGCTCGCCGGTTCTGGCAAGTCAAACCTCAGCACCTTGGTCGACACTGGGGATTAGAAAATCATTCGCGCAAAAATACTAGGAAGGTCACGCCTCAAGCTTTCCTTCGTGAACCTTCGTGCCCTGTGGTGGTAAACAGTTCGCCTGCGTCCCCTGACCCCTTATACGCACCGGCGAGTCGAGCGGTTCCCGGCGTGCAGGAGCCGGGTTTAGTGATTTGTTTTCTGCGGTTTGACTCCGAGGGCGCGACTGCCACCTGAGCCGGCGAATGGCCAAACGGTCATTCTTTTCCATTACCGAAGTTTCCCCCTCTACTCTGAATGCTTTCGTGCCACAACACCCGCTGTTATCTAATGAGGTGTTGCCGTGTATCTCGCGCATGGGAATTACGGCCCGGCTTCCGGGCAGGAGTTCGTCCCGATGAAAACCCGTCCTCAATCCTTCCGGGACATGAGTGCGGCGCCACGCCTTTTTATAGGCGTGGTGGTAGTTTGCGGGACGATCGTTCTGAGCTACTCCGTCTGGCACGGCAAGAGCGAAAATCCAGTTAAATTCTTGTGCTATCTGGCGATTGCTCTGGCGGCCTCGCGGCTCAAGGTCAATCTGCCCGGTATCACCGGCACGATGTCGGTAAATTTCCTTTTCTTGCTGCTGGGTGTGCTCGAGCTGAGCTTGTCGGAGACCATGGCGCTCGGCTGTGCAGCGGTCGTCGTGCAATGCCTGGGCAACGATCGTCCGAATCCGGTGCAAGTCGCCTTTAACGTTTGCTCGACCGCGCTGGCGATTGCGGTCACCTTTGCCGCCTATCGCTACTCGCTGGGGCATCACACAGTGAGTAATCCATCGACCCTCTTGTTCTTGGTGGCCTGCGTGTATTTCGTCGCCAACACCCTGCCCGTGGCGGCCGCCATCTCGTTGACCGAGCGCAAATCGCTGCGCAAAATTTGGGCCGATTGCTATTTCTGGAGCTTCCCCTACTACCTCGTAGGTGCGGGCGTAGCTGGCATGATGAGCTGGCTGCACGGCTTCACCGACTGGCAGACCTCACTGCTGACGCTTCCCGTGGCTTATCTGATCTACCGTTCCTACCGGCTTTATCTCGGCAAACTGGAAGACGAGAAGCGCCACGTCGAAGAAATGGCCGACCTGCATATGCGCACCATTGAGGCCCTGGCGCTCGCCATTGAAGCCAAGGATCAGACGACGCACGATCACTTGCAGCGAGTGCGGGTGTATGCGGTCGAGGTCGCCAAAGATCTGAAAGTGGATCGCGAAGGGATGGAAGCCTTGCAGGCCGCCGCCTTGCTCCACGACATCGGTAAACTGGCGATCCCCGAGCACATCATCTCGAAGCCGGGACGCCTGACGCCGGAAGAATTCGAGAAAATGAAAATTCATCCGCTGGTGGGGGCGGAGATTTTGGAGCGCGTGCAATTTCCCTACCCGGTCGTGCCCATCGTGCGCGCCCACCACGAAAAATACGATGGCACGGGATATCCGCTGGGGTTGAAAGGAACGGAGATTCCGATCGGCGCTCGCATTCTGGCGGCGGTTGATTTTCTCGACGCGCTTGCCTCCGACCGCCAATATCGTCGTGCCCTGCCGCTCAATGAAGCGATGTCGCGGCTGGTGGATGAATCAGGAAAGTCGTTTGATCCGCAAGTCGTCAAGGTGCTGGAACGCCGCTACGTCGACTTGGAGCAACTGGTCCACCAGCGCACCGACAGCATGAGTAAGCAGAAACTTTCCACCGAAGTAGAAGTAAAGGATGTCGACCCAGGCTCGAAGGCTGAGCCTGCCAGCAGGCCGGCAGCCGGATTCGAGGCGCAAGGGAAACGGCAAGTGCCGGAGCGCAGTTTCCTCGGCTCGATCGCGGCCGCGCGTCAAGAAGCGCAGACTCTTTTCGAACTCAGCCAGGATCTGGGAGCGTCGCTCAGCCTGGGCGAAACCCTCTCGGTGTTTGCGGTGAAACTGCGGCGCGCGATGCCCTACGATGCGATCGCCATCTATGTGCGCCATGGCGACGAGCTTGTTCCCGAATATGTGAATGGCGACAACTTTCGCCTCTTCGCCTCGTTGCGCATTCCGATGGGTCAAGGGCTCTCCGGATGGGTAGCCCAAAATCTTAAGCCGATTCTCAACGGCAATCCTTCGGTCGAGCCCGGCTATCTGAACGACGCTTCAAAATACAGCACCCTGAATTCAGCGCTCGCCGTGCCGCTGGAGGGCTTGCAGGGCGTGGTCGGCGTGGTTGCTCTCTATCACGCGGAGAAAGACTTCTTTACCTCCGATCACCTGCGCATTCTGCTGGCGGTTAGCTCAAAGATGGCAATGGCGATCGAGAACGCGGTCAAGTACGAACAGGCGGAAAATTCGGCGGTCACCGATTACTTGACGGGACTGCCCAATGCGCGCTCGCTGTTCTTGCAACTCGACCGCGAAATGGCCCGCTGCAAACGCGACAGCACAAGCCTGACCGTCATGGTCGCCGACCTTGACGGCTTCAAGCAGATCAATGACCGTTTCGGGCATTTGGAAGGCAACCGCGTCCTGCGCCTGTTTGCCCATACGCTGAAAGAAACCAGCCGCGAGTACGACTACGTGGCCCGCATGGGCGGCGATGAATTCGTGGTCATCGCTCCTGGACTCACCGTCGAGGCAGCCGCGCGCAAGGCGGAACAGATGCGAGACTTAGCGCAGCAGGCTGGAAAAGATATTTGCAATGAAGACATTCTGTCGCTCAGCGTGGGCCGCGCCGTGTATCCCGAAGACGGCATCGATGCCGAGAAAATTTTATCGGAGGCGGACAAGCGCATGTATCTGCAAAAGCGCAACCAGTCCACTCCCAAGAACCGCCGCCTGTACCCGCGGGTGCGCGGCCGCCTTACCACCGAGATTTCCGGCAATGACCAACCTCAATCTCTCGGCATTATTACCAACCTTAGCCTAGGCGGTTGCTATGTTGAAACCAGCGGCATCCTGCTGCCCGGGTCGCAATTCAAACTCGCCTTCTCGCACGAACAAATCAACGTGACCATCGAAACCGAAGTTGTGCGCATGGACATGGGTATCGGTGCCGCCCTGAAGTTCAACGAAGCGACGCACGAAGTGCGCAGCGCCTTGCAGCGTGTCCTGGACAAGCTGGCGAGCGCCGAAGGTATTGTGGATCTCAAACGTGGCCAGGCTGCCGCCGGACGCATCAAATAACGTTTTAAGCAGACCTTCCTAAACTAAAAAACTAAATAGAAGGCCGCGATTACGCAGGGACAGCGACCGGCCGTATCTGAACGAGGTGCGCGGTGTCCCCGGTTGTGCTATGCGGTTTCGACAGCCCCAGTCGGAGCATATTCGCCGTGGGCACTCCCGTTCTGTAGAACGATTTCTCACAGTCCGCAGTCGACGGACCGCGCATGCTTCCTTCCATATAGGCGAGCCCGGGGCAACGCGAGCAACTGCCGACATGAGAGCAGGACGAGCAGACGGTCAGATGCTTGGCCTGAATAGAGCGGACCTCTTGCATCTGCGGAGAGAAATTCCATATATCCAAAAACTTCTGCTGACGAAGGTTTCCCGTCGGCAGGGGAAACTGCACGCACGGAAACACGTCGCCATAAGGTGAAACGTAGCAGAACGAATGCCCGGCGCTGCACGGGTAACCCTCGAGGTCCGCTTCTGAAGGCGCTTTCGGCGGAGCGCAGAACTCTTCCTGATTTTCAACCAGCGCTGGATTGCTGAAAACCTGCCGCAGTTCCTCTCCCGGAATGCGCAGTGCCAGTATCGCGGTGTCGCCGTCCATCATTGGCGTGATGGTCGGGTCGAGCGTGTACTGGGCGTCGAGTTCGGCGGCTAGTTGTTGCACGCCCGCGTGATCGGAATAATTCGCCGTCATCAGCACATTCGCAATGGTCACGCGCAGTCCCTGCTCGCGCAGAAAACGAATCGATTGCACCGTGCGCTCGAAAGAGTGCGGCAACTTGGTGATGGCATCGTGCACTTCGGGGCGGTGCGAGTAGACACTGATTTGAATCGTGTCGATGCCCAGTTCGCGAATCCTGCGCGCTTCTGCTTCGTGGATCATGACCGCGTTGGTCTTGATCTTCACGTTGAACATCAGGCGGCGCGCGTGTTCCACCAGTTCGAAGAAGTCGCGGCGCATAAAAACCTCGCCGCCGCTGAAAGTCAGAAAGAAAACGCCCGCCTCGGCCAGTTGATCGAGCACGCCCTTGATCTCGTCAGTGGTCATCTCGCCATGATCGTCGTGATCGAGATAACAATGGACGCAGCGCTCGTTGCAACGGTAGGTAACGTCCATGTGTACCGCGATGGGCACGCCCAGGTTAAAAGCTTTCTGGCCAACTTCTGTCATCAAGCTCATCGGGCCGGCTCCGAATTCAGGGGTTGATTGGAAACCAAAAGGATTCTGTGGCCGGAGAGCTCGGCGACGAACCGCTCGGCGTCGGCCTGAGCCTCGTCGGGATCGACGTCGAACTGCTCGCAAATGCGTTCGCGGACGATTTCCTCTAGCGGAGTCCGTCCGTCGGCGGCTTGAAAGATGGCGGTGGCGACCTCATTCAGCGTGAAGAACGTGGAGTCGGCCGAGTTCATCACCATCATTTCCCCCGCCAGCGCGCGTGCGGCAATCGCCGAACTGCGCGCAATGTAAGTGCTATTTTCAGGCATGCTCGGGCACCTCCAGCGAGTTAGATGCGAAGTTGCGAACATCATCCCACACCCTGCCATCAGGATAGAAGGTCAAGCGGCGAATGGGAACACTGGCAACAAAATCGCACGCGGTAGCGAAAAGCTTTTCCACCAGAATCCGGTCTTCGGCAAAAAAAAGAATATTACGCATGAGACGGCGCACCGCTTCCCCGGAATGCAGTTCATCGATCCGATTCTCCGGACCCTGGTCCAGAAAAAAAAGAGCCGAAACGGGAGCGCTACAATTCTCGCCGGACCTCGCCAGCTCTCCGGCGAACGGCGTTCCGAAAGCCGCATAGCCGCCAGCGCTCGGCCGCAAGTAGGAAATTTCATCGGTCAGCAATGTAACGTCAGGCGGTGCGAGTCGCGTCATCGTGGTTTTGCCCGCTCCCGATACTCCCGAAAACAAAAATGCCTGGCCGTCGCAAATAGCACTGGCGGCGTGCAACAGAAATCCACCGCGCTCGGCGAGAATCAGGCTGTGCAAAATACGCAGCACCGTGTCGAGCGAATACGGATTCGCATCCTGCCGCACCGTGCCGCGCCCAGCACGCGGATCCCAGCGGGCGCGAAAATCGCCACGTTGCAGCATCCACTCATCACCGTCGCGGCAGACCCGCACATCTTCATCGGAAACGGAATACGTCGCCGAAAGATCAAACTCCAATGCAAACTCGGGGCGCGAAGAACTCAGAAACCCGGCATAACGCCGGCGAAGCAAATCAAGAAACCCACCGTCGGAAGTCGAGAGAGCAATCGGAATTGCCCCTATCTCAACACACTCAGATTTGCGCAGGGCGGTCATCAACAGGCCCCTGCTTCTGTTGAACCAATCTCGCCCGATTTCAATTCAATCGTAGCCACGCCATTATGTTTCTGAGTCGAAAGATCGCGAGCCTTCTCCATTCGACGGCGGTGCAGTTTTAGCGCGAGGCGCCGAACCAGACCGCAATACCAAAAAAGCATTCCGACGGCCCGCGAACACTTCGCACCCAACCACCCCGCGGTCAATCGCACCTGACGGCCACCCTCGGTGACATCCCGGCGTTCACGAGTGCCCGCCATCAGTCGGCCGAGTAGAGCGTCAGCAGGATATCCGGGATCGGCTGAACGCATGCAATCGCCGCGCAGCACAAAGCCGTCGGGCCTGCGATCAGCAATCAGACGATGTAGAAACAGTCGTCCTTCGCGTTCCGCAAGAACGATTTCTCCGGCTCGAAGCTCGCCAAACGAGCATGCTTCAATCTCGACAACGTCTCCCGGCCAAAGCGCCGGCAGCATGCTCTCCCCGTAGACTCGTAATCGAACTCGCGGCCGATTGTCGTTGCGACGCAACACTTCGGCCACCAAAGCCGATTGCACCGTACTCCAATCGGGCGGCATCGCGCGGGCAGTATCCGGGAACATCAATATCGGAGAGGTGCACGGGGACTGGTCAAGAGGGGCTCGATTGTCCTTCATAGTTGATTAAGCCAGTTGGATCGGGCAGCCGGCCTATCCCCACATTTTTGGTTAAAGATTAAACGCAGTGTACTACACGGTTTTCGCGGTGCCAATAATCACTTGGTGACAAGGCAGGGAAGTCGAATCAATATCCTCAATAAAATGACAGAGTTCCGTTTTGCCGCGCGCGGCGCAGGCTGAGAGATAGGGCGGCGAGCGCGAGCGGCAGCATGACCACGGCAAACCCGGCGAGTGCAGCGAATGTAGAAGCCATCGCCATCACCGACCGGCCCTCCAGCAATGCCGAACGCATCCCCTCGATAGCGTAAGTAAGCGGCACAGCGCGCGCGAGTAGTTCGAGCGGGCGGGGCAGACTCTCGACCGGAAACATGGCGCCACTCAGAAACCAGATTCCCGAACTGAGCAGCCCGAGCAAAGCTGCGCCCTTCTGAAACGCGACCTGAAGCGTGGCCGCGATGATTCCCAGGGCGAGCGCGATGGCCAGCGAGAGAATCAACACCACCGCACACGAAAGAAAATTTGCGTGGATCGACGCCCGGAAAACGGCCACGCCAGCGGCCAGATAAATGACCAGATTGACCAGGTTTCCCGCGAAAGCGGAGATGGAACTGAGAATGACGAGCTCCGCTGGTTCGGTCGAAGTCGTCATCAGCACCTCCAGCGTGCCCGTCTGCTGCGCTTCTTGAACCGCGCTCAGGAAGGCCTGCGCGCTCATCACAAAAAAAGTGAAAACTCCGGTCCCGACCAGCAGAAAAGGGAAGTATTCCACCCCTCCTGGACGAAAGCTAGGGCCAATGGCGCGGGAGAGAAAATAGAAAGCCGCCAGTTCCGTGAACACGCCGACGAAGGTCATGACAAAGCCGCTGCGGTGCCGAACTGCCGTGAGCAGATCGCGCCGCAAGATGGCACGGAGCTTGTCGGTGGTCACAAAACCCTCTCATCAATCTCGCCAGTGGTGCGGAAGTAAAACGAGCGCAGCGCCTCGGCGCTCTCACCCTCGCCCAGCGAGCGATTGGCCAGCATCTCGCCCCGATGCAGCAGCAGCAGGCGATCGCCCACGGCTGCCGCTTCCGCAAAATTGTGGGTAGCGAGCAGAATGGTCGTCTGCCGAGCGGCCAGTGCGCGGATCGTAGCCCAGAAGTGCGCCGTGGTTGCGGCATCCAGACTGCGCGTCGGCTCGTCGAGCAAAAGCACGCTCGGCCGCTTGACCAGGGCGCGCGCGATTCCGAGCCGCTGATACATGCCGCTGGAAAACTTCATGACCAGTGTGTCGGCTTGTTCGTCGAGGCCGCAATCTCGAAGTACATCATTGATTCTCTGCGCTCGCTCCCGCCGCGGCACTTCGTCGAGAGCAGCGAAGAATTCAAGGTTCTCGCGAGCGGAGAGACGCGGAAAGAAGGAGCGTTCGGCAGCTACCGCAATGCCGACCTGCCGTCGCACCTTGCCCGCGTCGTGCTGCGTATCGAACCCGCCCACGCGAACCGATCCGCCATCGGGCAGGAGCATGGTCGAGATCAGCTTGAGAGTCGTGGTTTTTCCGCTGCCATTCGGTCCGAGCAGAACCAATACCTCTGCAGGGCCCACCGAAAAAGCCACGTTCTTCAAGGCAATCGTTTCGCCACCCCGCTCCTTGCCGAGCCAATTGAAGAGGGCCGGACGATGGCGAAATTTCTTGTCGACGGATTCGAAGACGACGCGATCCATAAAAAGTACCCAGCACTCAATAGCCAGCACCCCAGAAAAAGTCGAAAAGACTGGGCACTGGTTACTGAGTAGTGGGTACTTTACATTCCCAGCTTCTTCACTTCATCGTTGTAATACTTGCGGTAGAGGATTGACCACTCCTCCGAGCCTTCGATGATGGTGCGGCGCTGGCTCTCGATTTTCTGCCGGGCGGCCTGATCGATGCGGGCTTCCTGCAGGAAGAGTTCTTCAAGAATCTTGCGGACTTCGAGACGGATCGTGTTGCGGTCCTCGATGAACTCGACCTCATCCAACTCGGCGACCGCGTCGGTAACCACGTGGGCGAGTTTATTGACTTTGTCGCGGCTTAATCGCACGGCAGAGGCGTCCTCATAAGTCCAGTATTCGCACTCATAATTAAAGAACAGCCTTATATTTCTTCACCAATTCCGTCTTCACCTTGCGGAACATCTCCTGGTAATTGGCGCCGCTCCTCTGCATTTCTTCCGAATACGCTTCAAGAATGACGCGCACTTCATCGTTGATGCGATCTTCGAGCGCCAGTTCTTCGAGCAGGGCGGCGTGCACCTTCTCGTTGAGCGCAGGCATTGCCTTGGTCTCGATGAGACCGCTCGCCACCAGTTTTTTGGAAACTTCGCGGGACAGATAGCCCACGTATTCTTTCGAAAAGAGCATGATGAAAACGCTTTTTTGTGAACAGAAAGTTTAACATAAGCGAGCTTATCGTCGGTCGATAGTCGAGGATCGTTGGCAAATTCTTCCCGCGGAACGCTTTGTGTGTATGCCGATTTTCGAATTGAGCGGACGACCAACGACCAACGACCATCGACCAACGACCGCTCTCCATCGAGTGGCGGTTGACCGTAGCCAAGCTTTACAATGTAGGAACTCCATGTCTCCTACCGCAGATGACCTGACGGGCATGAAAGACGATATGACGGCCTTCATCGAAGGCCTGGGCATGCGCCGTTTCTTTGGCTACGTCGAATGCGACGAGATTCCTAGCGTCCTCTGGGACTCGGGAAAGAATCCCGATAGCTGGAAGGATTTCGTGGAGCTGGCTAAATCCACCGGCGCGCCCTTCCTGACCATGCATTCCTGGGCGCTCGATCGCGAAGAGTTGGACGGGCTATCGCAGCGCCTGGCCGACGGCGAGTTTAGCAACGAAGAAGATCTGGAAGAGAGCCGTTGGCTCAAGTCTTACATCGGCAAGACTGGCTTCGTGCAACTGGGCTGGGCCTATCAGGGCTGCGTCTTCGTTTATGAAGCGGGCACCGAATGGTATGCGCACTATCAACATCTACGCGAGTTGGCCGATGACGCCGGTGGATTCATGATCGATGAGCCCGACGGAGACGAAGAACGATAGAGTTAAGCTGCACCAAAGAGTTCCGCGGCAACAATAAGTTCTTCTAGACCGACTCAATCACCTTAATTTCGTTCGTGAAGTCCGGGGCAAGCGTTTCGGCTTCGGCGGAAAAGCGGTTTCGCGCCCGCTCGGGGAAATCGGCGAGAATCTCCGCATAACTGCGAGGCGATCGGCAGTGGATGACCGAGAACCCGAGTGAATCCGCCAACTCACAACTCGGCGGAATAGGTGAAGCGGTGCCCGGTGGACGCACCTCGCGCTCATGATGGCGAGCGGTGATCTCGAGATAGCCTCCAGGAAGATTCCAGCCACCCACTAGCGAACGCCCGGCTTCGCAGTGATCCCGCATAGTTCGCGTTCCACCAGGAGAAGGTCTTCAGGTCGGTCCGCTCCTTGCTTCAGCACGCGAGCATAGGCGTCGGGCCATCAACGTGGCCAGGGCGACCCGCCCGATATCGTGCAAAATGCCCGCCGTGTGGGCGAAGCCGCAATCGAGCGAACTCCACTTGGCGCTGCGCTCGGCAACGATCGCGCAGGCGACACTATGACGCCAGCCCGACCTTATAAGCAGGCTGAACGAGTTTTCGAAATAGGCTTTCAGGCCGACCGTGATCACCGCCCGCCTCAGCTGCAGAAAGCCGAGCAGCATGGACGCCTGAAAGGCTGTTAACATTCTTCGAAAATGCTACAAGCGGCGCATTGGCCATCTTGGGAATGGCAACCGGGAATGCGGGATCGGAGCGGATCACATTGCAGAGCTCAAGTAGCGATGTATCTGTGCCCGACACGAGGTTGAGCGCCTTGAGCGCCACCGCCGGGAAGGGCGGAATCGCTTCCGGATCCCAATGGAGTTCGACTGGTGGATTCGCTTTCGCTGGGCTCGGGGCAGGGTCATCGCATTTCTCCCGTGGTGGTGTCATCGCCTAGGTAGGCGTAATTCGTGAATCGCCTAGTTCGCAGACCCAGGTTCGTGGATTTCGGCCCGCTGCGGCCGTGATTTCGGTCCGCTTTCACCCCGCGATGTTAGTGGCGACTCGGCCGGCCTGCTAATCTGTTTCTTCCCGCTAGCTCGCCATGCGATGGACCTCCAATCCGGTGAATTCTGCGAAGGCCAGAGTGCTTGCTGCCGCTCTCCAGGATTCCAAATTGAAAATTCCCGCTTCGGCTTTGCCTGTTCTCGCCGATCTCCTGGTCTCGCGCGGCATCGGCGAACCTGAAGCCGCCGCGCGTTTCCTTGCGCCCGCGCTGGGGGATCTCCACGACCCTCTTCAGCTGAGCGGAATGAAAGCGGCGCTCGATCGCCTGGAAGCGGCCTTGGAGCGCAAAGACAAAATCCTGATCTACGGCGACTACGACGTCGACGGCACCACGGCAACCGTCATTCTCAAGACCGCCATCGAGCTGTGCGGTGGAACGGCTGACTTTCACGTTCCCCATCGCATCCGCGAAGGCTACGGCATGCGCGACGAGGTGATCGAGCGCGCCGCCGCCGATGGAGTGCGCTTGATCATCAGCGTCGACACCGGCATTCGCGCCTTCCCCGCCGCCGAAACCGCGCGCCGCCTCGGCCTCGACCTCATCGTCACCGACCATCACCTGCCCGGGCCGGACGGCGTTCCGCAGGCGCTGGTCGTCATCAATCCGAATCAAAGCGGATGCGATTATCCCTGCAAATACTTATGCGGAGCGGGCGTGGCGTTTAAGCTTGCGCAAGGATTGATGCAGCGCCGCCTCGATACAAAAGATCAATCGCGCCTGCTGATGTCGTTCATGAAAGTGGTCGCCATCGCGACCATCGCCGATGCAGTCCCGCTGCTCGGTGAGAATCGCGTCTTCGCGAAGCTGGGCTTGCAAGGCCTGCGTCGTCCTGTGAATGTTGGACTAAGAGCGTTGCTCGAGGTCGCGAAGCTCGGCGATGGCCGCACTCTTACAGCGACCGAAGTGGCCTTCCGCATCGCTCCGCGCCTCAACGCCGCCGGACGCATGGACGTCGCCCGCGACGTGGTCGATCTCTTCAACGAGAAAGATATAGACCGCGCCCGCCAGATGGCGGGCCGTCTCGATCAGTTGAATGCCGAGCGTCAGGAAGAAGAGCGCCGCATCATGGACAGTATTGAGCGCCGTCTCGAAGCAGAGCCGGCCTTACGCGACGCCTACTGCGTCGTCCTCGATGGCGAAGGCTGGCATCGCGGCGTGATCGGCATCGCCGCTTCGCGTGTAGTCGAGCGCCACGGCCGGCCAACGCTCGTGATTTCGCGCGAAGGCGACGAAGCTCACGGCTCCGGACGCTCAATCGCAGCCTTTCATCTGCTGCATGCCATTGAATCGTGCCACGATCTATTTTCGCGCTACGGCGGACACGCCCACGCTGTCGGCTTCGCCCTACCCAGCGCGAATGTCGAAAAATTGCGCCAGCATCTCGATGGTTATGCGCGTGAGAGGCTGACTTCCGCCGATTTTGAGCCCCAACTTGAATTCGACCGAGAGCTACCGCTAAGCGAAGTCACGCCCGAACTTCACCAGGCGCTGCTCTTACTGGAGCCATTCGGCATGGACAACCGGGAGCCGATTTTCACCGCCAAGTCCGTGCGCCTGATGGCGCCTCCGCAAGCGGTAAAAGATAAGCATGTGCGGCTGCGCCTGGCAGCGGCCCTAAACGGCGGGGTCGCGATCGCGGCCGCCGCCCCAGATTTCACTCCGCGCTGCCACCCCGATGCGTCAGCGCTTCCAAAGCGAGATGGCGTCGCAGCAGATCAATCCCGTGTCGCCACACAATCTCCGCCACAATCCTCCTGGCGTGACAACATCGCCTTCAAAGCCATGGGCTGGGGCCTGAAAGAATCCTGCGATCGCTTGCAGTTGTTAGCCGGCGACCGCCTGGATATCGCCTACTCTCTCGGCATGAACGACCATCCAGAGTTCGGCGGATTGGAGCTGAGTTTGCGGGACGTGCTGCGCAGTAAATAGCGAGCTTGGTCACTGAATCGCGAGTAAATCCGGTGCTATACTCCCTTTCCTGTCATTGGAGAAAGGTGTGTCTATGTTTCGACTCACACGTTTCCGCCTCACCCAAACTTTCCCCTTGCTGGCATTGTTCTTCCTTCCCTGCGCCGCTCAAAACAAGCCCGCGAGTGTCAAAGCTGTTCCAGTTGTCGCGAAAAACGACGAGAAAACTCCTGACTCCACCGTCCGCCTGCCGGTAAGGCGCGTCGTCCTATATAAGAACGGCATCGGTTATTTCGAGCACACCGCCCGGGCCCGAGGCACGCAGGATCTTAGAATTGATTTCACCACCGGCCAGCTGAATGACGTCCTGAAATCTCTGACTGCGGTAGATACCGGAGATGGGCGCATCACTTCGGTGCGTTATAACTCGACCGCTCCGCTTAGCGAGCGGCTCAAGTCACTGCGTCTGCCCTTCGGCCTTCAAATCACCAATGCCGACTTCTTGAACGCACTGCGAGGCGCGCGGATCGAGGTTCGCAGCGGAACCACGTCGGCAACCGGTCGTCTATTGAGCGTCGAAAAAAGCAGGAAGCAGGACGCCCGCGGCAATTTCATCGACGCGACAGAGTTTTCGCTGGTCGGCGACTCAGGCGAACTTCGCACGTTCGAGTTGACTCAAGCGACCTGCGTTCGCCTTGCTGATCGCGATCTCGCTGAAGAAGTCGGACGCTATATGAACCTGATCGGCTCGTCCCGGGCCGCTGACGTCCGCCGCATGACTCTGACTGCAACTGGTTCTGGTGAGCGCGCAATTTTCGTCAGCTACATCAGCGAAGTCCCTGTCTAGAAGAGCACTTACCGCATCCTGATGCCCGAGAAGCCAGCCGATAAGCCGCTGCTGCAAGGCTGGGCGGTCGTCGACAACACCATCGGAGAAGATTGGACTGATGTTCAGCTATCACTCGTCGCCGGCGCCCCGCAATCGTTTGTACAGAATATTTCGCAGCCCTATTACGTTCGGCGGCCGGAGATTCCGTTGCCGGAGTCGGCCCAACTGACTCCGCAAACCCGCGAGGCGGCGATCAATGGCCGCGATGTGACCAACCTTCTGACGCTCAATGCGGGAGCCGCTGACGATAAGAAGCAAATCGGACCCTTAACCGGCGTGCAAGGATTCGTCCGCGATCCTACCGGAGCAGCTATTCCCAACGCGCGCATCACTCTCCGCAATGAAGAAACAGGAGCGTCGCAAAGCACGACCACCAACGCTCAGGGTATGTACCGTTTTGACAACATCCAAGCCGGGAATTCCGCGCTCTACGTGGACGCTACCGGTTTCAGGCGTTTTCAGCTCACCAGCTTCTATCTTGGCGTCGATCGTATGAACGAGATTGATGCGCGGCTGGAGATAGGCACGTCGAACGAGTCTGTGATGGTGACGGCGGGCGCTGCCAGTCCAGTGGAAACGTCCGAGTCCTCGATAAGGAACTACGCCGAAGGCGAAGCGCCCGAAGCCGAGGCCAAGGGGCTGGGCGATAATTTCGAATACAAACTCAAGCAGAAGATCACTATCGGCAAGAATCAATCCGCGCTGGTTCCGATTCTGCAATCAAAGATCGACGCCGAAAAGGTCACGCTCTGGACTGCTGGCTCCAACGATGTGCTGCGCGCTCTCTGGATCAAGAATACGAGCGGGCTGACCCTCGATGGCGGCTCCTTCAACCTGATCGATGCCAATGCCTTCGCCGGCGAAGGCATACTCGAAACCATTCATCCCGACGAGCGCCGCCTGATCTCCGATGCGGCCGATCCCGCCGTGCACATTGCCGACCGCGCGCTCGAGGAGCAAAAGCCAGTCAGCCGCGTCCGCATGACAAAGGGCATCCTCATCGCGACCCACGAATTGCGATCCAGTCACAAATATGTGATCCGCAATGCTGACACCACACCCCGCGATGTCGTCGTGGAATACCAGGTCCGCAGCGACTGGAAACTCATTGACACTTTGAAGCCAGACGAGACCACAACCAATTCCTATCGCTTCCGCGTGCCGGTGGAAGCCGGTAAGTCGAGCGAACTTCTGGTAGAGGAGTACAGCCCGCAAGATACGCAATATCAACTCGCCAGCCTTGAAGATGAGTAGGTCAAGCACCTGAGTCTTCTCGTTGCCGACAATCGGATCACGCCTGCGCTCAAAGACGCGATGCAAAGGGTGCTGCAAAAGAAAAATGACCTCGCTCAGCTCCAGGCTCAATCTTCGGAACGCGAGCGCCAAATGGGGGCCATTGAAAAAGACCAAGCACGGCTGCGCGAGAATATGAAGGCGCTAAAGGGCAGCGCCGAAGAGCGCGCCCTCATCCAGCGTTACACTCGTGAACTCGATTCGCAGGAAGACAAACTCGCCGATTTGCGAAAACAGAAAGAGGACCTCGATAGCCGTCAGGAACAGGCGCAGACGGAATTAGAGACGATGGTCGAGCAAATCGTCCTAGACGAACGGTTTTAATCTGTCTTGAACAGAAACTGCGCTTTACATTTTCCTGCGAAAACTTTATAGTGCCGGGCATGAACGGAACTTTCTTCTGCAACAAGTGCGGCGGGCAAAATGCTGCGGGCGCTCAGTTCTGCAGCCGCTGTGGAGCGCCGATGGCCCCGGTGTCGGGCGGTTTTCCGGCCCCGCCCCCATCGCCGAACTTCGTTCCCGCCTATCCCACCCCGTTGGCTCCGTATCCGGTTATTGTTCCCGTCGCTGGAGTCGGCTACGGAGGCTTCTGGATCCGTGTGGTCGCAGCCATCATCGACGCCGTCATCTTGAGGATTGTTGTGGCGCCGATCAGCATGATTTTCGGTGGCGTGGGATTGGCCGGATCGATGATGGGTCGCGTTCCGCACGTTCCGCTCGCTCTTTTGGGCGGTGGTCTTACGCTTGTCTTTCTCTTCTTCGGGTCATGGCTCTACGAGGCCTTCATGGAAAGCTCGTCTTACCAGGCGACGCTTGGCAAGATGATCTTCGGGATGAAAGTTACCGACCTCAACGGCAACCGCATCTCTTTCGAACGCGCCACGGGCAGACATTTCGCCAAATGGCTGTCCGCGATGATCTTCTGCATTGGCTACATCATGGTCGGCTTCACCGATCGCAAGCAGGGACTGCACGATCTTCTGGCCGGCACACTAGTGCTGCGGTCATAGAACTTAGCTAAGCTAGGCAGCCAGTTCTTGGAAAGCTGTTAATGACAACTGATAACCGACAACTGACAACCGGCAACTCTCCCCGCGTTACACTAACCCCTGATGGCTTCCTCTGTTTTACGGCTGCGCCGCTGGTTCGCCCTGATCGCGATTCTGATGATTGCCACGGTCGCGGGCATGTATTTCTACGCGCGCTGGAGCCTCAGCAAAGCCGTCCACGCCATTCCTGAAAAACTTGGTGTCGAGATACGCCAAACGGCGGACGGGTTTTCGATCTCCAAGTCGGAGCAGGGCCGCACCCAGTTCACGGTCAGTGCGTCCAAGGCGGTTCAACTCAAAGAAGGCGGCCGCGCGGAGTTGCACAACGTCAAGATCGTCATCTTCGGCAAAGACGCCAGCCGCTTCGACCGTATCAGTGGCGAAGACTTCGAGTTCGATCCCACATCGGGCAACGTGAGCGCCAAGGGTCGCGTGCTGATCGATTTGGAAGCCAATCCCGAAGGCCTGCGGCAGAGCGACCAGTCGCCTCCACAAGAAACCAAAGAACCGCTCCACGTTGAGACCGACGGCCTCATTTTCAATAAAAATACCGGCGACGCGTCGGCCACCGGGAAAGTGATTTTTCAGACGGCGCAGGCGGCCGGGTCGGCGATTGGCATTCGCTATATCGCCAAGACCGGCACGCTGGATTTGCTCTCAACCGTCGTGATGTCTGTCCACCGTCCGCAGCCGGTCCATTTGACCGCGGATCGTGGCGCACTTTCCAAGGAGCCGCGGCAAGTGTTTCTGACCACAGTTCACATGACCCGCGAGCAGCAGGAGGCGTGGTCCGAGCAGGCCACGCTCTTCCTCCGCCCCGACAACACCGTCGAACGGGTTCTCGCCGAAGGTGACGTGCGGACCGAGATTCACGGCGGCGGCGCGAGCAAATCCAAACCAACCGCGTCCGCCTCTGAGACCTATGAGCGTTCCGATCGCGCCGACTTAGCGTTGACCGGAACCCGCAACCAGCTCACCACCGCCATCCTCACCGGCAACGTGCATCTCGTCAGCGGAGACGCGGTGAGCATCTCCGCCGCAACGAAAGATGGATCGCCCAACGCCGGATCAGCCAACGCCGGATCGCTCAGCAAACGATCGCCAACGGACCTACCGCCAAAAAACGCTGCTCAGACCCCTGCAATCTCGCAGCCTAAACAGCCAGCCGAAGCTTTCGCCGGTCAAGTGACCATGCACTTCATGACCGGTCCAACCGGAGAGCAATTGCTGAAGACAGTGCACGCCGAAGACGGAGTGCGTCTCCTACAGAATGCAAGCAAGAGCGCGACTCTAATTTCCACCGCGGCACCGGCCAAGACGCCCCCAGGCGATCAACAGGTCGAGATGACGGCGCCGGTGATGGACTTCATCGTCAAAAATGGCCGCCTGCTCGATCTTGCCGAGACAACCGGCCCTCCGCGGATCATGATCACGCAGCCGACCGCGAATCAGAAGACGGTCGTCACCGCGGCCAAATTTACCGCCAGATTCACCGACCAGAATCGGCTCGCCACGCTACACGGAGAGCCCGACGCGAAGATTGTCAGCAGCTTAATAGACCCGAGCAAAGCCGTGGCGCCAGGAGCGGGATCATCCGAATCCGGCGGCAAGAGCGCCGATGCCGGCCAGGCGGATCGAGTATCGACTAGCACAATGCTCGACGTGGCCTTCCTGCCCGAGGGCGGGGTAAAGTCGATCGTACAGACCGGCCATCTCACCTATACCGACGCCACGCAAAAAGCCTGGGCGCAGCGCGGAGAGTACACGACCGCCGATCAAATGGTAGTCCTGACCGGATCGCCTCGCATCGTCGATGGCGGCATGACCACGACCGCCCAGACCATCCGCATCAACCGCGCGACCGGCGACGCCCTTGCCGAGGGAAACGTCAAGAGTACCTACTCTGACCTGAAACCCCAGCCCAACGGCGCTATGCTCGCCTCGTCCGATCCGATCCACGTCACCAGCCACAGCATGACCGCCCATCGGACAACGGCGATCGCCGTGTACACCGGCGACGCGCGGTTGTGGCAGAACGCGAATATCGTCGAGGCTCCGATCCTGCAATTTGATCGCGATCACCGTTCTCTCGACGCTCATGCTCTCGCCGCTAATGGTGCGGTTGCGAGTGCCGATAGAAGCGCCGTTCCTCAACCGGTTTCGACCGTGCTCGTGCAGGTCGACAAGACCGGCAAGGTGACTCCGGTCCATATCACTTCGGCGCATCTCACTTATACCGACTTGGAGCGGAAGGTATTTCTCGACGGTGGAGTGACTGCGAAAACGATCGACGCGACCATGATCTCCCAGCAGATGACCGTGTTCCTTCTGCCGCAGAATCAGGCCAAAGCCGGTTCTGCGACGGGGCCGGGGCTGGGATTGCCGGGCCAGGTCGACCGGATCATCGCCGAAAACAACGTCGTAGTCACGCAACCGACACGCCATGCGACTGGAAACCGGTTGGTGTACACGGCGGCAGACGACAAGTTCGTCCTAACCGGCGGACCTCCTAGCATTTTTGATGCCGAACGCGGCCAGATCACCGGCGATTCGTTGACTTTCTACAGACACGATGATAGGGTGCTCGTAGAAGGACGAGAAACATCTCCGGCCGTCACTAAGACGCAAGTGGCACGATAAATGCACACGCTGGCCACCGACGAAATTGGGAAATCCTATCGTGGCCGACGCGTAGTCAACGGAGTCAGCCTTCAGGTTCTCCAGGGCGAGGTCGTGGGTCTTCTCGGACCGAACGGCGCCGGCAAGACCACTTCGTTTTACGCCATCGTAGGTCTGGTTCCTCCCGACACAGGTAGGGTGTTGTACGACCAGGACGATATCACCAGCGTTCCCATGTACTTACGGGCGCGCCAGTACGGCATCAGCTATCTGCCGCAGGAAGCCTCGGTTTTCAGGAAACTGACGGTAGAGGAGAACATTCTGGCTGTGCTCGAGGTCCAGCCGATTTCGTGGCACGAACGCCGCGAGAAGGCGGACAAGCTGATCGATCAGCTCGGACTCGAGCATATCCGCCAGAATCGCGGGTACGCATTGTCGGGCGGCGAGCGCAGGAGGGTCGAAATTGCGCGCTCGCTCTGCATCAATCCGACGTTCATTTTGCTCGACGAGCCCTTCTCGGGCATCGACCCCATTGCCGTTTTGGACCTGCAGAAGATCATTTCCGATCTGCGCGCCAGCGGCATAGGGATTTTGATCACCGACCACAACGTCCGCGAGACGCTGTCGGTGACCGATCGGGCCTACATCATCAATGAGGGCCGCATCTTCCGCTCCGGTACGCCCGAAGAGCTGGGAAGTGACCCGGAGGTACGCCGCGTTTACTTGGGGGAAAGCTTCTCGCTAGTGTGAGGAAAGCAGCTGCCAGTGGCCAGCTCTCAGTTGCCAGCTAACCTAAAGCTAACTGGAAACTGGCGCCTGGCGCCTGCTTCTAGTTACCTCGGCGTGGGCACATTGTCCTTTCGTGTCCAGACGACCGAAGGCGCTGCATGAGAAGCTAAGTTTTCCACAACCCCGTGCCAGACAATTAAGGGCAACGGGTTAACTGATGACTGACAGCTGATAGCCGACAGCATTTTTGGGGAGAGATGGTTCTTCTTCAGCACAAATTAAACGTCAAACTGTCGCAACGGCAGATTCTGACGCCGGGCCTCGTTCAGATGGTCTCGGTGCTCGCGCTCAACAAGCTCGAGCTCAAGGACATGATCAATGCCGAGATGGTCGAGAACCCGGTTCTCGAAGAACTGGAAGACTCCGTTCCGCTGCTGGACGATGTAGGGCGCCAGGAAGAAGAACGCGACCGCCTCTCGGCCAAGGCGACCACCGGGGAAGAGGGGCCGCCCACCATCGCGGACGAGAAAAAGGATCCGTTCGAAGAGATCGATTTCGGCTCGTTCTTCCAGGACTATCTCGATCCCGGCTATCGCAGCTCGGGAGAAATGGAAGAGATCGAAAAGCCCTCGTTTGAGAATTTTCTCTCCAAACCCGGAAACCTGAGCGACCATCTGCTGTGGCAACTGGGAGCCATTTCCGTGCGTCCGCCCGTGCATCAGGCCGCTCAGCTGATTATTGGAAATCTGAACGACGAAGGTTACTTGATCGCGAGCGACGAAGAATTGCTGGGTATCGCTCCGGTCGCGACTCCCGAGGCCGACGTCGAAGTAGTGGCCAAAATCGTAGGCGATGCGGAAGCGCTCGGGCTGGCGGTCACTGGGGTCGAGTCGGAGGATGCAGCGATCGATGGCACGATCGATAGTGCCGCTGATGGTGCCACCGATAGTTCCGCTGAAAGCTCCGAAGATTTTTCCGATCTGGAAGCGTCCGTCCAAGCACCCGAAGATCTGGCTATGGCGGAGGGATCCTTCGCCCAACTAACGAGCGACACAGGCAGCGAATCTTTCCTTGAGTCCGAAATAGCCGCCGAGGTTGAGCCAGCACAAGTTGGACCGGCACAAGAAGTACGTCCGCAAGAGATGCACGCGGAAGATGTTGCTCAAATACCGGCTGAAACTCCCGTCCCCGTCGTTGCGAACCACAAGAACGCCGCCGTTGGAGCAGCGGCCACCGGAGCCGCGACTGCGCCCGCCCGGATTCCTCTATTTAACTTTACGGTTTCCGATCTGCACGAGGCACTCGAGGTCGTGCGCCAGTTCGATCCGCCGGGCATCGCCTGTCGCGATCTGCGCGAATGCCTGCTTTATCAGTTGCGCTACCATTTCGGCCAATTGCAACTCCAATCGCGCGGCAACGGCAGTGCCGCAGCCGAGCCGGCGCCCGAGCCAACCACCGAGCAGGTGGTGAAAGACGCAATCGCCGTTGTCGATCAGCATTTGCGCGCGGTCACTCTGAAGCAATTCAAAGAAATCGGTCGCGCCATCGGGCGTCCCATCGAAGCGGTATTGGCGGCGCTCGACTACGTCCGCACCCTCGATCCGCGTCCTGGCCTGCGCTACAACAAAGTTCCTGCCCGCTTGATCGAGCCTGATGTCGCTTTCGTGAAGCATGGCGACGAGTGGCTGGTCATCATGAACGACGAAGACTTGCCGCAGTTGCGCCTGAATCCCGCCTACAAACGCCTACTGACGCGCGATGGCAATGACCGCGACACGCGCAACTACGTCAAGGATCGTTACAAGTCCGCCATTCAGCTGATCAAAAACATCGAACAACGCAAGCAGACGATCACCAAGGTCTGCTATTCGATCGTGGCGCGCCAGCAGGATTTTCTCGAACGCGGAATCGATCAGTTGAAGCCGATGATGATCAAGGAAGTGGCCGAGGAAATCGGCGTTCATCCTTCAACCGTCAGCCGCGCTGTCGCCAACAAGTATGTCCACACGCAACAGGGCGTTTTCGAGTTGCGCTATTTCTTCTCTGAGAGCGTGCAGGGCCCCGAAGGCGGCGGCACCTCGCTCCTGATTTTGAAGCGCCGGGTCAAAAAGTTGATTGAGGAAGAAGACCCGAGCCGTCCATTAACCGATGAACAAATCACTCGCATCCTTCAATCCCAGGGTATCCAAGTCACTCGCCGAACCGTTGCGAAATACCGCGAAGACATGAAAATTCCAAGCACGCATCAAAGAAGAGTGAAAAAATAATTGCAGAGGTCAGAGGTCGGATTGCAGAGGTGAACCCAATAGGGTCGGTTTTCACCTCTGCATTCTGGCCTCTCACCTCTGACCTTCCTCCCGGAGGCTGTTTGATGAACGTGGAATACACCGCACGGAAATACCAAATCACCCCCACCATTCGCAGAGAAGTTGAAACCGGCCTCAATAAAATCCACAAAATTCTTGGTGACCGCTTCGAGACCAAGGTAATGCTGGCCGTCGAAAAGCGCCGTCACAAAGCTGAAATCACCATCAATCCACCGAACGGCCCGATCGTGGGGCTCGCCCAGACCGCCGACATGAAGTCAGCGGTCAGCGAAGCGCTCGACCATCTGCAAAAGCAGGCGCTCAAGCACAAGACAAAATGGCTGAGCAAGAAACGCAAGGCGGTAAAGAAATTTGATGGCCAGTCGCTGGAAGAGAACCTGGAAGAAGTGCTTGAGTTAACGGAAAATACCACCGTCTCTGTGCTGGTTCATAAATTCCCGTCGGTTGCGCGAACCACCGAGGTGCACCTCGTGCACAGCCGAGACTCGGTTGCGCTGCGTCCGATGACGCTCGAAGAAGCCATCAAAGAAACGCACTTCCGCGACAAAGATGTATTCGTTTTTCGCGATCCGCAGGGCAAGGTGATGGTCCTGCACCGCACGCGCGACGGCAAGATGGAGTTGATCGAAGCGCCGTAGAGAGTTGTTAGTGATCGGTTGTCAGTCTTCAGCAAAAACATGACGAGAACTTCGTCCAAACCGGCGTTTTTACTGACGACTGACGACTGAAAACATTTTTCACACTGCCCTGGTCGCTGCTTGCGCCCATTGCAACGCCCTGGAACCACGTCGAAGAAACTTCCTCATCAGTCAATTTCACGTAATCAGATCCTTGAACAAAACCTCGCGAGTGCAATTCACGAAGGCCCGACGGTTGTCGCAAAGGGCGTTGATTCCGTACAGCAGCGAGCTATCCAGGGTGGACCGCGCAGCCAGTTCCGGGTCGGCACTGAAAAAGCCCTCGACGCCGTTGCGGAACAGAAGTTCGTGCGCGAATACATTCTGCTCGCGGTCAAAAATTGGTTGGCGGGCGACGAAGCGCTGTCCCGGCAACGATAGCGCGGGAGGCGCGGCTTTCCCCTTGGCAGGCGCGGGTTTCACAACTCTTATGTCCACCCGGTGGTGCCGGAACTTCAGGGATAACGTGGGGACAGAGATTATCCCGAAATTGGGTGTGTGCGAAATGCCCTTAACCACCATGGACCCAAACGTTCACGAGGAAAGCTTTTGGCAACGGGCCCCTGTTCGTGATTCCAAGTGCTTTTAGTGGTGCCAGGCCTCTCCGCGCGCCATCGCGAAATTGACCTAGTCTCGGAGAAACTTCAACTCATTAAGCTCAGGTGCGCACTATGTGCGGTGCCCGACCAACTTTAGTAATGTCCCGATGTGGAAAACTTAAGGCACTCCCCCCTTGCGCAGGAAGACGGTTCATGAGTAACATCAGAGTGTTCCCAAATGGCCATGCTTCCAGGCTGGCCGTGAGCGCCAAGCAAAACTCCGGGCGCAAGAGTTTAAACATTCGCACAGTTTAAACATCGATCGTTATCGTTAAGCATCGAAAGTATTAGCGTCACCGTTGTAACGTCGACAGTGTGAGCATTGTTCTCGAACAGCATCCAGCCGATGTGGGTTTGGCCAGGCGACGCGCGCTGAGCTACGCGCTGGAGCGCGCGCTTCGGCAGATTTGACCGTGTCACTGCGAGACGAGACAAAACATTGAGGCCGGTGATCAAGGCCTTTGATTGATTCAGAAACCAAAGCTTCAAACACTAACTTCAACGATTAACAAGAGAAAAATATGAATGCAGGACCCGGACACTCCTCCACAGGAGGAGGTAGACACAAGCGGCGCCGAGGACGGCGTCCGCCAAAACGTGGCGCGGGCGGTCCCATGGGCCGCGCTCGCCAGGAGCAGCAGGGCATTTTCACCGCTCCCATGGATCACAGCTACCGCGCCAATCTGGGCCCGGATAGCGGTAATGGCAACCGTGGATCACGGCGACCTGGCTTTTCTTCTTCTTATCCCGTGGTCGATCCCGAGCCTTTGCCCGCTCCCCGCGAGGATTCTGCGTCGCGCGTTTTCGCTTTCGTCGAAGACCTGTTCTTCCTGAGCAAGATTCAGGCCACCGGCCAGAAGATGAATGTGAAGGTCGAATTCGTGAAAAACGAAAAAGACCTCGCCGACCGCATGAAGTCGAACGGCGAAGAAAAGCCTTCGTTGATCATCTTCGACTTGAACAACGTTAATGCCAAGCCTTTGACGCTCATTCCAAAACTGAAGAGCAAACTGAAGAAGGGCACGTCGATCATCGGATTCCTCTCTCATGTTCAAGGTGACCTGAAGCAGAAGGCGCACGAAGTGGGCTGTGACATGGTGTTGCCGCGCTCCGCCTTTTCACAGAATCTGCCGCAATTGTTGCGCCGGCACGGCGCGATTGAAGAAATCGTTGGATAAGAATAAGAATTGGATAAGAATTGCCGAGGTCGGAGGTCTGATTGGAGGGGTGACGTCGCAAGGTTTTCACCTCTGCGATCTGATCTCTAACCTCTGCCCACCGCATTCCCCTGATACAATTTCGCCGTGTTCCCTCACAAAATTTTGATCGCGACGGCAGCCCTGTCTCTGGTCGCGGCCGCGCAGCAGCCTCCGGCGAATCCGCAGCCGCAGGTAAAAGTCAACGTCATCAACGTCTGTTCGCCGTCGGCCGACGAGCAGAAGCAATTGTCCTCGGCGCTCGCATCCGTGCCCGCGAAGCCAGCGTTTGCCAGGGACTACGAAGTAGCCCGTGGCCACTCCACGCTCGACCCGAGCACTCCCATTCCCGGCATGCAGCCCTTGCCGCCCGGCGCCACCTCGTCGGCCGATTGGGTTAGAGTTCGCCGCGAATTTCCCGGCGCAACCCTTTTCAGCAATGTCCAATATTCGTTCAGCGTCGATGCGAAAGACATGCTGGAAACACTCGTGCTGCGAGTGCGCGATCCAAAAGATGTAATGCAGATCGCGATCGAGGATAGCGCCTCGGCAGTCGCATCTGCGCGGGCCATGTTGTCGACCAGCACGCCGGTTTCGCGCATCAAGCTGGAGCGTTTCGGAAAATCATCGGTAGTCTTGGCGCGCTGCACCGGAAACGAAGGCAATCCGGCGACCGATCAGAGCGCATACGAACCGATCTTCCGCGCCGCTTCATCGATTATGGATCGTTATCGCGCGGCCCTCGGCGCGCGCAAAATGGTTCCCGACGAACTGGCCCGGCTGGGTGTAAAAACCTCGACCGTCACTTCGACCAAGGCAGCCGATAAGAACGATAACGATAAGAAGGACAAATAAATTTCGGGTGGCGCAGCGGTTCACCGCAGCGATTACGGCTTGTTCAAAAGCCCGGCTTTAGCCGCCGCGGAGACTGCAGCGCGCCCTATGAAGCGAAATTTGTTTTTCTGAATCTATCTATTAGCGCTGTTCCTAACAACCTATGGACATACGCAACGTTGTAATCATCGGCTCGGGATGCGCCGGCCATACCGCCGCTCTCTACAGCGCGCGCGCCAACCTCAAGCCGCTAGTCATTGAAGGCCATGAGCCGGGCGGACAATTAGGCCTAACCACGCTGGTAGAAAATTTTCCCGGTTTCCCCGAAGGCATACAGGGGCCGGAACTGATCGAGAACATGCGCAAACAGGCCAAGCGATTCGGAGCCGACTATCGCATGGGCCATGTGATCAAGGCCGATTTGAGCAAACATCCCATCGAGCTGGTTGTCGGCAAAGACACCATCCATACGCGCACGCTGATTATCGCGAGCGGAGCATCGGCGCGCTGGCTCGGCCTTCCGAACGAGCATGCTCTCATCGGCCACGGCGTTTCTTCCTGCGCGACATGCGACGGCTTCTTTTTTTCCGGCAAAGAAATCGCGGTGATCGGCGGCGGCGACTCGGCCATGGAAGAAGCGACATTCCTGACGCGCTTCGCCAGCAAGGTGACGTTAATCCATCGCCGAGAGGCATTTCGCGCCTCAAAAATCATGCTCGATCGCGCGCAGGCGAATCCAAAAGTCGCATTCCTCACCGACACCGTCGTCGATGATGTTCTTGATGTCAGCAAAAAAGAAGTCACCGCGCTGCGTCTGCGCAATCTGAAGACCGGTGAAAGCTGGGACTTTCCTACCAGCGCCATGTTCCTGGGCATAGGCCATATTCCCAACGCCAAGATTTTCGAAGGTCAACTCGAAACCGATGCCGACGGCTACCTGGTCACGCATAAGAATGTCTTCACGAAAGTCCCCGGCGTCTTCGCCTGCGGAGACGTGCAAGATCGCCGCTACCGTCAAGCCATCACCGCCGCCGGTTCCGGCTGCATGGCCGCCCTCGAAGTGGAGAAATATCTGGAAGAAGAGGGTCATTAATCCGGTTGTCATCCGGAGCGTAGCCGAGCCATTGCGCGAAGCAAATGGCACGGCGTGGTCGAAGGATCCTCATCGAAGGGACTTCCTACTCGTCCCTCACCATCCCCGCCCCTGGGGAGTCTTCACACTCCGTGTTTTCCGCCAGAACCAACTTTTTGTATCGCGCCCCGCGACAATCGAATCCATATCACCATTGCAATCCTAAAATCCTGAGGTGAAATCCAATGAACTATCGCCTGTTTGGCCACAGCGGCCTGCGCGTCTCCGAAGTCTCCCTCGGCACTATGACCTTCGGAGAAGACTGGGGCTGGGGCTCGCCTAAAGACGAGTCGCGCAAAATTTATGAAGCCTACCACGCTGCCGGAGGAAATTTCGTCGACACCGCCAACATCTACACCAACGGAACTAGCGAAACCCTCGTTGGCGAATTCATACGCGATCACCGGCACTCGGTCGTGCTCGCCACCAAGTACACCAACGCGATGGCGGGCAACGATCCGAATGCCGCCGGCAATCACCGCAAGAGCATGGTGCAGGCGCTCGAAGACTCACTGCGGCGCCTGAAAACCGATTACATCGACCTCTATTGGCTGCATAACTGGGATCAAATGACTCCCGCCGAAGAAGTCATGCGCGCCTTTGACGACCTCGTTAGCCAGGGCAAGGTCCTCTACATCGGCGTCTCCGACGCGCCCGCCTGGTGGATCGCGCAGGCCAACACGCTAACCGAGTTGCGAGGCTGGACCCGATTCATCGGCCTCCAGATCGAATATTCGCTGATCGAGCGCACCGTCGAGCGCGAACTCATCCCCATGGCGAAGGCTTTCAACCTTGGACTTGTCGCGTGGTCGCCGCTAGCCGGAGGTCTCCTAAGCGGCAAGTACCACTCCGGCGCGGGCAAAGCCGCTGGCGCGGGCAAAGACGGAAGATACTCGACCGATATGGCCAAAGCTTTCATGCGCACCGGAGACCGACCCGATCGCGTCGTGGCCGCACTCAAAAAAGTGAGCCAGCAGGTAGGCCACTCCGCCGCTCAGGTTGCGCTCGCATGGTTGCGCTACCGCGATATTCCCGTCATTCCAATCGTAGGCGCGCGAAGCGTGGCGCAGTTGCAAGATAACCTCGCCAGTCTGGAGTTGAAGCTGACGTCCGAACAAGTCGCCGCCCTGGATGAAGCCAGCGCCATCGAAATGGGCTTCCCCCACGACTTCTTCGAAAATGAAATGGTAAAAACGCTAAGGTATGGAGGCCTGCGCGACAAAATCCTAGCCGCTTAAAAGTTTCCAACTGCGCAACATTCCCGTAGGGGCGGACGCCTCGTCCGCCCAGCCGAGCGAAGCTCGGCAGCAAGCCACGACCATCCACACTGAGATCGCGACGCAACGTCACCCAAGAACGCGCTTTCGCGCGGCTGGACTGAGCGCCTCACAAGCCGTCCGCAGCACCAACCGCGGCGCGCGCTTGCGAATCTTCATCAAGTACGGCAAAGTGCGCTGAGGATCAGCCTTTGCCGTCTCGCGCAACAACCAGCCCAACCCCTTCTGCACCAGGTCGTCTTCATCATCGAGTAGCTGATTCGACAGCCGAACAATCTCTTGAAAAAATCGGCGCTCCCGCGTTCCGCGAATCAACGCCACGCAAGCCGCACGTCGCCGCCAGCGATTCGGAGACCCGGCCCACAAGAAAACCTCGCGGCAACGCGCAGGCTGCTCGCGGATCATCGGCGCCAGCACATCATGCACCAGCGCATCGTGATCGGCCCAACTCGATACCCGATCAAGCCACGAAACAAAAAGCCGAAACTCATCATCGCCAAAATTCAGCGTCTGCTTTTCCAGTAGAAAAACCGCAAACACCTTCTCCTCAAGATTCCGCCCGGAGAAAAGCTTGTCGGCAACACGCACCACAAAATCCATCCCCCGTTCACGTGCAACGCCGCGGCGAAATTGCTTGGCAGCTGTTCGTAACGCTGCCGTATACCATCCATGCGATTGGATCTCTTCTTGGAAGAACCACTGCACACCCGTCGCATGACCTGCCGACCCGCCGTCCTTAAGCGCGCGCCGAATCTCAGCCGCCGCCTGCTGTGGAGTTGTCGCGCGTCTGTTCATCAATCAAGGCTTCGAAACTGCGCCGCCCGTGCGCACCACCTTGTCGTACATCCACAACAGCGCCGCCGTGACCAGCCCGACCGCAGTCACCGTCCACCAGATGCGCGCCGGTTGGTGTGTGACTTCGCCAAAATGATGAACCAGCGTTCCGCCAAACCAGCCGCCAATCAGCGATCCAATCCCAATCGGCAGAAACGCGAAGCCCATGTAAGTCCCCTGCTCTCCGGGAGGAGCGAGCCGTGAAATGTATTCGTAGTAGCGCGGAGCCTGAATAATCTCGCCCAGCGCCAGCACAAAAAGCGAAAGCACCGCGCCCCATACCGTCGGCCGCAAAGCCAGAATCACCCACGACAGTGAAGTAATCACCGTTCCCAAGATCACCGCCTGAAACGCGGGAATCTTGCGGGTCAGGAAATTTACCGCCAGTGTGAGGCAAATCACCGTCAGGCCATCAGTGACGAGGATGGTCTCGACGGCCGCGCCAGAGTTGATGTACCCGTGAATATATCCGGGCAAACTGATGTACTGCTGCCAGAACACCACCCAGTAGCCCGTAAACAGCACCAGGAACCACATGAACCGGCTTATCCCCGCCAGTACGAGCACCAGCAGCGCGCACCAGATCCACCAAGGCAAGCTATAGTGCGGATAAATCAACAACCCAATACGCAGCACCAGCGCAACCAGCAACACTGGCAGAAGCAGCCGGTAATTGCCGACTACAACACAAAAATTGCGCGCGACAGTCGCGATCGAAGGTGGAGGCGCGTCTCCATCTTTGCGCGGTTCGCGGAAAAAAATAATCACCACGAAGAACATGGCGAAGACGCCGACGGCCGCGACGCGGTAAACGTTCTCGACACCGAGGTGGTGATGCGCCCATCCTGCGAATAGGGGTCCGAGCGCGCCGCCGATGTTGACCATCGTGTAATAAATCGAATAGCCGATCGATCGGACGTTCTCTTTCGACGCTCGCGCCGTCGTCCCCACCACGCAAGGTTTTACCAACGATATGCCGAGCGCCGGGAGGATCAGGATGCAGCCGACAAATAATCCCAATGGCACCGCGTTGCGCACCGGAGCCAGCCATGACGCGCCGATCGATCCAATCAAAAAGTAAGCCGCGGCCAGGATGAGATACGCCATCGAAAGCGCGCGCCGAAAGCCCAGTCGGTCAGCCGCCGCTCCTCCGAAGATGGCGAGAAACCACACCATCCCGCCGAACAAGCCGGTCAGAGTCCCAGTCTGCTCCGTAGAAAAATTCAGCTTCTCCTGCAAATACAAAGCCAGCGAAGCAAACGCCGCATAGTAAGAAAGACGCTCGAAAATCTCGCTGATGTTCGCGACCCAAAACGGCCGTTCAAACCCAGTGCGTATCTCCTCGAAGCGTTGCGAAAAAGTTAAAGTATCTCCCATGTGTCTTGTGTGGCGCGGGCGTCCCCGCCTGCGATCAACCTTAGTGGCCCAGCCGCTCTCGCACTTGCTGAACCGACAGCCTCGCGATTCGAATCACTTTATTCCGACCGCTCTGGCCGGCTGCAATAGTAACGGACGAACGCGGAACCTCCAAAAGCTTTGCGAGAAAATCAATACAGGCCTCATTCGCCTTGCCATCGACGGGAGGGGCAGTGAGTGACAACTTCAGGGCATCGCCGACTTCGCCGGTGATACGATTCTTCTTCGCGCGCGGATGCACCTTCACGGCGAACGTGACGAATCCCGCCGAATTGTGAATCGCCACCATAGAGCTTGTGGAGCGGACACTCTTGTCCGCTGCCTTTGACATTGTTTTTGATCTTGTCTTTGAGGTTACGACAACCCACAGCCCCAAGGTCGAAAGCAGCGGACAAGAGTGTCCGCTCCCCATTCTCCGGAGCTAAGCCCTTGCTCTTTCCCCAAAAATCGCGGTTCCCACCCGCACACAAGTCGCTCCCTCCTCAATTGCGACCTCGAAGTCGTGCGACATGCCCATGGAGAGAACTGCCATAATGATCTGCCGCAGCGAGCGCGCGGCGATGCGATCGCGAATCTGACGCAGTTGGCGGAAATAAGTTCGCGAGCCCTCCGCGTCTTCCGCATAAGGCGGCACCGTCATCAAACCGCTGATTTCCAAATTTCCCCAGCGCGGCGCGCCTGTAAGAATCTGTTCCAGCTCATCAGAGTCCGGCGCCACTCCACTCTTTGCCGTTTCTCCGCCAACATTAATCTCAATCAGCACCGGCAATATTTTGCGAGCGCCTGCGGCAGAAGCATTTAGCTTCTCCGCCATCCGCACCGAGTCGATCGAGTCGACTGCATCAAACAACTCCGCCGCCTTGGCCGCTTTGTTAGTTTGCAAATGTCCGACGAGATGCCATTCGACATCACTCAAATCGCGCACAGCCGCTGCCTTACCCGCGAACTCCTGCACCCGGTTCTCGCCGAAAACGCGCAGCCCAGCCGCATACGCCTCGCGAATGCTTTCCGCCGGAAAAGTCTTGCTCACCGCCATCAACGCGATTTCATCGGGATTGCGCCCCGCCCGCCGGGCCGCAGCGGCGATCTGCTCGCGCACCTGCGCAATATTTTCGGCAATCGACATAAGGCGAAAACCACGAAGGACACAAAGTATCACGAAGGAGGATCTGAGATGCCGACGGCCTATGAAAGGAGGGATTCCTCGCTTCGCTCAGCATTACGGCGCGCGAACTCCCGTGTCGCTCACGCCGCGCAATCGCGCCTACATCATGCCGACGGGCGGGGCCGGTTCATTGGGATCGCCCGCACTTGAGAGTGGAATGCGGATCATCAAAGTGGCCAACGCAACCATCACGGCCAGTCCGGCGAGATAAGAAGGATGCGCGAAAATCTGGGGTACATCCCAGTTGCGACTTTTGTAAACGGCCACAACTCCGGCCCAGACCAAACCCAAAAGAGACTCGCCAACGATTAACCCGGAAGCGGTTAGCACTCCAGCATTCTCCACGCGCGCCAATTGCGCGGAGTTGAAACCGCGTCGCTTCGCCAGGCGATCTCCCAACGCTCGGAAAACTCCGCCGAGAAAAATGGCGAACGTCGTCTCAAAGGGCAAATACATTCCCACCGCGACCAGCATGGGGCTGCGCACCTGCATCATGATCATGCCAATGCCCATGAAGACGCCGACGACCACGAGAGGCCAAGGCATATCTCCGCCCACCACGCCAACCGCTAATGTGGCCATCAGTCCCGCTTGCGGTGCGGCGAGATCGCGACTGCCGAAGCCGAACGATTTATTTAACAGCGCGAGTGGAAAATACATAACCAGACTCGCCACCACCACGGCAATCAACTCGGCCACTTGAATCCGTCGCGGAGTGCCGCCCAGAATGTAGCCAACTTTGAAATCCTGTAACAGCTCACCGGCAACCGCTGCCGAAACGCAAACCACCGCAGCCACGCTCAACACCGCCAGCACGCCGGATGCTCCGGAGACTCCCAGCGAAACCATCAGCAGCGCGGCGATCAACAAAGTTGAAAGCGTCAGCCCGGAGATCGGATTATTCGAAGAACCGATCATGCCGACCAGGTTTCCTGAAATTGTCGCAAAGAAAAAACCGACGATAATCAGCACTACGGCCGCCAGAAGTGCCGGCCAGAGCAGCCCAGTGAGATGCACGTAGAGCACGCACATCATCACAAACATCAGCGCAATCAAACCAAAGACAGCTTTCGAACTCATATACTGCTCGGTGCGCGACAACTGCGCCCGCTGGTCCGCCGTCTGCCGCAAATCGCTGATCGCTTTGCCGAAGCCCGCCGTTAGGCTCTTGCCCATCTTGAATAGCGTGTAAGCCGCGCCCACCAGCATTCCGCCCACTGCGATCGGACGCACCACAAACTTCCACACCGCAATCGCCATGGTCGTCCAATCATCGGGCGTATCCGCTGGAAGATATTGTTTGATGTGCGGCCCGAGAAAATAAATAAGCAGCGGAACCATCAATCCCCACGCCAGCACGCCGCCAGCGAACTGAAGCGACGCGAGCCGCAGCCCGATGATGTAGCCGACACCCAGATAAGCCGGACTTACGCTCGGAGCCGCGAACGTGCTGATGCCGCCCGCCGGTACAATATTCTTGCTTCCGGCGAGGCCAAGCCGTACCTGGCTGCGTCCGAGACTTCCCACCGCAAAATGAAAATCTTTCCCCGCAGCAAAGAGCCCAAAGCTTCCCAGAATGTAGACAATTCCGCCGACACCGATATTCCAAAAGAGATATTTCGCCGCTTGCGCGCCGCGCTGCCCCGCCTTGTGAATCTCCGACGCCGCCACCGATTCCGGGAAGGGAAGTTCGGGATCTTCCACCATGACCCGTCGCACCAGGGAAATAAAAAGCACCCCCAGGATGCTTCCCACCATGATCAACGCAGTCGACTTCCAGTAAGAATCAAACGACCAGAACGACGGCCAGACGCCCGCCAGCACAAATGCAGGAAGCGTGAAGATCGCACCAGCAGCAACGCTTTCTCCGATCGACCCCGCGGTTCGAGCAATATTTTCTTCGAGCAGCGACCCCTTCCATGCCCGCAACACGGCCATCGAAATAACCGCCGCCGGATAAGTTGCGGCAATCGTGATGCCGGCCCGCAACCCTAAGTAAGCGTTGGCCGCGCCCAGTACAACCGTCAGGATGAGCCCGAGAAACATGGCCCGGAAGGTCAACTCCTTCATTTGCATGGTTTCTGGAACATAGGGACGATGCTTGCGAATAGTTCCAGGGGCATCGCCCGCGGGAGCGCTCATAGAGTCCTCGTGATCTACGAAAATTTCATCAAAGATTATCAGTAGATGCGACGGCGCACCTTATCATGTCGGCAGGCCGCTTTACAAGTGTGTGGGCCTGCACTTGCCTGCACTTGGCTGCACTTGGTGAAGATCAGATTGGCGATTGCACTGCCATTATCGTCTTGCGATCGAAAGATAATGCAGGTCCCTCAGCCTCATTAGTCCCTACAGCAACTTTTCGCCTGAAACGGGGTTACAATAATCCGAATCCAGGAGGTGATTTGTGGCTACCGATGTGGGGCCCTCTTGGAGCCGGTTTTTCGAAGAATTCCGCTGCCGTGGTTGCGGCATACAAGAAGCTTTCAGCTCCAGGCCCCGGGGATTCTTCGAAAGATACGTGCTTCCGTTGCTGTTCTTGCAGACCGTTCGTTGCGAGCGCTGCTATCACCGGGCTTATGCATTGCGCACGGTTCCGACGGTCGAGCGGCCGGAGCCTGGCCCGAAGAAGTCGCAGGCTCAGTCGAGCGACTCAAAGTCCGATCGTCGCATTGCTTAGCCGACGCACAGCGTCCGCCGCATTGCGTAGAAACGTGCGCCGCGGCTATACTGGCTAAGTATTGACCGGCGAAGCTTAAAGAGTGCGCCGTGTGCGGGAGGCCGTCTTCAGCAGTAGCAGTACTGGGTTCCGAATACGGGCTGCCCAGGGCCAAGCGGCCGACCATTTGGCCTCGGCGGGTCATCGGTTGGCTGGCTTTGCCGAGCGCGCGGCTGCGAGTTTATTTTTCACTTTTTTCCCCGCCGATTGTCGTATCTGTGGTTCCCCTCTTCTTCAAGTTTCGCGCCTTCCCGTTTGCGACTCCTGTCTAACTACGTTGCGCCCGCTGCACGGATCGTTTTGTCCCGTCTGCGGACAAGCTTCGCCGCCGGTTTCCGTTGCGCGCCGCGAAGGCGAGGATGTTGATCCGCGCTGCCTGCTCTGCCAGCGCGTCGATCCTGCTTTCGAACGCGCGGTTGCCTATGGCAGCTATGAAGCCGGGCTCCGCGACCTGATTCATCTCCTCAAATTTCATCAGGTTCGGCCCGCGGCCAAGGTCCTGGGAAACGTCTTGGCGGGCACCATCGCCAGCCTCGAAAAGTCGATGCGGATCGGTACGATCGCCGTCATACCCGTCCCGCTGCATAAAAGTAAAAAGGCCCAGCGCGGCTTTAACCAGGCGGAGATGATCGCGCGCGCAGCGCTGAAGCAACTCTCGCGCCCCAAGAGGTTCGATCTTTGCACCGGCGTCTTACTGCGTACTCGCGATACCGGTAGCCAGGTCGGCCTCACCAACCACGAACCGCGCGAGAACCTGCGGGGTGCCTTTGGGGTGAATGATCCAACGCGAATATTGAATCGCGACATCTTATTGGTGGATGATGTCTATACCACCGGAACGACGGCGTCAGAGTGCGCCCGCGTCCTTCTCCGCGCCGGAGCAGCGCGGGTCTGGGTGGCAACGGTGGCGCGCACGTTGAAGCTTTCGGGCGTCATCGAGTTGTCGGTGCATTTGGCAAACGGACGGACTAACGACGATTCGCCCGATGGGAGATCGGACGAGGGAAGCGAAGATAGCAGCGCGGGTATCGCTGCTCACGGCTAGAAATTATGTCGTTGCGCATACACAATTTCGCTGGCGGCATGCGCTCGCACCTTCCGGCGGCGATGCTCGCCTCCGGGATGCATCAGGACAGTGATGGCCACACCCTGCATCAGCCCGTCCTGGTGCTGAACGCCTCCTACGAGCCAATCAATGTCTGCGCCGCGCGCCGCGCCATCGTCCTCGTGCTCAAGGGTGTCGCCATGACCGAAGAAGAAAATGGACACTTCCTGCACGCCGCTCGCGTCGCTATGCGCGTGCCTTCTGTGATTCGCCTGCTCGAATATCGACGCATCCCGCACCAGTCGCGCGCGCTCTCGCGCAAGAACATTCTGCTACGCGACCGCAACACCTGTCAGTATTGCAGCACCACGCTTCCCTCCGGAGAACTCACGCTCGACCACGTGATCCCGCGCTCCCGAGGCGGCCTCTCCACCTGGGAGAATCTCGTCGCCTGCTGCCATCCCTGTAACCGCCGCAAAGGCAACCAGCTCCCGCACGAAGCCAACATGCGCCCTTCGCGCGAACCCCGCTCCTTCAATCTCCACACCAGCCGCCACATCATGCGCCTGATGGGCCACTCCGACGATAAGTGGAGAAAGTATCTGTTTTACTAAAGTAGGTTTCGATCAATCCCCATCCAAGTTTGTCGTCCTAAGCGAAGCAAAGGACCTGCTTTTTCTCCACAGCGACACCATCAATAGCGCGACTACTTTTGAAATACCAATGGCACAAATCGCGCCAAATCATCCCGCCAAACCATCCACGTATGCATCCCAGGAGTCTCAACCGTGGTCACCGCAAAGTCCTTGGTCTTCAGCCACGCGATAAATTTGCGGTTGGGCGCGAGAAGCTGCTCATCCGTCCCGCAAGCAATCCAAAGCAGACGAAGATTCGCGCTCTTCCCGTTCAGAGCCCCAAGGCGCCGCTCGTCACCGTGCCCCACCGCTGAGCTGAATCCTCCAACCCAGGCAAACAGCTCCGGATGCGTCAGCCCCACCGTCAAGCTTTCCAATCCTCCCATCGACAGTCCAGCAATCGCGCGGTCATTCCTTTTCTTAGAAACGCGATAGTCAGACTCGACCTGCGGCAACACTTCAGTAAGCAGCGCCCGGCTGAAGAGATTCACATTCCGATCAATCGCAGCGTTATCGTCCCAGCCACTGTGCCCGTTCAGCACAAACTTCATCTCGCCGTAGCCGAGCGGCATCACCACAACCATTGGCTTCACTTTCCCGTCGGCAATCAAATTGTCGAAAATAAAACTCGCCTTTCCCACCGCCGTCCAGCCGTTGGCCATGTCACTCCAGCCATGCAGCAGATAGAGCACCGGATACCGTTTGCCTTTTTTCGCGTCGTATCCCGGAGGCGTATAGACGTAGTAGTCGTTCTGCCCGTCCGCCAACCCGCTCACCACCATTGACGTATAAGACCGATGATGCACCACACCGTGCGGCACATCGTGCGCCTCCCACAGTTGCGGAGTCGCCCCCGGCACCGTAACCAGGTTTCCGACCGAGACCAGGTTCTGCTTTATTTCAGAATTATGCGGATCGAACTGCTCCTGCCCATCGATGTCAAATGAATACCCATAAATCTCCGGCACCAGCGGAGGCGTGACCACGCTCCATACTCCAGCGTCGTCCTTCTCCATCGGCAACGGCTCAGCCGCCCCTTCGAGATGGAGCAAAACTTTGCCCGCGGTGGCATCCAAATAGCGGAAAGTGATTCTTCCGTCGGAATGTACTTCGTGAGAATTAAAAGAAGCGCTCGCTTGGCCGAGCGCGCGGCCGGGCATGGCCAGCGCCATAAGAAAAGCAAATCCAAATATGCCATTTGCTAAAACAAAGAAGTGTCGAGATTTCATGGCGGCCAGTCTAGCCGCTAACCGGCGCCCCTGTCATCCCACTTTTCGCTCGCAGACCACTACTGCGGTTTCGGCGGCTCCGCCGGCTTCTGATCATCTGGCTTAGGTTGTGCCTTCTGCACTTCCTGACCGTCGTAGGTGATCCGCGATTTCGATCCGAAGCGCTTGTAGTTCGTGTATTTGATAATCTCGCGGATCTTCACGCCGCCCAGGGAAAACTGCAACGTGTCCTCAGCCCGCGTGTAGGTCGGAAACCAATACTGCCCGTCAATCTGTTCGCGCCAGGTGGTGAACTTGGGGAAGAGATTTTCCTGCCCCTTCTTCTTCTTGATGTCGGGCACCGTCTTGCCATAGGTTTCAACGATCTGAAAGTCGTGGTCGTCCACCCAGATGCGCCCCTGAAAATATCGCTTCTTGCCGACAATCTGCTTGGGCGCAACATCGAAGACATAAGTATTCAGTTCATCCTGCTTTTGCTGCCCGACATAAAGGATGTCGTACTCTCCAATTTCATCCGCGGTCAGCACAAACGGCAGGCGATTCTCGATGTCGTCAAAATCTTCCTCGGTCATCTGAATGCGTTGCAAGGTCGGCTGCGGCGCAAAAACGACGTTCTTAATCCGGCGTCCCTTGTCGTCGAAGGTCACGTCGAACACCTGCTGATAAGCTCCGTCCGGCGTGTCGCCATCGAGCGTCATCACCTTGACGTCCTGCCGATAGGTGTACTGGTCGCGCGCCTCCTTGAATTCCTTTTCCTTCACTGAAAAGCGCTTGATAACCTCCGCGACGGTAATTCCCTTAGGCTCCGATTTATCAAGCTGCCCCTCCTGGGCGCGCGCCAACGGCGCCGCCAATAGAAGCGCACTCGACAAGGTGACGATAAAAAGCCAAAGCGAAGCAGGCGACAAAAGCGAAGATCGGGAGGGGAGTTTCATATTCCTATTCTAACGAAAAGGAACAGCAAGAGAAGAGTTAACGGCAGCCTCCACCCCTTCAGCCGCCGTACAGTCGGCCGTAACAGGGAGGTAGGAGGCTGCAGTTCTGCCTATTTCATTCGATGCCGCCCCAACCGGAAGATTTGCCGAATTTACTTTTCTTTACTCTCCACTTCACACATCCGAGTTGTCATCCTGTCTGGTAGTTGTCATCCTGAGTGAAGCGAAGGACCCATGCATTTCGGCGAGTGCGATCCACCGGTTCCATTGCGTCGATCAAAGCAATCTTCAATTTCTTGCCGTGCTCGGATTCTTAATCGCCCGCGCCATCACCCACTCGACCAATCCCGGCCACAACTGATACAGCTTGATGGCGGGAATCATCGTCCACGGCACAATCACCTCGCGCTTCTCCGCGCGATACCCACGATACGTAGCCCGAGCCACTCGTTCCGCAGTAATCCCGCGCACCGATGACGGCCGCACATTCCCCTGCCGATTCGCCACCACGTGCGCCCCAAAATCAGTGCTGACATATCCCGGACAAACGGTCAGCACATGAATATTGTCGCGTTTCAACTCGATCCGTGCACCCTTGCCAATAGCATTCACTGCAAACTTGCTGGCCGAATAGATCGCCATGAACGGCACGGGAATGTGTCCCGCAACGCTTGAAATATTGATGATGGATCCGCCGCCCGTCTCGCGCATCGCCGGAGTCACTGCCTGTATGCAGTGGATGACGCCAAAAAAATTGGTCTCCAACAATTCGCGGCAAGCCGGCTCCTGCATATCCGCGACGGTATCGCGAATGCCAACCCCTGCGTTATTCACCCACACATCGACCCGATTAAAGCGCCGGACAGTCTCCGCCAGCGCCGCGTTGACCTCTTCACGATTGCGCACATCGCAAGCCAGTGTGAGCGTGCGCTCAGCGTGACCAATCCGCGAGCGGGCAGCCTCGGCGCGGCCAGCGTCGCGCGACAGCAAGACTACACTCGCGCCCCCATCCGCAAAAACCTTGGCAACAGCTTCCCCGATTCCCATGGAAGCCCCCGTGACCACCACAACCTTCCCATCCATCTCCATGGCGACCCTTGTATCGCGCAGAGCGCGGCAAGTCAAATTGCAAGTTATTCGTTGTCAGTTCTCACTCTTAGTTTCTTCATGAGAACAACGATTGGTGTTTTTACTGATAACTGAAAACTGATAACTCCTTCTAGCGTAAAATCGTCTGCACCGGAGACGATGTGCCCTCGCTCTTACCTATCTTCCCGCTCGAATTGGTCCTCCTCCCTGGCGTGCCCCTGCCCCTGCACATCTTCGAGCCGCGCTACAAAGAAATGATCGCCGAATGCCTGGAGCAGAAAAAGCCCTTCGGTGTCGTGCGCGCTTCTTCCGACGGAGTCGCCGACATCGGCTGCACCGCCGAAATCATGTCCGTGACCAAGAAATACGACGACGGCCGCATGGACATCATCACGCGCGGCGTCGAGCGCTTCGAAGTAATCGAAGTCAACCAGGATCGCTCATTTCTACAGGCTGAAATTTCAGTGGTTGAGGACGAACCCGAGAAGCCGCCCGCAGACATGGTGACCCAGGCCGTGCGCCTTCACGCCGAGATCGCAAAACTAGCCGGCACCGAGCCCAGCGGCCCCGACGAACGCGCCGGCAATCTCTCCTTCTTGCTCGCCGGCTCGCTTCCTCTCGACCTCGATTTCAAGCAAAGCCTGCTCTCGACCCTATCCGAGGCTAAGCGCCTTGAGGCTGTAGTCGGATATCTCGAAGCGATTCTGCCCGGTATGCGCCGCGCCGCCAAAGCGCGTTGGAATTGAGCGGAACTGGCAGATAATGCCCGCTTCTCGCCCCTGCAGGATGCTCGTTAGCTCGCTTCGTCGACCGCGAAATCGAAGGCCGCCTTTATATGCACCGCAGTAGTGTTGATATATAAAATGCCGTCATATCGAAACGTGGCGAGCATCTTCTGTTCTTGAAATGCCAGTGGCAGCTCCGTGCAGGCTAAACACACCGCGGGCTGCGCTCTGAACCGGCCTTCAAACGACTGACGCGCGATCGTCCCTAGCCGTTCGGCCCCACCTTCCACCTTGCCAATCTGCAATTCTTTAATCAGACTGACCGTCGCGGACCTCGCCGCCTCATCCAGCGGGCCTGACGCCTCCACTCCGTACTTCGCAAATCCCTCGCGAAATCTCGCCGATCTCATGGTCAGAGCAGTACCCAGAATCAGCACCTCCCGCGCCCCGATGCGAGCGCTCTCCTTCGCCGCCGCGTCGATAATGCTAACGACAGGAATCCCAATCCCGCGCACGATGCTCGCGAAACGGTGATGCGGAGTATTGGCGGCCATGAGCGCAAACTCCGCGCCGCTAGCTTCGAGGCGCAGCAGCGCTGAGCGATGATATTCGTCAAACTGCGACCATGATTTCTCATCGTTTTCGTTGCCGATATAAGAAAGCGCCTTGTTCACATCCAACGATTCAATGCATATCTCCAGCATTGAGGCCGCGGAGTGAAGATTCCTGGCCTTCTGCCATTCTTCACTTCGCCGGCAGAGTTCCGAGTAGTAATCCACCGTGGATGGCCAAGCCAACCCTCCGACAATGCCAATCTTTTTCATCGGTTATCGTTCATCGCCCATCGGGATTCACTTTGTCCCTGCGAGTGTCGAGGGCAAGCCAAGCGTGCCATCGACTACCCCCACAAAATTTCTTTCTTCGCGAAGTATAAGCCGCTTGCTTTCCGCCCTAGCGAAATTCTCGCGTGCCTCCGGGTCTGACGGTAAGCGCGCCCGATAGGCTTCGTAAGAAGCGAGACTATCGAACGCAATCAGCCCCCAGGCGACATCGTTGGTGCCCTCGTGCGGAAGAAAATACCCGATAAGATGCCCGCCGCATCGTGGAATGATGCGCCCCCAGTTCTCCGCATATTTCTTGAACTCGTCCCGCTGAAACGGATCGATCTGGTAGCGAATGAAGCACGTGATTGTCATGGTCAACCCAGTCTGACAGTTGCACGACATCAATACTTCGTTTAGGATAAAACTATGGATGTAAATCCGAATGGCGAGCACGCCGCGGATGATGCAGCCTCCGCCATTGCGGCAGCCATCGGTGAGCCCGCCCGCGCCCGCATGCTCTACTGCCTTCTCGACGCTCGTGCGCGCACCAGCACCGAACTGGCTGCGGTCGCCGATGTCACCGCGTCGACCGCCAGCGTTCACCTCCAGCGCCTGAAGACGCAGCGCTTGGTCAAAGTGTTGGCCCAAGGCAAACATCGCTACTACAGTCTGGAAGGTACCAATGTCGCCTCGGCCCTCGAAGCCTTGAGCGTGCTCGCCGGCCGGCCGCGCGCCCCATTCGTTCCGAATACGCCAAACCATCTGCGCGCGGCACGAACTTGCTACGATCACATCGCCGGCACTTTGGGCGTCTCATTGCGCGACCGCTTCCAGACGTTGGGCTGGCTTGAGCCCGATACCAGTCGGTCTGATGATGCAACAACGAGCCGCCCGTGCGACCTCACTCCGAGCGGAGCGAAGGCCTTCGCAGCGCTGGGCATCGATGTCGAAGCCGCCCGCACGCTCCGCCGCCGTTTCGCCTATGCCTGCGTCGATTGGAGCGAACGCCGCCCTCACCTGGGCGGTGCGCTGGCCGCCGCTCTTCTAACCGTCGCGCTGAAAAGAAAATGGATGCTCCAAGATCTAGACAGTCGCGCCCTCCGCGTAACAAGTTTTGGCCGGCGCGAGATGATGGCCAGATTCGGCCTTCACCTTTAACGTGCCCTGACTATTCACCCACCGAGGATCCCGAAGGATTCAAGGTTCTGGTCTCTCCTTCGTGAACCGGAGCCTGCCTTGAGCGCAGTCGAAGGGTACCCGTGGTGGTGAACGGTTTCGCAAGTTTAGCGATACTTCTAGAAGGCGCCTGAAAGCTGGCATCGCTCCCCGGCGGTATAATCCGCACAAGGCTTCATTTTGGGGGTTCCCACCATGAGTTTTTCCCGGACTGTTGGCGAATTGCGTCGAAGTCCCTTCACTGAACCACGTCTTCGGGCGCGCCGCGTAAAAGATGAGCTTCGCGAAAACCTTATGGCGCGACTGCGCGAAGGTGGCCCAATATTTCCCGGCATCGTCGGCTACGACGACACAGTCGTGCCGCAGATCATCAACGCCATTCTCTCTCGCCATAATTTCATTCTGCTAGGTTTGCGCGGACAAGCGAAAAGCCGTATCCTCCGCGCCCTTACCACTCTGCTCGATCCGCAGATGCCCTATATCGCGGGTTGCGAAATCCACGATAATCCCTACGCTCCCATCTGCCGCCGCTGCCGCGAACTCGTTGCGAAAGAAGGCGACGTCACGCCCATCGCCTGGCTCACCCCCGACCATCGCTACGTAGAAAAATTAGCCACGCCCGATGTCACCATCGCCGACCTGATCGGCGATATCGATCCCATCAAGGCCGCGCGCGGCGGCCACGAACTATCCAGCGAATTCACCGTGCATTACGGATTGCTTCCCCGCGCCAATCGCGGAATTTTCGCCATCAACGAACTGCCCGATCTTGCCGGCAAGATTCAGGTCGGACTCTTTAACATCATGCAGGAAGGCGATGTGCAGATTAAGGGATACCCACTGCGCCTGCCGCTCGACGTAGCCATCGTTTTCAGCGCGAATCCCGAAGACTACACGGCGCGCGGAAAAATCATCACGCCGCTCAAAGATCGCATCGGTTCTGAAATTCGCACCCACTACCCGGCAACCGTCGAAGAGGGCATCGCCATCACCGCGCAGGAAGCCTGGATCGATCGTATCCATCATGAGACCGACGAGGAGATGGGCGGCGAAAATGAGCGTAGCTCGCGCTTGCAAATTCCAAAATACATCCAGGAAGTGATCGAGCGCATCGCCTTCGCCGCCCGCGAAGACAAGAAGATCGACAAGCGCTCCGGAGTGAGCCAGCGCCTCCCCATCTCGGCCATCGAAAACGTGATATCGAATGCCGAGCGCCGCGCCCTGACGCATCAGGAAAAACTCGTCATTCCCCGAATCAGCGACATCTACGCCGCGCTGCCCGCGATCACTGGCAAACTCGAACTCGAATACGAAGGCGAGATGAAAGGGGCCGACCATGTCAGCCGCGAGCTGATCCGCACAGCCATCGCCAAGACGTTCGATACCTATCTCCACGGCGTCAACCTTAATCAAGTCGTGCAGTGGTTCGATCTGGGCGGAGAAATTCAGCTCAGCGACAACGCCGGAGCCAAGGAAGTTCTCGATGGCTTGCGCCAGATTCAGGGCCTGATGGAGAAACTCGGCAAACTGAACGTCGGCCCAAAAGAGCCGGCCGAAGTCCAAGTGTCAGCGGCAGAGTTCGTCCTGGAAGGCCTGCACGCGCACAAAAAAATCGGCCGCAACGAAGAGCGCGTCTTCGCCGCCGGAGAAAAACCCATGAAAGTAACCGAGAAGCAGCCAGCTTTCGATCGCGACGACGCAGAGTTCGGAAGGAAGCGGGGATTCAACTAGAACAGTCGTTGGTCGTTTGTCGCTGGTTGTTCGGAGATCTTAGTCTACGCCGCACTGCGGCGCTTCGAAAACGAAAAGCTAGCGACCAACGACTAACGACTAACGACCAACGACTGCCCTCATGAAACGCATTCGCTACAGCAAATATGTTCCCGATCCCGCCGGCGAAATGAGCATGGAAGACCTGCTCAGCGCTCTCTCTGACTATTTTCTGCAAAGCGGATTCAACGACAATTTCTGGTATGAACTCCCCGAAGGCGAGCAAACTCTAGACGACTTAAGGCGCGCCCTGGAGCAAGCTCTTCTCGACGGCGAAATGTTCGACGAAGAGATGCGCGATCGTCTCCAGCAGATGCAGAGGGAGGGCCAACTCGAAGAACTGATCGAAAAGTTGATCGAACGTATGCAGCAGGAGGACTACATTTCGATCGATCAACCCCACGACCCTTCCAAGCGATCGAGCGTAGGCGGACAACTAGGCGACCCGCAGCAACAGGCAAAATTCGAGATCACCGACAAGAGCCTGGACTTTTTAGGATTCAAAGCCCTGCGCGATCTTCTCGGCTCGCTGGGCAAATCAAGCTTCGGACGCCACGACACCCGCGACATGGCAACCGGCATCGAGGCCAGCGGAGCATCCAAGCCCTATGAATTTGGCGACACGCTGAACCTCGATATCACAGCCACGCTTTCAAGCGCGATCCAGCGCGAAGGCCTAGGCCTTCCGCTAAACCTCGAATACAACGACTTGCAGGTCCATCAGTGCGAATACCAGTCATCGTGCGCGACGGTTTTGATGCTCGACTGTTCGCACTCCATGATTCTCTATGGCGAAGACCGCTTCACTCCGGCCAAGAAAGTAGCGATGGCGCTCTCGCAACTGATTCGCACGCAATATCCCGGAGACTCCTTGTCGCTCGTCCTCTTTCACGATTCGGCAGAGGAAGTGCCACTCTCGCAGTTGGCGCGTGTGAAGGTCGGTCCGTACTACACCAACACACGCGAGGGCCTCCGCATGGCGCAACGCATCCTCCAACGCCAGCGCAAAGACATGAAGCAGATCGTCATGATCACCGACGGCAAGCCCTCGGCGCTCACGCTGGAGGACGGACGCATCTACAAGAACGCCTTCGGCCTCGACCCACTCGTGGTTAGCCAGACGCTAGAAGAAGTTTCAAAGTGTAAACGCGCAGGCGTGCTGATCAATACCTTCATGCTCGCATCGGATTACGGCCTGGTGCAGTTCGTCCAGAAAGTAACGCAAATGTGCCGCGGCAAGGCCTACTTCACTACGCCCTACACCCTGGGCCAATATTTGCTGATGGATTACATGTCGCGCAAAACGAAAACGATTCACTAAAGTCGCTGACCTGTCTCCTGCATCGCTCTTCGAAAAGGTCTTTCTTAACTCGGGATGCGAGAACGTGTTTCATAGATCGTTCCTTAGAAAGTGGTTTCACTCGGGTCGCCTAGAACGTCTTCCGCAGGGAACTGGCGAAATCGGCTTAACAATAAAGGTTGGGCACCTAAACCCGGATTACAGAAGTAATGCCAAGTGCGCCGACCGCACCCTGCTTCGGTGTAAGATCGCTTGAAGCACCATCCGTTCGGAGACGTTATGAAACGAATCGCTATCCTCGCGTTGCTGGTCCTTCTGAGTGTCGCCGCTGCAATCCCTTCGCAAGCGCAACGAATCAGCCCTCAGGAAAATGCTCGCCAATCCCGCAAGCAGATCAAGCACCAGCAAAAGATGTTGAACAAGGCCAACAAGAAACAAAACAAAGCCATGAAGAAAGCCGCGAAAGCGCAACGCAAGGCGACGAAGAGAGCGAACAAAAACTCAAACCGTCGCCGAAGGTAGCCTTTCTAGCGGGCGCCCCGCCCATCGCTGCTTCCGCGATGAGTGGGCCACCCGGCTTCCTTTCAGACCCTACTAATTAGCATCGAGAAGCATGTATTCGTAGATGTCTTCGTTGATGTCTTCGTTCCAAACATCCCAGGGATCGCTATGTCCGGCCCCAGTTACATCGCTCCCTGCCAGACTTTCACTTTGTTTGCGACGCCACCTTCTCTGTGGACGCTCGAAACCGCGAGCGGATCGTCGCCGGCCGTTCCCGCGAATGAGCCCTTTCAGCCGCTCGTCATGCGCGTGACCGACGGCTCCTCCACCGACAATCCTGTCATGGGAGTGACCCTCACCTTCGCCACTACGCTAACGCGCCCCAGCCCCAACCCCGGCGGCCAATCTATTCTCCTTTCGTCGCTAAGCCCACGCATCCGAAGGCAAGATAAAGTTCCACACTTGTCGGGGCAGCCCCTCAAACGACAGGTCATGCAGTCGGTGAGGATATTGAGGCACTCCAAGGTCGAAAGGCGGAGAAACAGATAGGCCCCGCCGGGAACGATGATCGAAGGCCCGAACGGTACCCCGCAAGGGGAACAAAGGGAACGGCAAATAAGCAGTGCGATCTCAGGGACGATACGCGGCAGAAAGCCAATATTGTTTGGCCTTCCCGGAGGCGAGTAGGGGTGAAGCCCCGAGGGGCCTTCAGGAAGGGACCGAATCGTCTCCTGGCGACGCACTATGCAGAACGCCTGGCTATTCACACATAGCTCAACCCGCCGAACCGCGTATGCGGACCCGCATGTACGGTGGTGTGGGAGGGGAGGACAGGCGACTGTTCCCCCTATCCCGATTGGCCTGTGCCGTCAACCCTGAACCGCAGAATCGTGAGAGCCGGCCACGCTAAGTTCTTATTGCACAGCGTTTTACAAATAAGTCATTTAGATCCAAAGATCTGGGAGGGATTTCGCGCTATAGCCTTGATTCTAAAGAACCGAGGATAAAAAAATCTCAGGCAACCAGAAAACTAACGGAAGTCGGCCCCTCACGCTGTGCCGAAGAAGTTGACCCTGAAACCTTGAAGCTATGAAACCTTGAAACCTGCGTCACTTAGTCCACTGATCCACCCAGTCATTCACCGTCTTATACCAAAGCTGAGAATTCTGCGGCTTCAGCACCCAGTGCCCCTCATCCGGAAAGTAAAGCATTTTCGAAGGCACTCCCATCACTTGCAAAGTATCAAAAAGCTGAAGCCCTTCGCTCACATCGAGTCGGTAATCCAGTTGCCCATGAATCACCAGCGTAGGCGTCTTAAAATTCTTAGCCGAATTCCGCGGAGACCACTTCTCATACATCTCCGGATTCGTATAAGGCGTTCCCTTGAACTCCCAATTATTGAACCAGAGTTCTTCAGTCGTGCCCCAAGCGGAGACAGTATTGAACATTCCATCATGCGACACGATGCACTTGAAACGGTCCGTATGCCCAAGCACCCAGTTCGCCATGTATCCGCCATAGCTGGCGCCCAAAGCGCACTCCCGGCGCTTATCAATAAATGGATAAGTCTTTTCCGCGTAATCCAGCCCCTTCATCAAATCTTCAAACGGAGCGCCGCCCCAATCGCCATTGATCGCGTCAATAAACTTCTGCCCGTATCCCGGCGACCCATGAAAATTAATCATGATGACGACATATCCGCCTGCCGCAAAAAGCTCGGCGTTCCACCGATAGCTCCAGAGGTCGCCCAGGGGAACTTCAGGGCCACCGTGGATGACGAACTTCAAAGGATATTTTTTTCTCGGGTCGAAGTCCGGAGGCTTAACGAGGAACCCCTGGACTCTGTCCCCGAACGCTCCAGGAAACCAGAAAGGTTCGATCGGTTCCATGGCAGATTCGGATAACACCGCATCGTTAAGATGAGTGAGCGAAGATGCCTTGGGCAATGCACAATCCGGCGTCTCGTACGATGGCGGGAAGCCGGGCAGGGAGAACGCGTCAGCCGCGCAATTCTTGTTGTTCACCAGCGAAACGCCAGACATGAAGATGTCTGTGGGACTGCCGATCGACATATGTGTATACAAAAGCGCGCGTCCGTCATCAACGACCGAAATGTCGTCATCGTATCCGCCGCCGGCAATTTCTTTGATCGCGTTTGCACCGTCCAAAGCGATTTTGTAGATCGGCGACTGGCCGGCGTTTGCGGAGCTGAAATAAATAATTTTCGAGCTTGGATCCCAGGCGATCGCATCCACCCAACGGTCGAAATTTGCTGTTAGGTCTTTCTTCCTTGCCGTCTTGCGGTCATACAGCATCAGCCGGAACCGGTCGCTCTCGTATCCCGGACGCTGCTGCGCGCGATACGCGATGTACTTGCCATCGGGAGAATAAAGCGGAGTCGAGTCGCTGGCAGCATTGTCGGCAGTAATATTCTTCGCTTGGATGGGGCCGGCCGCCCCGCCATTTACCGGAACGCTCCAGAGGTCGTTGTTAGTAGAAGTGGCCTCAACCTTGTCATGATTCGACGTGTAGCAAATCTCCTGCCCATCAGGCGAGAACGCATAATTATCCTGCCCGCCCAGCGAGAACACAGGAGCATCGTAGTCGCCAGGCGTGAGGTTGATATACCGCCGTGTCGTAATCCCCGCGAGCGCGCTCGGAGGAACTTCGGGAGGAGCGTCAGTCACGAAGATGTGGCTGCGCATGCCCGCCTCGTAGGTGTTCCAATGACGATAGAGCAGGCGGCCAAAAACCAGGGCTTTTACTTTCGAGTTCTCCATTTCTTTCAGCTTCGCGGCGTTGCAGGCGGCTTCTCCGGCAGGCGCACTGTCGCATTCCGGATAAACATCCGAAGTAAAAAGAATGTTCTTCCCATCAGGAGACCAAAGTTCTCCACCAGCTTCAGTAGCAATCGATGTCAACTTCCAGGTGCGAGTCACCTTGCCCTCAGCATTATCAAACTGAGCAATCCAAACCTGCGACCCGCCTTCTTTATTCGAAATAAACGCAAACCGCTTCCCATCCGGAGCCCAGCGCGGACGATCGCCATCCTGATCGGCGACGAGCACGCGTTCCGTTTGGATTGGCGAGTGGCCACTCTCCATTGCTGCGGTTCCACCCTTCAGCGGCATGATCCAAATATGCGAAGTCTTCTTGTTTGCCGCCAGATCCACATCGACCGCGGCGAACAGCACCCACTTGCCATCCGGAGAAGGCACCGGTTCACCCACTCGCTTCAGCTTCATCATGTCTTCAAAAGTGAAAGGATGTTTAGCCTGAGAAAATGCGGGAAGAGAAAAAAGAGAAAAGAGAAGAAAAAAAACAAGAGCAAAGCGGCGCATGCGTCCCTCCGGCAAACAAAAGAGTGTAGCACTCGGCGAAAATCACGTAGGGGCAGACGCCCCCGTCGGCCCAGCGGAGCGAAGCTCCGCAGATTTCTGCCTTAGCTGCTGAGTTCTTCCAGCATCGCCGTCATCTCCGACTGCGCATGGTTATTGCCCGTGCGCCGCGCGGAAGAAATCCCATCCACCAGCCAGCGTTTGGCCTCATCCGCGCGGCTGGCATTCGCCAGCGCCTGCGCCGCCATAAAATATGCCGGCGTGTAATCCGGATTCTTTTCAATCAGCGTCTTGAACTCGGTAATCGCCTGCTCAATCTGGCCGGACTTCGAATACTCCATAGCTAACCCATAGCGCGCAAACGAATCCGCCGGATTCGCCGCAACAATCTCGCTCAACATCGCAATACGATCCATAGAAAGTTCTCAGTTCCCAGTCTCAGCCAAAGCGAAGAGCTAGATGCTAAAAGCCAAAGGCTGAGAGCCGCTTCACGATTCTACATTCAGATTCCCGCATTCCCATCCCATCCCGCGTTACAATAACTGTTCTCCGAGAGACCAACTTGGCTTGCCCATTTTTTGTGCCGCGACAAATTCTGAACGACGGCTCCTGGCCCCATCCGTCGCGTCTCCCCCTGGGAGCAGGATGGACGGGCGCCTGCGCCGCCTCCGGCACTGAACTCCCGGCCTCCGATCTCCAAATGCAGGAATTCTGCAACCTAGGCTACGCGACCGCCTGTCCGAATCTACCTCGTCATCGCGATTGGGATGCAATCCGCTTCTCGATAGCGCACACCAGTAGGCAACAGGTCACGCTCTCGTTTGTCTGCGAACTTGCCCACGCTCCCATCGAACACGGCAAATTAACTTTCGACTCAGCGAACGAAGTCTGGATTATTCAACATCCCGACCCTCGCGTGCTTCGCCTTGCGACCAGCTATCTCCACGCCTACCGCACACGGACAGCGCGCATTTCGCCGCCGATCGACGTTTCCCCCGCTTTGCACGACCCTCTATGACCAATGACGACAAAACATTGCGCCCGCGCCCGGTGCGCGAGTCGATCTCAGAGATGGTCGAAATCGTTCTTCCCAACGATGCCAATCCGCTAAATGCGCTGCTCGGCGGCCGCCTCATGCACTGGATCGATCTCGCCGGCGCCATGGCCGCCCACCGCCACTCGCGCGCCTATGTGGTTACCGCTTCCGTCGATCACATGGATTTTCTCGTCCCCGTCCGCGTCGGCGATTTCGTCGTTCTGCGCTCGTCGGTCAATCGCGCGTATCACACTTCGATGGAGGTGGGCGTTAAGGTCTGGGTGGAAAATTATCGTTCTCAGCAGAATCGCCACGTCAGCTCCGCCTATTTGACCTTCGTCGCCGTTGACGCCGCCGGAAATCGCGTCCCGGTGCCGCAAGTCGTCCCCGAGACCGAAGATGAGAAGCGCCGCTACGATGGTGCCGCCCGCCGCCGCGAGATACGCAGAGCGGAATCGGCGCGTAAGAAAAAAGTTCCAAGTGAGACCACGTCATAGTTATCACGCTCTAAGTTGTTAAGCTTCAACTATAGCTGACACTGATAACTAATAACTGATACCCGACAGCCGAAAGCTGACTTATGGACAGCGCACTCTTAGTTCACCGCCTGCATTTCGCTTTTACCGCAACCTTCCACTATCTCTTTCCCCAACTGACCATGGGCCTGGCGCTGTTGATCGTCGTGCTTAAAACCATCGCGTTGCGCCGCAACGATCCGCTATACCACGAGGCCGCGCGCTTCTGGGGGAAGATCTTCGGTATCAACTTTGTCTTGGGTGTCGTAACCGGCATTCCCATGGAATTCCAGTTCGGCACCAACTGGTCCCACTTCTCCCGCTTCGCCGGCGGTGTCATCGGCCAGACCCTAGCCATGGAAGGCATGTTTGCCTTCTTTCTCGAATCAGCCCTAATAGGATTATTTCTCTTCGGAGAAAAGAAGTTAAGCCCGCGCGCCCACTGGTGGTCCGCCTTCGGAGTCTTTGTAGGTTCGTGGTTATCTGGCTACTTCATCATCGCCACCGACGCGTTCATGCAATATCCCGTCGGTTATTACAAAGCGTCAGATGGCAGCTTGCAACTCGCGAGCTTCTGGGCCTTCGTCCTTAACCCATGGGCAGGGTGGCAATATGCCCACAACATGAGCGGAGCAGCCATCACCGGCGCTTTCATCATGACATCTGTCGGCGCGTTCTACTTACTCTCGCATAAGTGGATCGCACACGCGCGCATCTTTGTTAAAACCGGTGTCATCGTCGGTTGCATCTTCAGTGTGCTCCAGATTTTTCCCACCGGCGACCGCCAGGGCAAAATGGTCACCGAGCTACAACCCGTGACCCTGGCGGCAATGGAAGGATTGTTTCACGGCCAAACGCAAGCTCCGTTAGTCATCCTGGGTCAGCCGAATGATCAACAAGGTAGGATCGACAACCCCCTCCAAATTCCCGGTATGCTAAGTGTGTTGACTTATAGGCGCTGGGGTGCCCACGTCCGCGGGCTAGATTCCTTTCCCAGACAAGACTGGCCGGATAATATTTCATTGCTCTATTACAGCTACCACATCATGGTTGGGCTAGGTACCATCTTCGTCGCTATCATGGTGTTTGCGTTGTTACTGCTCTGGACCGGTAAACTTTTCAACACTCGATGGATGCTCTGGATCCTGATGCTGGCCGCGCCGTTTCCCTACATTGCCAACACCGCCGGGTGGATGACTGCCGAGTTGGGCCGCCAGCCGTGGATAATTTATGGTTTGATGCGCACCGAAGACGGTTACTCGAAGTTAGTCTCCGCCAGCAACGGTCTGTTCACTCTCTTAGGCTTCATGGGAATGTACATGGTGCTCGGAATTCTCGGCCTCTTCCTGCTCTGGCGAGAAATTGACCACGGCCCGGCCGCTACACCTCTCTCCGATTCCCACTTGCCGACGGATGCAATCAGAGAGGCGAGGTAAGTATGGGGACTCTTTGGTTCTGGATCATCGCCGCTATGATCGCAACCTATGTCGTGCTCGATGGATTCGACCTCGGCGCCGGCGTAATTTATCTGATCGCGGCTAAAACGAATGACGAGCGCCGCCGCGTCCTGCATGCTATCGGCCCCGTCTGGGATGGCAACGAAGTCTGGTTGGTCGCCGCCGGCGGAACACTCTACTTCGCGTTTCCTAAACTCTACGGATCGAGCTTCAGCGGATTCTATCTGCCACTAATGATGGTCCTGTGGCTGCTCATGCTGCGTGCCATCGGAATCGAATTTCGCGCTCACATTGAAAATTCTGTCTGGCAGGATTTCTTCGACGTAGTCTTCAGTGTCTCCAGCGTTCTCCTGGCTATTTTCTTCGGCGCGGCTTTGGGCAACGTGGTTCGCGGAGTTCCACTCGATGCAACTGGCTATTTCTTTGAGCCGCTGTGGACGAATTTCAAACTAGATGCGGGCGTTGGCATTCTCGATTGGTACACCGTACTTATAGGAGTAATGGCGCTAGTTACTCTGACCGCGCACGGCTCTTACTACGTGGCCCTCAAGACGGATGCTGATCTAGGCCGCCGCGCCCGCGGTTTCGCATTATTATGCTGGCCCTTGCAATTTTTTCTGACCTTCAGCACCCTGGTCGCGACTTACTTCATCCGCCCAACCATAATGGCGAACTACCGCAATCACCCGATCGGGATACTGATTCCAATCGTGGTCGTTACCTGCCTCGCAGTTATGCTGTGGGCTAATCCCAAAGGCAAAGAAAAACTAGCCTTCATCGCGTCCAGCCTCTATATCGCCTCTATGCTGGTGGGCACAGCATTCGCTCTCTATCCCGTAGTGCTGTCTGCGCGCAATCACCAGTATGATCTGACCATCTCCAACACCGCGGCGGGCAGTCATGGATTGCGCGTAGGCTTAGTCTGGTGGACGCTTAGCGCGATCTTGGCCGTGGCCTACTTCGTATTCCTCTACTGGAAGTTCCGCGGCAAGGTGCAATTAGGAGAGGGACACTACTAGATTGCGGAGGCCAGATTGCAGAGGTGAAGAAAATCGAGTAGGCGCTCAGTGCGATAGATTTTACTTCTGCAATCTGACCTCTAACCTCTGACCTGGCGATATCCACCGGCCCGCATCGTCGCCCACCCCCGTATAATTAAGAAATGAGCGCTCACTCTCATCATCCCGGCCAGCAACCGCCCACTCCCCAACCTTTGCCCGGCGTCAATGCGATCATCGCCGTAGGTTCAGGCAAGGGTGGAGTCGGCAAGACTACGCTCTCCGTCAATCTCGCAATTGCCCTCAGCAAAATGGGCCTCAAAGTAGGGTTGCTGGACGGCGACGTCTATGGCCCGAACGTCCCGCTCATGCTCGGTACCAATGAGCAACCCAAAGTGATGGGCGAGAACCAGATCGCGCCCATCAATTCCCACGGCCTTAAAGTCATCTCGGTCGGTTTCCTCAATCCCGGCGACAAGCCACTGATCTGGCGGGGTCCCATGCTTCATTCGATTATCAAGCAGTTTCTGGGGTCGGTGCAGTGGGGGCAGCTCGATTATCTTGTGATCGACCTTCCTCCGGGAACCGGCGACGTCGCGCTCTCGCTCATTCAAACCGTTCCACTGACCGGCGCTGTCATTGTCTCCACCCCGTCCGATGTTTCGCTGCAGGATGCGCGCAAAGCCATCGAGATGTTCCGTCAGATGAAGGTGGATATCGTCGGCATGGTCGAAAACATGAGTTACTTCGTCTGTCCCCACTGCCAGCACGAGATCGATATTTTTTCGCGCGGTGGCGCCGAAAAAACCGCCAAGCAGTTCGGCATCGCCTACCTCGGCGCCGTCGAACTCGACCCTGAGATTCGCAAAGCCGGAGACGGTGGTTCCCCCCCCGTGCTCAAGGGCGAAGACTCGCCCCACGCCAAGTCGCTCTTCGCCTTCGCCCGCAACGTGGTGTCGCGAGTAGAAGAGCTTAAGGCCGCCAGCACAGAGAGTGTGATTCAGATTCAGTAGTCGGGTTGAGTCAATTGTCGGTCGAGTTAATCGACCTGAGTTAATTAGAAATAGTTGTCATCTTGAGCGAAGCGAAAGACCTATGCATTCGGCCGTCGCTAGTATCTAGAGGTTTTCCCTCCGCGCGGGGTGACCAACGGATTCAAGGCTGAAATCTTGCCAACCGGTAGAGAGCGTCGGCACTTCCGTCTTTAAGCACGAGCTCAGCCGCCATCTCACCGACCGCCGGCCCATGCTTAAAGCCGTGCCCCGATCCGCCTCCCACAATCCACACGTTCGCGTTGCGGGGATGCCGATCGACGATGAAATTATGATCGGTTGTATTTTCGTACTGGCAAACGCGGGTTTCCAGCAGCGGAGCCCCTTTCATTCCAGGAAAACGGTACCCGAGATAACGCCGCGCCGCCGCCAGCCCCTCTTCGCTCACCACCCGCTCGCCTGAGGTCGGATCGAATTTCGTCCCGCGCGTGTCGTCCGCCAGCTTAAACCCGCGCCCCTGATTTCCCGGAATGCCATACATAAAACGCTCGCCGTGATCGGCCCACACCGGCAAGTTGTTCTCGCCGTAACGTCGATCGCCCGCCGCCGTGCCAAAGAAAAAAACCTCCTGCCGCGTCGACACGAAATATGGACCGATCATGCGCGGAAACATCCTCCCCAGCCACGGCCCGCAAGCAAACACGTAGCGATCCGCAGCAATATGTTCTGCCACCGTGCCCGAACTTTCAGAAGCCGCCGCACGGTTGGAGGCGGGCGCGTCCGCAATCCGCAACTCCTTCCAATCGCCTGCATCGAGATCCTGCTTCGCGACCGCTGCCAGCCGATACTCCCCGCCTTCAGCTACAAACTGATCGACCACCGCCTGCGTCGATGCGCGAGCCAGCAGGTAGCCACTCTGCGGCTCATAGATTCCCCACTCCACATTTTCGGAACTGATCTGCGGCCAGCGGCGCGCCAGTTCCTGGACGCCGAGCTCTTCGAAAGAAATTCCCGCATCCTTCAATAAAGGCAACGATCCCCGCTCAAACGCGCCGTCGCCCGCGACCATCCACAAAACTCCGATGGGGAAAAAGAACTTCCGCTTCCAATCCGCCTCATACAACTTCCATAGCTCAAGAGCGCGCGCCGCGAGCTTCGTATAAGGCTGATTCGGCCCATAAGCCCCACGCATGATCCGAGTCTCACCGCCCGAAGATGACCGAGAATTTCCCGGCCCCCACGCATCGATCAGCGTGACCCGCGCCCCGCCGCGAAGAAGATAGAGCGCAGTCCATCCCCCAAACGCGCCCGCGCCGACTACAGCAACGTGAAGCTTAACGCTCATGCACGCGCAGTATATATCCCCGAAGGTTCGGCCCCGATAGCAGGTACTTTCGTAAGCGCCATACCGCCTTTTGCGATGAGTTGCAGCCCAGACTCGCAGAAAATTAACGCGAGTGGATTTCTAACGGTTGAAGTGAACTGATGTGGAGTGAACCAATGAAGAGCTTCGGGCCACGCACCGCATTTCTCGCCATTTACTTTGTCGCATCGTTCACGCTCTCTGCATTCAGCCAGCAGTCAGACTCCGGTCAGAGCCTCGGCGATGTGGCGCGCAAGCTTCGCAAGGACACCACCGATGGAGTTAAGATGACCGAGGCCGACACCAAGAAGCTATTCGAGTCCGTCGACAGGATCCTCGCTTTCGTAGCGGAAGATACCGGCATGCCCAAGCGTGCGGCGGTCAAGCGAAGACTCGTCAGCAAAGCCGATGTAGAAAAATATGCAACTGGCCAAATGGCGAAAGAAGAATTTGCGAAGCGCTTTGCGCGGGAAGAGTTGAGCATGAAAAAGCTCGGCTTCCTGCCGCGCGATTTCAATCTGAAGGAATTCCTCGTGAAGTCGACGGGGCAGGGAATCGCGGCCTACTACGATCCAGAGACCAAGACTATCTCTATGCTGAGCTGGGTGCCGTTCGACAAACAGGAACCGATTCTCGCGCACGAATTAACGCATGCCTTGCAGGATCAGAACTACGATTTGATGAAGTGGATGAAAGCCGGTGACGCCCAGGGCGGCGAGAACAGCGAGAGCGCACTGGCGCGCAAGGCCGTGGTCGAAGGTCAGGGCATGGTGGTCTACGTGGATTACCTGCTCAAGCCAGTGGGCCGCAGTCTGGAGGACACGCCCGACGTCATCTACCAGATGGAAGACCCGGCGGTGAAAGCGGCGATGGATTCGCAGCTCCTGCGCGATGCGCCGATGATCCTGCGCGAAACCGGAGCCTTCGCCTACCAGGGAGGTTTGATCTTTGAAGGCGAGCTGATGCATAAGGGCGGAAAGAACATGGCCTTCGCGGGCGTATTCGCGCACCCGCCACGAACCTCGCACGAAGTCTTGCAGCCGGAGGCATATATCAACGGCGAAAAGCTGTCACCGGTGCGCATCCCCGACATGAAGAAGTTGCTGAGCGACCAGTACGAGGCTTACGACTCTGGCGGGGTTGGCGAGGTCGATGTGCGCGCTCTATTGAAGCAATACGGCGAACGCAAAATCGCCGACGAGCTTTCTTCCGCTTGGCAAGGCGGAGCGTTTGTGACCTTCCGGCGCAAGGACAAGACCGTGACTGATGCCGCGGTCAGCACCGGAGATGTGGCCCTGCTATACATCTCGCGATGGAAGACGGCGCAGGCCGCCGAAAGGTTTGCGCGCTTCTATGCGGCCGCGGTGTCGCAGCGCTATCGCAGCGCGACGGTGCAAGAAGTGCAGGCTTGCGCGGGGTCGAACTGTCCCGTCTCAACCGCCCAGATCATGACCGAAGAAGGTCCGGTGATCGTCGAGCGTCGGCAGGACAACAGCGTGATCGTTTCGGAAAGCTTCGACAGCGCCACCTCAGCCAAGCTGCGCGCCGCGTTGCGAGATAAGAACGACGCGATCGACGCAGAGTACCTGCCGCAAGAAGAAATCGGATTGCGCCTCTTCGCGAACCCGGCGTTCGTTACATTTGCGAGGCAGGTCGGCGAGCGGATAGCCGAAGACATGAGCCGGGAACTTCCGCGCTAGCCGCTGACGG
>Ga0209008_1000049_pt1 | contig 62045 bp, 47 predicted proteins | sample JacPin_JW_Ref_O3_FD_187963 | JGI IMG/M metagenome (GOLD analysis project Ga0209008, IMG submission 187963) | Forest soil microbial communities from Algoma, Ontario, Canada - Jack Pine, Ontario site 1_JW_Ref_O3 (SPAdes) (version 2) | ecosystem: Environmental > Terrestrial > Soil > Boreal... | reverse complement strand
TGCGCGGATCGGCGGGTTCGATCTTTCGTTTGCCATTTCGACAGATTTCCTCCGCTGAGCTGATTCCACTTCTCCATGCGCGCGGCGTTCGACGCATCGCAACCACCTCGCACCAGGGAACGCCGCTGCCGCAAATCTCATGGACGCTGCCGCTAGCAATTTTCATCGGTAACGAGGGTGCGGGCCTGTCGCGCGAACTAATGCGCGAGATGAGCGAGACGCTGGTCATCCCACAGGCTACGCAGGTTGAATCTCTCAACGCGGGAGTTGCGGCCAGCATCGTGCTCTATGAAGCCGCAAGAAGCCGACAATGAGATGCCTCGCCAGGGCTGCACAGAGAAACAAGCACACGTTTCCTAATTAATCTTTCTCCGTGTCTCCGTGTCTCCGTACCTCTGTGGTGAAATGATCCTGTGAACCTATTCGCACCCATCCCGCCGGAAGACTCAAGCCCCCCTGGTGCACGCCCGATCGCCGACCGCATGCGTCCACGTACGCTCGATGAATTCGTCGGACAGGAACACCTCGTCGGCCCCGGCAAGCCACTGCGCGTGCAAATCGAGCGCGACGATCCCACCTCGATGATTTTCTGGGGCCCTCCTGGTACCGGCAAAACGACGCTGGCCAAGATCATTGCCCGCATCACCAAGGCCGACTTCATCGAGTTCTCCGCCGTCCTCGCCGGCATCAAAGAGATCAAGCAGGTTATGAGCGACGCCGATCGCGCCCGCCAATACGGCACCCGCACTATCGTCTTCGTCGACGAAATTCATCGTTTCAACAAAGCGCAGCAGGACGCCTTCCTGCCGCACGTTGAAAAAGGCAGCATCCGCCTGATCGGTGCCACGACAGAAAATCCCTCTTTTGAAATCAATTCCGCTCTGCTCTCGCGCTGCCGCGTCTACGTGCTCAAGCCGTTGACCGAAGATGAAATCGTCACATTGCTCCAACGCGCGCTCAAAGATAATGAGCGCGGTTTGGGCCAGATGCACATCGAAGCCTCCGACAATGTGCTGCGCAAAATCGCCTCATATTCCAGCGGCGACGCTCGCAATGCTTACAACGTGCTCGAAGTCGCTGCATCGCTCGCGCAGCAGGCCGGAGTGAGCGTCCTCTCCGATGAAATCATCCAGGAAGCGCTACAGAAGCGCGTTCTGCTCTACGACAAAGGCGGCGAAGAGCATTACAACATCATCTCAGCCTTGCACAAATCGGTTCGCAACAGTGATCCCGACGCCGCTCTCTACTGGCTCGCGCGCATGTTGGAAGCGGGAGAAGATCCGCTCTACATCGCGCGCCGCGTCGTCCGCATGGCCGTCGAAGACATCGGCCTAGCCGAACCGAACGCCCTCGCGCTCTGCATGGCCGCCCGCGATGCCGTCGATTTCATCGGCATGCCCGAAGGCAATCTTGCCCTGGCGCAAGCGGTCGTCTATCTTTCGATCGCGCCAAAATCAAACGCTCTCTACACCGCCTACAACGCGGTTTTGCAGGATGTCGAGCAAAGCGCCGCCGAGTCCGTCCCGCTGCACCTGCGCAACGCCCCCACCAGCCTGATGAAGGGCCTCGGCTATGGCAAAAATTACCAATACTCGCACGACAGCGAAGCCAAAGTTGCCGACATGCAGTGCCTGCCCGACAGCCTGCGTGATCGCGTGTACTATCGCCCCACGAATGAAGGAGTCGAAAAGCGCATTCGCGAACGCCTCGAAGAAATCAAACAACTCAAGCAGCCGAGGTCGACCCTAACCAACAACACTTCAAGTTCAGCCAAAGATCGGAAGTAGTGCACCACCACCCAAGAACCGAAACACATCCTGATTCCGCCGTCAGTTTGGACGCCGGGCAAAGCCGCGAAGCGGCGCAAGAATTCAGCCCACGGCGCAAGCCGCGGGAAGAGCAGCAAAGAACCCGTCAAGCCCCGTGGGAGCGGCAAAAAACATCACAAGAAAGTGGCAGCGCGTTCCACAAAAAGAGAATCTGAAACCTGACTTTTGCAATCTTATATGACAGTATCGCTCGACCGGCAGGAGGATTTTGTTGTGTCTACCACCCCGCTTATGGATCTCGGCATCCCTGGCCAACCTCTACCCGAGACTTCCGAGCAAAAGCTCGCGGAACTGGTTCGCCTGCAGAGATTCGCGCAGCGCATCACCTCCACTCTCGACATCGAAGAGTTGGTTCCACGCATCGTCGATGAGGTCGCTTCGTCACTCGGTTGCGTCGAAATCAATCTGTATCTGCGCGAGCGCGACGAATCTGAATTTGTGCTGACCGGCGTTCGCGGCTGCACCCTTTACGGCAAGGGCCATCGCCTCAAGAAAGGCTCCGGAATGGTCGGACGCGTCGCGGCCACCGGTAAGATGCACTACGCCCCCGACGTCGCTCTCGATCCTTACTATGTGGCGTGCGAGCCGGATACGCGCTCCGAGGTCGCGATCCCGCTGCAACGCGAGGGCGATCTCGTAGGAGTGTTCACCGCTTCTCATTGCGAGCTCAACGCTTTCTGTCCCGACCAATTGCGCCTGCTACAAGGATTGTGCGCTCACGTCGCCGTCGCCGTACACAACGCGCGGCGCTTTGGCGATGAGCGCGCTCAACGCCAGCGCATGAGTCGCGACGCCGAAGAGGCCCGCTCCATGCAGCAGGCTTTGTTGCCGCGCACTTCACCTCTGATTCCAGGATTTCGCGTGTCGGGCCTTTCCGTTCCCGCGGGCTCCGTTGGTGGTGACTGGTATGACTTCATTCCGCTCGCCAACGGGCACTGGGGACTGGTTCTCGCCGATGTCGCGGGCAAGGGCATGGCGGCGGCGCTGCTCATGTCCGCCACCCGCAGCATGTTGCGCTCGCTCGCGCAAACCGGATCGGGACCCGCAGAGGTTCTGACCCGTCTCAACAACATGATGATCGAAGATTTTCCCGACGGCCGCTTCGTCACCATGGTCTATGCTGAATTTGATCCGTCAACCCGCATTCTGCGCATCGCGAATGCCGGACATCTGGCGCCGCTGCTGGTCGAACCCTCCGGCCACCGCTGGGTCGATCACGAGCACGGCTTACCGCTTGGAATTTCCGCCAGTAAATTTTCGGAGGCCGAAGTAACGCTCGGCGAACATTCGCGCATCGTATTTTATTCCGATGGAATCACCGAGGCTGAAATCGATTCTGGCGAAGAATATGGGGCGGAACGGCTGCTCGCGCAAATGCGGTCGCCTGACATTACACCGGATGGCTTGCTGACAGACGTAAGGAGATTCACGAACGGCTGCGGGCTGCGCGACGATGCCACGGTGATCTTAGTGGCGGAGCGCGGAACAGATGTCCAACCGCACTGCAACGCCTGATCCATCTAACGCCTGATCCAACTCAATGATTAGTGATTAGCCGAATCGCGCCCGGTGCTCTTTCAGAAGACATCGATCCATCGCCACAAACATCCCGGCCTTGCGCGCCTTTTCCGCCGCACGCTCGTTGATCACGCCCTCCTGCAACCAGATCGCCGGAAGCTTCAACTCGATCGCCTGCTCGACAATCTCATCGACAAACTCGGGCCGCCGGAACACATCGACCAAATCGATCTTCCGTGCGACTTCCGGCGGCAGATCGAGCAATGACGGGTACGCCTTCTCGCCAAGCGCTTGCGCGATCTGCGGATTCACCGGAATGATTTTGCATCCGACTGACTGCATGTAAGCAGAAACACCGTGACTAGCCCGCATCGGACTCTCCGACAATCCCACCACCGCAATCGTCTTCGCCCGCGATAACAAATCGTAAATGGCGTCGGATTGATTCAAGATACGTCTCCCAAGCTCACGAAATCGCTGGGTACTGGCTACGACCACTAGTCTTTCTTCTCCAGCTTCTGTTTAAACATCCGCGTGGCCGTCCTGCGAACTGTCTCCGAAACCTCTTTGTTTTCCGATAGGTTTTTCAGGTCGCGAGTCAGCAGTTGCTTCATCAATCCGAGCGAGGCATCCAGGGGGGTGCGCGGGTTGTAGACCAGGTTGCGCATGATGTTGTAATTCTTAGCGAACTTCCGTTTCATTGGAATCTGCCGTAATACCGACTCCAATACATTTTTCTGCAACGCGATTTTTTCCACCTCGGCATCGGTAATTTTTGGCGATTCGAGCACGGCCAAGGCCACCAGCTTCGTCGAATCGCGAATCAGAATCGTCCGATCCTCTTTGTTGCCGCGCATGGCCAGCCCGATCCGTCCCTTAATATCGAGCTTGGCTATCTTCTGGAGCGTGCTGTCGCGCTTGCCTTCGCCGAGAGCGGGGCGCTTCTTGGCCTTGGCAGCCTGAGCGGCGGCCGCTGCTTGCGCCGCAGCCCGCTGCGCGGCGTCGGCGCTTCCGGCGTTCGGCGCAGTGCTGGCCGGCGCAGCGACCTCCGCCGGCTCAACGGCTTCGGCTTCATCACCATGCAGCTCGTCGTGCGTGATGCCGACGCCTTGAAACGGTTTGTCCTTTTCCGCTGCCAACTCCTTCGCATTTACCTCTAAATACTTTACGACCGCGCCCTCGATCTCTTCCTTCGGCGCTTCGATTTCCGGGATGCCCTCATCGTCCGCCGCATCGGTTTTTCGCTCGGCAAGTTTTTTCCCAATTTCGACGAGCTCATTCGGACGCAGAACCGGATTCGACTGCAACGCCCGTAGCAACCGTGTAGAGCTCATCACGCGCCGGCTCGCCAACAAAATTTCTACAACCGAGCGCGCGCCAGACGAGGCCAGGCCATCCAGCGCCTCTTCGCTTACCGATGGATTTTCCGCCAACGCCGGCAGCAGGCAGGTCCTAAGGTTTCCCAGTGAAGCAAAGTATCCCAGTACCTCGGCGCTGCTCGCGGGATCGGCAGCGGTAGCCGTGCTCGCCTTTTCATCCCAGCCCGCCAGCGTCAGGCGCGCCTGCTCGCCAAATAATTTGTGATGCAACGCCAGATAGACCAGAATCTCGATCATCTCCCCCGCGGTCACCGAGAGAGAGCCGCGAGCCGCCGATTGCATCAGGTTCGACGGCACTTGCGAATTGCGGATCAGATCAAGCATTCGCGGCATTCTTATCTCCCCGAACCAACCACGGCTTTTTTCTTTGCTGGCGTTTTCGACGTTTTCGATTTGGCTACCAGCGTATCCAACTCCGCGACCGCGAGCTTCAGTTCGCGCGAAATGCGGTTCGCTCCCCGCCGCTGATATTCGCCACTCAAGGCGCGATAGTACCAGAGCGTGCCTTCTTTCTTACCCGAGAACCGCGCCCAAATCGCCTCGCCATCCTGCCGGTAATCCGCCAGAATTGTGCGGACGTTGTGCAGCTTATCCGACGCCGAAACCAGCCGCGTCTCAGCGTCAGCATGTTTCACCTCACGCAGATAGTCTTTCTTGCGTTCGCTCCATTCCGGTTTGGGCTCGCCGAACGAATCGGTGCACCCTTCCACGATTTTCGCCACGCGCCGCCCAAACAGCTTGCGGACCTCACGCAGCCTCGGCATCCCGCCGCAGTCCTCGACTACATCGTGCAGCAATGCCGCAATCGCCATATCTTCATCGCCGCCAGCCTCCAGCACCAGCGAAGCGACCGCCATCAGATGCGAAAGGTAAGGCACCGCCGTCTGCTTACGCGTCTGCCCGGCATGTTTCTCCGCCGCATAGCGAAAAGCGTGCTGCAGGCGCGGTCCAAGTGGGGGCGGTTTCAGCAAAATCCTTTTTTTAACTTTCATAGAGCCGCATCCACTAATCCGGTGTCAGCCTGAGCGCAGCCAGACCATGAGCGAAGCGAATGGCGTGGCGAAGTCGAAGGACCCCTATCCGGACTAAACTATCCGGATTTACGCCTTCTTCTCCCCGCGCCGCATGCGCAGATACGCTTGCATCAGCGGCTGCAAATCCCCGTCGATCACGCGATCCACATCGCCAATCTCCAGTTTCGTGCGGTGATCCTTAATCATGCGGTAAGGTTGCAGCACATACGACCGAATCTGCGATCCGAAATCAATATCCAGTTTCGAATCCTCAATCTTCTTCGTGACCTCGCGCTTCTTCTCCAACTCATATTCATAGAGCTTCGAGCGCAACATGCTCATCGCCTTCTCTTTGTTCTTATGCTGCGAGCGTTCATTTTGGCAATTGGCTACCAGGCCCGTCGGAATATGCGTGATCCGCACCGCCGAATCGGTCGTATTCACATGCTGCCCGCCTTTGCCGCTGGAGCGGTAAGTGTCTATGCGAATGTCGTCGGGCTTGATGTTGACTTCAATGCTGTCGTCAATTTCAGGAGAAACATAGACGCTGGCAAATGACGTGTGCCGCCGCTTCGCCTGATCAAACGGCGAAATCCGCACCAGCCGATGCACGCCGATCTCGCTGGTCAGATAGCCAAATGCATATTGCCCGATCACCGAAAACGTCGCCGACTTGATTCCCGCTTCTTCGCCGGGTTGATAGTCGTACATTTCCGTCTTGAATCCCTGCCGCTCCGCCCAGCGCAAATACATGCGCAGCAGCATCTCCGCCCAGTCCTGCGATTCGGTTCCGCCCGCGCCCGGATGAATGGTCATGATCGCATTCAGCGCGTCGGTCTCGCCGGAAAGCAGCGTTTCAGTCTCGACACGATCGACGAGTTCGCGCAGAGAGACAAGGTCGCGCTGCAAATCACCCTCAACATTCTCGCCTTCGCCGGCGAGATCAAAATATGTGGCAATGTCGTCCGTCCGCCGCACCAGGTCACCCTCGAGCGACAACAGGCTCTCCAGGCGCTTCCGCTCGCGCATCACTTGTTGAGATTTTTCAGGATTCGACCACAGATTCGGATCCGATGCCTGCTTTTCTATTTCCGCAAACTGCTGGCGCAGCTTGCCCGCGTCAAAGATACTCCCGCAGGTCGTGAACCTTGGTCTTCAGTGAAGTGTACTGCTGTTCCAGTTCGTCTAGCATAGCTTTTACCCGGCACGCTGTCGTTGGTCGTTAGCCGTTCGTCGTTCGCGCGTTCTTGCTAGCGACTAACGACCGACGACCATCGACTGTTCACCAAAGCGCCCACTGAAATTATCGCACACAGAAATGCGAACCAATCGCCATGCCGCGTATAAAACGTGGTTCCTGATCTCAGCGCATAAGGCGCCGCCAGCAGCGTCCGCACCTTGCGCGGAGTCTCCGCCACAATCCTTCCATACGGATCGATCGATGCCGTCTTCCCCGTATTCGCCCCCGCCAACAGCCAGCGGTCGTTTTCGATCGCCCGCATTTCCGTCTGCTGCAAGTGCTGCTTCCACGCGCCGCTATCGCCGTACCACCCATCATTCGAAATATTCACCAGCACCTGCGCGCCCTGCAACGGCCCCTGCCGCACTTCATCGGGGAAGATCGACTCATAGCAGATGAATATCGCCAGCCGCTCGCCTCCCGCATCCAGCGGCGCGTGCGAAACTCCGCGCTGAAACTCTCCCACTTCTTTGGTCAGCCCTCCCGCAAACGCGAATAAACTCGGGAATGGCAAGTATTCTCCAAAGGGCACCAGATGCACTTTGTCATAGCGCCCAACCCATTCGCCCAGCGGACTGACCAGCGCAGCCGAATTGAAAATTTGCGAGTTACCTGCGCCGCTGTGCATTACCGGAGTAATCCCAATCGACCCAGTCACCACCCAACTGCCCGACTGCCGCGCCAGCACACTCACCGCATCTCGAAACAGCGGATCATTCGTATAGAAGGGCGATGGCGATTCCGGCCACACAATCAAATCGCTGCGCTGAGAGTTCTTTTCTGCAGAGGGCTTTTCTCCCGAGGGATGCAAACTCACATCCGTCAACTCGCGCAGCGTGTTTTGAAAATATTCTCTGGTCCAGGCCGCGCCTTCGAGAATCGGAATATTCGGCTGCACCAGAAGCGCACTGCGATCGGTCGCCAGTGGTCGAGGCGCCAATAATTGGCCCGCTTGCAAAATCACCGCCGCTATGAGAGCCGCGGTCAGCAAGCTCTTGCGCTGTTCCTTGTCCACCAGAAACGCCGCCGCAAACACGCTGCTCACAAGCATGATTTCAAACGAGAGACCATAGACGCCGACCACCGTAGCAATTCGCGTAAGCGAGAAATTCGCCGTCTGCGAATATCCCAGCAGCTCCCAGGGAAACGCCGTAATGCGCGTGCGCGCCAGCTCCACCGCAACCCAAAGAAATGGCGCCGCAGCAAGGGCGCGTCGAATTGATGCCACCGGTGAACCACTCTTCGCCGCGCCGCGTGTCGGTCCGGCAACGAGAGCCAGGAGCAACCCAAACATGCCGTGATAAAGCCCGACATACATGCAAAACAAGAGCAACGCCAAGGCAGCCGCCGGAAGCGGCATTTCACCGTAGCGATGCATGGTGTCGAAAATCCAATAGCAGGTTCCGGCAAACCACAAAATTCCGCAAAGATATCCGAGGATAAATCCCTGCAACGGCGTGGCGGGCAGCAAGCGCATCTGACCATCGAGCTGCAATTGCAGTGTTTCAGTCTCCGGCGCCCGCGCCCGGAGGATCGCAACCAGCAGCGGCGTCACCGCGATCCACGAGAACCAATAGAGATTCGGCAGGGGAAAAATCACGACCTGCAAGACTGCTGACAGTATGACCAGAAACCAGGCACTAGAAGAGATTCGTCGCACAAGCCAGCATAGCAAAATGGCTTTCGCAGACGAGGATAGCGTCGCCTGCTCATCTCTCTCGCTTCCGCCAATCGCAGTCATTGGTCAACCAGCCCGGTTTCAAATACCATAGTCAACTTATGGGTCTGCTGATTGTCACCGTGCTGGTGCGGATTCTAGAAGGCATGTTCGTCATCGGCGCGATTGGTTCCGCTGTCGTTATCGTGCTTACCGGCATTGAAGACCTGAAGATGCTCCTTGGCCGGGAGGAACAGAACCACTCCTAGTCGTATGTCCTCGTTCCCACCCACATCTCCGTCGAATCGGGTTCGCATCGTCGTCGCCACTTCGGTGATGCTTACCTTCATCTCCTACTGGCGCGCAGCAGCCATCGTGCTGAACGACCTCGCTTCCTCGGCCTTTTATGCCTGCGGAATCGCCGAACAAGCGGTCGGAAAGTCCGCGCCATGGTTCATCGTCGCGGTCATGCTCTTTTCGTTCGCCGTGCGCGCCGTCTACGTGGAGAGCTGCTCCATGTTCGTCCGCGGCGGCGTGTACAAGGTTGTCAAAGAAGCGCTCGGCGGTACCCTCGCCAAACTCAGCGTATCCGCCCTGATGTTCGATTACATCCTCACCGGACCCATCTCCGGCGTATCCGCCGGCCAGTACATCGTAGGCCTGCTCAACGAGACCTTCATCACCGCCGACGCACACGGCTGGATTCCCCGCGCTCTCCACAATCTCTCCAACGGCACACCCCACCTCAATGTCAACCTGACGTCGGTCGTCTTTGCCCTCGCCGTTACCATCTACTACTGGCGGGAAAATACCAAAGGCATCCAGGAGTCCAGCGAAAAGGCGCTTCGCGTTATGCAGGTCACCACCGTGATGGTGGTCATTCTGCTCGGCTGGTCGGCGCTGACCTTATTCAAATCGGGATACAACCCGGTCCCTCTGCCCACTCCGGCGAACCTTCATTTTTCGAGAGAGTCGCTCGGTTTTCTGCGGCACAGTTTTCCCGAACAAAGTCTGGCCAAGATGTTCGGACTGCTCGGCATCCTGATCGCCTTTGGTCATTCTGTACTGGCCATGAGCGGCGAAGAATCGCTCGCTCAAGTCAATCGCGAACTGGCGCATCCGAAGCTTAAGAATCTGAAACGCGCCGCCATCGTCATAGCGATCTACAGCTTCGTTTTCACCGGCCTCTCCGCCCTCTTGTCGGTCATGCTCATCCCGGATGCAGTCCGGGTTCCGGTTTACAAGGACAATCTGATCTCGGGCCTTGCCATGTACATGTGGGGTCCCCTGTTGCTGCGCCTGGTCTTCCGCGCATTTGTCGTCGTGGTCGGCTTCCTGATTCTCTCCGGTGCCGTGAATACAGCCATCATCGGCTCCAACGGCGTCCTCAACCGCGTCTCCGAAGACGGCGTCCTCGCCGATTGGTTTCGCCTTCCTCACCGCAAATATGGGACCAGCTCCCGCATTATCAATCTCGTAGTCCTGCTCCAGATCCTCACCATTCTGGCCAGCCGCGGCGATGTCTATGTTCTCGGCGAAGCCTATGCCTTCGGCGTGATATGGAGTTTCACCTTCAACAGTCTCTCCATGCTGGTTCTGCGTTTTAAGTACAAGGGAATCCGCGGGTGGAAGGTTCCGCCGAATGTCACTATCGCCGGAATTGAAATCCCCATCGGTCTGCTTTCCGTCTTTCTCGTTCTCCTCGCGACCGCCCTCGTGAATCTGGCTACCAAGTCCGTTGCTACTGTGGCCGGGGTCTCGTTCTCGGTCGTCTTCTTCGTGATCTTCACCGTTTCGGAGCACACCAATCGGAAAAAATTCGCGCTCGCCAAGCAGCAAATGAAAGATCATTTTCAATTGCTGCAGAGCGACACCGTCGGGCGCGACTTGCTCGGTATCCGCGCCGGTAACGTGCTGGTGCCGATTCGCGACTACAACACCCTGAATCATCTCCGCTGGGCGCTCGAGCATACCAACACCAATGAACAGGAAGTGGTTGTAATGAGCGCCCGCATCAGCCAGTTCGGCAGCGCCGCTTACGGCCTTTCCACCGAGCAGATTTTCAATGATTACGAGCAGACCCTATTCACGCGCGCCGTTTCAGTTGCTGAAAGTTTCGGCAAGAAGATCTCGCTACTCGTGGTGCCGGCGCGCGACCCCTGGTCGGCAATTTCCCAGACGGCGCACAATCTTGACTCCTCTTCCGTGGTCGCTGGCGTTTCCAGCAAAATGACTACCGCCGAGCAAGCCTTCAACCTGGGCACGGCCTGGGAAGCCATAGCCGAACCCAAACAGCAGTTTCTGCTGCAGATCGTTCATCCCACCGGCAACGTCGATACCTTCCGCATCGGTCCGCACACGCCCACCATGAAAAACGAGGACGTGGTTCTGCTCCATCGCCTCTGGCTGAATATCACGCGCGAACCGGGCCTCGAAAACATCCACCACCACGACATTCTCGCCGAGGCTCTGACGCGCCTGGAGAACGACTATGCCGCAGCCGGCCATGAAGATATTGTCAGGAAATTGCGACGAAACGCCGACGCCGGCCCCTTGCCCGCCCGCCGCATCGCCGACCAGGTTCACACGGTTCAGTCGGAGTCATCCGACCGCAGTGGCGGAGACGATAAGCATCGCGACGAAACCAGTTCCAACCCAAAACCTACCTCTTCCGAATAACGGGGCTCTGGAAACGGCTCGATTTGGAGTCTGTAGAAACGCTAGGACTTTGCTTCTGCGTGGATTTTGTTTCTGCCTTGGTTTTCCTGCTCCGGGGTTTCCCTGCTCTTAGATTTTCCTGCTTCTGCTCACCTGATCTTCGGCGAGCTCATGTCCGCCGGCTTCTGGTCATCTGCATGAATGACTCCATCTTCCTCCGCATAAAACGACCTGTGCTCGCTGTCCAAGTGGTTGGGCGTCATAGTGAAAATGAAACCATCCTCATGCACTCGAAAGCTGGCCTTGTAATCTCCGCGGTCGGTGCTGTGCGCCATCCTCTTCGTGAACGACCCCGTACCCGCTAAAGCCTCCAACGAAGGCGCATATTTGTCATGCCGTTTCTTGTATACACGTTGCGCCCGTAGAAACGTTCGCATATATCCGAGCGCCTGCGCCTCTGAATCCGAGCGCGCCGGATCGCCGGGGAAATTTGGTTTATAGGTGGACGCGGCCGGAGGTGCCTGTTCGCCCGTTTGAGCCGACGCCTGGGCATGCCCCCCAGCCAGCCCCGCTCCCATCATACCCACCGCCAGAATCCCCGCCCAATATCGCTCCATCCGCATTCCGATCACGGCCAAAACCTCCTTCGTCACCAAATAAAGCCTAACTTCGGGGGTTACCCCCGTAATTTGTATCGCATAGCAATCGTTTCAATTCCGTGCCGCTTCAGGCAATCTTGAACAGGAAGCAATCCTAACAGGGAAACCTTGATGAAAGCTGCCGTCGCCAGAAAGCCGCTGATACGTGTCGCCGTAGTGGAGAGCGATCCACTGCGCTTTGTCGGATTCCGGGCCCTCTTCGATACCGAACCTGATCTCGAACTGGTCTCCGCCTCGCTGGCCGATCTTAGCCAGTTGCCCAACATCGATCTCGTTCTCCTCGGCAATCGCGGCGGCCAGAACCTCTACGACATCATGGCCAGCATGAAGGCCGTTCGCCCCGATCTGCGCATCATCGTGACCGGCTCTGGCATGGACGATGAAAGCGTCCTCAAAGCCATCGCCGCCGGCGCCAAAGGCTACGTCGACGAAGCCGCTTCGCCCGCCGAATTCATTCAAGCTCTCCGCATCGTGAATCAAGGCTCTGTCTGGGCGCCGCGCCGAGTGCTCTCCACTTTCATCGAACGAGTAAGCGCGTCTCCCGGCCGCATCTTCCCCGCCGGCCGCATTACCTTCACCGATCGCGAAAAAGAAGTTCTTGAGATGCTGGTAGCCGGCCGCTCCAACAAAGAAATCGGCTCCGCCTTAGGCATCGAAGAGCGCACCGTAAAAGCTCACGTGGCAAAATTGATGCGCAAGGTAGGAGTCCAGAACCGCATTGCGCTCTCGGTGCACGCGATTACGCATTCGCTGGTGACGGCAAAGTAGATGTGAGCCCGAACTCGATTAGGCCCGGGTTGAGGTAAAGGGGATCATCCATTGGGTCAGGGCTGCGTTCTTTGCAGATTTCTCATCATTTCCAGGTAGACAGGCGTCGACCAGTTTCCTTTTGCCAATCGTCCGTAAAAACCCAAACCTGTCGTGATGCTGACGCGCGTCTGGTCGCCCTTCGCTTCCAGCTTTGCGGTCACGCTCTCTCCGCCGAAACCTTTATGTTTAGATGAATCATTCTCGCGTGGGCGCTTGCATTCGATGCGGCTGGAATCCGCCAACGAAACGTTGCAATTCTGGCTTTCCATGGCGGGCTTCAGCGCGGCGATTACCTTGTCCATAGCAAAGGGAACCACTTCGTCTACGTCTACGCTCATCCACTGCGGGTCGAAGGAACTGGTGACGGAATCGAAGCTGGCATCGGAAAGGATCTTGATCCACTTCGCGCGTGTCTCCGGCGCCAACTCGTGCACTCTTTCGCCGTAATCAAGAAAGTACCAGCTGTACCTTCCAACCATCACCCTTCCTACGTCGTCGTCTTCGGGCGCGTTGTCGCAGGCGTTTGAGTGCCATCGAAACAAAATGCTGCTTTCATCTCTTGCGAGCACAGCGAACTGCCTTGTGCCGGGGCACTTCTTCTCAAGTATTGTTTCCAGCTTATCCAATGTCTTTTCTGGAGAAAGGCCGCTGGATTCGCTGAAATCATCAATCGTCACCATTTCCTTCCAATCTTTAAAGTTGTCCCCATTGCGGACGAAAAGAATGGCATTGTGGCGAGCGTCTTTGCTGATTACGTACCGGGATGTCCACTCTGGGCCTAATACGCGCGCGAAACCGTCGTTCTGTACCCTTTGTGCGGACGCCTCACTCGATGCTGTGAGATACAAAATGGCAAGTATTCCAATCATTCTTGTCATGGCAGGTCGCTCGCGTCGAGTCTCGCCGGAAATCCCATATAACCATCGCTCTTTTTTTGACCCTAGGGACGGCTGCCATTGTCCTACCAGTCCTTTTTCGCGTCAATGCGCAGCGGAACTCATCGGAACTCATCGGCAGCGCTAGCATTCTTGTCGCTGTTTGTTGGAGCGAAGATCGCGACCGCGCCAGATTCGAAAACGCCAGGCTAGGCTAGGCCTGCCGGTTACCAAAGTACGGTGACCCTCGTAATCTTGTCCGCTTTTCCAACCTGCCGCATACTCGCCTCACCTACCACAGAACCTGGGAGACGGGGTTGGAGACGGAGATTAGGGTCGCCGATTTCAGCCCCGCATTTTTTTGCCCGCCACCCGCAGGTTCGAACCCTGCCTAAATACTTCCCCTCTTTCTAAATAAACTGTCATGCTGAGCGAAGCCAATCCGCTCGCAAAGCGAGTGGATTGGCGGAGTCGAAGCACCCCTATACCCTTTTCCACGCCCACTCCCCGCAGTTGAGAACGCATCACCAGACGCAGCAGGCCCGCCCGACTCACCCTCGCCACTCCCGGCTATCCACCCCGTCCCACCCCGCATCGAATAGAATCATAGACAATAGATTCCATACTCCCAAGTGAGGCATGATGCACAAGTCCCTCGTTCTGCTGCTGCTCGTTTGTTTTCTGACCCCAATCCTCTCCGCCGATGACGTTCCCGACACCAAAGCCTCCGGCCGCATCCAGGCCGCCGGCACCGTGCTCGATGAAATCCAGAGCGCTCCGGATAAAGGCATCCCGCAGGAAGTCCTGGGCTCAGCCGAATGCGTGGCCGTGGTTCCCTCCATGCTCAACGGAGGATTCGTCGTCGGCGCGCGCTACGGCAAAGGCGTCGCCAGTTGCCGAACTCCCAAGGGTTGGAGCGCGCCCGCTTTCTTCACCATCGGCGGCGGCAGTTTCGGGTTGCAGATCGGCGGCCAGGCCACCGATGTCGTCATGCTGATCATGAACAAGCATGGCATGGATAACCTGCTCTCCAGCCAGTTCAAGCTTGGCGGGGATGCCAGCGCAGCGGCAGGCCCCGTCGGACGCCACGCCTCCGCCGATACCGATTGGAAGATGCGGGCCGAGGTTCTCACCTACTCGCGCTCGCGCGGCCTGTTCGCCGGCCTCGAACTCTCTGGCGCCGTCATCAAGCAGGACAAAGACAGCACCCGCGATTTCTACGGCCGCATGGTCCCGTTCAAGACCTCGCTTAAGGGAGAAGTCGATGCTCCCAAAGACGCCTACCCATTCTTGAGCAGCCTGGCCAAGTGGGCTCAGGAAGCCGCAAAGTAGTAAAGTTCTCAGTTCCCGCTTCTCAGTTCTCAGCAAGAAAGTTTGGCGCTGCTACTGAGAACTGACAACTGCCTTGCGACAACGCCTCGAGTACGCGCTAGTCTGGCCCTTTATCAAGGGCATCGGACTGCTGCCCCGTCCCGTCGCGCGCGCGATAGGGATTACGCTCGGCTTAGCCGTCTACGCACTTCACGGTCGGCTGCGCCGCGTCGGTCTGCAAAATCTTGCCCTCGCCTTCCCTGAAATGCCCGAGTCCGAACGCCGGCGCCTGCTGCGCGGCGAATTCATCTCGCTGGGCCGCCAGCTCGCTGAAGTCTGCATCTTCCCCCGCTACTCCCGCGAAAATCTCTCCCGCACCATCGTCTATGACGGATTCGAAAACTTCGAGCGCGCCTACGCGCGAGGCAAAGGCGTTCTCTTCCTCACCGGACACATCGGAGCCTGGGAGCTCTCCGCTTTCGCGCACTCGCTCAACGGTCATCCGCTATCGATCGTCATGCGCTCGCTCGACAATCCCTACATCGACCGGCTTCTTCAGGGATACCGCACCATGCACGGCAACCGCACCGTCGACAAAGACGATTTCGTCCGCGGCCTGCTAGGAGCCATGCGCGCCGGCGAAACCGTAGGCATTCTCATGGATACCAACATGACTCCGCCGCAAGGCGTCTTCGTAGATTTCTTCGGCATCCCCGCTTGCACCGCGAGCGGCCTGGCCCGCATAGGCCTGCGTACCGACGCCGCCGTAGTCCCCGGCTTCACCGTGTGGGATGCGAAGCAGCGAAAATATATCCTCCGCTTCGAGCCCGCCATAGAATTAATTCGCACCGCCGATAACGAAGCCGACATCGTAGCCAACACCGCGAAATTCACCCAGGCAATCGAAGCAATCATCCGCCAATATCCCGACCAGTGGCTCTGGGTTCATCGCCGCTGGAAGACCCGCCCTCCGGGAGAGCCGCCTCTGTACTAGCAAGTGTGGTTGCGGTTGTGTGGGGCGGACACTCTTGTCCGCTTCTCGGGCGTTGTACACACCCGCCCCGCAAAGCGACAATAGACAACCATGAAACAAACCATGCGCGACCTAGCCGACAAGCTCGGCAGCCATCTTCGAGGAGACGGCTCCGTTTCGGTAACCAGCGTCTCCAGCCTGCAATCGGCAACCGGCGAAAGCCTAGTCTTCGTAGAAGACGCCAAGCATCTCGACGCCGCGCTAAAATCACCCGCTGCTGCGGTAATCGCCGGACAATTCGCACCCGCTACGAACGCAGCGCCTAAACCCATCCTGATCTCCGCCCAACCCCGCCTAACCTTCGCCCGCGCTGCGAAGCTGCTTCGCGACCCCGACCGTAATCGCGCGATCCATCTTCGGGCAATCGTTCCCGCATCCGCCAAGATCGGCAAGAACGTAGCCGTAGGCCCCCGCGCGATCCTAGGCGAGCACGTCAAGGTCGGAGACGAATCGACCATCGGAGCCGGCTCCGTAATCGGTGACAACGTGACCATCGGAATCCACTGCCGCGTCGATGCCAACGTCACAGTCTACCCCCGCACAACTCTAGGTGACCGCGTAATCGTCCAGGCCGGCGCTGTTCTCGGCAGCGAAGGCTTCGGTTACGTTCGCGATTCCGCGACCGGATGCTACGAACAATTCCCGCAAATCGGACTCCTCGAAATCGAAGACGATGTCGAAATCGGCGCCAACGCCACCATCGACCGCGGCGCCCTGGACGTCACCCGCATCGGCCGAGGCACGAAAATCGACAACCTGGTGCACGTCGGCCACAACTGCCGGATCGGAGAAAACGTGGTGATTGCCGCGCAAACCGGCCTCTCCGGCAGCGCCGTAGTCGAAGACAACGTCATCATCGGAGGCCAAGTAGGCATAGCCGATCACGTCCGCATCGAAGCCGGAGCAATCCTCGGAGCCCAAAGCGGCATTCCCACCAAAAAAGTAATTCGCGGCAAAGGCGTGGTTTTCTGGGGTACTCCCGCCCGCCCCATCAGGGAGTATCTTAAAGAACTAGCGTTCCTATCGCGCGCAGCAAAGAAGGAACGCTAAATATAAATAGTTTGGCTTTAGCTAACTGCTAATTGCTAAATGCCAAGAACTTCCTCACCATGCCAACAATCATCATCGGCGGCCACACCCGCAGCGTAGGCAAGACGAGCGTAGTCGCCGGCCTAATCGCCGCTCTGCCCGCCTTCCACTGGACCGCCCTAAAAATCACGCAGTACGGACACGGCGTCTGCTCCGCCAATGGTGTGGCCTGCGACTGCGCTACCGCCGATCATTCCTGGGCTGTATCTGAAGAAAAGGATCGCAGCGGCGACTCCGACACCTCTCGCTTTCTGCTCGCCGGAGCCGATCACTCCTGGTGGGTCCGCACCGAACAAGGCCGCCTCGCCGAAGCCATGCCGCGCGTGCGCAAGATTCTCGAAGCCGCGCAACACGTAATCATCGAATCCAACAGCATCCTGGGTTTCCTGAAACCCGATCTTTATCTAACCGTCCTAGACCGGCAGACCGCCGACTTCAAAACTTCCGCGCAAACTTTCCTAGATCGCGCCGACGCCGTGCTGCTGCATTCCGCCAACAACTCAACGAACCCAGCCTGGGAACGAGTCTCGTGGAAACTCGTAATCGACCGGCCAACTTTCGCGATCCAACCACCAAACTATGTCACGCCAGAGATAGCAGAGTTCGTGCGCGCGCGACTGTCAGCTCCCGCAAATTCTCGTCCCAAAACAAGATTGTCATCCTGAGCGGAGCGAAGGACCTGCTGTTTTGTGCCCGATTCGAAAGCAGGTGACCTACGTCTACGTCCCCGCCTTAATCTCAACCGCCTTGTCATTCTGAAAATCGATCGTCACTCCCTTCCCGCCATTCGGATACTGCAACGTCCGCGCCCCATAATCGCCCGGCCCCGTCGGAATCCCCATCCCGATCGCGAAGCTCGCCTGCAACTCGCTCATCCCCGCCTGCACCTCATGCGCATCAATCTTCTGCCAAACCTCCGCCGGCCAGTGCTTGTAAAGCTCGTGCGGGTCTTCAATGAAAAACATGTCATCCGAGCGAATCTTGAAATCGCCGCCCTGCTCCGCTCCAATCGGAACCGCATACCCCTTCCCATCCAGCGAAAATATCGCCATCAACTGCTTCATCCCCTGAGCCTGCGGCGAAGCGTCCGTCACCACATCCTGAATCGCCAGCTTCTGCAAAGGCAACAGCGTTCCCGCTTCATGCGCAAAATCCGTCTTGCGCCGCTCTCGATCATATGGATAGTAAGTAAGCTGATAGCCAACCTTCACCCACACCGGCTGCTCGGTCAACTGATGCGCCGAGCGCAGATCATAAGGATGCAGCTTCTTAGGCGAAACGTAATAGTCCGCCTGGAGCAAGCCCTCCTGCTTGGGCTTGGCATCCTCCTTCATAGCCTCATGCCGCTCATAGACGACATAAGCCGCACGCGCGCCCGCCAGCACGATCGCCGCCACCAAAAAAATCTGCAGTTTCTTCTGAAACTCCGCATCAAGTGCCATGATCTTCCGGTTTTAGGTTTCCTTAGTGAGTTTTTCCTTAGTGTAACTTCGTGCCCTTGGTGGTAAGATTTCACCCCCGCAATCAGATAAACTAGCAGTTAGCACCACTCAGCCACCAAAGAGGAACCATGCCCATCGCCCAGGACGACGTTCTCAATGCACTCAAACAATGCTACGATCCCGAAATCCCCGTCAACATCGTCGACCTCGGCCTGATCTATGACATACGCTTCGACGACCTACCCGAAGGCCAACAAGACGTCACCGTCGACATGACTCTCACCGCCCAGGGCTGCCCCGAACACGTCAACATCAGCGCCCAGGTCAAATCCCGCATAGAACAACTCCCCGGAGTCCGCAACGCCAACGTCAACGTAATCTGGGAACCAGCATGGACTCCCGAACGCCTAAGCCCCGACGCCCGCAAGCAGCTAGGCATCGAGTAGCCCGTCGTTCGCGATTCGTCGTTCGCTGTTCGCTAAACCGGCATTGCGAATGACGAAAAGCGAACGACGAACGGCGCTTCCTAATACTCGCCCAACTCCTCAAACGCCCGCGCCGCGCGCCGTTCCATCAACTCCTCAATCTTGCTCCCGATCTTCATCGCCAGATCCAGAAACCGCGTTCCCTGCCGCACATACGAAGGCAGCTCTTCGCGGATCCGCACGAACTGATCTGGATACTCCGATGCCAGCACCGCCAACCCCACGCTGCCGACCAATATTGCCGCCGGACGTCTCCCTCTCAACGCCAACATCGCCGCCGTTCCCGCCGATCCCGCAATCACCGCCCGCTTCCAGTTCTCCATGTCACCTCCTAAGCCTTTTTCGTTTCCTTCATGTAGCCTCGTGTGCTCTGTCGTTAATGCTTTCGCAAATTGCACCCGCTAGCCGCTTTTTCCTAGCAGGATTCTAAACCAACGCTTCCATGCTTTATACTGTGCCGCCGGACCTCAAGCTTAACCACCAAGCTCCACCTATGATGCAATTTCGAATACTCGCGTTCGTCGCAGCTCTTCTCTGCGTCGCCGATCTAGCCGCCCAAGCCAAGCCTCGATCCCGTGACCTAGGCGTCCCCTTCGACGGCACTCCCGGCCCTTACAACGCCATCACCGACGTCAAGGGAGTCGAGGTCGGCCACACCACCTTAATTTCCGGCAGCGGCAAACTCAAAGTCGGCGAAGGCCCCGTCCGCACCGGCGTCACCGCCGTCCTTCCCCGCGGCAAAGATTCCCTCGATCCCGTCTTCGGCGCATGGTTCACCCTCAACGGCAACGGCGAGATGACCGGCACAACCTGGCTCGAAGACTCCGGCATCCTCGACGGACCGGTCATGATCACCAACACCCATAGCGTCGGCGTAGTGCGCGATGCAGTCATCGCCTGGAAAGTGAAGCGCGGCCGACCAGATATGGAAGGCTACTGGTGGTCGTTGCCCGTGGTTGCCGAAACCTGGGACGGCTACCTCAATGACATTAACGGATTCCACGTCAAGCCCGAACACGCTTTCCACGCCTTAGATTCGGCCCACGGAGGACTGGTCGATGAAGGCAGTGTCGGCGGCGGAACCGGTATGATCTGCAACGAATTCAAGGGAGGGATCGGAACCTCCTCCCGCGTGCTCGATGCAAAAGCGGGCGGATACACAATCGGCGTGCTCGTACAATGCAACTATGGCCGCCGTGACCAACTGCGCATCGCCGGAGTCCCCGTCGGCAAAGAGATTCCCGAGCACCCCGCCTACGGCAAAGACGAAGACACTGGTTCGATCATCATCGTCATCGCAACCGACGCGCCGCTGATTCCGACGCAATTAAAGCGCGTCGCACGCCGAGCGTCTCTCGGCCTCGGCCGCGACGGCAGCTACTCCGGCGACGGATCGGGCGACATCTTCGTCGCATTCTCCACCGCCAACCCGGGCGCGGCGTCTCCCGAAGGAGTTCGCGATCTGAAGATGTTGCCGAACGACAGCCTGGATCCCGTGTTCCTCGCCACCGTCCAGGCTACGGAAGAGGCCGTAGTCAACGCCATGGTCGCCGCCGAAACCATGACCGGCATCGACGACCATACTGTCATCGCTCTGCCCCACGACCGTCTGCGCGAAGTCCTGAAAAAATACAACCGTCTGACAAAGTAAATAAACAATGGTTGCGTAGGGACGGCCGCCCCCGGCCGTCCGGGCCGAGCAGAGTTCGGCAACCGTTTGCGGCCGCTGCAATCCACAAATTCGCCAACGTTACCTTCGTTCTCACCGTTACGTTCGGTTTCCGTGCACGGAAAGGATACAATCCAGTCAGTGAAGGCCTATCGAATCGAGCGCATCAAGGGCGGCATGAAGTTCAACTGCACACGCTGTACCCACAGCGTCAGCACGCTGGATTTTGACGCCAAAGCCGGCAACCTCCGCACCCAGGCCGCCACCGCCATCAATGACCACGCCTCCAAATCTCACCATGAGCCATTGCTAGTTTCCACCGCCGACAGCCAGCAGCGCAGCTGGCGCTAAACGCTCCTGGTAATTCCTTTGCCGAGTTTTTTCAGTAAACCCTTCAGCTTGATTCCTGCTTTTGGGTGGCGCAGCGGTTCACCGCTGCGATCGATAGAAGGACCTTCTTTGATTTCCGGCTTCAGCCGCTGAGGGCGAGTCTTTTCAGCAAACACTTCAAGTCTCACCGGACAAACTCAAATCTCAACCAGCGCCCGCCTCTGTTTTTTCGGTAACATGGTGTCGCCTTCTCTGTGTGCACCATGATCGAGCGCTTCGATTTCCGCGATCTCCGCGAACTGTTTGCCAAGGCAAACGAAGAGAAGTCCGGCGACCAGCTGGCCGGAATCGCCGCGCGCTCTGAACGCGAACGCGTAGCCGCAAAACGCAAACTCGCCGACTTAACACTCGATGATATTGTCCGCTGCCCGCTGATCGATCCCGACCAAGACGACGTCACCCGCCTGATTCTCGAAAACTACGACCAGCAAGCCTTCCGCTCCTTCGCCAGCATGACGGTTGGTGAATTTCGCGAGTTCCTCCTCGACGACGGCACCACAGAGCCGCAACTGCATTCGCTGCAAAAAACCATCATCCCCGAGATCGCCGCCGCCGTGACCAAGCTGATGAGCAACAAGGATCTCGTTCTAGCCGCCGCCAGAATCCGCAACGTCACACGCTGCCGCAACACCATGGGCGAACGCGGAGTGCTCGGCATCCGCACCCAGCCCAATCATCCCGCCGATGACCTCGGCGGAATCCTCCTCGCCGCTTTTGAAGGCTTCCTCTATGGCTGCGGAGACGCCGTCATCGGTGTGAACCCGGCCACAGATTCAGTCGAGACCGTCGGCGCGATTCTAGCTGCCTTGAATCGCCTCGTCGAAGCCTACGAAATTCCTACGCAAACTTGTTGCCTCGCGCATATCGCCACGCAACTCGCTGCGCTAAATCGCGGCGCCCCCATAGACCTTCTTTTCCAATCCGTAGCCGGCACAGAGGCCGCCAATCGTAGCTTTGGCATCACCCTGACCGTGCTGTGCGAAGGCCGTGAACAAGTCTTGGAGCATCACCGCCAACGAAACGTCCACTGGACAGGCGATCAAGTCATGTACTTCGAAACCGGCCAGGGCAGCGCCCTCTCCGCCGAGGCGCATCACGGAGTCGACCAACTCACGCTCGAAGCGCGCGCCTACGGAGTAGCGCGGACCCTCGATCCCTTTTTGGTTAATAGCGTGGTCGGCTTCATCGGCCCCGAGTACTTATATGACGAAAGACAAATCATTCGTGCCGGACTCGAAGATCATTTCATGGGCAAGTTGCTCGGCCTGCCCATGGGCTGCGACGTCTGCTACACCAATCACGCCGCCGCCGACCAGAACTCGGCTGATAACTTGCTCTTACTTCTAAGTGCTGCGGGTTGTAACTACTTCATGGGAGTTCCCTGCTCTGACGATGTAATGCTCAATTACCAATCGACTAGTTATCACGATGCATTGGCCGCTAGGCGTCTCTTCAATCTGCAACCCACGCCAGAATTTCTCGCGTGGCTGCAGAACATGGGAATCTATCGCGGCACGGAACCCGCCTCCCTCGACGCGTCCGCGAGGCGGCAATTGATGCAAGGGTTGGAGGTCTCCTTGGCAGCTCTTGTATAACTTATGCTGTCATGTTTCTATTTGTTTCTATAACTCGCATTGAACTCGCATACAGCCACGTTTATATAGCTTTTGCGCTGTCATCCTGAGCGCAGCGAAGGACCTATGCGTTGAACAGCCCGACCACGCAAGAGTTCCTTGGTTCAAAGTACTTTATCGATTATAAAGGGATACATTAAATGGCTGCAGACAATGACAAGCTCGCTCAGTCGAACGACTTGCCCGATATCCTGGCGAAAGTGCGCGCCCACACTCCGGCGCGCCTGCTAGCCGGCCGTAGTGGGGCCGCCTATCGGACCAACACCCAACTCGAACTACGCGAAGCCCACGCCGCCGCCCGCGATGCCGTGCGCACACCTTTAAATCTCGTCACTGCTCTCGGCGACGATTTCGTCCGCAACTGGAATCTATTTGAAGTTAGCTCGCAGGCCGCGACCAAAGACGAATATCTCCTCCGCCCGGACCTGGGCCGCCATCTAAGTAAACTATCTCGTGAAGAAGTAAGCAGGCGCTGCACGACCGGAAATGACTTGCAGATCGTAATCGGCGATGGCCTATCGGTAACCGCCGTCGCCAGCCAAGTACCGCGCATACTGCCGCCACTAAGTGAAAGAGCGAAGCTAAGAAAGTGGACTGTTGGCCGGATATTCGCAATCCGCCATTGCCGAGTAGGCATTCTCAACGAGATCGGCGAGTTACTCAAGCCACAGGTCGTCGTGTTACTGATCGGCGAGCGCCCGGGATTGGCGACCGCCGAAAGTCTCTCTGCCTACATGGCATATCAGCCGACGGCAGCTCACACCGATGCCAACCGAAATCTCATTTCGAACATTCACGCGCGCGGAGTTCGTGCCGAACAAGCCAGCGAACGAATTCTCAACTTAGCCGCTTCTATGATGAAGACTAAGACGAGCGGTTATCAGCTTCGCGAAGCGTTCTCCTCCGTCATTCGTCCAGAGGTGACGGGATAGCTTCTACTTCACCGCTTGATCGGTGATCTCCAAACCTCGGTCGATAATGGCAAAAGCCTCTCGTAACTGCTGCTCGTTAATGCACAACGGGGGATTGGTGAAGAAAGTATTCCAACGAACGAACGTATAAAGCCCGTTTTCTCGAAAGAATTTGCCGAGCGCGACCATCTCATCCGAAGTCCCATTAAACGGAGCCATAGGCTGCCGCGTCTTCCGATCCCGAATTAACTCGACAATGCCAAACAGCCCAATTGACCGCACCGCCCCCACCGACGGATGCTTGGCCTGCAACTCTGCGCCCAGTGCCTTCATGATTGCACCCATCTTGCGGGAGTTCTCAAGCAGATGATCTTCCTCGTAAACGCGGATAGTAGCCAGTGCAGTCGCGCACCCCATAGGGTGACTGTTGTAGGTTAGTCCTCCATAGAACACTTTGTCGTCGAAATGCCGGGCAATGTGTTGTCGCATGCCAACTGCACCCAGCGGCACATAACTCGAAGTCAGTCCCTTAGCCATGCATAGTAAGTCGGGGACAACCTTCCAATGATCGACCGCGAACCACTCTCCAGTGCGGCCAAAACCCGACATAACTTCGTCGGCAATCATCAGAATTCCATACTTATCGCAAAGTTTCCGCACGCCCTCCAAATAACCATCCGGCGGCACTAACAGCCCGTTTGTTCCAGTAACTGTCTCCAGAATGAAAGCAGCAATCGTGTGCGCGCCTTCCAGCTGGATCGTCTCTTCGATCATGGCCAGAGAACTCTCAGCCGACTCCCACCCGCGTTCAATCCCGTGATAAGGATCAAGCACCCGCACCACTCCCGGCAACCCCGGCTCAACCGCCCAACGCCGCGGATCGCCTGTCAGACTGATCGCTCCGGCCGTGGCTCCATGATACGATCGGTAACGCGCTAGGATCTTGTGCCGCCCAGTAAAGAAGCGCGCAATCTTGATCGCATTCTCATTCGCCTCAGCGCCGCCATTCGTGAAAAAGAATGTATCGATATCGCCCGGCGAAATCTCCGCCAGCTTAGCTCCCAGCCGCGCTCGAGGTTCGGTGGCCATAAACGGATTGGCATATACCAGCACCGACGCCTGCTCCGCGATCGCCCGAATGACTCGCTCATCGCCGTGTCCGATGTTCACCGACATCAACTGACTGTTGAAGTCGATGAAACGCTTCCCTTCGGGCGTCCAGAAATAAATTCCCTTCGCGCGCGCCACCGGGATGGGATCGACCTTGGCTTGCGCCGACCACTCAAACAATGTGTGCTTCTTAGTGAGATCGACAATCTCTTTACCGGTCATCGTGGGAACTTCGGTTGATGTAGCCATAGAATTTAGAAAACTGCCCAACTCACCTTCGAACAGCCTAGAATGCTTTTCCTAAGCGAACTGTCCAGCCAATACACCCTTCTTTTCGGCAACGTGCGCCAGCGCCGATTCGAGCACATCCATTCCTTCATCCATCTGCCCGTCGGTAATCACGAGAGGCATCAGCAATCGAATCACGTTGCTGTAAGAACCCGCTGTAATCGTCACTAAACCGTGCTCGTAGCAGTATTGTGACACTTGCGTGGTTTCTGTGTCGGCGGGTTGGCGTGTGGATTTTGAACGCACCAGTTCGAGGGCTTGCATCGCCCCCAGTCCCCGCACATCTCCGACGAGCTCCCATCGCGACTGCCACTTCGCCACGCGTTTGCGGAAGCGTTCGCCGAGCACATTGGCGCGCGCGCAGAGATTCTCTTTATCGATAATTTCGAGAACAGCCAGCGCCGCCTCGCAAGCCGCGGGATTCCCCGCAAACGTGCCGCCCAACTGGCCAACGCCCGGAGCATCCATAATTTCTGCTCGTCCTGTAACTGCCGCCAATGGCAAGCCGCCGCTCAACGACTTCGCCATCGTCACCAAATCTGGCTCCAACCCCAGCTGCTCGCAGGCAAACATGGATCCCGTGCGCGCGAATCCAGTCTGCACTTCATCAGCGATCAGAAGAATGCCATACTTCCGGCAAATCGCGCCAAGCGTCGGATAGAACTCCGCCGGCGGAGTAACAAACCCGCCCTCCCCCAGGATAGGCTCAACAATAACTGCCGCCACCGACTCAGCCGCAACGACTCGCTTGAAAGTGTCTTCTATATGTCGCGCACAATATACATCGCAAGACGGATAAGTCATCGAGTAAGCACAACGAAAGCAATAAGCATAAGGAATGCGATAGACCTCGGCCGGAAACGGCGCGAAACCAGCTTTGTAAGGATGCGTCTTACTAGTGGTGGCCATCGCCATATAAGTCCGCCCGTGAAACGCGTCTTCGAAACTGATGATCCCAGTGCGCTTTGTGTAAAAGCGAGCGATCTTGATAGCATTCTCCACGGCTTCAGCACCCGTATTCACGAGTATGGTCTTCTTAGGGCCGATTCCAGGAACCAGCGCATTCAGTTTTTCACAGACGGTGATATAACTCTCGTAGGGCAGCACGTTGAAGCTGGTATGCAGGAAGCGATCGAGCTGACGTCTAATGGCGTCCACCACCGTCGGCGCGCGATGCCCCGTGTTGAGGCAACCAATGCCGCCGGCAAAATCGATCAGGCGATTGCCGTCAACATCTTCGACGACCGCTCCCTCCGCTCTGCTAACGAAAACGGGCGTAGCATGAAACGCTCCTTTAACGACAGCGGCATCGCGGCGCTTCATCAGCGCTTGCGAACGCGGCCCGGGAATCGATGTGCGCAATTGAATCGTCGACATAAATCAAATCTCAGTCTTAGCTGTTTCTTCTCCTGGCAACTGAACCGCTGGCAAGCGGCATCCGCCCCTCAGTACCAGCCTATCGGAGCCTCGTTCAGATTGATATATACCTGCTTAGTCTCGAGATACTCTTCGATACCCCACGGCCCTAACTCACGCCCAAAGCCTGACTGTTTATAACCGCCCCACGGAGCTTCAACGTAAGTTGGCTGCATATGATTCACCCAAACTATACCCGCGCGCAAGGCTTTCACCGCCCGCATCGCTTTAAAGATATCGCGTGTCCACACAGCAGCAGCAAGCCCGTAGGGTGTGTCGTTCGCAATCTTCAGCGCGTCTTTTTCATTGTCGAACGGAATCACAGCCGCGACCGGTCCGAATATCTCCTCGCGAGCGATGCGTGCGTTGTTATCGACATCATAGAAGATCGTCGGCTGCACATAGTAACCCTTGGCTAGCTTATCAGGACGACCGCCGCCAGATGCTAACTTAGCTTCCCTCTTGCCAATTTCAAGATAGTTACACACGCGTTCATATTGCTCCTTAGAGACTAACGATCCCATCTTGGTTTCGCGCTCGAGCGGTGGCCCAATCTTAATTTTCTTAGCCTTCTCGGCCATAGCCTCTACAAACTTGTTATAAATCGATTTCTCTACCAGGATGCGGCTGCCCGCCGAGCACACTTCTCCCTGATTGATGAAGACGCCAAACAGCGCTCCGTCGATGGCCGCTTCGAAGTCGGCATCCGCAAAAAAGATATTCGGCGACTTGCCACCAAGCTCAAGCGTCACGCGCTTCACAGTATCGGCTGCCTCTTTCACAATGATCTTGCCGACAGACGCCGATCCCGTAAACGCAATTTTGTTCACGTCGGGATGCTTGACCAATGGCGATCCGCAGCTCTCGCCGAAGCCAGTGATCACGTTCACCACACCCTTCGGCAAACCGACTTCGTCGAACCACTTCGCCAGTTCAAGCGCGGTGAGCGGCGTTTGCTCGGCAGGCTTCAGCACACACGTGCAACCCGCCGCCAGCGCGGGGGCCAATTTCCATGCCGCCATCATCAACGGATAGTTCCAGGGAATGATCTGGCCAGCGACGCCCATCGGTTCCTTCAGCGAAAGGCTCATAGCATTGTCGGGAACCGGATTGACATAGCCAACAACCTTCGTCGCCAGGCCGCCGTAGTATTCGAAACAGGTCGCGACATCAGTGATGTCATACTCCGCCTCCACGATCGGCTTGCCCGAGTTACGACATTCGAGGTCGGCGAGCATTGCCAGGTTCTGGCGGACCTTTTCGGCCAATCGAAACAGAATGCGACCGCGCTCCTGGGCCGTGGTGGTCGCCCAAGGACCCTCCTCAAATGCCCCTTTCGCCGCCGCGACCGCGCGATTCACATCGTCCGCGTTTGCGTCGGGAACTTGGGCGATCACTTCCTCAGTCGAAGGGTCATAAACCGGGAAAGTCTTATTTGTCTTACTCGCGACCCACTCGCCATTGATGAACATTGAATAAGTCTTGACGTCGGTTGTAACTCCACCTGGCATAACAATCTCCTGCTTTATCTAGCTGAGCTCCGCTCCGCCGGGACGCGAAGCGTCCGCCGTCTTCACATGAACCTTATCTGGCCGCTTAAACCGTCCATATCCGAAAAAGAAAAAAGTGCCCAAAGCTAGAAAACCTAATGTGATCCCAAACATCCCGGCTTCGTACTTCCACAAGGAAGTGATCTGCTTGGCAGGGGAGAATGCCAGGATGATGCCGAGCGCTGTGGTTAGAAATCCCGCGCCTCCGGCAAATAACAAGGTTCCTCTTCCGTAGCGTCCGCCTTGCAAGGAATTTCGGAATCCGAATTTCAGCAGCGCGCCAAATACGTAGAGAAACGGAATCAACTGCAACACGACGGCAGCGGACAGCATTTTCTGAAAAGCCTCTTGCACGCCGCCCGAAGCCGTGAACGTAACCACGATCAGCGCCAGCGAAATGGCTGCCTGCACAATCAGCGCCGCATGAGGCGTCGCGTACTTCGGATGGACCTTGCCGAGCCACGCCGGCATATACGAATCGAGACCCGCGACAAACGGAATGCGCGCCGAACCGCCCATCCACGCCGAGCCAATGCCCGCGATCGAAAGGCTGAGCATCACGGCAAACGGAGTGACCACCCATCCCACGCCGACTCTCGCCGACATATGGCTCACCGCCTGCACGATCCCTTGCAGCACGTTGATGTCGTTCTTGCTGACCGCCAACAAAAGAGTCAGCGTGACTCCAATGTAGAGCGCGCCCGAGATGATGCCGCCCCAAACCACCGCTCCCGGCAGCGTCTCTCGGGGATCGCGAATTTCGTCGCCCATCACGGAGGCGAGTTCCAGGCCCACCAGTCCGAAGCAGATCACGCCAAACGAATTTAAAACGAATTTCGGATCCGCCGGAACACGGAAGTCGGCGGCCGAAATCGTCGTCCCAAATCGCGCGTAGATCGTGACGCCCAATCCAATCAGCACCGCGGCTGCGACGAATGTTCCCACTGCGCCCAGATTGTTCAGCCACTTGCCCACACCCAAGCCGAGAATGTTAAGCCACGTCAGAAACGCGAGCAGCGCGACCGACGCGAGCAGCGCGAAAGTCTTATCGTCCGCCAGTTGTGCGTGCCCCGACCCCATTGCGAATACCGACACGCCGACGAAGTACAGCATAACCGTCGGCACATAGAGCATGTTATTCGTCCAGTAACACCATCCGGAAAGAAAACCGTGAAAATCGCCGAAAACTTCTTTTGCCCACAAATAAACGCCGCCTTCGCCAGGATGGCGATGCGCCAGCTCAATCACCGCGATCCCCTGCGGCCAGAAAAACAAAAGCAGCGAGATCAACCACAGCCAGACGGTCACGCCTCCGTTGGCAGCGATACTCGGAACAACATTAAGATTGAATACGGCAACGACAAACAACAGAACCAGGTCAAAACGCCCGAGGACGCGCTTTAAGTGAGGCTGATTGGAATCGGAAGTCATTTGGATCATCGGCTCATCGGGCCATCTACGCCATCCTTAACATCTCGGATCTTCAATCGTCCGATGACCGGATGACCCAATCCCGTTAATGCGTTGCCAGAGCTCCCAGGCGCTCGTGCTGCGCCGCCGCCAGCGACCCGGCAACATCGCCAAATGCCGCCAGATGTTGATCGATATCCGCCTCGGTATGCTGCACGGAAATCGTCCACTGTTCGTCCCACCAATACGGCTGGCACATCACGCCGCGATTCACCATGCCAAACCAGTAATGCCGCCATAGGTCGACATCAATTGCCAACCAGTCGCGATAGTTGCGAACTTCCTTGGGGTAAAGCATCAGCACGCCATTCGCTCCAGCGCTCGCAATGTAACCCTGCAAGCCTACCTTGGCGACAATTTTGCGGTAACCATCGACTAATTTATGACTTAGTTTATCGATGTGCGTGTAGTTAGCGCGAGTAAGTACGTCGCGAAAAGTCGCCAATCCAGCAGCCATCGAAATCGGATTGGTGTTATACGTTCCGCCGTGAAACACTTTGTGATCGGCGATCAAGTTCATCACCTTTTTATGCGCGCCGAAAGCAGCCAGCGGAAAGCCTCCGCCAATTGACTTCGCCAGGCAGATCATATCCGGCGCCACGCCAAAATATTCTGAAGCGCCACCCCAGCACAGCTTGGCACCCGTCTTTACCTCGTCGAAAATCAACAGCGCGCCGTTTTTATCGCAAAGCTCGCGCAGCCCTTCGAGAAATCCCTTCTGGGGCATGCACAACCCAACGTTCATCATGATCGGCTCAAGAATCACTGCCGCAATCTCATTCGGATTCTCCCGAAACCGTCGCTCCACTGTCTCCAGATCGTTGAAGGTCGAAATCAGAACATTGGCGATACTCGCCTTCGGCACGCCCGCACCGCCCGAGACCGGCTTAGGATTCTTAATATCTCCGAAATCATCAGCCGGAGGATGCGGCTTCACGCTGACCAGCGCCGCATCATGCAACCCGTGATAACCCCCTTCAAACTTGATGATCTTTTCGCGCCCAGCAGCCGCGCGCGCCAGTCGAATCGCGTGCATGGTCGCTTCCGTCCCGCTGTTGCCGAAGCGGCACATCTCCACCGGAAACCGCGTGCAAATCTCCTCCGCCAGTTCCCACTCCATGTTATGCGGCATGCCATAAGCGGTGCCCTTGTGCAGCCGCCCCTCGACAGCCTTGATCACCGCCGGATGCGAGTGCCCCGCCATCAGCGTGCCAAAACATAAATTGTGGTCCAGATATTCGTTGCCATCGAGATCGCGAAACTTGCTACCTGATGCTTCAGAAACAAAAATCGGATAAGGATCGTAGGCGCGATAGTTGCTGGCCACGCCCAACGGCAGACGTTTCAAGTTCTTCTTATGCGCTTCGGCAGACTTCGGAGTGCGGCGCTCGAACGTGTCGAGCTCTTTTTGCAATGCGGGGTACATCGTGATTCTCCAAGAAACTCAGGCCGGTTGGCCATTAGATTAGGCCCGGACGGCCGAAACCGCCCGGGGATCGAACCTGTCTATTCTATTCTCAAGCTAGAAATAAAACTTCAATGCGAACTGTGCCAGACGCGGATCTTTGACCTGCGTCACCTGTCCAAACTGCGAACCGTCGGTGCTGTTGCCGTCCGGGTTATAAAACTGCGTGTGATTGAAAATATTGAACAACTCCGCGCGAAATTCGAAGTGGGATCGCTCGTTGATCGGAATGTTCTTGATAAAAGAAATATCCGTATCGCTGATTCCCGGTCCGCAGCAGATCGTCCGCGGAGCAGTGCCCACTCGACCCAGTAGGGTCTGATCGTAGCAGCCATAAATAACCTGCGCCGTGCAGTTGACAATTCCGTTCGTTCCATTCGGCACCACGGTCGCGTTCTCGGTAAAACTATTCTGGTTAAAATAGTAGTTCTGATTGGTCTGCGGGTGAAGCGTTTGGAAAGGCCCAAGTTTGTCGGGTTCGCCTGGGTATTCGAAATCAGCGCTGTTCATCAACTCATTGTCAGCGTCTGAAGTAATACGAATCGGGAATCCTGTCTGATAAGTCGTAATCCCCGAGACTGCCCATCCATCAACCACCTTCCCCGCAAAGCCGCTATATTTTGGCACTGGCAGCTCCCAGTAATAACTAAGGACAAAGCGATGTCGCGCATCAAACAACGAGCGCGCATAGTTATTGGCTCCGGGCAGCGGATTCAATATTCCTTCAAAGCTCGAGGCATCATCGATAGACTTACTATAAGTGTAGGCGGCGCTAAACTGGAGTCCATGGGCAAAACGTTTGTCCACCGAAATTTGCAGCGAGTTATAAGATGAACTGGCAATAGTGTCCTGGGCAAAGATGCCGGTAAACACCGGAACTCCATTGGCCGGACACCCGGCGCCAGTGGTCGCATTGCATTGTGGAGACGAAGCTGGGCGGAGACCAACAAAGTTCAGCGTTTGCCCCGTCCCCGCAACCACCGTGCCGTTCGGCATATGGAAGTTGAAGCCGCTGGGCACCGTGACGTCGAATGGCGCGTCTTCTGCGAACGGACCGCAAGTAGTTTGATTGCCGGAACCGTCTGTAACGTTGACAGGATTCGCGTTTGCGATGGTTATGATGTCGAGACAACTCTGCGGCTGTGAGTAATTGATATCGTGCGTCGCCAGCAAGCGATGCCCTTGCGATCCCACGTAACCGATTTCCACCTTCATGTCTTTGGTCAGTTCGTGTTGGATCGTTAAGTTGTACTGGGCGGAATACTGCGTACGCATATGCGGTTGGAAATCACCGAACAAATCGATTGGTTCGAACAGTCCCCAATCCTGAGCGGTACCACGTTTAGGAGTAATGACTCCATTGAATGGATTCGGATAAGTAGTAGCGCCATCCTGACCCAAAAAGGGCAGGTTAAACTGAGTCTCGGACAGCGTTGTGCTACCCCCAAACGGTGGCTCAGCGCCGAACTGCGCCAGCACTAACTGCTCCATCGGGTTATAGAAAAGCCCCCAGCCAGCACGAATGCTCGTCTTGCCCGAATTGCCCGGACTCCACGCAATTCCGATGCGCGGAGCAAATGCCTTGTAATACGTCTGTGTCATACCGGGAGGAACACCAGGGTCTCCCGGAACCACCAATCCAATGGCATCTTGCGTTGTGCAATCGGTATTAACCGTGGTTTCACACGGAAACACCGTCGACGATTGCCCTGGCCGGAAAGTCTCGACATGCTGCAACTTATCCGCCAAGGGAGTGTTCAACTCCCATCGCAGCCCGTAGTTCAATGTGAGATTTGGCCTTATCTTCCAACTATCCTGCGCGAACAAGTAGAACCCCGTGTTACGGACTGCTTCGTTCTGCGCCGAACCTTGTCCGTATGAATCCGGAAGTCCCAATAGATAATTTGGGTACAGATTTTCTGCTCCTACATCGTTCGGGCCGCCTCCGTAATAACTAAATTCTCCATTCACGTTGTAGTAATAGAATTGGTTAAACTGCTGCCGCCGAATATCCGTGCCAAACTTGAGGGTGTGATTACCTGAAACTTTGGTTAGACTATCTGCCCATTGAAACGAATTTCCCGTCTGTGGCAGCTCTCCCTCAAAATCATTGCCGATAGAAAATCCTCCCGAAATACCAATGAAAGGAAGTCCCTCGCGGTTAGCGTTAAGCATTGGATGGATGCCATAAAGGCTGCCATTGGGGTCGGTGGATCCGTCACCGTAGAAACAAGGTGGCGCCCCAGTCACGCCGGTAAGCCACGCGGGAGCAGGCGGGCATGAATTCTGTACGAGTTCGGTATTCGCCGGATGCTGAAACGTCTGTTGCCCTTCGCGGTTGTAATTGAACCGGAACTCATTCACCGTGCTGTTGTTAATTGTAAACGTGTGAGTAATGTTCCACTGCTGGAAGCGTTCCGCGACAATGTCTCCGAATCCAGGAAGATTAGCGCCCGCAAGCTCGAAATTAGCAAAAGGATTCAACGTGCGGTCGTCATTAAAGTAGTAGTAGATGCTTAAGTTCTGCTTGTCATTGATCTTGTGGTCGATCTTGACCGTAAACTGGTCGCCGCGTATCGCCTCGGTCGGAACGGTGCTGATCAGAGAACCGTCGTTCGGTGCCTGCGGCACAAACTGCAGCAGGTCAACTGCAGTGGGGTCCATGCAAGCCAGCGGAATCTGGCTAGTGGGGAAGACAGGCGGAAGTGGGTACTGAGCGCTGGAAGCCCCGTATGGCGCACCATCTTGAATTGTCGCGGTAGGACCATTGACCGCGTAGTTGGCCACCTGACAACCAGGTCTGCTCGACAGTAGGGCCGAGTTGTTTAATACGCCGGCGAACGTCCCCGCTGAATTCACATCGGAGAAATCCGAAACAATCTGCCCATTCACCAAATTAGTTGGAGACGGGGTGTCCTGCGAACTCGGCACAGTAACAGCCGGCGATGGGATGCCTTGACGAATACGTCGACCTTCATAGGAGGCAAAGAAAAATGTCCGCCCCTTCTTGATCGGTCCTCCAAAAGTGCCGCCAAATTGATTTTGATTGAACTGCGGCTTATCACAATTAAGACCTTCCGCTGCCGTAAGACAATACTCATTGGCGTTGAGCACCTTGTTGCGAAAGAACTCGTAGGCGCTGCCATGCCAGTCGTTTGTCCCCGACTTTGTCACCACATTCACAACCGACCCCGAGTTGCGCCCATATTCCGCGTCGAACGTATTGGTAAGAACGCGAAACTCCTCAATGCTGTCCGGCGAAGGTTGCACCGTCGGAAGATTCGCGAAGAGGTCATTCGCGTCGCCGCCATTGACGCTGAAATTATTGGACCGTCCGCGGCCGCCATTCACTGAAACCGCGCCGGCGTTGTCGCTTCCATAAATAAGCGAATTGCTGGAACCAACCGTGGACATCACACCCGGCTGCAGCTGCAAAAGTTGATAGGTGTCGCGAGTATTGAGCGGCAAGTTCGAAACCTGCTGAGCACCCATCACCGCGCCTAATTGCGTGCTGGTGGTATCGACCAGCGGCGATTCAGATGTTACTTCGACCGTTTCTTTGGTCGCGCCAACCTGCAACAATGAGTTGACAGTCACAACCTGATTGAGATCGACGTTCACCCCGCGCTGCAAGTTTTTCTTGAAACCCGCAAGATCGAATTCGATGCGATAAGTGCCGACCGGAACCTGTGGGAAGCCATAATCTCCATTGGCATTCGTGGTCGAATTGCTGCTCACCCCGGTGGCTTCATTCGTGAGCGTGACGTTTACGTTGGCCAGCACGGCGCCGCTAGCGTCGGCGACGCGCCCGAGGATGCGCCCGCCCGTGCCTTGGGCAAGCATCGTCGTCGAGCAGATCAGGAACAGGCTAAGGATCGAACCCAAAGGGATCAGCGAGCAATACGTCCGGGACGTTTTCGATAATTCCTTCGACGATGGCATGGAAGGCATCCTCCAGATCCGGGGGCGATTTTGTCAGATCGAATCAGCTTGCGCGCAAAACAAACCTTGCTATAATCGCGCAAGGTTAGAGACTTTGCCGTCTTCTGTCAAGCGGAAAAGCTTCCCCGCAGCGCGACCAACACGACACTCGGGAATCGTTGCGAAAATATGTCGGACACATGTCGAACAACGCGCAAGTTTATCTGAAAATCGGCAACGTGGCCCGCTTAGTGGGGATTTCTCCGTCAGCCATCCGCGGCTGGGAAGCTCTCGGCCTAACCCGCCCGCAGCGCACCGAGAGCCGCTATCGTCTTTACACCAACGACGACGTTCGCCTGCTGAAAAAAGCTCGCTACCTGCGCAAAGTCCGCGGACTGAACGCCGCCGCCATCGTGCAGATGTTGAAACGCCAAGGCACGATCAAACCGGCTGTCCCGAGCGGCATCTCATCGATAGGCCCGCGCCTGCGCCGCTTACGCACCCAACGCGGCGTCGGTCTAGCCGAGGTCGCGGCAGCCGCGGGAATTTCCGTCGGCTTCCTCAGCGCCCTCGAACGCTCCCAGATGAGCGCCTCCGTCGGCACTCTGCGCAGGCTAGCACGTTACTACCGCACCAACATCCTTGATTTTTTCGATGCCACGGAATTGAATACCCGATTGGTGCGTCCGCCCAAACGCAAAGTGCTCGAAGCCGGCCCCGGCGTGCGCATGGAACTGCTCGCCTGGGGCAACAAAGTGATGGAGCCGCATCTTTTTCGCATCAAGCCAAAAGCCGGCAGCGGCGAGTCTTACTCTCACGAGGGCGAGGAATTCTTGTTCGTGCTGCGCGGCGAATTAAAAATCGCGCTTGACGGCGAAGAGTACCATCTGAAGCGCGGTGACAGCTTTTATTTTGAAAGCACCACGCCGCATCACTGGAAAAATCCCGGCCGCACCGAGACCTGGCTCTTATGGATCAATACGCCGCCGACTTTCTAGGAGATGTTTGTATGTCAGTACTTCACCGACGTTCCAGGCGGAGATTTTGGCGCAGCGCTTCAGCGCTGCGGCAAGCGAATGTTCTGAACGCGGCTTTAGCGGCTGAGGAATCCAGCATGCTCTGCAAATTAAAGTTCGCACTTTTGGCAGCATCGCTCGTCGTCTTCTGCGCATCGTGTGTCAAAAAAACGCCCACCCTCAACCTTCTAGTCTGGGAGGGCTACGCCGATTCTTCTTATGTCCACACCTTCGAAGAAGCAAACCATTGCAAAGTCTCCGCCTCTTACATGGGGTCGAGCGACGAATTAGTCGCCAAACTCCGCGGCGGCAGCGCCGGTAACTACGATGTAATCTCTCCCTCGAGCGACGTCGCCACCATGATTGCGACCTCCGGCCTCGCGGCACCGCTCGATCTCGGCAAACTTCCCACCTACAACCAGCTCTCGCCGCAGCTTACTTCGCTTTCGTTGGTCCGCGTAAAAGGCGATGTCTACGGCGTTCCCTTCATGTGGGGACCCGATCCCATGATCTACGACACCACCGCCTTTCCTCAGCCTCCCGACAGCTGGACCGTGATGTGGGATCCGAAGCTGAAAGGAAAAGTTTCCGTGTGGGACGATCTTTCCACCGTCTATATGGCTGCGCAAGTCCTCGGCTACGATAAGCCCGACCCTGCTCATCTCTATAACCTGAGCGACGAAGAACTCGAAGCGGTGAAGGAAAAGCTGCTCACTCTGAAACCGAACATCCGTAAAATGTGGTCGAGCGGCGGCGATTTAACGAACCTGTTCGAAAATCACGAAGTCGTCGTTTCTATGGGTTGGCCACTCAACACGGTGGAGCTAAAGAAAAAAAACTTTCCCGTCGGCGAGACCATTCCCAGAGAGAACACTACCGGATGGATCGATCACCTTATGATCACCGCCGGAAGCGACAACAAAGAACTCGCATACAAGTTCCTGGAATTCATGATCGAAGCCAAAACGCAAAAATCCGTCACCGACGTCACCCATTACACGCCAGCAAATCCGCATGCGGCACAATATATGACTCCGGAGGAGGTGAAAGGCCTCCACCTCGACGACGTAGACAATTACCAGAAGCGTTTATATTTCTGGCAAAATGTTCCACGCCGCGCCAAGTACAACGAAATCTGGAACGAAGTAAAAGCCACTCAGTAGCTGATGCGGCAAGGAATGTGTGGAGCGGACACTCCTGCCCGCGAATGCGAGCAGCGCTAAAACGACAACCATGAGAACGATGTCGGAACCCGCGATCGCAAGCACCACTACGCCAAACTCCGGCTCCTTGCTATCCATTCGCAACGTCGCCAAGCACTTCGCCAAAAACATCGTCCTGCGCGACATCTCTCTCGAAATCGCCGAAGGCGAATTCCTCACCATTCTGGGCGAGAGCGGCTCCGGCAAAACCACGCTCCTCCGCATTATCGCGGGCTTCGAGCAATCCACCTCCGGAGAGGTCTGGATGCAAGGCGAACGCCTCGACACGCAGCCTCCTTATCGTCGCTGCGTGAACACCGTGTTCCAGAACTACGCGCTCTTCCCGCACATGACCGTCGAACAAAACGTGGGCTACGGATTGCAAGTCGCCAAACGTCCCGCCGAAGAAATCCAGTCACGCGTCGCCGAAGCGCTGGCCAAAGTAAAAATGTCCGCCTACGCCAAATCCAAGCCTGCCAAGATCAGCGGCGGCCAGCAACAGCGCATCGCACTCGCCCGCGCCCTCGTCAATCGCCCGCGCTTGCTCCTGCTCGACGAACCGCTCTCCGCCCTCGACGCCAACCTGCGCCGCCAGATGCAAGTCGAACTCAAAGCGCTGCAACGCGAAGTCGGCATCACTTTTATTTTTGTTACCCACGACCAGGAAGAAGCCATGGTGATGTCCGACCGCATCGCCCTGCTGCGCTCCGGAGAACTCGAGCAGGTTGCCAGCCCGCGTGAAATCTATAGCCGTCCCGCGACTGCATACACCGCGCAATTCATCGGACACACAAATTTATTGCAAGCCGACGTTTGCCAAGGCACAGCGATGTGCGACCGACTCGCATGGCCCACCTCGCTGCCCGATGGATCTGCACTTTTCTCGCTCCGTCCAGAATGTATTCGAATAGCGAAGATTGCGCCGCCGGCAATCGCTTCCGGAAAGACTCTTTCCGATATCCGTTTTCGCGCCAAACTTCGCGATCAAGCCTTCCATGGCGCGACCGACTTGCTACACGTGGAGACCGACGGCGGACTCATCCTAACCGTCCGCACTGCCAGCCGCGATCTCCCCAATTCCAAAGCTCCGTTGGAGTTCGAATTCTCCGCCGCCGACGCCATCCCTGTCCGCAGGTCCGATAATAATAATAAGGAGCGGCGCTGATGTTCTCTCGCGCCTACCGCGCCGCCGTCACCGTCCCGCCGTTGATTTGGGTGGCCGTCTTTCTCCTCGTCCCCTATCTGCTGATGTTCTGCTACAGTTTCTGGTCCGTCTCTGAATCCGGAACCATCGTCCATTCCTGGAATCTCGATGACTACCACGAGCTCATAAGCAAGCCCGTTTACTGGCAGACCTTGCTGCGCTCCATGTGGATCGCTGCCCGCGTTACCTTCTTCTCCATGTTATTAGGCTATCCGCTGGCTTACTTTCTATCCTTCCACGCCGGAGCCAGGAAAGATCTTTACTATCAGTTAGTAATCATCCCGCTCTGGGTAAGTTACTTAGTGCGCGCCTACGCCTGGAAAACAATTCTCGGCACCGACGGAGTCATGAACACGCTGCTCCAATATGTTCATCTGACCAGCCATCCGTTAGACTTCTTGCTCTACAGTCCGTTTGCCGTAGTCCTAACATTGACGCACATCTATACGCCGTTCACTTTTTTGCCCATCTACGCTTCGTTAGAGCATATTCCGCGCAACCTAGTCGAAGCGTCGCATGATCTTGGTGCTACGCCTCAACAAACCTTCTGGCGCGTAATCTTCCCGCTGTCCATTCCCGGAGTCCTCGCCGGAGCAACTTTTGCCTTCGTCCTCAGCCTCGGGGATTTCCTCGCTCCGCTTTTATTGGGGGGACCGAGCGGCATCATGATCTCCAACATCGTAGTGAGTCTCTTTGGCGCAGCTTATAACTGGCCGCTTGGCGCCGCCATTTCGCTTTGTATGTTGGCGCTGGTGCTTGCTCTGATTTTGCTTTCTGAAAGACTAGAGAAGAAGTGGAGCTTCCAGTGAGCGGGTCCTCTTCAAACTCGCCGATAAAACTTCTGCGCTGGCTGGCCGTCCACGCCCTGCTTGTTTTTGCCTTTCTTTATCTCCCCATCGTCATCCTCATCCTCTATTCCTTCAATGGGCAGGGAGTCGGGGGGTTTCCTCCGCGCGACCTGACTCTGAAGTGGTATCGCATTCTGTTTAGCGACACGCCGATCTGGGATTCCGTCCTAAACAGCCTGCTGGTCGCGGCATCTGCGATGCTGATTGCCTTACTCTTTGGAATCCCCGCCGCTCTGGCGTTGGATCGCGCCAACTTTCCTGGCAAAGCTTTGTTCCGCCGACTGGTCTTACTTCCACTCATTCTTCCCGGCATTATCACCGGACTGTCTTTATTGATGCTCTTCCGGGTAACGGATGTCAAACTAAGTCTTGTAACTATTGTCTTAGGTCACGGCACTGCGCTGATTTCCGTGGCCACGACTGAAGTCTTCGCCGGACTGCAAAAATTAAATCGCGCACAGGAAGAAGCCTCGCTCGACTTAGGAGCAACCTACTGGCAAACCTTCTGGCGCATCACCGTCCCCAACCTCAAGCTGTCGATCATCGGAGCGGCGCTTTTGATCTTCACGCTTTCCATGGACGAGATCGCGGTGAGCTTCTTTCTAATCGGGCGTGACAACACGCTTCCGCTAGAAATCTGGGGACGGCTGCGGCGCGGGATTACTCCGGAGATCAACGCCATTTCGACCATCATTTTTTTGTTCTCGCTCATTGCGATCGTGGTCTGGTATCGGCTGCGGACGCGGGGGGAGGTAACTCCGGAAGTCGGCGTGGAGTTGATCGAAAATGTCGCGAACTAAGTTAAAGGTGTCATCCCGAGCGAAGCGGAACGATTCGCGATTTGCGAGGGGTTGGCCGACAAATCTTCAACTCGCAAACGGAATCGAAACCTCAACATAGCTGCCCGGCACAGCCGCATTCACCGCCGCCACAATCTTCTCGGTATGCAATCGAACCAGCAGCCACTGCGGAGTGCTCAGCAACACAACTGCGATTTTGCGCCTACTGAGATTCTGCTGGTATTGGATATTCTTGTCGGTGGTAACAAACACCTAGAACCCAGCGCGCTCCGCTTCGCCTAACAGGTCGCCGTTCGAGAGCTTGTCCCATCCGCGCTGCCTCGCCCTGGTGACGGTGTGCCCAAAAGAAACCGGGCAATGCCGCGAGGCGTTCCGTGGTCAAAGAGAATGCGCATTAACCCTCTATCATGGCTCCCGCTTCGAGGTTTTCGAACACGGCGGAAACCGGCATACGAAGTGCTGCGAAAAAAACCATGCGCCGCTCAGCCTCCCCGGCACGCTTGCAACGGCGGGACATTGCGACCAATCCAGAGTTGCCATGTTCTGACCGCCTTCCCTCTCAACTCTTACCACGGTTTGACGACGCCACGCCAATGTCTCCCGCTTCTTCCAAATGCCGACTGACCGGCCTTGCGCCCCTCTTGAATGACGTTATACTTCGATACACTTCATAGTCCGAGGTGGTTTCTATGGTTCGCATCCTGCTGCTCTTGGCGATAGTCTCGCAAGCTGTCTCGCAAACCGCGCTAAAGCCGGTGATCGAGAATGACCGCGTTGCCGTTTGGGATCTGGCTGAGCCTCCAGCGGCGCAGCCGTTTGACGCCGTGGTTGTGTCATTGTCTGGCGGCGCGTCGTTCCTGCCCAGGAACACGATTCCGGAGATGGCCGGTTCGAAGATCTCTGGACGATCGATTGTCATCGATCTGAAGGATCATCCTGTAGCTCCAATCGCGAATACCAGCGGTTATCCGCTGGCGTTTCCGCGGCCCGGTTCGAGGAAAATCCTGGAGAACGCGCGCGTCATTGTGTGGGATTACACCTGGACGCCGGGTGTGGCCACTCCGATGCACTTTCACGATAAGGATGTCGTGGTGGTGTACCTTGAGGATGGCGACTTAAAATCGACGACTCCGGACGGGAAGGCTACGGTTAATTCGTACCAGTTCGGCGCGGTAAAATTCAACCTCCGCGACCGCACCCACACTGAAACCCTGGTGCGTGGAAAGCAGCATGCAATCATCACTGAGCTGAAGTAACTGGCGAGTGGACCGCAAGGAACGTCTCCTTCAAAAATGAAAGATCAGATCGCTCGCGGCCGTGAGCTGATTCTGCCGTCGGCCGTTGTCGTAGGCCTTCCGATCCCATGCGCGCTCGAAACGCAGTTCCGGACGCAACTGCACGGTCGATCCCCACCAATGGCACCACATGATGGTGTTCTCGGAATATTTCGTAGCGTAGCCAGTTCGCTGACCTTTTTTGTCGTCTAGAAAATCGCTGCGAAATGATAAGAAGTTGTGCGCGGAAAGTTCCTTCTGAAAAAAATTAACCACCGCATATTCAGGCGCAGTGCAACGCTGTTCTCCTGGCAAACAGTAAGCGCCGTTCGCGCCTAATTCTGGGTTGATCGGGCCTCCGATCGCTGGCACATCGCGCTCATACATGTACCAGCTCTCGGTTGCCATGTGAACCGTCTTCGAGAACTTGTGGTACCACGTCGCGTCATACTGCTGAAGATTGTTATAGGCGTACTTGGCGTCATTGATTCCGTTGGCGCAAACGTAAAGATTGTCATTTACCGATTTGGTCGTATAGCTCAGGCAAGCGGTTCCCGAAGGTTTCGCATCAGACGCCCAGGGAGCGACGTCGTGGCCAGCGTTGAGGCCCAACTGCATCAACCATCGATCGCTCGCTTTCACCGTTGCGATCAATCCCGTGTCGGTGAAGGGATCGATGGCATAGAGCAGCGAGTGGCTGAAAATGTAATTGTTCGGCGCCAGTTGCGCCTCGATCCCAGGAACAGAGATGAAGCGGCCAAGCCTGAGGTTCATTCCCTGCGCAACCTGCGGAACGTAGAGATCGAAATACTCGAGCGTTGGATCGAAACCATATTGATGATGATCGTCTAGCAGTTGGTCAGCTCCGTAGCCTTTCGCAGTGGTGAAGCGATAATCCGTGCCATAAAGAGCCGTGAGATGATAGCCCCAATCGACGTGATCGCGCTGCACCGAATCCGGCACGCGCTCCGCATAGAGCACCAGCTGATTCAACTCGAAACGGTTGGAGTAAACATCATTGGCCTCAGGCGCATTGCTGTTGGTTGAGGTGCTGAAGTTGAGCGTCGGCTCAACCCAGCCATAAAGCTTCGTGCGGCTGCGCGCTCCGTTGATCGCCGTCATCAGCGGATAACTGTTCGTGTCGGGCTCGCCAATCACAGGCGATCCGCCGTAAGACCAGTCCGAGTTCGGGAACGGAGGCGAATCGAGCGGCGATGGAAATCCGCGACGCGCTGGAGTTGACGATGACGAAGATGCCGCAGTCGCGGGATTTGGTGGCGACCAATCCTGACGGTAAAAGTCGGCCCAGCGAGCGAAGAAGCTCTTCGGCGCAGGCGCGCTCGGCTTCGGAGCGTCCGGCAGCGAAGCGGGTTCTTTATCTGGCTGTTGTGCCGTGCAGAGGCTGTGCAACGCGAAGACGATGCCGACGAGAATGAACGGGAAATATTGGCGGAGGTGCGAAATGCAGCGCGAATTGTCGGGCGGGCGCATGAAATGTGTCGCCCATTCAGTCTACCCATCTCACGGAACTTGGCGCCGCTCGATCTTTGGTACGCGCGCAACGCCCACCCTTTTCGCAAAGTTCGCAAAAAAGGATGGGGCACCCACTCCAATCCATCCGACATAGTAAAGTAGTAGTTGGGCTAAATTAGCGGCCTGAGGAGTTATCGATCTGAATCCGAGTATTCGCAACATCGCCATCATCGCCCACGTGGATCACGGCAAAACCACGCTGGTTGACGCCATGCTACGCCAAAGCGGCACCTTTCGCGATAACGAGACGGTCGCCGAGCGGGTCATGGACTCGAACGATCTGGAACGCGAGCGCGGCATCACCATTCTCGCCAAGAACACCGCCGTGTTTTATGCCGGCACCAAGATTAATATCGTCGACACGCCGGGTCACTCCGACTTTGGCGGCGAGGTCGAGCGCGCGCTCAAGATGGTCGATGGCGTCATGCTGCTGGTCGATGCGAGTGAAGGCCCGCTGCCGCAGACTCGCTACGTGCTCAGCAAGGCGCTCGAAGCAAATCTGAAGCCGATTCTGGTCATTAACAAGATCGACCGGCCTGACGCGCGTCCGCAGGAAGTTTTGAACGAGGTTTACGATTTATTTATCGATTTGGATGCCAAGGAAGACCAGTTGGACTTTCCCGTCCTTTATACGAACGCCAAGGCGGGAACGGCGGCAGTGCATCAGGGGGCGCACGGCGAAGATCTGCGACCGTTGTTCGAAGCGATCGTCGATACGATTCCCGCGCCGCAAGGCGACAAAGACGGACCGCTGCAGATATTGGTGGCGAATCTGGATTACAGCGATTACCTTGGCCGCTTGGCGATCGCCCGCGTTTTTTCGGGAACGATGAAGACTGGCGAGGACGTTTCGATCGCCAAGCGTGACGGGACATTCCAGAAAACGAGAATCACCAAGCTGTTCAGCTTCTCCGGCCTCAAGCGCACCGACATTACGGAAACATCTTTAGGCGACATTATTGCCGTCGCCGGCGTTGAAGGCATCACCATCGGCGAGACGATTACCAGCGCGGAGAATCCGGCGCCGCTGCCGCCGATCGTCATCGACGAACCGACGATTGCGATGCTCTTCACGATTAATACTTCTCCGTTCTGCGGGCGAGAAGGCACCTACGTTACTTCGCGTAACCTGCGCGAGCGGCTGGATAAAGAACTGCTCACCAACGTTTCCTTGCGCATGGAAGAGACGGGCAGCACCGATTCATTCAAGGTTCTGGGACGCGGCGAGTTGCAGCTCTCGATTCTGATCGAGATGATGCGCCGCGAGGGCTACGAACTGATGGTCGGCAAACCTGAGATTGTCACCAAGCGCGACAAAGAAACTGGCAAGCTCATGGAGCCGGTCGAACACCTGACTGTCGATGTTCCTGAAGAATTTGTTGGCGTGGTCATGGAGCACGTGGGCTCGCGTAAAGGCGAAGTCGCCAATATGCACAATCACGGATATGGGCGCGTGCGCGTGGAATTCCGCGTGCCTAGCCGCGGATTGATTGGCTTGCGCAGCACGCTGCTCACCGACACGCGCGGCACCATCGTGATGAATGCGCTGTTTGACGGCTACATCGAGTGGCAGGGAGAAATTCCGCATCGCCCGACGGGCGCGCTGATTGCCGACCGACCGGGGCTTACGACTTCGCACGCTCTCTACAATCTTCAGGAGCGCGGCATATTGTTCGTCGGACCTGGCATCGACGTCTATGAAGGCATGATCATCGGTGAAAATGCGAAGGACGCCGATCTCGACGTCAATATCGTACGCGAGAAGAAACTCACGAACATGCGGGCTTCGACTTCCGACATCGCGATCCGGCTCGTGCCATATCGCAATCTCAATCTGGAGCAGGCAATTGAATTCATCGCCGACGATGAGTTTGTCGAGGTCACGCCGAAGGCTCTGCGGCTGCGCAAGAAGGTCTTGCAGTCCAACAAACGCAAACGCTCGATGGCGGAAGTTGAGGGCTGAAGTTGTTTCGCAGAGTGCTAAGAATCATCGAGCGGGCTAGAAGCTGACCGCAGGCGCTGAAGCGCGGACGCACTTTCGGCGGCTTAGCGGCACCAGTAGAACTTGTGCCCTTCCCGGAACTGATAGATGGAGAAGTTGAACAAGACAACTCTTCGCATGTTTCTCATCCCGTGCAGTTGCGGCGCCAGTTTTGCGGTCGCTGAGGATTACGATCGTCGGGGATTGCACATTCGCAGCTTCATTCCCTGCCCCAACTGCGGCAAGCGCCACGACCCGCGCAATCGCCTGCTGAAGCTCGATTATCAGAATGAACGCTTCTGGAAAGTTGGCGGCTGCTAAGCCGATAGGACATGGCACTGCGACGAGAAACTGGTGCGCCCGGAGAGATTCGAACTCCCGACCTACAGCTCCGGAGGCAGTCAGAATAGCATCGGCCATCCAAGAATCAGTGGCTTACAGTAGTTCCTGCACGGCAAAATGAGGCACTATCGGCGGCAATTGAGCACATTCTGAACACAATTTTTTCTTCCCGCCCACGGTTCAAAAACAGAACGTTGCCCCATTCCGCTGCCATCCGTCGGATGTGATTGAACCGCAGCCAATGGTAGGGAAGTGTGTGAACTGTCATGAGCAGGTCCCTTTCACCCCCGTCCCACCCTCCCCGGCAGCAATCTCTGCAGCACATTGGCGATCACCAAAGGCTGATGCTCTCCCGCACTTCCCACCAATGTGTAGGATCGCTCAAATCCGTTCGGTCCCAGGATCTTCATTTCCCAACCGTCGTTTTCGCGAGAGCCAACGATCGACACCCGCCAATCTCCCGGTCTGCCGCTCAGGGCGTGTTCCACCAGTGCCTGAACTTCAGCGCCGGCGCCAGGGTCACCTGTGTTGTGCAGTTCGAGGGTGACGGCCATTCACGTTCATTTTACTGGCGGACGGTTTCGCTATTCTTCAGCTTCCGACAGCTACCGTGGGATTCGGCTTGATCGTCGTGGCAATGTCGGCTCCTTGCGCGGTATGCTTTTAGTCGGGAGAAACAATGAACTACGTCAATCTTGGCAAAACCGGCCTCAAGGTTTCCCGCATCTGTCTAGGCTGCATGAGCTATGGCGCGCCTGCCACCGGCAAGCTTAAGCCTGGCAGCCATGCCTGGGCTCTGAACGAAGACGAGAGCGGGCCCTTCTTTCGTCAGGCGCTTGATCTCGGGATCAACTTCTTTGACACGGCGAATGTTTATTCAGGAGGTGCCAGCGAGGAGGTGCTCGGGCGTTTCTTGAAGGCAAACACACGCCGCGAAGCCGTTGTCATTGCCACCAAGGGGCATGGCGTAATGCGCGACGAGCCCAACGGCCATGGTCTCTCACGCAAGGCCATCTTTTACGAACTCGACCAGAGCCTTCGCCGTCTGCAGACCGACTTTGTGGATCTGTATCAAATTCACCGCTGGGATTATGAAACACCGATCGAAGAAACTCTGGAGGCGCTGCACGACGTGGTGAAATCCGGCAAGGTGCGTTACATCGGCGCCTCATCCATGTACGCGTGGCAATTCACAAAAGCTCTCTATCTTGCCGACCTTCACGGTTGGACCCGTTTCGTTTCCATGCAGAATCATTACAACCTGCTTTATCGCGAAGAGGAGCGCGAGATGATCCCCCTTTGCCAGTCCGAGGGTGTCGGTGTCATTCCCTGGAGCCCGCTGGCGCGCGGTCGCCTTGCTCGTCCGTGGCAAAGCGAACATACAAAACGCTACGAAACCGACCAGTTCGGAAAGAGCCTGTACATGCAATCGGAAGAGGCTGACCGTAAAGTTGTGGACCGCCTGGGTCAGCTAGCGGAACAACGGGGCGTTGCCCGCGCGCAGCTTGCTCTCGCCTGGCTGCTCAGTAAGCCGGTCATCGCATCGCCCATTGTAGGCGCAACCAAGCCGCATCATCTTCAGGATGCGGTGGCCGCACTTTCGCTCCGACTGACGCCGGAGGAGATTGCTTCTCTCGAGGAGCCTTACGCGCCGCACCCTGTCCTCGGCTTCAGTTGAGTCAAAGTCCGAATTCGCGGGAGAGGAGAGGCCGAGGTAGCAGACATCGATACCTCCTCCATCGGTTCGCCTCTTCCGTGGAAGTCCTCGCCGATCTGGCCAGTTCGACATAACTCTGGGCTAGAATGCCCCTGCGTGATTCGGGAGGTCCTTGGCGGTTCGGCGGGATCGTCAGGCTCAATTACGGACGATCGAGGAAATGGCGGATCGTCGGGCGGCTCATTCACTGTTTGATTTTTTTTCTCAGTGCGTCAATCAAAGGTGCAGGCAATCCAGCATAGCCTTCCCGATTGGCGATTTGCTGGCCCTCAGTGTATACCCAATCCAGAAAGCCGGTTAGTGCCGCTACATGAGCCGAATCGGTGTTTTTGGTTCGCAGGTAGACCCAACTGAAACTGCTAATGGGAAAAGAATCAACTCCAGGTGCATTGGACAGTGAGGCGGAGAGGTTATTCCACCCTGGACCTTCTGCTGACTTGCACGCCGCACCAATACTTTCAGGGGATGCTCTAGCAAATTTCCCAGCAGAATTTAGCACCGAAACTTGAGGAATAGCGTCCTTCAGCGCGTACTGATACTCGACGTAGCCGATGGAGCCAGGGCTGTATTTCACTTCGTCTACCATATCGGAACTGCGTTCAGCAGACGCGCCAACTGGCCAATGGGGTGACGGTGTGATTCCGATTCGGCTGCGAAATCTCGAACTCACCCTGGAGAGAAATTCGGTCAAGACATAGTTGGAACCCTTCCCTGCCGGACGGTGGATTACTCGGATCGGGAGATTCGGCAAAGTCAGATTCGGATTGAGCTTCACGATCTGCGGTGCATTCCACGTCTTCAAATCGCCCAGGAATATTTCCGCCAAGACCTCTCCCGAAAGACGGAGCTCGCCATGGAAACCGGGAAGATTGTAGATGGGAACGATCCCGATGACCACGACGGGCAGTTCGATCAAACCGTCTTGTCTCTTCTCCTTATCCGTAAGCGGGACTTCGCCAGCGCCGAAATCCCCTACTCCGTGTGATATTTCCTTGATCCCTTCGCCGGTGCCGAATGGAAGGTATCGCACCTGAGTGTTGAGCTTGCGTTTGTTGTAGTCATGAGTCCACAGATCAAAAAGACGGGCTGGGACGGTCGATCCGGATCCCACCACGACAACCACATTTTGGGCGACGGCAGGTGGGGTATGCAGCCCTAGAATAAGGATGAAGAAGCAGATGTGCGGAAGTGAACGGCGGAAGCATTCCGCAACCTTCTCCGAAAGATCCGTTGACCCGCATCGCACTTGCATTATCGCCAACTGACGAACAGCCGGGTAACGATTTGATACTCTCGTCAGCCACATACTTTGGGAAAACCTCGGAATCGGTGTTTACGGGACAGCAATCCTAGATAGAGCTGCGGTGATGGTTTCCAAGAGTTGGCCCGGGTTTTCTAAGAGCAAACCCTTCTCAATGAAAGCATCTGCCCCTTCTAGCATCAGTTTTGGGCCGTTGTTCCGCGACAACTGGAAAGAACCACCACAGCCTCATCACCATCAACCGCACAAATTACCCGATACCCAGCTCTTGTAAGAATGTGTTCCGTCGCAGCCCGCAAGAATTTACTATCCTCAACCAGCAAAATCGTTTCCATACTGGATCAACTCACTCTCGGCTCGCCGCACTTGCCCTGTGCCCGATAAGGGCGACGTCGTGTCCCACGTGCTCCTTCAAATCGACACTGCCGGCAGTAACCTTGAAAATGTGTCCGGTGCTATCTTCTGCGACTGTATAGTTGCCATCCGAGCCCGCCAGGCAACCCCTAATCGTCTGGTCTGGATTGGTGCCTGCCGCGGGAGTCTGTGCAAGTCCTAGGCGACCAGCAGAGCTGGTACAACGGCCAATAGGAATGCTCTCTTCATGGAATCCTCCGAAGATTTTCGCTTCGCGGCGCTCTAGAATTTCGCTTGGGATTTGCTTCTGTTTCCGATTCTGATGTCGAACCCCTTCAGGCTTTCGGATTCCGGCGTTGAGAACTTAAAGCATCCAGGTGAAACAGAACGATATTATTCGGTAAGAAGCTGACCCGTCTGTTCCAAAGCGCTCACATTTAAGTTTAAAGAAAGGCAGATAACAAGTTACGTTGAGCGCTCCGCTCACGGACTGCCGCAACGCGTGCCGGCTCTGGGCATATTGTCGGCGAACGCCCTCAGCGTAGACTTCGACCATTTAGTTCTAATTTAGTTCTGGGCTTGCGAACGACGATCAAATTTCAAAAGAAATGAGGGCGAGATTGTGAGCCTGACCGGGCAAACTGCGGTTAGAAGAAAGTTGAACTGGCACGACTGCTTGATGTGCTTCTCGGAAAATAGCCGACCTCAAGCTGCTACATATTCCTGCTTATTGAAAACTGGTGCGCCCGGAGAGATTCGAACTCCCGACCTACAGCTCCGGAGGCTGCCGCTCTATCCAGACTGAGCTACGGGCGCGTAGTGCAAGTGTACATCGCGGACGTACAGGGCCTCAACGGCCGCGAGAGCTTTTGATCGCGCGCTGTATCCGTCGGTGGCTAAACAGTTTGCTGGAAAACTCAGCTCTCGGCGCGCTGCCCTAAAGGGGCATCTGTTCCGAAGAACTTACGGTATCGCTAAAGCGATATCCTGATACGAAACGTGAGTTTTTTCCGCAAGCTGTAAAGCGATGCCCTGATACGAAACGCGAGTTTCTCAGCAAACTGCCAGGCAGTAGATTTGGCGTTTGTTTAGATTGTCGTGGTGCCAGAATACATAGTCCTTCGCTTCGCTCCGGATGACAGCCGGGTTTATGTCTGCGACTTTATGACGCGGCACCCGATCAATGGCCGAGCAGAACTGTCGTCTCGGCGGCGACGTCGCCGCGCAGGATGCCGAGGCGAACTTTGCCCGTTTTGTCGGAGAGTTCGGCGGCCAATTCCATCGGCGTCTTAACTACTTTGCCATCGACCGAGCGAATCAGGTCGCCAGGCTTCAACGACGCCATCTGGGCTACGCCTCCAGAGGTGACATCCACGATCTTGGCTCCGTCGAATTCCTGCGGAGCGACGACGACACCGAGGGCCGGGATCGACATGCCGCGAGCTGTCATGGTCGCCGGTGGCGGCTGATAGACAACGGTTGCGGGTGGCTGATTCTTGCCGCCGCGATGGGACTTCGACTCGCTGGCTGGCTTAGGCTGCTCATTTATGTCACCGCCGAATCGGAAAGCGACTCCGACAGCGATGCGATAGGCCGTTTGGCTGGGGACGTTTTCGGAATTCAAGTGATGGGTATAGATGTAGTCAATCGGTCCCAACTGCACGCCGATGTGCGGATAGACCCAATAATCGATGCCGCCGCCACCGCCAAATGCGACCGTCGTATCGGACTGCGTGCCGCCGGCAGCGACCGGAAGCGTCATCCGGTCTTGGCCAATCAGGGCGTGCACGAAGCCGGTGATCTTGGTGTTGGGTATGGTGATGTCGTAACGCGGCCCGACGAAGTATTGGAAATTAGTGCAATTCTCTCCGGTATCGCCGCAATTGCTCAGGCTGTGTCCGGCGACGTTGAACTCCGCGCCCAGGCCGCGCAACAGCGCGACCGAACCGCCAAACTCATATCCGTTGAAAGACAGTTGCTGCGAGGCGAACTGGGTTATGTCGTTCGATGGAACGTTAAAGTTGAGGTACGAATAACCTCCGAATGCGGTAATCACCGGCACATGCTGAGCGGCGACAAGGCCTTGAGTAAAGATAACTGCCAGTGCAAAGTGGACAAGTTTTTTCATTTTCCTAAACACGCCTCCAGGGAATACGACAACAACGGCATCACTGACCGCACACAAATTTACTCTGGCCACCATTTCCGGGCACGCCAGCCTCGCCAAGACCGGCAGAAGCTTCCCGGTGGGGTTTGTCTTGTATCAACTCTGGGACAGGATTGCGGTGATTGGCGATTATAATTGCCCCGCTGAAAAAAGGAAAACGCGAGCAATTCCCGCGGGGCGCCCTAGTTCGCCTTGCCACTAGGCAGGAGATGCGGCGGAGGTCCCCATTAGTTGCCCTTCGCCGGTCAGAAGTGCTTGATATTCCGTGCACCTCGTAGCAGAATGAGGTCGCCGGTAGCTGTCTCGCTCAATCCCCCTAGCCACGCAATCGGAAAATCTTACTAGCGCAGAGGCGTCGTTCGCGACATCTTTTGCGCTCAGATCCTAAACTCTCTAAAACCGGAAGGGGAGAAACTCGATGAATTTCACTAAGGTCTCGATTGCAGCATTGATGTTTGTGACGTTAACTGCGGCCAGTTCGTTCGGGGCCACTTGCACCGATGCCAGCCTTAAGGGCGTGTATGGCGTCGTCGGCTCTGGGCTAAACGGTTCGGGACAACCGGCGGCCAGCGTCAGCCAGATTACATCCGATGGAAATGGCAACCTGACCGGAACCACGACCAAGAGTATTGATGGGGAAATTGTGACGTTCCAGGCGACCGGGACGTATTCGATTGCGAAAAACTGTACGGGTACCGGCACCTTCACGAATCAAGACGATGAGTCCGAGACCAGCAATATCTTTCTGAACAACGGGAACAAGGGAGCTTTCCTGATTCAAACCGACCCCAACCACACCGTAACCAGCGTGGCGTACGAGCAGGGAACGGCGACTTGTACAGACCTTGGCGTGAAGCACACCTATTCCTTCCAGGAGACCGGGATTTTCCTCTCCGTTGGTCAGATCGCCGCTTCGGGTCAGTTCGTTCTGAACGGAAAGGGAACGCTCACGGGCACAGCAACCTTCAGCTTGGACGGGTCGATCGCCAGCCTTCCGGTCACGGGAACTTATCAAATCAACTCCAACTGCACGGGTACGGCAACTTTTACGCCGCACGAGCAGTCGGCGATCAATATCGGTCTCGTAATCGTGAACGGCGGCAAAGAGATGATGTTTATCGAAACGGATGCGAACACCATCGTCAGCGGAACTCTGCAAGAGTAGTCGTATGGCGAGAGCTAGCTTCGGGGCGCCACCGTGCGTCCCGGAGTGTGGTTCAACCCGCCGCAGCACAGCAGTAACTCTTCTTTTCCTCTTAAGTCATTCGCCCGTTAACCGATGGAGTGTGCAGCGCGAGGATTAAGTCCCGGTATGTATGGGCAACTCGCAGTCGGGAGAAAATCCATGTCAACGAGTGCGGCTTCCGGCGTTTCGATTTATCAGGAAGTCCAGAGCTTTTACCGACAATCTCCGCCTACAATTCGAACCCCGTAGAGATTGTCATTAATATTGGCGCATCATCGACAGGCACAACGGGAAGCGCACCGTCGGCGATCCTATTGCCGACCAGCACGACGCCAACGCTTCAACCAACTACCTCAAGTTCAACCGGGCCTAATATTCCGGAGATTGTCATTGACGTTGGAGGCGCGTCCTCAACCGGCGCTTCGACCGGCTCAACAATTCCTGAGCTCCTGATCAGCCTCGACCAAGGCGGTTCCTCGTTTAGGGTCGTGGTGAAGAGTCGCCTTGCGGCGGCGGATCGGTGACGACCCTCTTACTTGGGATTGGGATCGCTGGTGTCGGGCGCATCGTCTAGGGGGCCGATTGGGACCGCTCCAAGGCTTTCGGCTTTCGCCCGCTCTCGCTTCGCGTCCTCGTTCCGTCCCAACTGCGTGTACACATCGGCGAGATACATGTGGGGAACGGGCACGGCGGGTCGAAGGGCAGCGGCCTTCTGCAGACTGGATATCGCCCCCTCCATGTCCCCCGACTTGGCTAAGAACCGCCCGAGATTCAGATTACTTCCATAGTGATTGGGTATCGACTGCAGTACCCTTCTGCACTCCCTGATTTCCTCCGGCACCTGGTTGGTCTTTTCGTAGGCGATCACCAGGTAGACGTGCGCGTCCATCAGTTGAGGTAGCAGGACCTCAACGCGCTCGAACACAGGCACGGCCTCTTCGAACTCGTGGAGGTTCATCAATGCCCGGCCCAGATTCATCCACGCCATGGTGAAACCCGGATCCAGTTCCGTTGCCTTGCGGAATTCCGGCACCGCTTTTTCGTAGTCCTTCTTCTCCAGGTAACATCCGCCCATGTAGTAATGCAGCAGGGAGACATTTGGGTCGAGGGCGATCGCCTTGTGGAGCATATCCATCGGTTTTTGGCAGTGCCAGTCCTCAAGCATACCGGTGACCCGCTGAATGACGTTGGCAATTTCAATTTTGTCTTTGGGATCGGCTCCTTTGTCGGGAGAATTGGACAAAGAAGTGTTGCTCCCGGTGCCGACGTATCCGAGCGCGGATAGCTTACGGAGGAAGGCAGCATCCATGGCGGCCTTCGGCGTTTCTTGCGTGTTGGTGGTCTTCTCCCGGAAATCCTCGATCTTGGCGGCAAAGGTGTCGGCCACCGCGGGAGACGCCGAGGCCAAGTTGTGTGCCGCTTTCGTGTCCAACGCATTGTCGTACAGTTCGCGGCGCGGCGCCTGAATATACAAATATTTCCCCGCCCGCAACGACTGCAGCGCGCTCCAGGAATAGGCCAGATGCCCATAATCCGCCTGGGAATAAGCGCCCCGGTCGCGCCAGGCCTGCGCCGCCGCCTCGCCTTCCAGTCCTAGCTTCATCAGCTCCAGCAGCGATGCGCCCTGCACTTTCTTCGGCACCTCAACCCCCGCCGTTTCGAGAAGCGTCGGCGCTATATCCGCCAGTTCCACCGGATTGTCGACCCGTTTCCCGGCTTCGGCGCCATGCGGCAGCTTGATGAGGAGCGGCACGTGGATGGTTTCGTCATAAAGAAAAATCCCGTGGGTGTTTTCCCCGTGGGCCCCCAGCGATTCACCGTGATCGGCCGTTATTGCAATTACCGCCTCGTCGTAAAGATTGAGCGCTTTCAGTTGGGTCAGAAGCTTCTCCACCACGAAATCCAGGTACGCGATACCTCCGTCATACGGCACTTTGGCATAGCGTGTTTTGTAGGGCTCGGGCGGGTTGTAGGGATCATGGGCATCGAACAGATGCACCCAAAGGAAGAATGGACCCGGCGGACGCTTGTCCAGCCACGCCAGGGCATGCTGCACCACGATGTCCCCTCGCCGCACGACACTCTGGTAGCGGGTCTTGGGCGTGTACTTTTCCCAGCTGAAGCCGGCATCGTAGGTGTCAAACCCGCGCTGGAAGCCGGGAGCGCCAAAACTTGGGTCGAGCGCCAAAGAGCCAACAAACGCCCCGGTGTGATATCCGTGGGCCTGCAGAATGTCGGGCATGTACGGTATGTCCTTGCCGAGCGGTATGGGAAAAGTGAGCACTTGGTGGTATTGGGGATACGTGCCACTGAGAATCGTCGCGTGCGAGACGTCCGTCAGGGGAGCCTGCGAGTAGGCACGCGTGAACACCACAGACTGCCGCGCCAACACGTCCAGGTGCGGCGTCAAGCCGCGTTTCGAGCCCAGAAACCCCATGCGGTCGGCGCGGGTGGTATCGAGGGTAATTAAGATGACATTCGGATAGTTATTCTGCGAATCTGGGGTCGCGGGCGCATCCAGTTTGGGCTCGTCGGCAGCGAGCGTGGCTGTCGCCAGGATCGCGATACACAAAAGATAACGAATCACAATCATATGCTGAACATCCTGCTCTTGAAACTTTACGAACTCAGAATGACAATCGAAAGGGAGACTGAGAGCTCATTTTGGATTCGCGGCCGGCGCTTTGTTGGGGAGCTTTGTCATCTTTCCGGGGTTCAGCACCTGGCACTCGGTTGGATAGATGAAGATCGTAGGATCCTGAGGGCCCAATACTACGTTCTTGTACTGCATGTCGTGGTGGAACCTGCCGCGAGTCTCGATCTTGATCGGGAAACCCTGCAGATCTTCCGCCTCCCAAAGCCTGATGGTGAGGGGCGAGGGAGGTTTTGGGGAAGTGATCGTAATATCCTCCACCCGACACGCATGGCCGTCCACCGTCTCTTCTCCAACCGGAACGCTTTCATACTTCTCGCCGGATCCGGACAGATAAAAAGGAAAGGAACGCGAATAGACGTAGCTGTACTGCGCGCATCCGAGAGCCGTCATCCCGTGCGTCTCCCGCTTTGCCAAATTCGTGACTAAGTAGTTCCGTGAATTCGGGCCCTCCATTCTCATCAAGTTGCCAGAGCGGTAGATATGCCCATCCCAGTCGCTCAAGGACACGGGCCCCCCGGTCATGATTGCGGAAAACTCCTGAAACTTATCCAAGGGAAACCCGGTTTGTGCAGGGGCGGTCGCCGGCTCCCCCGGGCTCGCCGGAGTGTGGTTGTCTGGTGTTGGTTGCGGCGGATGATTCTGATCCGGATTCTGGTCTGCCGATTTTTGTGATTGTTGTTCCGTCGCGGGAGTTGGCTGCGTCGAACTCTGCGCTGACGGCACCTGTGCCCATCCTTGCAACGTAGCGCAGCCTGCCAGGAGCAAGACTGCCAGCGCTCTATCCATCTGCTAATGTCCCCCAACGAGTTGGCCGTTTCTTAAGCGGTTGTTCGCGAGCCGCGAACCGGTTTGCGGTTTCTCTTCGTGGCTGTCGAACGGGTGCGAACTGATAACGACCGGCGAGTTACGATTTCCAATCATACAAAAAAAAGGCCACGCTGTGAATCAGCGTGGCCCAGTTAAAAGCACAAGAGTTAAGACTCGTTACTTCTTCTCGAAGTCCTTCTTCAGCATCGATTTGCCAGCAGTCGTCCCGGCAGAAGCGCCTTTGGAGGCATCCGGAAGGGTGGTGGTCAGGAAGCCATAGTTGTCGCCGAAATAGCCAGCGCTGGTACCTGCAACGCCGATCCAGCTATACTTGGTCTTGGAGGTAATTTTCTTCGCGGCCTTGAGCTGGGTGTACACGGTCCATTGGTCGCCCGTGTAGCCGCCAGCGAGAGCGTCATAAAGACCGTCGCCGTACACAACGCCCTTGCCGACGATTCCGATCTCATCAGCGGCAGTAAGGGTGTCGGTAAAGCCGATAATCGGGGCAGCGCTATTGGCCGAGATGCCTCCGGCTTGGCAAACGCTAAGATTGTCCTCGCCCTGCCACAGACCAGCAAAGCCCTCATTGTTGTTGATCTGTTCGTAGTTGCAATACTCGAGGCCGCCGCCGGCCGACAAGAAGCCGAAGGAGTAGGATTGGGCAGAGGCAAAACTGCACGCCGCGACGAAGAGAGTGACCAGTACCAAGCTTTTCAATTTCAAAGGAATTCCTCCTGGAAGTTTTGTTCACAATTGTGAAAGGTTGAACATCCCTAGCAATCAGCGCAGCTTCTACTTTGGGGATCGTAGAGCACTTGCACTGACAAACGGAAGCTTAGCGTATTCGGAGACTAAGTCAAGCCAATTGTGGATTCGCTTGGAAAAAAAATTGTGGAAGATAAAAACTTTGCGCTCTTGCCGCAAAACATCTGCAACTCAAGTGCACTTTTGATTCTCGGTCGCGGCGATCGCGCCGCGAGGCGGCCCGTTCCGCACGGCTTCTCGCAGGCTACTCCCGGGTGATCGACGCCGTAATTCACCGCTCGAATTTCGTTTCTTTTCGGACTCCTCACTTGGCTGAATGGCAAATGAAAAGGCGCGGTCCGATTCCAGCGCCTGATGTGCAAAGAATTTCTTCCCGGCAAAATTCCTGGCATTGCGATCAAGCCGGAGCGCAAATCTAAAACGTGACTCGCAGTCCGAGCTCCAGCTGCCGCGGAGCCCCGATCGCATAAGTTCCGGAGCCGGGCAGAATCCGATCCAGCCGCTGCGTGCATAGATTGTTAGAAGGGCCGCAGTATCCGCCAGATGTTGCATTGTTCAGCGAGGTCCCGGGCGCGCCATCGAGCACGCCGTTCAGCTGTCCGCCGGGGCCGCCGAAATTTGCCCAGTTGAAAACATTGAACACAGCGATGTTCGGTTCCAGATTAACTCTCTCGGTCACCTGGAACGGCCGGCTCAAGCGCAGATCCATTGTCTTCAACCACGTTGCTTGCGCCGCGCGACCGGGCAGTGGCTGTATTACCGGTGCGTACGCTCCCAACTCGTGCAATTGCAGCGCACTGAATATTTGATTGTTCACAAGCGTAGTGCCGGCGGGCGTCAACTGCCCGGCGTAGTTGGTGTCGTAAAACTTGATGGCTTTCGACAGATTGGCGTTGGAATATTTTCCCGTGCTGCCAATGACGGTTGCCGGCAAAAGATCACCCACCGTGCCATCACCGGTGACGTCGCTGCGGAAAATTTCTCCGGGTACACCACCGCCATCCTGCTGGGGGATATAGGCGCTCAGCGGCAGCGGCGACGCGACATGCGCGATCATTGAAAGGCGAAACTTGTACGCTAAATCCGCCGTCGGCGTAAGCGTGAACTGGTGGGTGCGATCGAGGCCGGAGTCTCCCCAGTGCCCGAGGTGCGGCTTGTTGTAATCTTCGGCGGGGTTCAAGGTCGAATAATCTCCACCGCTCCCGTCCCGCCCAGCGATGTTGGTGCGATAGCGCGAGAGCGAATAAGAAATCGCGACCTCCAGCCGCTTGACGTCCCGCCACGGGTTATCGGCGGTGGTCACGTGATACGCCAGATGCACGCCCGTGTAGCGCGAGTTCCCGCCGGGAAAGTACATGACGTTCGATCCCACCGTCGGATTGATTCCACCGAAGGCCGCCTGCTGTTTGCCCAGCACGGAACAAGGAAACGGCCCGCAGAACGCGTTCGCTGAATCAAGACCATGGGTCGCGAAGTCGACAATGGTCGCGGTCGGCACGTAGTTCAAATAGCAAGTCACCGCTGCCTGCGAACTGCCACCGGTAGAGGTCGCCTGCGGGCAATTGGCATTGGTCACGGGGTTGGCCGCGAGCGTCGCATTGATCGCCGAGAGCTCTGCTGCAAAGTTATTCAGCAAGGGATTGAGGTTGTAGCCGTCGGTGAGATAACGCGAGTCGCCGACGTGATTGGTATCGATTCCGATGGGAAACTCGGTGCCGAGCTCGCGCACATAATCGGCGGAGAACATGCCCCGATCGCCCATCTGATGCTGAATTCCGCCCGCGATGTGGATCACGCGCGGCGTTCTGAAACCGGGCGCCAGCAGACCGCCGAAATTCGACACGCTGTTGGCAAGCGAGTACATGTTGGGTCCGCCTGTCACCGCCGACTGCGCCGAGAGAAAATCGTTCTGCAGATCTTGGATTGCCGTCGCTACCGAGCCGATCGGCTGGCCGCAAATCTGGGTCGCAATATCCAGCGAGTCCACCGAACTCACCACCGATCCATTCGGGAAGAGCACCGACCCGGTGGGGCACAGCGTCAGGCTGCGATTGAATTGCCCGTTCGATAAGCGGTTGATGCGATCCTGGTAGGTGTTCTGCAGCAGAAAATTGTCGTAGAACATTCCCGCGCTCGCGCGTATGACAGTCCGCCCGTTGTGGCCGGGGTCCCAGGCCAAGCCGATTTGTGGAGCCAGATTCAAATTCGGCTGCTTTATGCTTGCGCTCACGAACTGGTGGTTTCCCGGTACGACTGGATTGGGAAGCAACGCGAATTGATCGAGAATGTAACCGGTCGTACAGGGCGGCGACGTCACGATCGTCGTGTTGATTGCGGAACAAGGAGTTGCGCCTATGTCGCTGTCGGTGCGACCGCTGTCGCGCACATAATTCACACCAATGCTGACGTTGAGATTGGGTAGCGCATTGAAGGTGTCGCCAACATAGCCTTCGAGGCGCGTATCGGCGTGTCCGCCGGTCGAGTGGTTGAAGGCGGAATTCTCGCTGAAATTCCCCAGGCCGTTGAAAATCGTGATTGTGCCCACCGGATAGTTCAGCGGATTGTCGGCCGAACCGCGCGGATCGCCCGGAATGAGCGGCCCCAGGCTGGGATCACTGTTGATGGCGTTGATCTCGTCGATTCCGTTCGCACTGGTAACCGACGGACCGAAGTTGCCGGGCGCGAAAAAATCGCCTTGGTTGATGCGGTGAATCGCTCCGCCAAAACGTATTGTGTGATAGATGCCGCGAACCGTGCTGCTGTCATAGCGCCCGTAAATATCGCGCTGAATCGTCTGCCGCGGACCCGACACCGTTGGACCGAGCTGATACGATCCGATCTGCATGTGAAAGGGCGCGCCCGGTACGATCATCGAATCGCCGAGGTCGGGGGTGACTGAGTTCACCATCTTCTGATAGCCAAAGCGCGCGCTATTCGTATACTGGCCGCGGTTCCAATCCACACCGCCCACCGCAGCCGGAACATTCAGCTGATTGCGAAAATTCGACTGACTATCTGGCGGGCCGACCTGGTTCGCATTGTCGTAGCTGAGCCGCGCAAACCACTTCATGTTTTCATTGACGTTGTAATCCAGCCGCGCCGTCAGCATATTCTCGCGAAAAAATGCCGAGCGCAGACCGATCTGGTCAGCCGAGCTCGTGCCGCACAATCCTGCCAGGTAAACACCCGAGCACGGGAATCCGAGGAAGATCGGCAGACCGCCGTCTTGCTTGCTTCGTTCGCCGCCCACAAATAAAAACGCCTTGTCCTTGATTACCGCGCCACCTGCGCCGAATCCATACTGCTGTCGGCTGTAGCTGTCGCCGCCGGAAGGAAATCCCGCCAACCCCGCGCTTCGGTCTTGCAGATTTCCAAACAGATTGCCGTGCCAGTCCTCTCCGCCGGAACGTGTGGCAATTCTGACGGCGCCGGTTGCGTTCAGCGATTCAAATAGCTCAGGCGTGGCTCGCGACACAACCACTTCGCGCACAGCCTCCGCGGGATAGTTCTCCGTGGCCGCGCCTTTGGTCTCATCCATGACTTCGACTTCATCGGCGTCGTAGTGCGTCGTTCGCCCCGTTTGACTGTTTATCGAGAGCGTCTGAAATCCGCTCTTCCCTGGATCGAGAGCTCGACCATCGACCGCCTGCACACCCGGCTCCAGCTCTGCCGGCGCAAGATAGTTGCGACCGTCGATCGGCAGGGTGTCGGGAACATCGCCGCTGAAGGTGCTCCGCAAATGCATCGGACCAGGATTGATCCATTCCAGCCGGAAGTCAGCCGTTACCGCCGTCGCCAATACAACGGTTACATTGCGATCGACTGGCACGCGATCGCGCGCCTGCGCTCGCACCACATAAACGCCAGGAGGAAGTGGTTCGCTGACGTAAGCCCCGTCCTTGCCCGCCACGACAAAACCTTTGGCATCGGTCGCCGATGAGTTATAGAAAACCTTCGCGCCTTCCAGAGGGTTGCCGTCGTCATCGCGCACCGTACCTTGAATGGTTCCGGTCGTCGGATTTTCTATGGTCTCTTCCTGCGCCCACAGGGAGGCGGTGAGCGCGGCAGCAACCACGAACAACAAAAGGCCAACAGGCAGGGAACGGCGAACACGCAAGCCAAACCATTCGAACAAAGCGATTCTCCTGGGAACAGAACCTCAAATAGAACCTGGAAATGATTCCACGTCTGAGGGTTTCTAAGTTTGCACTGAAATCGAATAGAACAGTTTACTAGATGCGCGCACTTCAACGTGACGATGTACGAGTATTTTCGATGGCCGTACTTTCGCGTTGAAGTGGGATTCGGTTTTTGACCGGCAACTCCAGATTTCGGACTGACATAGCGAGAGTTGTAAGCCTGCCGAGTGAACCCGAAACTCAAACTGGGTACAGCCCCACTTTGATCCGAAAAGCGAAGTGAAAAACCACCGCAAGGCCGGCAACAGAGTGCTGAGGGTTCCAGTCACGAATTGATCAATTCAAAGTTCAGCTCAAAGTTCAGCGATGGGGACAGTCGTGATGACAATCTGACCGGTCGCTTGCGCTTCGCACGCGTCACCAGTTCGCCAAGACATAGTTCATAGCTCGCCGGGACATAGATCAACCGACCCGTAAGCGGAACAGAGTCGCGAGACCAATGGGGTACATATTTTGGAAGTTTATCGATTGTTAGTCTTCCATTATTCATATTCCGAGCATCATTTCTTTTGTAAACATTTGAAACATCGAGACTTTTAGTTTGGAGCACGAAATGCCTAACCATCTCAAACCTATCACCTCTGTCCCTCGTCCCGCACAGAAGGTGAGTGGAGTAGGCGTCGAGATTCCCAGTTCATCTTTCGGTTCTTTGGAGGAAGCAAATGAACACTCACAGCGTGAAGTTGGCCTTGGTTCTCCTTTTGGTGGTTTGCGTAGCCAGCACTCTGCCCGCATGGGCACAATCAACGTCGAGCGGAACCGTCGTGGGCGTGGTCAGCGACCCTTCCGGAGCCGTCGTTGCGGGTGTCACAGTCACGCTCAAGGATGTTTCGACCAACAACCAACGAACCACTACCACCAACGCGAGCGGGCGCTACACCTTCGTCGACGTCACGCCGAGTATCTACAGCATCGCGGTCAGTAAGCAGGGCTTTTCAACATCGAAGGCTGAGCAGCAGGTCGTGCAGGTCGGAACCACACTCACCATCAATCTGTCTCTGCAGGTGGGTGGCGGCAACACAGTGGTAGAGGTGACTGCCGCAGGCAACGATTTGCAAACCATGAATGCGACCGTAGGTAACACTCTCAACAGCGTGGCTATGGATTCCCTCCCCAGCATCGGTCGTGACGTCAGCACTTTTGTCGAGTTGCAACCGGGCGTAACTCCAGAAGGCAGCGTCGCCGGAACTGTCAACGATCAGACCTACTTTTCACTTGACGGCGGTAACAACACAAACGACATGGACGGCAACATGTCGACCTATACCGCCACCTACGCGGGCGATCCGACTGGCGGTATTGCGGGTCAAAATACTTTCTATCTGACAAAAAACCCGACTGGCGTGCTGCCGACGCCGCAGGACAGCGTCGAAGAATTCAAAGTAAACACTGCCGGGCAGACTGCAGACTTTAATAGTTCGTCCGGTGCTGAAGTCAAAGTGGTCACCAAACGTGGCACTAACGCCTGGCATGGCACGGCCTACGACTATTATCTTGACAACAATTTCTCGTCAAATTCCTGGCAAAATAACTACGGGAACAACGGTGCCCCGGGAACCGCCATCCCGCTGCCGAGTTTCCATTACAACCGCTTCGGATTCGCAGTCGGCGGACCTGCCATCCCCAAGGAATTGTTGGGTGGAAAGACATACGCTTTCTTCAATTTCGAAGGTTTCCGCTGGCCCGGCAATTCCGTAACTATTGCCCGAGATGTTCCTTCGCCCGCCCTGCGTAATGGGACCTTCACTGGAATATCGGGCGCAACCTACGATCTGCAGACTTCTGACCCGCGGGGGCTCGGTCTTAATTCCCTGGTCTCGCAGATCTGGAACACTTATGAACCAGCAGCAAACGCAGGTTGTGTTAACCCTCTCTGCGATGGTGTCAACGTCCTGGAGTTCAAAGCCAATG
>Ga0209008_1000048_pt1 | contig 63294 bp, 63 predicted proteins | sample JacPin_JW_Ref_O3_FD_187963 | JGI IMG/M metagenome (GOLD analysis project Ga0209008, IMG submission 187963) | Forest soil microbial communities from Algoma, Ontario, Canada - Jack Pine, Ontario site 1_JW_Ref_O3 (SPAdes) (version 2) | ecosystem: Environmental > Terrestrial > Soil > Boreal... | reverse complement strand
GGCGAAGGAACGCGGGGGAACTTTGATTCTGCGGAATGAGGATTTGGATCCGCAACGTTCGCGGGCGGAGTTTGCGCGGGCGATGATCGAAGATTTCTTCTGGCTTGGAATTCGATGGAGTGAGGGGCCGGATTGCGGAGGAGCGTATGGTCCTTACGCGCAAAGTGAGCGCCGGGCGCACTATCTGGAGGCATGGCGGCGGCTGCGCGAGGGGGGATTCATTTATCCGTGCGTTTGCTCGCGTAAGGATTTGGCTCAAGCGGCGAGCGCTCCGAATGAGGGCGATGCTGATGATGAGCCGGTGTATCCGGGGACGTGCCGTGAACGCTCGGCTGCTGAGTTGCCTGAGCCAGCGGGAGTGAATTGGCGGTTTCGTGTGCCGGATGGCGAGGCAATTGAGTTTGCGGATTTGAATCTCGGCGCGCAGTGCTACGTAGCGGGGCAAGATTTCGGAGATTTTCTGGTGTGGCGGCGGGATGATGTTCCGGCATATCAACTGGCGGTGGTGGTGGATGATGCGGCGATGGGGATTACAGAAGTAGTGCGAGGCGCGGATTTGCTGAAGTCGACGGCTCGACAACTATTGCTAATGCGGGGGCTGGAGTTGGCTGCGCCGGATTACTTCCATTGCCAACTGGTGCGCGACGCGGCTGGAGCACGGCTGGCGAAGCGGCACGACGCGCTCAGCCTGCGGCAATTGCGAGAGAGCGGGATGGGCCCAGGGGAGGTTTTACAGATGGCCGGTTGGAAGTGATGGTTCTCGATTGTCGGTTGTCAGTTCTCAGTCGTCAGTTCTTACTTCTTAGAGCGCGCCACGGCTCTTATTTCGCTTGCATCCGGGGGCTTTGCCTGATCATTCTAGGTGGGTGAGCTCGGACAAAATCTTTCTCACCGCGGTATGGCGGCATCTCGCCATGCTGAATTATGAAGTGGACGCTCGTCTGCTTCTTCCGTTTGTCCCGGCAGGAACCGAACTGGATTGCTGGCATGGGAAGGTGTTTGTCAGCCTCGTCGGCTTTCGATTTCTTCGAACCAGAATGTTCGGGTGGCTGGCGATTCCGATGCACTCGAATTTCGAGGAAGTGAATCTGCGGTTCTATGTGCGGCGGCAGGAGGGAAACGAGGTTCGGCGAGGCGTTGTGTTCCTACAGGAAACCGTTCCCCGACGGGCGATTGCGTTCGTCGCGCGCGTTTTCTATAACGAGAATTATGCGGCTTTGCCGATGGCGCATGAGATTCTCTCGGTGGGCGATAACAGTTTGAGCCTGGCATACCGATGGCGCAGCGCGAAACGCTGGAACGGGATCGAGGTTGAAACCGAAGACAATCCAGAGCTGCCGGCGGAAGGTTCCGTCGAACAGTTCATCACCGAGCACTATTGGGGATACGCGACGCAGCGCGACGGTGGGTGCGTGGAATATCGGGTGACGCATCCGGCATGGAAAGTCTGGCAGGTGCGCCGGTGCGCGTTTGACGGCGACGCGGAGAATTTTTATGGAAAAGAAATGGCAGCGGTGCTCGCAGGTGAGCCACAGTCGGCCTTTTTGGCGGAAGGATCGGCGGTCGGGGTGATGCGGGGGCGACGCTTGTGAGGGTGCCGATGAAGCCGACCCACCGTCAATTCTGCCTCAAAACAGGCCATTTGGGCGCGTTTTGGCTCGCCGAGGGCCGTTTTTCGGCCATTTTCGAGGGGTACCTTACTGGGAACCGCATAAAATCTGCACAAAATGCTACTTTTCCACAGTGCGGTGCGTTAGTATTCGATCGATACGTGCAAATTAAGTAAGTTCCTGAAGGAGGAATTCATGGCTTCTGGTATGACAAAGACGCAACTCACTCGCCACCTGGCCGAGAAGCTCGGCTCCAACAACAAGACGGCCGCGACTTTTCTTGAGCACCTGGCCGACACGGCAATTAAAGAGACAAAGAAGAACGGTGTATTCGTTGTGCCCGGCCTGGGCCGCCTGGTGAAGGCGCATCGCAAGGCACGCATGGGACGCAATCCGCAGACCGGCGAACCGATTCAGATCAAGGCGAAGACGGTGGTAAAGTTCCGCGTGGCCAAGGCCGCGAAGGACGCGATCGCGCCGAAGAAACCGTAGTCTTGCGTGGCGCGGGCGCCTCGCCCGCGAAGAGTGGAATTAATAAGAAGGTCGGCTTGTCGCGCCGGCCTTTTTCTTGCGGTTGGTAATCTTTTCTTAACTAGGATTTCAACTCTATCAATTCTGCTCTTACGCTTCCTTCGTCGATCAGCAATCTCCCGACGGTTACTGGCAACTTAAAGCGTCGCGGCCCCGCGCTGCCGGGATTGAAATACAGCACGCCGTTCTTCTCTTCAATCTTTGGCTCGTGGCTGTGTCCGTAAATGACCACGCGGAACCCGGCGGCCGCTGGCTTCAGATCGAGTTGGGCGAGATGGTGCAGCATATAGATCGAAACGCCATTCGCTTGGACGATTTCAATAATCGGTAAAGAGCGCGCCCATAGGGCGGTGTCGACGTTGCCGCGGATCGCGGTTACGGGTGCGATTTGGTTTAGCGATTCGAGAATTTCGGGAGCGCCTACGTCTCCGGCGTGGAGGATGCGATTTGATCCGCGCAGGGCTTCGACGGCCTGCGGACGCAAGAGGCCGTGGGTGTCGGAGATTACGCCGATGGTCGCGGGCTTCTTCGTCATTGGATATCGACCTCTTCTTGATCGGCGTTTGCCGACGGCCGAGGGCGGCCGTCGCTACGTGATTCCGGTGCGACTATACTTCTCAGAGAACGTCCCTCGAATTCGTGACCGAAAACATTTCAAACTTGGCGGAGGCGCTGCGGCGCTATTGGGGATACCACGAGTTTCGTCCCAAGCAAGAGAATGTTATACGGAGTCTGCTGGCGGGGCACGACACTTGCGTGGTGATGCCGACGGGAGGCGGGAAGTCGCTGTGCTATCAGCTTCCGGCGGTGATTTCGGGGAAGACGGCGGTGGTGGTGTCTCCGCTGATTGCGCTGATGCAGGATCAAGCCGCGCAACTGGCGCAGATGGGGATTCCGGCGGCTGTCATTAATAGTGCGCAAAGTTCGGCGGAGCGGCGGCAAGTGATGGAGAAGGCGGCGCGCGGCGAGTATCGGCTGCTTTATCTTTCTCCGGAGCGGCTGGCGGCGGGAAATACTTTCGAATGGCTGACCAAGGTTCCGGTGGGCTTTTTTGCGGTGGATGAAGCGCATTGCATTTCAGAGTGGGGACATGAGTTTCGGCCGGACTATCGACTGTTGAGCCGTTTGCGAGCGAGTTTTCCTGCGCTTCCGATTGCGGCGTTTACGGCCAGCGCGACGCGGCAGGTGCGGCACGACATCATCAAGCAGTTGCAAATGCGCCAGCCGGATTGTTATATCGCCAGCTTTCACCGCGAGAATTTGTGTTATGTGGTGCATGAGTGCGAGGCGCGGACGCAGATGGAAATGCTGGCGCGGGCGCTGCGGCAATATGCGGGCGAGAGCGTGATCGTGTATTCGCCGACGATTCGGCGCGTGGAAGAGACGGTCGAATACCTGAAGGAGAGCGGGATTGCGGCGATTCCTTATCACGCGAAGATGGAATCGGCGCTGCGGCGCCAGAATCAGGAACGCTGGATGTCGGACGAGGTTCGAGTGCTAGTGGGGACGATCGCGTTTGGCCTCGGCATCAACAAACCCGCGGTGCGGGCGGTGATTCACCTGTCGCTGCCGCAATCGATCGAGCAGTATTACCAGGAGGCGGGGCGCGCGGGCAGGGACGGGCGTCCGGCGGACTGTGTGCTGCTGTGGCAGAAAAAAGATCACGTTCTGCTGGGATATTTCATCGGCAAAATTTCGGATGAGACCGAGCGCGAGCGAGCGTCGCAGCGCAAACGCGTGATTGGCCGATTTGCGGATTCGTCCGCTTGCCGGCATCGGCAGATTTGTTTGCATTTTGGCGAGACTCCGAAGTGGGAGAGTTGCGGAAATTGCGACAATTGCAATGCGCGGCCGGAGTGGCTGAAGCGGAAGATAGGGCGGGTCGCAGTGCCGCCGGTCGCGGGGCGGAAGAGGATTTTTTCGCGGGCGTCTTATGCGTCGCTGGAGGGTCCGTTGTTTGGGGGAGAGACGCCGCGCGGGCGCAAGGCGGCGGTGGCAGAGGCCGATCCGGCATTGGCAGAATATTTGCGCGAGTGGCGGCGCAATATGGCGCGGGAAAATAAAGTGCCCGCGTACATAATTTTGCACGACAGTACGGTGGAGGAGTTGTGCCGGCGGCGTCCGGCAAATTTTGCGGAGTTGAAGCAAGTTGCAGGGATCGGTGAGAAGAAGGCGGATGTTTATGGTGCGGAAATTCTTCAGGCTCTGCGAAATTTTTCCGGAGGAGCGCGCACTGCGCCGGTGGCGGCGCGAGAGCCGGCTCCGGCGGAGCAGACGCTGCGACTGTTGAATGAGGGGCGCAGCTTCGAGGAGATCGCGCGCATTCGCGCGCGACAGCTTTCGACGGTGGTGTGCACGGTGGCGGGTCTGGTCGAGAGCGGGCAAATCAAGCTGGATGCCAGATGGATTTCTCCGGACGCGCAGCCGCTGATTGAGGCGGCTTGCCTGAAGCAGGGAGTCGAGCGCTTGAAAGATATTAAGGATGCGGTGCCGCCTTACGTCAGCTTCGAGGACATACGTCTGGTGGTGGCGCACCTGCGGGCGGAGAATCGCATAGCGGCGAAGATGCCGTAGGGTGGGTGTGGCCCCTTGTCGGCGGAAAAAAGCAGGTCCTTCGCTGCGCTCAGGGTGACCAATGCAGGAATGATTTCAATATTCGCTGTCCTCAAACGCCTTTCGCGGCGGGATCCCAGATGAGTTTGTGAATTTGCAGGCTGAGTCTGGCGGGGAGGTTGTCGGCTAGGATCCATTGCGCTAGTTGTTGCGGATCGAGTTGACAGTGGGAAGTGTCGCGCGCGCCAGCGGCAGTTTTTTCGAACGCGGGCGAAAATAAAATGGCGTGGACACGCTCAGCCAGGTCGTGCTGCAAAACGAAGTCGCGGGCGAATTCGTAATCGGCGCGATCGGTTAGCACGAATTTCAGTTCATCACGGGGACGGAACGCTTTTAGATTCTCGATCGCGAAAGTGTCGGGCGCGCCGGAGTGCGGGCACTTTACGTCAACGACCTTGATGACCTGTTTCGGAACCCGCGCCAGCGGCCGCTCTCCGCTGGTTTCGAGCAGGACTTGATAGTCGGCGTCGAGAAGTTGCTCCATCAGGGGGATGACTTCGCGCTCCTGCAACATAGGCTCGCCGCCGGTAATCTCGACCAATCCGCCCGAAGGACTGAGGCGCGCGACTTCGGTGAGCACTTCCTGAAGCGACATCTTTTTTCCGCCGTAGAAACTGAATTCGCTGTCGCACCAGGAGCAGCGCAGGTTACATCCGGTGAGGCGCACGAAGACGCAGGGCAGGCCGGCGTGGGTGGATTCACCCTGGAGCGATTTGTAGATTTCAGTAATCTGCATAAATACAGTTGCCGGTTGCCAGCCGCCGGTTGCCAGTCAGTGCGCGGGGTCTGGGAGCTGGCAGATCGATGCCATCAGTCCGTTTCTGATTCGCCCGACTTCAGCGGGCATTCTTAACAGCGCCAGGGTTTGCGCGGCCTCAATGTACCCTGGGTTTTGCGCTGTTTGGAACTGCGTTTCGACCTCCATTAGCGACCCACGCGCCAGACCCAGAAAATGGCGAACATCTCTTTCTAATAGGCGACCTTGCCCCTCGGCGATGTTGCTGGGGATCGAGACAGCCGCGCGTCGGAGTTGCGATGTTAGTCCGAACTGCTCTTCTTTTGGAAGAGTTGCCGTTGACCGATATGTCGTCACGAGGTCCATCGCTTTCTGCCACGCGACAAGATCTTTATACGATCTTCCCATGATTTCTCCGTCAGGCGGTTAGAAACTGGCAACCGGCAGCTGCTACTCCGAGTAGCGAGCGGTTGTTGTATCGGTCTCGAAGACGGTGACGTCTTTCACCCGCACTCTGCCGTTGGTTACGCTGTTCAGGCGCGTGTTGGTTTCGTCGTAAAAATATTTTGCTAGATTCTCGGCGGAGGGATTGAGGACGGTGAAGGGCTCGATGTCGTTGATCATCTGGTGGTCGAGACGGTCGATGGCGTGCTTCATCACATCTTTCAAATCTTTGAAATCGAGCAGCAGGCCCGCTTTGTCGAGCTCTGCGCCGGCCAGAGTTACACGAATCTTGTAGTTGTGGCCATGCGGATTTTCGCACTTGCCTTTGTAGTTACGCAGGTAGTGGCCTGCGGCGAATGTGTCTTCAACGGTGACTTCGTACATGAAATCCAGTTAGCCTCGGGTTGTGTTTATCGGGTTGTGTTTATTGTACATTTTGAAAGTAGCGGACACACGGTTTGTGGGGGCGTGAGCAAACTGCAGGTCCCTCGCTCCGCTTGGGATGACCAAGCTATTGGGGGGATGACAATTCATGGAGATTCACGGAGATAACAATTCAGGAAAGGAGTTGCGTGTAGTGGATAGGACACCAGCCGACATTGTGATTCGAGAAGCGGCGCCGGGAGAAGTGGCGCTTGTTCTTCATCACCGGCGAGCGATGTTTCGCGATATGGGACAGGGTACGGATGCGGATCTCGATCGGATGGTGGAGACCGCTTGGCCCTTGCTGGCGCGGGCTTTGGCCGATGGTTCGTATCATCATTGGCTGGCGGTGGACGCTTCGGGGCGCGCCGTCGGCGGCGGCGGCGTGCTGATCTGTCCGTGGCCGGCGAATCCGAAAGATGCTTGCACCGAGCGCGCCATGATTTTGAATGTCTATACTGAGCCGGAATTTCGGAGGCTGGGAGTGGCGCGGAAAATCATGCAGACGATGCTTGATTGGATCAGAGGGCGGGGCTTGCGCTGCGCTAGTTTGCACGCCAGCGACGACGGGCGGGTTTTGTATGAAAAGCTGGGGTTTGTTGCGACGAATGAAATGCGGCTGTGGTTTGACGGAACGAAATGAGGTTCGCGGAATCCGCGACGCTTACGAGCTATTACCGCCGAGGTATCAGTCGTCAGTTCTCAGTAGAAACGCCTTCGGCTGAGAACTGACGATTGTAAGACCAGCTAGGCTCCTAGGCTCGCGATCGATTCTTCTAATACATCGATGGCTACGTCGGCTTCGTCTTTTGTCACCAGGAGCGGAGGCGCGATGCGAATCGTGCTGGGGCCGCAGCCTAGAAACAATATGCCGCGCTCGAAGGCCGCTTCCACGATGCGGTCGCGCTCGACCGCTCCGTACTCACGAGTCTTTTGATCTTTGACGATATCAATGCCGATCATCAGGCCGCGTCCACGAACGTCGCCGACAATCTTATGCTTTTGCGGCCAATCGGCCATGCGCTTCATCATGTGAGCGCCGACCTGCTGCGAGTTATGCAGTAAGCCCTCTTTCTCGATCACATCCAGCGTAGCCAGCGCGGCGGCGATGCAGACGGGGTTTCCACCGAAGGTTGAAGCGTGAGAACCGGGAACCCAATCCATGATCTCGGCCTTGCTCATGGTGACGCCGAGCGGCATGCCGGAGGCAATGCCTTTGGCCATACAGACGATATCGGGATGGACGCCGGTGTGTTCGACGGCAAACCATTTGCCGGTGCGGCCGATGCCGCTCTGCACTTCGTCGACCACGAGCAGGATGCCGTGCTTATCGCAGATGCGGCGGAGTTCCTGCATGAAGATGGTTGGCGCGACCACATAACCGCCTTCGCCCTGAATCGGCTCAACAAAAATGGCGGCGACCTCTTCGGGCGCGAGAATGGTCTTGAACAGTTTGTCTTCGATGTAGCGGGCGCAGCCGAGGGCAAATTTGTCGGCATCCTGCGGGCCGCCTTCGCAGCCGCGATAAACATCAGGATAGCGAACGTGCGTGACTCCGGGGACGAGCGGCGAGAAGCGGCGCTTCTGCTGCGGCTTGGAAGCGGTCAGCGAGAGCGCGCCCATGGTGCGTCCGTGGAAAGCGCCGAAGAACGCGATCACCTGCTGCCGCTTGGTGTGATAACGCGCCAGCTTCAGGGCGCACTCGACGGCCTCGGCGCCGGAGTTGCCGTAATAAAATTTATGCGGGCCGGGCATAGGCGCGATCTGCGACAGGCGCTCGGCGAGCGTGACCAGGCCCTCGTAGTAAAAGTCGGTGCCCGACATGTGGATGAGTTCGCCCGCCTGCTTCTGAATGGCGGAGACGACTTCAGGATGGCAGTGTCCGGTCGAAACCACGGCGATGCCGGCGGAGAAATCGTAGAACTCATTGCCATCCACATCTTCGACCACCAGGCCGCGCCCACGCTTGGCAACCAGCGGATAGGAGCGCGTGTAAGAAGGCGAAATATACTTTTCGTCGCCGGCGAGAATGCGCTTGGCATTGGGGCCAGGAAGCGCCGTTTTGAGTCTGGGACCGGCGGTGCTGGCTTTGGCGGGCATGGTGTTGGTGGTCATGGGTTTCTCCAGTAGTTCTCACTTCTCAGTGGCTGTTGTGCGCGGGCTTCGAGGCCGTCCGCGGAGATGGTGCGGCGACAGAGGCGAATCGCTGGAAAAGATATTGCGATTAGCAAGGCGGAGCGAAGGAAAGAGAATTAGTCGCTGCCGAAGAGGTTGGCGCGAACGTGCGATGGCAGAACGGACAGGTATCGGCGGGGACATGCACGTCCCTCGATCCAGCCCGAGCCTAGTGGCGAGATGTAGCCGTTCCATCGCATAGCAGCTGGGTAATTATATCCCGAGTGCGATGCCGGCGTAACCCCCAAAGGACAGGTCCTGGAGTGCCGCCTGAAGCGGATAACACCGCAACCGGCCATGTCAGGCGCCGAGTCATATAACCTACGATTCGAAAACGAAACGATCGCCCAGCAGGAAATTCAGCAATGAACAGACGGCGATCGCAACACAATTCGATAGAACATAGTTGAGTTTGAATCTGCCCACGAGTAGCCGCATCAGCAGTAAATTTCCGACGATGGAAACTGCTCCGTTCGTGGCATTGAACTTGGCCAGCCTGATCAGGGAATGAGTGAACCGGGCTGGCGGCCTGTCGGCCCAGGTGAAGCGTTCGTGCCATATGAAGTTGTGGAGGACGGCGATCTCAACCGCGATTGCTGTGGCCAGAAGGTAGTCGAGTTCCAGCCAGGAACGAAGAATGGCGAGCGCGGCGAGTTGCACAACTATGCCGATTGCGCCGACGGTGTTGAATTTAATCCAGCGGAGAAAGGTCCGGCGGGCTGGGCTAGGCTTGTTCTTTTCCTCATCCTCTTCGATTTCGTTTGAGGCATCGGTAAGAGGAGCAGGTTCGCGAGAGCGCGCATCGCCACGCGAACTCTTCATCGGATTCTCTCTTGACGGTAAAGGCGAGCGGTGTTCTTCAATGTTGCGACGATCAGCATCAGCACCATGCCTGCTAACCCAATCGCGCCGCCAATATCAAATAGGCGGTAGCGGCCGTGGATGACCCATGGCCATCGGAACAGCGCGAGGTTGCCAATGATCAGAAGAACGCGCAACTCGGTCGGGCCAAAGTGCCACATGGAAAGATGGAATTCGCCGAGCGCATAGGTCGCGAGATAGGACTGAACCGAAAGCAGCAGAAATGCGATGAGCAATCCGATCGCGATCAGTGGATGCATATAACCCGAGAGAGCAAGGCCTCCCATCATGGTGACGGCCCCGATGGAATCGATCATGTGATCGACGTAAAATCCGTAGCGCGGGCGCTGCTGCTGGCGAACGCGCGCTAAGGTGCCGTCGAGGCTGTCGCCAAACCAATTCAACACCAGACAGAAAATAGCCGCCAACAACATGCGGCGGTCGCGGCCGGCGAGCGCATAGCAGACGCCGGTCGCGATCTGGCCGGCGAAACCGAGCAAAGTCAGATGGTCGGAGTTGACCCATGCCGGCATGCGCTCGGCCATCCCGATGAGGGCGCGCTTCTCGGCGGCAGCGAGAAAACTTCCGTGAACGCGGGTTGCCTGCTGGAAATGGGCGCCCGGTTTCTCGGTCAAACCTGGCTCGGTCACCAGCGGATTATAGCGTGTGGCGCGGGCGCTCCGGCCTGCATAAAAGTCCGCGTTGCCACATAAGCCGATTGCCAATCCCGATTCTCGTCCGACGATAACCCTGCTGCCACGCCGCTGGATGCGTTACTCTGCGTAGGATGCGTTTGCTGCGCTTTTTTCGGCCGTCACACCAGCACACCGCGGGTTCGGCGACGGTACTGCTGATGACGGCTATCACGCTCTCGCGCGTGATCGGATACATTCGCGAGGCGTACATCGCCTATGCTTTTGGCGCGGGGCAGCAGACGGACGCGTACGTCGCCGCTTTCACGCTGCCCGACTGGCTCAACTACATCGTTGCGGGCGGCACGGCCTCGATTACATTCATCTCGATCTATACGCGGTTTCTGGCGGAGAAGCGCGAGCAGGATGCGCAGAAAACTTTCTCCATCATCATCACGGTGATGACCACAGTGCTCATCGTCGGTACAGTGCTGGCTGAAATCTTTACGCCGCAATTTGCTGGTTGGATGTTTCATGGTTTTACGCCGGAGCAGATGCAGCTCTGCGTTCATCTCACGCGGATTCTTCTGCCGGCGCAGATTTTCTTTTATGTGGGCGGTGTGGTTTCGGCAGTGTTGTTGTCGCATCGTTTGTTTCTATTTCCGGCGCTGGGCCCGCTGATCTACAACGTGTTCATCATCGTGGGCGGAGTAGTTGCCGGGCGGCAGATGGGAATTTCTTCGCTGGCTTTTGGCGCGCTTGCGGGCAGCGTGGCTGGGCCGTTTCTTATCAATGCCATTGGAGCGGCGAAGATTGGCACGGGGTATCGGCCTTCGTTCGAGCTTAAGAATCCTGCGTTTCGCGAGTGGGTGCGGATGTCCATCCCATTGATGCTGGGCGTTTCGCTGGTGACGGCGGACGATTGGATTCTGCGCTATTTTGCTTCGAGTGGAATCGGCGACATTGCGCGTCTAAATTATGCCAAACGTCTCTTTGCGGTGCCGATCGCCATTCTTGGGCAGGCTACGGGACAGGCGTCGCTGCCGTTTTTCTCGCGGCTGTTTGGAGAAAAAAAATTTGAGGAATTTTCCGCGACGGTGAATGCGTCGGTGTATCGGGTCACGGCGGCTTCGCTGCTGATGACGGGATGGATGATGGCGATTGCGCTTCCGCTGATCGATCTTGTCTACCGCCGCGGACACTTTACTTTTGCCGATTCCACATCGACGGCTGTCTACTTTTTCTGGTTTTCGCTGTCACTGGCTTTGTGGTCGTGTCAGGCGCTTTATGCGCGGGCGTTTTATGCTTCGGGCAACACGCTGACTCCGATGATCGCCACAAGTTTGATCACGCTCGCGTCGCTTCCCATTTATTCGCTGCTGTTTCGCACACTGTCGGTCACCGGGCTGGCGATTGCCTCTGACCTTGGTATCGCCGCCAACGCTCTCGCCATTGCGTCGCTGCTGCATATCCGGGGGATGGTTTCGTTTGGCGGATTGAAGTGGAAAGAATTAGGCAAGGCGGCGCTGGTGGGCGCGCTTTCTGGAGGGTTGAGTTATGAAGTGATGCGCACGGTCTCGCTCAATGGCAGCCGCCGCGGCGATCTTTTCGCGCTTGCGCTTGGCTCGTTGACGTGGGCCGCAGCGGTGGCGGCGGGTCTTTGGCTGCTGCGTTCGGAGTTGCCCACAGATTTGCGCGGCAGAAGATCGGCGACGTTAGCGGGAGTGGCTGGAAGTCAGACTGCGGAGACGATGGCTGCGGGGAAGGAACCGTGATTCGAAAATAACATCAAAAACACAACGGGCACTCCTGAGAGTGCCCGTGTAACCAAATCCTTGCCGAAAGAGATTGTGTCCCGCTCTTATGCTCTAGCGGCGATCGCCGGTTCAGGCGTCGAACTGGAGACACCCTTTGTCACTTCTTCCGGACGCGATTCCGTCTTGGCTCCGGCAGATCCGGCCTTGCGGATGTCGATGCCGCCCTTGAAGAAGGCGCCGTCTTCGATGGAGATGCGCGCCGCCACCACGTCGCCGGTTAGGGATCCATCGCTACGGATGTCGACACGATCGCTCGCTGTGAGGTTGCCGCGGACCTTGCCGAGCACCACGATTTCGCGGGCGTTGATGTTCGCGGCGACCACGCCGTTACGGCCAATGGTCACGCGATTGCCGGAGAGGTTGATCGAACCCTCAACCCGGCCATCAATATATAGAGATTCGGAGCCGGTTACCTCACCTTTAATCACCAGCGACTTGCCGATCGTGGCCTGGTCCGAAGCGGTGGTTGCAACCGGACGGGGCGCGGGAGCAGGCTCGCTCGTGTTCGTATTCATACTGATCGGCGCCGTCGTTGCCGCAGGGGTCGGACGTTCCGGCTCCGCCGGCCGGCCGGGTGTCGCAGGTTGATTCGTGGGCTTCCACATTGTCGTCGAAATCCTTTCCTCGTAGTAATTATTAGGGGACTTTAAGCAACCGCCGCATTTCGGTTGCCAAATTGCATTGTACTCCTCAGTAAACGTCTGACACTGTGGAAATCAAGCTTTTCTTATTACTCTTCATAGTACTCCCAGGGAGCGTTCCGCGAGTCATATCCCTTCAGCCCAGGCCCGCGACCGTGTAAGCCCTGCCCATCCTATGGTAATTCTTCTATCCCGATGCTTCTATCCGATACTATAGTGCTGTCAGGCAGACTTAAGCCACTCGCTACCCGACGAGGAATTCTATGACTCCAACGCATACGGCCACGACTTCGACTTCGCTTCGGCCTCAGCCGGGAGAATACGCTCCTTACTATGACCGCTACATCTCGCTGGTAAGGGGCGAAGACCTTGTGGGTGAGTTGGAGGAGCAGCGGCGGCAGACGCTTCTTCTGCTTTCAGGGCGCTGCGAGGTGGATGGCGATCTGCGCTACGCTCCCGACAAGTGGAGCGTGAACGAAGTTCTCGGCCACCTCAACGACACCGAGCGCATCATGAGCTATCGCGCGCTGCGGATTGCGCGGGGCGACGCGACTCCGATCGAAGGGTATGAGCAGGACGACTACGTCCGCAACGGACCGTTTGACCAGCTCGCGCTGGCCGATTTGATCGAGGATTATATTGCGGTGCGGCGCGCGACGGTTTCGCTGTTTCGCAATCTAGACGAGACCGCCTGGACTCGGCGTGGCGTGGCCAACAAGAACGAAGTTACCGTGCGCGCGTTGGCCTACATCATCGCTGGGCATGAACTGCATCATCGGGGGATTCTGGAAGAGAAATATCTGAAGCAGGTGGCAGGTGACTGACAGAAAGTGCATTGAGTTTTTCCTGACACCTAAGACTCCTCACCTGCGACCTTTTTGATGCTGTCTGATTCCGCCATCCTCCGCCACATCGCGCGCCAGCAGAAAAAGACGGCTAGCCACAAGCAGCTTTTGCGCGAGCTTGGCGTTAAGGGGGAAGCTCGGCGCGAGCTGACTGATCGCCTGCACGCGCTCGTCGGCAAAGGCGAACTGCTGGCGGTCGATTCCGAGCGCTACGCGATTCCACAGGCTGCCAAGGGGCGCAACATGCTGGTCGGGCGCCTGACCATGCATCGTGATGGGTATGGCTTCGTAATTCCTGAAGCGACTTCACTCGACGAAAATCTGAAAGTGCGGCTGGCGGGGGATGTATTTATTCCTCCGCATGCTGTTGGATCGTCGATGCACGGCGATCGCGTGCTGGTTGAAGTTTCCGCTGTTCGCGCTGATGGCCGCGCTGAAGGGCGGATCATCCGGTCGCTGTCGCGCGCTCAACCGACCGTGGTCGGAATCTTTCACTACGGGCGGCACAACAACTACGTCAAGCCGATCGATGAAAAAGTGACGCAGGAGATTGTGATTCCTCTGGGGATGGAGAGGCCTCGATCCTTAACCGCGGAGGGCGCGGAGAAAGGAAAATCAGGAAAAGCGGGAAAAGCTCAGCATCGTGTGCTTGGCGACGAGGCCAAAGTGCACACCGATTGGCAGGATCTTGACGGCATCGTGGTTGATGTGGAGATCACTGACTGGCCCAGCGCTACGCAGAATCCGCGCGGGCGCGTGCTTGAAATTCTTGGCGAAGAAGACGATTTCGGCGTCGACGTCGAGATCATGATCCGAAAGTTTCACCTGCCGCATCGATTTCCGCCCCAGGTGATTGAAGAGGCGCAAGCGATCCAATCCGAGAACGAGAATGTTATTCCTGGCGAAGCCCCGCGGCGCCGGCGCGATTATCGCGAGCTTCCTATCGTCACGATCGACGGTGAAACGGCGCGCGATTTCGATGACGCGGTGCACGTCCAGCGACTCGAAAACGGCAACTACGGATTGCAGGTGCATATCGCGGACGTGGCGCAATATGTGACGCTGCATTCTCCGCTCGATCAGGAGGCGCGGCTGCGAGGCACGAGCGTTTATTTTCCCGATCGGGCTGTTCCGATGCTGCCGCTCGAACTCTCTACTGACATATGCAGCTTGCGTCCCCAGGTCGATCGCCTGGTGCTCTCTTGCACTATGGAGATTGACCACCAGGGCGAAATTGTGGGCTATGAAATTAACGAGGGTGTGATTCGGTCGGCGGCGCGGATGACTTATACCGCTGTCAACGCCGTGATCGAAGGCGACGCTGGGGCGCGCCGCGAATATGCCGGCCAGGTCGAACACTTCGAACGAATGCGCGATCTGGCGATGATTTTGAATCGCAAGCGCAAGCGGCGAGGATCGATAGATTTCGACCTGCCGGAGCCGGTCATTGAATTTGACGAATTCGGAATGATGAAGAGCATCACGCGCTCGGAGCGGAATATTGCGCACCGGCTGATTGAAGAATTCATGCTCTCGGCAAACGAATGCGTCGCCCATTATCTGGAAAATAAGCGCATCGCATCGCTTTATCGCATCCACGAAAAGCCGGACGCCAAGCGCGTTTACGATTTCGAAGTTATCGCCGCGACTTTCGGATATTCGCTTGGAGTAGGCGCGCTGCCGATTCAGCGCATGCAACTGAAGGCCGATCGGCGCGATGCGCGCGGCACGGGGAAGCGGGTGCGGGAAATCGAAGTGCCGAAAGAAGTGCATATCACTCCGCGGATGTATCAGAAGCTCACGGAGAAGATTGCAGGGAAGCCGGAAGAGAGAATTCTGAGTTTTCTGATGCTGCGCTCGCTGAAGCAGGCCCGCTACTCCGAAGAAAATCGCGGACACTTTGCGCTTGCGGCGACTACTTATACGCACTTCACTTCGCCGATTCGTCGTTATCCCGACCTGATTGTGCACCGTATTTTAAAGGAGGTACTGCGGGGATCGGCGGAATATAGGGAGGGTGAGGTTCCGGTCGGCGCCTCTGACCGTAGCGCCGGCATCTCGCCGGCTGTCGTGGGGGCGTCTCGCCCTCGCCGCGGGGAAGACGGCGATTCGGACGCGGAAGATGCGCAATCGGCGCGTTCGCATTCGGGTCGGCGCGACGCCGGCGCTACTCCCTGGTCGAAGCGGCGCGATCGCGATGAGCATCAGGATGCGATCGAACCTCTCGGCGGTCCGATCACGATGGAAGAGTTGCACAACATGGCCGATGAATCGAGCCAATCCGAGCGCCGCGCCGATGAAGCCGAGCGCGGATTGATGGAATGGAAGAAAGCGAAATTCATGGAGCGGCGGATTGGAGAAGATTTCGATGGGCTCATCATCAGCGTGACCAAGTTCGGCTTCTTCGTGGAGCTCACTGATCTTTTCGTCGAAGGGCTGGTGCCGCTCAACACACTTAGCGACGATCGCTATACCTACCACGAAGACACACGCCAGATTATTGGGCAACGCTCGCGCAAGACTTACGGGCTGGGCGATCGGGTGCGGGTGTTGGTGGACCGGATTGATCCGGTGGAGAAGAAGATTCAGTTTGCGGTGGTGGAGGAGCAGCCGAAGGCGTCGGGGAAAAAACGGCACTAATGTTTTGACGCGGCGCTCTATTGCTCTCTACTTGCTGATCCGAAGGGTAGAATGAAAAGTCACGAGGGAGCGATGACTATGCCCACGCCAAGCGAACCGAAGCCCGAACAAAATTCAAGCCAGGCGGCTGAGCAGGTTGCCAGCGCTCATCGGATTCTCAAGGAACTGCAGAAGACACTTGGGAATCACCCGGAGCTTGGCGAGGCGATCGTCAAGCTGGAGATGGCGCTGAGCACGTTGGCGGTGAAGACGGGCGGGCTGCTGTAAGAGTGACGACGCTGAACGCAGTCGAGCAAGATGGATTTGCAATTCTTCCTGAGGTCCTTTCAGCCAGTGAGGTTCATCGGCTGATTGATGAGATTGACGGTTCGCCACTGACAAGAAACAGAGCCGGCATCCGACACGCCACGAGGCATCCGGCAATTGCGCGTTTAGCTCGCGAGCCGCGATTACAGGAACTGGCGCGAGAGATTCTCGGCGGCGAAGCGCTGCCCTTCCGCGCAACTCTTTTTGACAAGTCGCCACGGGCGGAACTGGCTGGGGGTGTGGCATCAGGACACGGCCCTACCTCTTCGCGGTAAGCGGGAGGTTCCCGGTTGAGGGTCTTGGTCCGTGAAAGACGGAATCATCTATGCGCACTCTCCCGCAAGTGCTGTTCGACAGGCTGTGGCGCTTCGCGTTCATCTCGATCATTGCACCGTGCACAATGGGCCGCTGCGGGTCTTGCCAGGAACGCACACTGAGGGCGTCTTAACCGACGACGCTATTGAAAAGTTTGCGGCCCGGATAGCACCCGTCGACTGTGTGGTGCCGCACGGTGGAGTACTGGCGGCGAGGCCCCTGCTCATTCCTGCTTCTTCCAAGTCTCAAGTGGAAGCTCCCAGGAGAGCTTTGCCTATCGAATAATATCGAATATGCGGCCTCGATGACGATCGAAGCAGGGCTCGAACATGCCATTGCTTGAAAGTCGACGCGATAAGCGGCGACGCGTCTGTCTAATACTCAGGGTCAACCTGCTAGAATTCACCCTTCACCACTCTTGGCGCCTGCCTAGGAAATCAGCTGCATGTCCACAAATCTTAATTCCAGTTCCCGCGCTCCCAGTCTGCGCACGCGGGTTGTGCGTGAGCCGCAGCGGGCGGTTTATGATCGCGAGGCTGTTTACCGGATTCTTGATGAGGCTTTTCTTTGCCATGTTGGCTTTATTGTCGAGGGACAGCCTTTTGTTATTCCTACTTCTTATGGACGCGACGGCGACTTGCTTTATGTTCACGGGTCGGCGGCGAGCCGGATGCTGCGGAATGTTGATCAGGGCTTGCCGGTCTGCGTTACGGTGACGCTGCTGGATGGGCTGGTGCTGGCTCGGTCGGTGTTTAATCACTCGATGAATTATCGGTCGGTGGTGCTTTTGGGGACGGCTGCGCTGGTGGATGATCCGGCGGAAAAGCTGGCGGCGTTGCGGGCGCTTAGCGAGCACATCATTCCTGGGCGTTGGGACGATTCGCGGCAGCCGAATGAAAAAGAGTTGAAGGCTACGTCGGTGCTGCGGCTTCCGATTAGTGAGTTTTCGGCGAAAGTGCGGGTGGGGCCTGCAGTCGATGATGAGGAAGATTATTCGTTTCCTACCTGGGCCGGGGTGATACCGCTGGAGATGACGGTGGGGGCGGCGATTCGCGATGAGCGCTGCCAGCAGGAGATGCCGGCCTACCTGAGGACTTACTCGCGGACGGGCAAGCCGTAGCCGCAGCCCGAACGGGATTCGGCCGCCCGCATTCAATACATGGGTCCTTCGCTTCGCTCAGGATGACAGTGATCGTTTTGACGCCACCGTCATTCCGACGGTGGAACGTAAACCGCGTTTGCGGCCACGAGATCGACGTTGTGCAGCTCCGTCTTCAATTTTACGAATCGCACGCCCGCCTTCTTTTGCGCTTCGTCCAGGAACGTTAACAGGTACTGATGGTCCAGGCGATTCGCCGCATCCTTCAGAAAGGGCGTGAAGTCCGGCGCCGGGCCAAAGAAACCGATGTAGTATCCCTCGCCTCCGGTTTCTTCGGTTAGCTTCGAAAGGTAGATCTGCCCCCAGTAGTTAAACCAGTGACTGTGTCCGGAGTGCCCGGCGCCTGGGGCATAAATCGCAGAGACGAGAACGCCGGCGCGCTGACAATCCTCGATCGCCGCTGACAGGTAAGGATCGTCCGCATCGCCGGTTCCGTAATAGGGGTCGGCCCCACTGGTGATCATGAGGACTTCGTGGCGATTCCCGTCTGGCTGCCAGTGCTTCGCAAGGTCGCTGAGAGCGAAGTATGGGCTGGCATCGGCACCGACGTAGCCTAATGGCAGGCGAAGAGCTTTCGCCGCCAGATCGTGGTCACTGGTCAGCTTCTGCTCCATGCGGGCCGTGCCGTTTTGCATGTACGCGACGCCGACCTGGGCGTTAGGTGGCAGTCCAGCAATGAACTTCTTGATGTCGTTGAGCTGCGTGTCGAGAGCGGAGCTGGAAGCATCATCGATCAGGACATAGAATTCCAGTCCGGCGTGGTCGCCTTGGGCCGGAATCCATTCCGTGACCTGGTCGCGGTTCTTGCCCTCGTAAACCATCACGTCCTCACGGTTCACGACGGGTATTTCGGAACCTTTTCGAGGTTCCACGGTGACAATCATGTGTACGGGAGTGCCACTCGCGTTCGGAGCCTGCTGGGCGACAACTTGGCTGCCGAGCGCGACTGCGATGAGACCGGCCATCGCCATCAAACCGAATCGATATCGTTGGTCGTTAAATCGTTGGCTGTTAAGAAGACTGTTCAAGAACGGAGCGTTCACGGGCACCTCCGGTGAAATCCAAATCACATTCTTCGCTTGGGATAGTCTAATTTGGACACATACTTATCTAGATGCACTGAAGGCAGCGTCGCACCAGAATTCCGCCCGGGTCCGGCTGGGCTCACGGCAGTAGCAGCAATTTCCCCGTAGTTTTCCGTCCTTCCAGGTCGCGGTGAGCTTTTTGCGCCTCAGCTAACGGATACACGTGCTCTATGCGCAGCTTGAGTTTGCCATCGCGAATCATGCCGAAGACGGCGGCGGCGCGCGAATGCAACTCCTGCGAAGTGGCAATGTAATTCGCCAGCATAGGGCGGGTCAGGAAGAGCGATCCTTTTTGCGTCAGCACCATCGGATCAATCGGCGCGACGGCTCCACTTGAACCTCCGAAGAGCACCATTATGCCGCGCGGGCGCAACACGTTGAGACCCTTCTCGAAGGTTGTCTTCCCCACCGAGTCGTAGACGACGTCGACTCCTTTGCCTGCGGTTAGGCGCTTCGTGTCCGCCTCGAAATCCGACTGCGTATAAAGGATGACTTCGTCGGCGCCCGCCTCCCGCGCCAGCTTGGCTTTTTCGTCGGTTGAAACGGTGGCGATTACGCGGGCGTCGATGTTGTGCGCCATCTGCACCAGGATTAGTCCGACGCCGCCGGCCGCAGCATGGATCAACGCGGTTTCGCCATTTTTCAGCGGATGCGCGTCCGAGCTCAGATATTGCGCCGTAATCCCCTGGAGCATGGCGGCCGCCGCTTCACGGTCACCCACGCCATCGGGTATTTTGACCAGGCGATCGATGGGTACGGCGGCGTATTCGGCATAGGCGCCGAGCACAGAGGTATAAGCCACGCGATCACCAACGGCAGGCGCCTCCGGATGCTGGGGAGTGGGCTTACTCTCGCTGGTCGTAAGCGCGGCGGCCCTGACCTCGGTGCCGAGCGCAATTACGACTCCGGCGGCCTCTTGCCCGAGAACCAGCGGCAGAGGTGCCTTATAGCGGCCTTCGCGGTTATAAACGTCGATAAAGTTGACGCCTGCCGCCTTGATCTGCACGATGGCTTCGTTCGGTTTCGGCTGGGGGACCGGCAAGTCCACTACTTCCATCACTTCCGGCCCACCGGTTCGGCTGATCTGGATCGCTTTCATAGTTATCTTCGATGTTTTCTTCGATGAATAGGGCGCGGCAAAAGACTCGTTGCCAGCAACCGCTGGCGTAGGGTAACATGCCCGACCAGTTTCCAAAGTAACGGGTCGCAGGTGTCTTCCGTGGCGTTGACCCAACGAATTTTGCGATAGTACCATCTCATAATAGACAAGAGCAGCTTGGAGTGATGCCGACAGTTTGATCGCGGAGGTTTCAGTAAGTTTCTGAAAATATGAAGTTTTCATCTCAGCGCTATTTGGCGATCTCGATTTCGGCTCTCTTCGGGGCAACCCTCGGCTGTCAGAGCGCCCAGAAAGCTTCTTTCCTGCCTCCCGCCCAAGCCCAAGCGCCGACGCTGGTTGCCGCTGGGAAGCCGCCTGATTCGCCAAAACAGAAGCCAGCCGCGGCCGCTGAACCGCAGTCGAAGCCGGTGGTGCCGCAGGCGCTTGAAGTCGATCCCGTCGCCGACCTGATCGCACGGGTCGAAAAGGAATATCAGGCGGGGCAGGACAACTACGAGGCTGGCCATCTTGAGGCCGCGAAGCAGAATTTCGACTCGGCGTTTAACTTATTACTAGGCAGTGGATTTGATCTCCGCTCAGGCAACTCAACGAACTCGGACGACCGCCTGGAGCGCGAACTCGACCGCATTCTTGACGGCATCAACACCCTTGAGCTTGCCGCCTTGCAGCAGGGTGATGGCTTTGCCGAGCAGAAGTCGGAGCCAGCTCCGATCGACGAGGCCAACGAAGCTACTCCGGCGGTTGACCAAAACGTAAAGGCAAAGGCCGAGGCTGAGATCAAGTCGACGCATTCCGATCTGCCGCTGGTCATGACCGACCAGGTCGCGGGATACATCAATTATTTCTCCAATCGCGGGCGCGGCACGCTTGAGCACGCTCTGGCTCGCTCCGGCCGTTATGAAGAGATGATCCGCCGCGTTCTGCGGGAAGAAGGCGTTCCGCAGGAATTGATTTATCTTGCGCAAGCGGAATCGGGCTTCCATCCGCTGGCCGTTTCGCGCGCCGGGGCTCGCGGCATGTGGCAGTTCATGGGGAGCCGCGCCAAAGGCTACGGACTCGAACGCAGTTGGTGGGTCGACGACCGGCAGGATCCGGAAAAGGCAACTCGCGCGGCCGCGCATCATTTGCATGATCTCTATAACGAATTCGGAGATTGGTATCTGGCGATGGCCGCCTACAACTCCGGCCCCGGAACGGTGCAAAGCGCGGTGAAGCGCACGGGCTATGCTGATTTCTGGGAACTCTATCGCCGCAACGTGCTGCCCAAAGAGACGCGTAATTACGTTCCCATCATTGTGGCCGTGACCATCATGGCCAAGAACCCTGCGCAATACGGGCTCGATTCGGTGGTGAAGGAAAAGCCGGTTTCTTACGACACGATCAAGATCAACTATCCGATCGACCTTCGTTTAGCTGCCGAGTGTGTGGATGCGACAGCGGAAGACTTGCTCGATTTGAATCCCAGCCTACTGCGGCTGACCACGCCTAAAGATAAAGACTTCGATCTTCATCTGCCCGCCGGAACGTCCGATAAATTTGAGGCTGCGGTGGCTTCGATTCCTGCCGACAAGCGCGTCTGGTGGCGCTATCACAAGGTGCAGAGCGGAGAGACGCTGGCGTCGATTGCCCGCACTTATCACACAACCCCTGGAGCCATTGCGGAAGCCAATGATTTGGAAGCGAGCCCGAACAACGGCCGAATCGTCGGCCGGAATGCGGGCATGAATTATGAGGCGCTCTCGCCTGAATCGCGGCTGATCATTCCGATTGCCGCGGGCAAGCAGGCCGATACCAGCACCTACGCGCATGCCACGACGCACTACAAAATTCGCAAAGGCGATACGGTGGAATCGGTCGCCGAGAATTTTGGCGTCTCGGTGAAAATGCTCCGCAGCTGGAATCGCCTGAAGGGAAGCAGTCTGGCGGGGAGAAAAGTTTTGTATCTGCACCTGCCGGTCACGGCGACGGCCAGCCAAACTCAGGTCGCCGCGAAGCGTTCCACTGCATCCGCATCGCACCACCATGCGGGGACAGAGACTGCCTCGGCTAAATCAATGGAACGTACTGCGGTAAACTCGGCGGCGACGAACCACGAGACCGTTAAGCGTCATACGGTCAAGCAAGGCGAGACGCTTTATTCGATTGCGAACTCGTACAACACCACCGTCTCCGCCTTGAAGCACAACAATCGAAACCTGGCAGTGCTGCGGCCGGGAATGATTCTGATCGTGCGCGAGACGCGATAACGCTCAGCTCAGCCGTTCTCAACTCAATTCCAATTCAATTTTCCTGGTGGCTGGATCGAGCCTGGAGATCCTGAATTCGCGCACTTGCCCTGCCCGCACAGCTTCCAGCTTGGCCTCGCTGGTCGGAGCGCCGCTCTTCCACCGCGCCTGCAACATCGAGCCCAGCGACGACAAATCGGGCTTGGCTATTGACGAAGTTGAAGCCGACGGCGCGGCGTCAGTGTTTTTTTCTTTCGCCAAATTCTCTGCGGGAAGCCGACACCCCGCCTGCACACCTTCGCCGAGTTCGACGCGCGCGCGGCCTTCAGAGACTTCGATAAAGCGGCCGGTGACGACATCGCCTTCCTTATGTTCGGCGAGATATTCATCCAGGCCGGTGGGCACGAGCTGCTTCATGCTCAGGCGGATGAGCCGCTTCTCCGTATCGAGCGCGAGCACTTGCGCTTTGACCACTTGCCCGCTCCGCAGCACTTCCTGCGGATGATTGATACGCTTCTCCGCGCTGATTTCGCTGATGTGAATCATGCCCTCGATGCCCTCGGACAATTGCACGAAGGCGCCGAATTTTGTCAGGTTGGTGACCGGTCCCTCGATAACCGTGCCCGGCGCAAATTTTTGGTCGGCTCCGGCCCACGGATCGCCCAGCGCCTGCTTGAGGCCGAGTGAGATGCGGCGCTCAGCGGCGTTCACTCCAAGAATCACGGCCTCAACCGTGTCTCCCACCTTCACCACATCGCCCGGCGTCCGCACGCGCTTCGCCCACGACATTTCGGAAATATGAATCAGCCCATCGATCCCAGGCTCAATTTCGACAAAGGCGCCGAAATCTGCGATGCGGCTAACCGTGCCGCGAACGCGCTCGCCGGGCTGGTACTTTCCTGCGACTGCATCCCAGGGATGCGGCTGAAGCTGCTTCATGCTGACCGCGATGCGATGCTTTTCTTCATCGATCTTGATGATCTTGGCTTCGATCTGTTGGCCAACCGTTAGGACATCAGCCGGCCTCGCGACACGCCGCCAGGAAATTTCGCCGATGTGCAGCAGTGCGTCCGCGCCGCCGATGTCGACGAACGCGCCATAATCGGTGAGGCTGCGCACTTCGCCCTGCACGGTGTCGCCTTCTTTGAGTTCAGAGAAGCGGCGCTCTTTCCCGGCGCGTTCCTCGTCTTCCGCAATGGCGCGGCGATCGACGACTACGTCTTCGTCATCCACATCGAGCTTGATGATGCGGCAGCGGATTTCCTGCTCGACTAATTTCTCCAATTCGGCGGCATCGTGAGTCGCACTGCGCGACGCGGGCATAAAGGCGCGCACGCCAATATCAACGCTCAATCCACCCTTGACCACGCCGGTGACGGTGCCAATGATGGTTGACTTCTCGGCGAACGCCTTTTCAAGCGAGGCCCAGTCGGTGGGGCGCTCAACTTTGCCGCGCGTCAGTTCGTAGTAGCCTTCGGGATCGCGGCCTTTGATGGTCACCTGCAATTTGTCGCCGGGCTTCGGCGGCTTGTCCGGAGGGAATGCGGCGAGCGGCAGAACGCCTTCCGTCTTGAACCCGATGTCGAGGACGATGGAGTCGGCGGTCAAGGCAATCACCGTTCCCTCGCGGCGTTGGGAGCCGGCTTCAGCCTTGCGGCGATGACTCTGCTCGTATTCGAAAAAAATATCTTTGAATGATTCGGTCGGAGAGGATTCGGCTGGCGCGGCGTCCGCAGTGCTCGCATTAGCGGGGTTTGTGTCAGTCGCGTTTGAATCGGAAATGTTTGGATTGGACATGGGAGATCAAGGCCTGCGGCGTGTTTTAGAATAACACCGCGGAGCGGCTGGGAAGGTGACGAGAACTTGAGATCTGCGCCTAGCTTCCCTGAAAAAGAGCACATTTACCGCCGAAAATATACTTGGCGAAATTTGGATTAGCGACGCTATAATAGCGACCGTCCTAGGTTGTTAAATCGTTTCAACAGGCGTTTTTATGCGGATTCGCAGCAGGGCGATTCCGCAGGAGGGTTCGAGTATGCGTAATCCTCAACGGTCTTTTGCCGTAGTTCTTGTGCCCTTCATGTTTGCGGCCGTGCTCGCATGGGCGAGCATCACCGGCGGCATTTCGGGCGTGGTCACCGATGCCAGCGGCGCCGTGATTTCCGGAGCCACGGTGGTAGCCGTCGATACGCAGACCGGAGTCAAGACCACGGTCACCACCGACGCAAAAGGTTTCTATAGTCTGCCCGCGCTGGCGATCGGCACCTACGACCTCCAGGTGACACACTCCGGCTTCAAAACCTACACCGCAACCGGCCTCGTCATCGATGCCAACTCAGCTCTGAAGGTTGACGCCACGTTGCCCGTGGGTGGAATCAACGAGAACATCGAGGTGAAGACCGACAGCGTGCACGTGGAAACGGAAAGCACGCAGATGGGCCAGGTCATCAGCGGCAAGACGATGACCGCCGTACCCTTGAATGGCCGCGCCTTCACCGACTTACTTGCGCTGCAGCCAGGTGTATCTCCTTATAACTCGACCGACACGGGCATGACCGGCATCAACGACCGCCCGGTGGATGGCGGACTGAATTCCGGCAATCAATCGGTGAACGGGCAACGCGAAGCCGCCAACGGCTTCATGGTCAATGGTTCGAGCGTAGAGGAAGGCAAGAATAATGGAGCGGCAATCATCCCCAACCTCGACTCGATCGAAGAGTTTCGCATTATCACGAATAACTTCGATGCCGAGTATGGTAATTACAGCGGCGGGCAGATCAACGTAGTCACCAAGTCGGGCACCAATGCATTTCACGGCAGCGCCTTTGATTTCTTCCGCAACACGGCGTTGGATGCCAAAGGTTTTTTTGACACATCTGTCCCGGTTTTCCGTCAGAACCAGTTTGGCGGAACTTTCGGTGGCCCGATCAGGAAGGATAAGACATTTTTTTTCGCCGACTATCAGGGAACCCGACAGTCGCAAGCGCCCACGCAGAACAATCTGATGCCATCGGTGCAGAATTTTTCCGGTAACTTTTCCGATTCGGCGGGCTTGTTCTCTACCGGCGTCGATACAAATAACAACCCCATCGCATCCACTGTGAATGGCGCGTTTTGGGCCAGCGATCTTTCCGGGCGCCTGGCGCCCCAAACGGTCGCCGGGGGTGAACCGTACTACTTCACCGCATCGACGATCAACCCGTCAACGATCGATCCCACCACAGGCGCCGGAACGCCCTATGGATATGACTGCACGACCAACGATCCTACGACTGGTTGCGTCTTTCCTAACGCTATGATCCCGCCCCAAGCGTGGTCGCCAGTGGCGACGGCTATGCTGAATCTCGGTCTCATTCCACAACCGAATTCGGCCAACAACTTTTATGAGACTTCGCAATTCCCGCGCAAAATACGGGACGATAAAGGGGCCATGCGGATTGATCAAGACACGCGATTCGGCAATCTGTTCGGCTACTACTTCGCCGACGACTATACGTTAAACGACCCATTTCCGAACGGACCCTCCAGCGTTCCCGCCTCCAATTTTGCCTATAACGGCATTACGGCCGGGCGCGCGCAGATGGCGAATCTCGGCCTTACCAAGAACTTTGGCGCTTTTGCGGTGAACGAACTGCGCTTCAGTTACGTTCGCAATACGCTTGCCTTGTCTTCAGCCCAGGGCGGGGTGGGGCCAGATTACAGCCTCGCTAACTTAGGGTTTGTAACTCCCTGGAATGCGACCACCGGAGGGATCAGTCCTATAGCGCCCAGCCTTCAGGGTGTGCCATTTTTCGAGTTCAATAACTTCAATGTTGGAGTTCCGTCGGTCAGCACGCGGCAATTCAATAACTCTCTTCAGGTATTGGATAACTTTTCGCGAGTTATCGGCACCCACTCGCTGCGCTTCGGCGGACAGTTCCATTACGACCAGATTAATGAAAGAAACCTGACCGAAGAAAATGGCCAGTACGTTTTTACAGGAGGCGAAACGGGCATCGATTTTGCCGACTTTCTGCTCGGCGCTCCGGATAGTTTGACGCAGGCCAGTCCGCAGATTCTAGATTCGCGGAGTCGGTACTACGCTTTATTCGCGCAAGATAGCTGGCGAGTTACTTCTGATCTGGTGTTTAACTACGGGTTGCGCTGGGAAGCGAGCATGCCCTGGTATGACACGCAGGATAAGATCGAGACGATTATTCCTGGCAAGCAGTCAGTTAAGTTCCCCGGCGCGCCGCAAGGCTATGTGGTCGCTGGCGACCCCGGCGTGCCGCGAACCTTGGCGCCCACGCAATGGCATAACTTCTCTCCGCGTCTCGGTATGGTGTATTCGCCGAGCGCGACCGACGGCGTTCTCGGCAAATTGTTTGGCGGTCCGGGACGCACGAGTATTCGCATCGGTGGCGGCCTTTATTACACGTCGGTCGAAGATCTCTCGCAGTTCCTCGAGGTCGGCGACCCGCCCTATGGACTTTATTATGGCAGCGCGGCTCCGCCGCTGCTCGAGGCTCCATACCTGACCCGCTCCACGGGCGCCTCAGTGGGACAGCGGTTTCCATTCCCCTACCCACCGACTAATGTTTCGCCGACTAACCCTGACACGACTTTTCCCTGGGCGCAGGTTGAGCCTCTGTCTTACGATTTTTCTTTTGATTCCAGAAATAAGTTGCCTTACTCAGAACACTATGAGTTTTCGATCCAGCGGCAGGTCAAGGCGAACACTGTTGTTACCGTCAGCTATGTAGGAAACGAAGGGCATCGGCTGGTTACTTCTATCGAAGCTAATCCCACTAATCAGGCGGAATGCTTGTTCTTGAGTAACCCAAGTAATCTCGCGTCTAACAGCGCCGGGCCATGCGGCCCGTTCAGCGAGACTCCGCCGTTTGATTCCAGCACCGGGATAAGTACTCCGTGGGTTACCACTTCCGGACAAGTGATTCCTGCGGTTCGACCGCTCGGACCTCTCTTTGACACAAATCCATTTGTCTCCACCGTGGCTAACTCGCGTTATAACTCACTACAGGCGAGCGTCAGCCATAACAGTTCGACGCTGAGCTTTCTCGCTGCCTACACCTTCAGCAAATGCATGGACAATGCTTCCGGATTACAGGACTCGACTAATCCCTATAACCCCCACCTAAGTGAGGCGCTGTGCAATTTTGACGTGATGCATAACTTTGTGTTCAGCTACAACTGGTTGATGCCCTTCGATAGGTTCCTTTCGGGCTGGCATAAGAGGGTGATTGGCGGATGGAGTCTGTCGGGAATCACAACGTTTGCCACTGGGTTGCCGATCACGCTGAGCGAAAATGACGACATGTCTCTGATCGGCGCCAATGCCGTTCCGCTGGATGTACCCAATTACACGCCCGGACCAATCCTGCAGGATACCAATCCACGCCACGGGAACCCTTATTTCAATACGTCGCTGTTCACGACCGAACAGCTGGGGGTGCTCGGAAACAGCCGGAAGCGCTTCTTCCACGGACCTGGAATCAACAACTGGAATATGGCGTTGCTGAAATCCACGAAGCTAACCGAATCGAAGGAGCTGGAATTGCGTTTCGAGGCATTCAACCTTTTCAATCATGCTCAATTCACGACTCCCAACGGGCTCATCAACTCCGGGTACCCTTCGGCGGGCGGCACGTTTGGAATCGTCACTGGAACGAGAGACCCGCGGATTATGCAGATCGGCGCCAAGTTTCTCTTTTAGACTTCTAACCGTGTCGCCATCCTCGATGGAAGGGAAGGCCACGCCGCACCGCCGCAAGAATCTCGGGGTATGCGCTGAGCGTTATTATCGTCGGTTCGATTTTGTCTATGCCGATGCGCGGGCAAACGATAAGAGTAGATAGAGATCATGCGACTAACTAATTCATACCCAACCAAGCGCTCGGCGCTGGAATCGATCGCGTTCCCGCTGCCACGGTAGAAAAATACTTCAGCGAGCCGCCATTGCCAGCGATCTTCGCCGCGGGATGGCAACCGGTAGCTTACCGTCAGAATAGCGAACTTGCCGCCGAGGCTTGGCACTGGAATCCGCAGGGCACGTGGAGCGACCCCAGCGGCCGGGGCTATTTCACCGAGTGGGTGCAGCCGGGCAGCGGCGAGCACAAAACATTTTCTGCCGCCGGAGATATTTCGGATGCGGCCGGACATTCTCTGGTGACTGCGTACGCGCTGCTGCGGCCCGATGGGCAATGGTCGATCCTGCTGGTGAATCGTGACCAGTGGAATGCTCATGGTGTGCACGTCGAGTTTGATGGTCAAAATGGCAGGAGTTTCCTTGCCGGTCCGGTGACTATGCTTACCTTCGGCAGCGCGCAATACGCATGGCACCCAACAAAGCATGGCGGATTCCCCGATCCAGACGGACCGGCGGCGCGCGCCTCGATCAATGCGGCCGCGGATACGATCTATGAGCTGCCAAAAGCGTCGATGACGGTAATTCGCGGCGGTATCGCAGGTCAATCCGGCGGATCGAGGGCGCACTGATCATCGGGCGTCGACGACGCGTTCGCCGGCGAAACTGAAAAACCCATTTTTTTTCGCCGGTTCGTTGCTTTCCTTTGTCCGTCTACCAACTCGCTGCGCGCCCCGCCTCGAAATACAGCGTTGACAGTAGTATTCCTCACATTGGAAGCGCATCTACACCATGAGCCGTGGTGTCTCCCGCGCGGGGCGCCACACTGGCTGAGTGGCAGCATGACTTGTTTCTTATGGCCTCCTTCACGGCAGCGGAATTGAGCAGCACGCGGAAAACTGCACCCGTCAATTCAACTTCCATTTTCGTTCGCTTTTTTGAGTGGCTTGGCGACTTGAGCGTCTTCTGCGCTCAGTTGCTGCGAGCCGTCTTTCTGCCGCCGTATGAATTTCGCGAATTCGCGCGACAGTTCGATGAACTAGGATCGAAATCTTTGCCGCTCGTCGCATTGGCGGGCGCGGCTACCGGCGTTGTTCTCTCGCTTGAAACCCACGACAGCCTGGTGAGCTTTGGAGCGAAGTCACTTCTGCCGGAGCTGCTCGTTTTGTCGATCGGCAAAGAGAGTGGACCGATTATTACCGCCTTGATCGTGAGTGGGCGCGTCGCCGCGGGCATTGGCGCCGAACTCGGCGCCATGAAGGTCACAGAGCAAATCGATGCCATGGAGGCTTCCGCTGTTGATCCTTACAAGTTCCTGGTTGCGACCCGCGTCCTGGCTTGTTTTCTAATGATGCCGCTGCTTACGCTCGCATCGGATTTCTGCGGCATACTTTTTGGCTGGATCGCGACTACCTTGACCGACCCTATCTCGCTGCACTTATTCATCAACAATGGTTTCAAGGAAGTAGAGTTCAGTGATTTTCTCCCGGCCACGTTCAAAACAGTTTTCTTCGGTTTGATCATTGGAGTCGTTTCCTGTTTTCAAGGGATGCGCGCGCACGGCGGTACCGAAGGCGTCGAGCGCGCAGCCACGAGTTCCGTGGTCCTGTCATCGCTTTTCATAATTCTTGCCGACGTGATGCTGGTTCGAATCATTCAGGTGCTCTTCCCATGACGGCGTCGACGGATACAACGGTGCATGCGTCGAACGAACTTCGTAAGGAAGCGCCGCAGCCTGACGCGCCTCCGATTCAAGTGAAGAATTTGCACAAATCTTTCGGCGAACAACGAGTATTGAAGGGAATCGATCTCGAACTGGCGCGCGGCGAGACGGTTTCGATCCTGGGACGAAGCGGAACCGGCAAAAGTGTGCTGCTGAAATTGATCATCGGATTGCAGCACCCCGACGCCGGATCGATCCGCATCCATGGACGCGAAGTCACCGGCCAGCCGCGAGGTCAATTGAATGAGATCAGAAAGTCGGTCGGCTTCCTCTTCCAAAACGCGGCGCTATATGACGCTCTAACGGTGCAACAAAACGTCGCCTTCCCACTCGAACGCCAGCGTGGTTTATCCGAAGCGGAGCGAAGTCAGCGCGTCCGCGAACTGCTGACGAACGTTGGGATGGAAAAACACCTCGACAAATTGCCGGGACAAATTTCAGGCGGAATGCAGAAACGCGTAGGTCTGGCGCGAGCCCTGGCGCTTTCACCCGACGTCATGCTCTTCGATGAACCGACGGCGGGGCTCGATCCCATCACCGCGTCGGAGATCGACGCCCTGATCTTAAAAATGCAGAAGGAAGCGAATCTCACCTCGATCGTCGTCACTCACGATCTGCCGAGTGCGCGGACGATTTCCAATCGTCTCGCGTTGCTGCGCGATGGCGAGATTTTGATCGAAGGATCGTTCCAGGACTTGCAAGCCAGCAAAGACGAGTTTGTTGTCGAATTCTTAAACCGAGATTCTTAGGCGGAATTTATGTCGCGCGCGTTTCGATTGGGGCTATTCGTGGTGGCCACGCTGCTTATCCTGGCAGGAGGAGTCTTCCTGATCGGGAAGAAGCAGTTTATGTTTCGACGGACTTACAGACTTCAGGCGCAGTTCCAGAACGTGGGCGGCCTCGACAATGGCGCCAACGTGCGCGTGGGCGGGATTCATCTGGGGTCGGTGAAGTACATCACCTTGCCCGACAGCCCGGACGGAAAACTAACGGTTGTGATGGATATGGCCGACTCCAGCCGAAAGATCGTCAGGCAGGACTCGGTCGCCGCGATCAAGACTGAAGGCATGCTCGGCGATAAGTATGTTGAGATCTCGTTCGGTTCGGAGAAAGCGCGCGAGATCGAGAATGGAGCGACCATCAAGGGCGAAGCACCAGTGGATTTTTCCGATGCCGCTTTGGGCGTTATGAATCAGAGCAAGGCTGCGGTCACGGCATTTGCCGAAGATGCGGACGCTCTAAAACAGAGCTTTCTTCTCCGTGGCTTTTTCAAAAAGCAAGGTTACGACACTCCGGCCGAGCTCAAGAAGGATCGGATTCCGAAACTGCCGGAGGAGCGAAGCAGCAAAGAGTTTTCGTATGACGCCAAAGACGTTTTCGACAAGCCCGACGACGCGAAGCTAAAGAACGGAAAGAAGTTCGACGAAGCAGGAAAGTTCCTTGAGCAGAATAAATTTAGTAAAGCCGTCATAGCCGCGTCGACCGCCCTCGGCGATACGGACAAGGATCGAGTGTTGACGCAAGCCCGGGCGAAGGTGGTTCGAGATTATCTGGTCGAACATTTCAAGTTCGATGACAAGCGGCTGAAGATCATCGGCCTCGGAAAGGCGAAAGGATCGGAAACGAACAAGATCGAAATTCTCGTCTATGACTAAGAGTTTCTTGCTCGGTGTATTCTCTTCTGGCACGGCGGATGCGCTAAGTGTAGGGTGTGCATTGCATCAAAGAGTGGTTTTCGAAAGGAGTCGAAATTATGAATGAGGAATTTGCAAGGGAGATATTACAGGAGTTGATCTCCTCGCTCCAAGCCTTAGAGACGCAAACCGCGGCCATCCTGCAATTCTTGAATGAAAAGAAGCCGGCCGACAAGAAGGCACTCGCTTCTTATCTGGAACAGGCCGGCCAGGCGAGCAGCATCCGATGGCGCGCAGCGCAAGCGAGGCTCGATCGTCTCCTTTCTTCCGCGATGAAGAGTGTCGAAGAGGAAACCAGGAAAGAGCCGCCCAAACCTAAAGCTGCCGACCAGCAAGAGGAAGCGGACCGGGAAAAGAAAACCAGCCAGCCGCCTGAGAGTGCGGGCCGGGAAGAGTCGAAGACGACAGGATCGCAGACGAAGCAAGCCGACGAACAAAACGGACAAGAGAACGAGACTGCTGCAAAGCCCGCGCAGGACGAACATGCTGAAGCGAAAAATGCCGATGAGAGCCCCAATAGAGGCGAGGACACTCAACGAGAGCAGAACGGCGCTCCAGGCAATGAAGGCAACGAAGAACGCAAGATCAGCACCGACGCTAATAAAGGTGGTGCAGACGCAAAGGAAAAAGCAGCTTAAACAGGTGGGAGTTCCATCGCAAAAAAAGCCCAACCGAAGCTGGGCTCCAAAATGCAAAGCTGAAAAACCGGCAGGTTAGTGAGACATGCCACTGTTTTTGCAAGTCTTTGAAACGTGTTTGAACGAACTGACCTGTAGCGTTTGAGAAGAACTGTTATTTCCCATCGTGCTGCCGGAGTCGCTTGATCCGCTGGCGAGCGCCGCGGCCGTTGTTCCCATAACTTTTATCTCATGGCCGACGTGTTCGCTTAACTTGGCCGTGTTGCCGGTCAGTTGATACGCGGTGCCGTTGTCGTCCGTTAGTGTGTAGTTGCCGTCAGAACCGCTTAGGCAGCCTTGCACCGTGGCTGTACCGGTTCCGACCGTCGTCTGGTCATTGCTCGTCTGGTTCGCGCTGCTCTGATCGGGAGTGGCCTCAGATGGGCTGGTCTGATCTGGAGCGGGGCTAGTTTGGCTTGGGCTCGCTTGGTCAGACTGGGCAACAGCCCAGCTGGCTCCGAGAAGCAGGACGGAAAGCAGTACTAAATGTCGCTTGTGAACCTCCAAGTTCATCTGTGATGCCCTGCACAACTCACGGCTGTGCTCACGAATTTAGCGCGATCAACGGAGACTGCTGGCGAAATCTTCGCCATAGTCTCGACCAGGTTGGCATCGCACCGACGATCTTGGGCGCTTCATCAATAAGCTGCATTGTCGGCCCTTGGGTTCCGAGTCGCAATACAGGTTTTGCCGGATATCCCATGGGTTTCGCCGCTCTCTGGTAATCAAATTGCGCTCGATGACAATCAAGATGATCAATTAAACGGAGCGCCGCTCCATGCAGTATTTACTGCGAGCAGGGCGCATGGCCGCAATCGCAGGCGATTTCGGTCTCTTCCGATCCCGCGTCCTTGCAAAATTGGCTGCAATATTTTTCGCCAGCGGGCGGTATGCAAACGCAGGACTGATGGCTGCACTTGTTGGTCTTGGAATCGCTCATGGTCAAACTCCTCCGAAAAGCTAAGTTAGCGAATACGCGATCAGCCTCAAATCAGGCGAACGCTTTAACTCTGTGTGGGGTTTCCAGCAGGCGGAACAGTGGGCCCTGTCATGCGCATGAATTGTCTAGGCAACCTTGTGCGCCTTGTCGTTCGCTGTGTCCGCGATGCTGGTCAGGATTGTGTCGGCGTGCTTCTCCTCTTCGAGCGTTCGGTCAAGCAACGCAGCATGCTGTGGCGTGCCTAGAATTTCTGCGAAAGTACGCAGCGTGCCATAGGCCGCCATTTCGTAGTGCTCCATTTTCTGCGCGGCGGCGATGATGCCGGCGTCGCGAACCGATTCGTCGGTCGCATCGTGAATGACATCTTCGCCTTCGGTGATCAAGGCGGCCATGCCCTTGCAATGTTTCGGATCGACCACTCCTTTTGCCTCCAGCAGAATCTGGTCGAGCCGCGCGGCGTGGACATGCGTTTCTTCGAGATGATTTTGAAGAGCGGCTTTTAATTCAGGTTCGGTGACGGCTTCGATCATCTTGGGCAGCGCTTCGCGAATCTGCGTCTCGGCGGAGTGGATTTGATCAAGCTGATCAAAGTACAACTTTAGAAGATTGTCTGACTTCAACAGGTCACCTCACGGAGATTTTTTGCTAATAGGGCGAAGTTGGGATGCGATGGCGGTGAGCCTAGTTGCCCCAGAGCGCGAGCGCCGGCGAGTGTTCATAAGATTCCACCCATGGTTGATGTGCCTTAACTCGCTTTTTTCTGGGGAACCTTCGCGCCTTTCTTGCGGGCTTCCGACAAGCCGATGGCGATGGCCTGCTTCCGGCTGGTTACTTTGCCGCCCTTGCCGCCTTTTCCCGAGCGCAGTGTGCCTTTTTTCTTGCGGCGCATCGCGCTCTCGACCGTCTTGCCGGCCGCTTTGCCATATTTGCGGCCCGATTTGTTTGCTGAGCTTTTTTTCACTGCCATAAATTCTCCTCGCTTGATTAAAGAACTTCGCGCGCAAGGTGCGCTCGTTCCAACTTAACCGATGAGCCGCGCAATGGAATCGGGTGCGATGGGTAGCGACTTCCCTGATCTCCTGTATCGTGCGACCAACGAACCAAAGCAAAATGTCATGCGCCGGCAAAAAGGGCATCCCCGAAGAACTGGGACGCCCGTAAATTTCTCAGACTAATTTCGTCTTACGCCCAAGGCGGCTTTTCCCCAAGCAGGTTCCGGACGATTCTGCTGTGCCGCGGGCGGACGGTCAGTGGGGCGCAGGTGATTGCGGGGAGACGATCCATGCAGATTGAATATAGGGACAAGCCGGATTGCCCAAACGCGAAGGTTCATGTAAAAGAAAAACAGTGAAGGCCTATGACCCTGCTCGATGCCCTGCCTTACGATCCCGCGAAATCCCGCCGCCGCAAAATAAAAATTGCTTGCGTCGTTGTGATCGCGATCGTTATAGCTGCCTTTGCGTGGTTCTATCGCAACTGGCCCGAGGAGCACGTCGTCGACAAGTTCTTCACCGCTCTACAGCATCAGGATTATGAAACCGCGTATGGCATTTATTTCAACGATCCCGGCTGGCGCCAGCATCAGCAGAAATATTTCCAATACCCATACGCCGATTTCTATCGCGACTGGGGGCCGGGAGGCGAATGGGGCTTGGTCAAATCACACCGCATTTACGGTTCGGCCAACACAAAAAGTTTTGGCGGGGGCGGAGCAGTGGTCGAAGTGATCGTCAACGAGCGCACAGAGCACGCGCGAATGTTCGTGCAAAAATCGGATAAGACGTTGACGGTGTATCCGTACTGAGTGCGGCGGTGCTGGTTGGAGTTTGTCTGTTCGCGGCGGTTGCCGAGCTTTGCTCGGCTGGACCAGTGAGGGCACTGTTCCCACGCGAGCGTCGCCACCGAAGTGATCATTCCCAAGTGATCATGCCCGCTCGAAGATCTAGGCCGCCAATGCCGCAATCTGATCCAGCGTTTTCTGCAGTGACGCTGTATCCCCCACCGTCGCCGCTGTTTTCGAGCGGTCGATCTGGCGCATCAATCCCCAGAGCACTTTTCCTGGGCCTACTTCGACAAATAGCGCCACTCCTTGATTGATCAGCAGTCGTACTGACGGCTCCCAGCGTACTGTGCCGGTCACCTGGCGGATCAGCGCTGCGCGCGCGGCTTCTGCGGAATCGACAGCCGCCGCATCGACATTACAAACCACGGGCCACGATGGATTCTGAATATCAAGCGCCGCCAGATCCACCGCGAGGCGATCCTGCGCCGGCTGCATTAGCGAACAATGGAATGGCGCGCTCACCGGCAAGCCGACTGCTTTCTTGGCTCCGCGTTCGGTGGCAAGTTTGATGGCGCGCTCGACTGCGCCGGTGTTGCCCGAGATTACGATTTGCTCGGGCGAATTGATGTTGGCCGCCTGGCAGACTTCTCCCTGAGCCGCATCCGCTGCAATTTCGTTGACCTTGTCGATCGGCATTCCCAGAATCGCTGCCATCGCACCGACGCCTACCGGCACCGCTTCCTGCATATAGCGGCCGCGATTGCGAACGGTTCGAACTGCACTGCTGAAAGCCAACGTGCTGGCGGCGACGTGGGCCGAATACTCGCCCAGGCTGTGACCGGCAACAAAATCCGGCTTCAGACCTTTTTCCTGCAACACGCGCCACGCCGCAACCGATGTGGTCAGAATGGCGGGCTGCGTGATTTCGGTCAGTTTTAGCTTTTCTTCCGGACCTTCAAAGCAGGCTTGCGACAGCTTGTAGCCGAGAGCATCGTCGGCTTCTTCAAAGGTCTGACGGGCTATCGGATAGTTGGCGGCGAGATCTTTGCCCATGCCGACGTATTGAGAACCCTGGCCGGGGAAGAGAAAAGCAATGGAGGAATTTGAACTCGTCATTAAGTGTGCTCGCCTAGGGCCAGGTGTCCTCGCTTGGCCCAGCGGGGGAAGCCCCGCCGCTGTCTGATGGTACCGGCAAAAAGCCTGGCGCGCTTTCGCTTTGCACGCCTCCCCAGACGAGGGTGTTTGGCGGCACGTGATTCACGCTACTTCATCACGTCGCTACCGCCGCGCTCAGCTGCGCCAACTCGCGCTCGATGGTTTCGTTGACTTTGCCCTCGGCGAATTCGGCTGCCACGCGGACAGCGTTTTTGATGGCATTCGTATTCGACGATCCGTGGGTGATGATGCACACGCCTTTTACTCCGAGCAGCGGAGCTCCGCCATACTCGGTGTGATCGAGGCGCTTTTTGAAATCGGAAAATGCGTTGCGCGAAATATACGCACCCACCTGACGGGTGATCGTCGCTTTCAAAGTATCTTTCAATACCGCGCGCACCAGACGCGCCACGCCTTCCGAGGTCTTCAACGCGACATTGCCGACGAAGCCGTCGGCAACGATTACATCCACATGTCCGTTATATAAGTCGCGGCCCTCCACGTTGCCCACAAAATTTATCGGAAGCCGCTTAAGCAGCTGAAACGCCTCGCGCGTCAGGTCGTTGCCTTTGCCTTCTTCTTCGCCGATCGAAAGCAAGCCCACCCGCGGATGCTTCATGCCGAAAATCGAGCGGCAGTAAATATCGCCCATCACTGCGAACTGCGCCAGATTGTTGGCCGTACAATCGACGTTCGCACCCACATCGAGCAGCACCGCTGCGGTATTCAGCACCGTCGGAAACGCCGCCGCCAGCGCCGGACGATCCACTCCGGGCAGCGCGCCCAGCACTACCTTCGCCGTGGCCATGGCGGCGCCCGTGTTGCCCGCGGTCACGAAGCCCGCAGCGCGCCCTTCGCGCACCAAGCGCAATCCAACGCGGATCGATGAATCGCGCTTGCCGCGAATCGCGTCCACCTTGTCTTCCATGGTGATGACTTCGCTGGCGTGAACGACCTCGACTCCCAGCCGCCGCGCTCCCGGATAGCGCGCCAAGTCGTCCCGCAACCGCGCCTCCGGCCCGACCAGCAGCACATGCACGCCGTGATGGCGCGCCGCCTGCAATGCGCCTTCCAGCTCCGGCCTCGGCGCCTTGTCGGACCCCATCGCATCCAGCGCGATTACGGTTGGCATGTAGGAAGAAAGAAAACTACGACTTCTCCGCGACCTCTAACACTTCGCGGCCTTTGTAGGTCCCACACTTTGGGCAAGCCCGGTGCGGCATCTTCTGCTCGTGGCAGTTCGGACACTCCGACAAAGAGTGCTTGGAGAGCGAGTCGTGCGCCCGCCGTGTAGCGGTGCGCTTCTGCGAATGTCTGCGTTTTGGATTAGGCATGATGTCCTTTTGTTCTCAAACAACTGAAAACGTCCTACTGATTCAGCTTCGTACGTATCTCTTTCAGCGCCGCCCAACGTGGATCTTCGACATCATCCACGCACGAGCACTGGTCTTCGTTCAGATTCTTGCCACAGTGCGGGCACAGCCCTTTGCAGTCTTCGCGGCAAATCGTCCTCAAAGGCAGCGCCAGCAGCACTTGTTCTCGGAGCGTGTCCTCGAGCAACAACCCTTGACCCTCGTAATATCCAATCTCGGCCTCGGCATCGGTGACCGAAAGCTCTTCATGGCCGGAGTCGGTTCCCAGCGGCCGGTACAGAAGATCGAAACTCCGCTCGACCGGATGCACTACCGGATCGAGGCAGCGCGCGCAAGCCACTTCCAGGCTCGTCTCCAGCTCGCCCTTGACCCGTATGTCCTGCACCACTATGTGCTTGCCGTGATGCTCTTCGACCAAGTCGGCGCGGCCCGCTGCGCGCAGGGGCGAGCGCTGCCGCACCTCGTCGCCCAGATCGATCACACCCGGGCTGAACTCCTCCCGGAAGTCGACTGGGTGAGTCTTCAGATCCTCAAGTTCGATGAACATTGCCGGACCCTCCGCCGCCCCCAGTTCAAATACCGCAAAGGCCTGCGGAAGTGCGCACAGAGACGAAAGTCTCTCAGGGAGCAATTATTAACAATAAAGGGGTGAAAAGGGAGTGTCAAGGAGAGCGGCCGACGGTGCCGACGGTAGTGGCGCAGTTTGCGAAATCATTAACCACGGAGGCCGCGAAGGTACATGAAGGAAACACTGTGAGGAAGGAGCCGAACAGTCAAACCCCGACTTAACCGGCTAGCGCCGCGTTACAATCTACTCACCATGATCGCCCAAGATCTGCTCGACATCCTAGTTTGCCCGGTCTGCAAGAAGCCGGTGGTGCTCAGTCCAGCGGGAGACAGTCTGAAGTGTGGCGAGTGCCGCCGGGTTTATCCGATTCAGGACGACATCCCAATCATGCTGGTGGATGCCGCCAAGATTGACGCCGCCTGAAGTCCGCCCGCCGGCGATAATCAGAGCCACCCATACGAACGAGCGCAAAACGACAAGTTCTGTTTGCTCCCGCTACGGAACGACATTTAGTGTCAATCCGACGACGCGTACCCCTCTTACCGTATAGGCTCTCCCCGAGCCGGTATCCCCGCAACCTTTTGTAAAAACTTGGGTTCTAAGAGGTTGAGACGGCAGAAAGCCGTCGCTGAGGGTGTACTAAAGTTCCGGCATTTGGATTGCATATATCCAAACCGGTTGCCGATGAGTCTAACTAAGCGGCAGGAGGTCGAAAGGTGAGAATGGCTACCAAAGAAAGATTTACGGTGACGGAGCTGTGCGCCTTGCGAAACGACCTGATTCAGGGTGGCATGGTTGATTCCCGCGAAGCAGCGGAACTGCTTCAGGTTTTTTTGGCGGGCCGTGGCTACGGAGTTTCGCAGACCGCTGCGATCGACGCCGCAGGCCGGGTCGAAATGGCAGGCTGCTCGCTGCCCGTGCTGGAGCGCGAACTCGAAGGCCTTGCGTTGGTAATGTAGTTTCGCGGTGGCGCAAGTTTTGGCGCGCGCGGCGGATTTGTTTTAGTCGGAAGAATTTTTGCAGGGGAACTGGTCCAGCTCAACTCAGCCATCGACAGTTTCTTGACACGAAGCGCCGGACATAATTGTCCGGCGCTTTCGATTTTATTGTCCCGCAGGCTCGCAAGGTCCACCTTCCAACAGGACACCAAGGATCGATGAGCTCGCCAGACCGGTCTTAGAGATTCTCCACCGCCGCCTGCAGCGTCCGAGCGATCTCTTCCGGGTCAGTCTCTGGAGCGAATTGCACGGGCTTGCCGATGCGCACATGAATTTTTCGGGGCGCGGCGTATTTCTTTCCCGCCTGCTTGATTTCGAATAGGCCGTCGATGCGCATGGGAAGAACGGGGATGCGCAGATTGTTGGCTAGCAGTCCGACTCCGCTGCGAAAGGGCTGAATCTTGCCGTCGGTCGTGTGCTTGCCCTCGGGGAAGACGAGGACGCTGTAGCCGCGATCGACCGCCTCGCCCGCGTAAGCAAAACTCTTGCGGAAACCTGATTGGCGCGGCAGCGGGAACAGATTCAGTAGGGCAACGGCGAGCGCCCATTGAATGCGATTGTAGATTCGCTTAAAGAAGGGACGATCGGGAGCGGGCGAGCGTAGCGCTTCGAGCGCCTCGCCGCCAGTTGCGGTCGCCAATCTGTGGTGGATTCGAGCCGGAAGCGCAGCTTGAATAAAGCCGATGTCGACATCGTCAATGTGGTTGGAAACGACGAGCAGCGGCCCGCGAACTCCGAGCAGATTTTCAAGACCCGTCACGCGAGGCCATCCCAGAACCAGCATCGCCGGCCGCATCAGCAGATAGCGCGCGGTCATCCGAAGCCACGTCGTCGGCCAAAGCATCGTCCAGCGCGGATAGTGGAAAGCGGGACGGCGGAACTCAGAGTTGCTTAGCCAACCAGTTCGCCGTTGGTCGTCGGTCATGGGTCGCTGGTGTCGCTCGGAGGGTTTGTCAACGACCGACGACTGACGAGCAACGCCGGAGCCGCTGGCTTGCTGCAACAACTTTTCGAGATCACCGACCGTGGCTGTGTTTGCGAATTTGCTTTCGCTGAGATCGATTTGATAGCGGTCTTCAAGCGCGCCTAGCAGTTCAACGCGTTCCAGCGAACTTAGACCCAGACCGCTTTCGAGATTCGCGTCCGAGGATAGGTTGGGCTGCGGACGACCGGTGATTCGCGTCAACAATTCAGCGAGCGGACTGGCTGAACTTGCAGGTGGTTGTCCGCTCAGGCTAGCCTCGATTGCGTCGCGGATCACATTGCGTCTCGGCTTTTGCGTCGAACTGCGAGGAAAATCTTCGTCGGGCCAGACGAACCAAGTGCGCATGCGCTGATATCTGGCCAGCGTTTCATTGGCGCTAGCGATGATCTTTGCAACGATAATCTGCGCATTAACCCGCACACTGCTCTCGGCCGATTGAGCGCTGGGGTTGCGATCACGGAGAATTAAGACGGCGCACGGCTCTGCATTTCCGCCGCGCTCGAGGCCGATGACGGCGCAGTCTTTGACTTCGGGTTGCCGTCGCAGCGCCGCCTCCAGGTCTTCGGGATAGACGTTCATGCCGGCGGGAGTGACGATTACTTCTCTCTTGCGGCCCTTGAAAAAGAGGTTACCTTGCTCATCGAGCGTGCCCAAATCGCCTGTGCGATACCAGCCGTCGTCGGATTCGCTTGCAGATTTGCTTGCGACCGGTTGCAACTCGCCGCCGCTCCAGTAGCCGCTGGCCACGCCGCTACCGCGAACGAGAATTTCACCATCGTCGGCCAGCTTGATCTCGCGTCCCGGAAGCACTTTGCCGATCGACCCACGACTGGTGTGGAAGGGATGGTTCAGGCTGACTAGCGAAGTTGTTTCCGTCAATCCGTAGCCCTGAACCACGGCGTATCCGAGGCGATGCCAGAATTCTTCCGTCTCGCGATCGAGCGCCGCGCCGCCACTGATCATTGCCCAAAACTTCCATCCAAACTGGCGGCGAATATCGCGGAAGGTCCACCAGCGCCGCAAGTAGTGCTGCTTCTCCGCCGCGGCGTAGCGCGCGGCAAAGTTCTCGCTTTCGCCAGCGTTCGCGAGATCGCGCTCGACTTTCTGCTTGAGTGACTCGATCATGCGGGGAACCGCCACCAGCACAGAGACACGTTCACGGCGAATCGTCGCCATGATTTCGGTGGGGTTAAATGTGTTTTCGAAGATGACAGTTCCGCCCAGAAGCGGTGGAAGAAAAATTCCCAGAAATTGGCCGAAGACGTGACTCAGCGGTAACAGATTAAGGAAGCGAATCGGATGCACCAACCGCTCATACTTCAGGTATTTCTTCATCTCGTTTTCTATCGGAACGAGGTTGCCGACAACGTTGGCGTGGGTCAGCACGACCCCCTTAGGCTCGGCAGTGGTGCCGGAGGTGAAGACAATTTCAAGCGGGTCGGAAGGCTGAATCTGCGCGGGACGAAAACGCTGCGAAGAGCGCCCCGCAATTGTAGACTCCAGATCGGCGGGATCTATGATTGGGTACTTCTCGATCGATTCGTCAAAAACAGAGGTGCGATCGCGCGGACACAGAATCAGTTTCGTGCGTACCTGCATGCTGATTCGGCGGGCAAAATCGGGGCTCGAAGCGTCGTCGACAGGAACGGCCATGACTCCGCACAGCGCGCAGCCGAGAAACGCGGCAACCCACTCGGCACAGTTGGGGCTCCACAAAAGAACCGCGTCACCTTTGCCGATGTGGCGCGCCTCGAGTTCGCGGGCGAACTGATAGGCGACTTGGGCGACGCGCTGGTAGCTCCAACGCTCGTGCCGATAGCCTCGGGGAAAAACGTAGGCGAGGTCGCCGCCCCAGCGCTCGAAATCGTCCAGCGAATCCAGTAGACTTGCTCGCACACCCTGTTTAGTAGCACAATTCCCACGACTTTACAGGCCGGAACTGACAGACGGCAGAAATTGTTTGGAATAACGGCCGCTCGCTGAGCTGGTTTTGAGGCTGGATGAAATTACTCTTTACAGTTCGCCGCTTCCTTCGGCTCTTCGCAATTCGCGCCGCATTGGCGCTTGGCTTGTGCTGGCTGATCGGGTGCCAAACGCCTGCTTCGACCAGTAGCGCGGGCTCAGCGTCTTCTTCCGGCGCGGGTTCCATGAGCTTTCGAATAGAAAAGCTCTCTCCTACGCGCGATCTTACTCGCGATGAGGCTCAGGGCGGACACATCTTGCGGAAGCATGCAGGACAGACCGAGGCGCAACTTCGCGAGCGGCTGGAGCGGGAGCGCAATATCACCGGCGCATCAACCTATACGGATCGTTCGACGGCCGAACACGCTGTGGGCGCGGCCATCGCGCAATCGCAGGGCGAAATCCAGAACTGGCTCAGCCAGCCGGGGAGACATCCCAACCTGGTGCTCGACTACGACAGCGACGTTCCGATCGGCCGCACCATGAATCGCGGCGAGCACCAGTCGCGCGTGTGCGAGCACGCGGTTGTCGTCCTGAAATATAGCGGGCCAAACCATTACTATGTTTTGACATCCTATCCGGAGTGCCGCTCATGAACTTAAGACCGGAAATCACCGCCGCCAATTTTCCCGCGCTGCATACCTTCCTGCGGGGCTACTTTCACGAGGATGTCGCCGACGAATATGGAACTCCTCCGGAGGCTGCCGATCAATTCTGCGAAGACGCTGAGACCGACGAGCGCATTCCAGTCGCGCGCGAGTGGCAGCAGCTTGTGGAGTTGACTGGAACGGAGCCTTCGCCGCTGAATGCAGCGCTGAAGAAACTGGGCAGCGCTATTAAGTTGAACGAAGAGGAGATTCCGCAGGTGTCGGCGATCTTTGCCCGTTGCCTTACGGTAAAGCCGCAGCGCCGCGCGGCTAATGAGTGATCGTTGCGCTTGTCCTACGCTTCGCGGCCTACGCCGAGCGCATCGGCGACGCGATTGATGTAGTTGAACCAGGATGCGATTAGCGTGATTTGCAGGATGCCTTGGTCGTCGAAGCCTACGGCCCGCAGTTTTTCGTGATCGTCTTTCCAGATTTTGGTCGCGTCTTTCGTGAGCTTCACGACATAATCGAGCATGACGCGTTCTTGTGGCGCAATGGGCGCGGTGGTGTAGTCGCGTTCCAGGGCCGCGACCAGTTCTTTATCGAGGGTGACGCGACGCAGAAACTCTGCGTGAGACTCGATTCAATAAACGCACCGGTTGGTCACGGAAACCATGTTCGCGATCATCTCGTGATGACGCCTCTCGAGCGGGAGATCGGGAGACATCAGAGCGCCGAATGTCGAGAAGGCATGCTTGAGCGCCTGCGGAATTAGAGAGTGCGAGGCTACGATCGACGATCCGCCACCTTCAACGGGATGAATCGGGACGGAATATTCCTGCGGATAGAGCGACTTTTGACCTTCCATCGCCTGCCGCAGTTCGTCGTCAGCTTCGGAGAGGGGAATGGTGCGAATCCAGGTCAATCGAGTGCCTCCTGATTGCTTTCACACCCTACACGCTGGCGGCTGCCACTGCCAATAGCAGAAAAGCGCTAGCGATACTCAAGCAGCGTAGAAATGCAGTACCATAATCTTTGGTTGCTGCTAGCCGTTTCTTCGGAGGGTCTGAATGCCGGTGGATACCTTAACCATTACCGATAACCGCACGGGGCAGAACTATACGGTTCCCATCGAAAACGGAACGATCCGCGCGATGGACCTGCGCAAGATCAAGACGGGACCGGAAGATTTCGGATTGATGACCTATGATCCAGCCTTCACGAATACTGCTTCGTGTCGGAGCGCGATCACTTATATCGACGGCGATAAAGGAATCCTGCGCTATCGCGGTTATCCCATAGAGGTTTTGGCCGATCACTGTACCTATCTCGAAGTCGCGTATCTGATTCTGTTCGGCGAACTACCCAACGCCAGCGAATTGAAGAGTTGGGTGCATGACATCACGCACCACACCATGCTCCATGAAACCACCAAGAAATTCATGGAAGGATTCCGCGATAATGCGCACCCCATGGCGATGCTGGTGAGCACGGTGGCGGCGCTGTCGACGGTGTATCCGGATGCGAAGCAGATACATGATCCCGCGGTCCGCCTGCTGCAGATCGAGCGATTGCTTGGCAAGATGCCCTCAATTGCGGCTTTCTCGTATCGCCACCTGGTGGGATTCCCATACATCTATCCGGACAACGACCTCACGTACACCGAAAATTTCATGAACATGCTGTGGAAAATGGTTGAGCCGAAGTACGTGGCCAATCCGGTGCTGTCGCGAGCGCTCGACATACTCTTTATTCTGCATGCCGATCACGAGCAGAATTGCAGCACGAACGCGATGCGCTCGGTAGGCAGTTCGCACGCCGATCCTTATCTGGCCACAGCCTCGGCGGCCGCGGCGCTATCTGGCCCGCTGCACGGCGGCGCCAACGAAGAAGTGCTGCGCATGCTGGACGAGATTGGTTCAAAGGCCAACGTGCCTGCCTACATCAAGAAGATTAAAGAGGGCAAGGACAAGCTGATGGGCTTTGGGCATCGGGTTTATAAGAATTATGATCCGCGAGCCAAGATCATCAAGTGGGCTGCCGACAGCGTATTCGAGGTTACGGGACGCAACACCAAACTTGATGTTGCTCTCGAACTGGAACGGATCGCGCTGGAAGACGATTATTTCGTGCAGCGCAAACTGTATCCGAATGTGGATTTCTACTCCGGTATTATGTACCAGGCGATGGGCTTCCGGCCGGAGATGTTTACCGTGCTCTTCGCGATTCCGCGGACAGTGGGTTGGCTGGCGCAGTGGCAGGAGATGTTGACCGATCCCGAGCAGAAGATCGCGAGACCTCGTCAGGTGTGGATTGGGCATGACACGCGGGAGTTCGTTCCGATAGAGAAGCGCGAACGACAAGTGGCTAGCGAAAAGCGCTAATTACAAGCTCTGCGCAAAACCTATTGCGGAAGGGCAACCTGGCGGTTTGCTGAAAGACTCAAAGTCTCGTATCAGGGCAACGCTCTAGCGATGCCGCAAGTGCATTGAATTCAGACGCCCATTTTAGGGGCTGGCATCAACAGACTGCAAAGCTACTGCCAATTTACTTCACGCCTTTTGCTGGGTCCCATGACGCTTGCAGCTTGCGGATAAAAATAATCTGTCCGATGTGGTACGCGTTGTGACTGACAATGTTTGCAATCGTGGGAGACCAAGATTCCACTTTCTTGTCGTCAGCCGCTTCGACGGCTTTTTCCCATTCCGTCATTACGGCATCCAACTGTTGCACGGTGGCCGCCCACGACTTGCTATCGAAACTGTTGAAGGTTTCGTCGTTGTTGCCGTCGTACTTGGCGGGCGCTTCTCCCTTGAACTTTTCCAGGTTCCTGCGGTCCCAGAAAAGCAGATGATTTGCGAGCTGGCCAACGGAGTGCTCGTCCTCCTTCGGTTTCCAGCTGGCCTGTTCGGGCGTTAACCCTTCGATCGCTACATTCGCGGGCGCAAACCAGCCTGCGACATTGTGCGTGGAACGGAGCTGTTCCAGCAGAGTGCTCTTGAGGGTGTGCGTTTTGTTATCTTGCGCGTGCGCGTGAAAAGATATGGAAAGAAAGAGAAAAGCAATAATTGCTTTCATCCGGCTAACCTCCTCGTGAAATTGTAACGATAGACGTGTAGGTTCTGTCTTGGCGAGCAAGTATTCTTCGGCTATCTCAGGGCTCATAACGAGTGCCTTACCCTCCGGCAATGGCCCCAATGATGATGAGAGGTTCTTCACCAGAGGTGACCGCCTCGGGCAGTAGGACGTCTGGCGGTTGGTGGGACAGATCTTCCTCACAGGCGAAAAAACGCAAGATATGGACGCCGCTCCTCCGTGACGTGATCCCGGATGGTGCCGCGCAATATTTGGATAGCGAGTTTCGAGCACGTTCAGGACGGAGCGCAGCGTGATCGCACCTTCGACCGGGAGTTCTACCTCGGCGCCGACTTGTGCGAGGGTTCGCAGATGCTGCGGAAGGATGACTCGGATCATGTCGGCTCGATCAGGTAAACGTCTGTACCTCAACCGAAAGCACCGCCGGGAGGTTCCGCACAATTGGATTCCAGCTATCGCCCGCATCGGCGGAGGCGTAGACTTGGGCCGCCGCTGGTGCCGAAATAGATGCCGCAGTCGTCGAGCGAATCGACGGCCAGCGCGTCGCGCAGCACGTTCACACAGCAATCTTTTTGCGGTAGTCCTTTGGTCAGTGGCTCCCACTCATTGCCGCCGCTGCGCCTGCGAAAGACGCGGAGTTTGCCATCCATCACGAAGTCATGCGAGTCGCTGGTGAGGGGACTACGCAGATTGTCTCTGGTTCGTGCGCATGTACGTCGATCACAAAGCCGAAGCCAGTCGGCAGGTTGCCGCTGACCTCACGCCACGAATCGCCGGCGTCGTCGCTGCGCATCACGTCCCAGTGCTTCGCCGTACCGTCCGACCAGACGTCAGTGCCGGACGCGATCGCTCACCTGACTGGGGCCGCCGTTCCATCCGACCATCTGCCTGCGGGAATCATGAATACGTCGATTGGTTCCGGAGCGCCCGCGAACTGCGGATTCAGCATGACGGGAGAGTGGGGCAGATCTGCGCCCCAAACGGCACCGTCCATGAGTGGCGTGTAGAACATCAGGTGAGCCATCCAGTGGTGGTCGCCATCGTCGGTGAGGTACTGGTCCTTGGACAGCATGTAGGCGATGGCTCCAGGCTCCAGCGGCGGCAGCTCTTGCTTTATGAATGCCTTGATGCCGTCGATGATTTGAGCTTTCGATTGACCGGCCAATATCATCTCCGTTCTTTTGTAGGTTAGCGGCAGGATGGAGCGGGCAGCCGGCGGATTGTAGCAGACCGGGCCTCGAATTTTGGGGTTCCAAAAATTAGCGGCATCCTCACCATTGATTGGGCCCATCCAGCCTCGCTCCACGGCGCATACGAAACCATTCTTGCCTTTAACCGCGGTTTCATAGCCATGCCGTCCGAGAACCAAGACGTCGGCGTCGCGTGAGATGGCCTCCGGGGCCGCGCTTCGAGCCAGAGCGATCTCGTCATTCCGATCCGCGATCAGGTATTGCTCAAGCGGGGCCATGCTGGGATAAGGTGCTTTGGCGTCCTGTGCTCGGGTTTGCCACGTTGCGCCCAACACGGTGATCAGCACCATGGCCAGCACAACGGCCAGCGCGAGACTGCTTAGTGTGATCGTTCTGACTATCTTTCGCTTCATCGATTTCTCCTGTTTTATTCCCCTCGATTTCATTCCCCTCGATAAGCTCGCTTCAGACCTTCCATGTCGATTTTGATCATGCCCATCATGGCTTTGAATACCCGTTGTGATTTCACCGGGTCTTTGTCCTGCAGCAGTTCGATCAAAGTTTTTGGGATGATCTGCCACGACACGCCAAATTTGTCTCTCAGCCATCCGGGCACTGCACATCCGATCCTCCGGCCGTGAGCTTCTCCCATAACTCATCCACGTCTGCCTGGGTTTCGCCGTCTACGTAGAACGATATGGCTGGAGAAAATGTGTACTGCGGGCCGCCATTCAGCGCCATGAATTTTTGTCCTTCGATTTGGAAGGTCGCTACCATGACGGTGCCTTTCGGCCCTGGTCCGGCTTCTCCGTAATGGGCAATGTTCAGGATTTTCGAGTTCTTGAAAATGGACACATAGAAGTTGGCCGCTTCTTCGGCCTTACCGTCGAACCACAGAAAGGGAACGATTTTTTGCACGGTATCCTCTCGCGGGCAGTTGTCAGGCGGCTTTCTGGGCGGCTTTTTCGCAGTTCACCATCCACGGTATGCCAAAGCGATCGACGAGCATGCCGAAGCGAACGGCCCAGAACGTTTCTCCGAACGGCATGGTCACCCTGCCGTTTTCTTTTAGAGCGGTAAATATGCGCTCCGCTTCGGCCGGACTTTCGACGTTGATGTTTACGGAGAAGCCTTGCGGTTTTTGCTGGTGCTCGGGCGGGGCGTCGCTACCCATTAGTATCTGATTTCCGAGCGCGAGGCGTGCGTGGATGATCTTGCTGCGCCATTCGGCGGGCACGTGATTCGCTGCGGGCGTGCCTTCGTGGGTGAGCATGGCCTCAATTTTGCCGCCGAGCAGATTGGCGTAAAACTCGAACGCCTCTTGACATTGGCCATCGAAAAAAAGGTAAGGACTCACTTGCATGGTCGCTCCTCGGGTTTGGATCCGAAATGTTGCTTTGGCGAAATTAGCAAACGTCACTTGCAAAATGCAAGTAATAATTTACTATTGCGGCAAATGCCAAAAACGCCACGGAAAAAGTCTGGTTCAGAGCGGCGGCGCTCGGAGTGTCCGCTGAACGCCTCGGTGGAGATGCTGGGCGATCGCTGGTCGCTGTTGATCATCCGCGACATGATGCTGCGCGGATTTCGCCGCTATAAGGAATTCCTGGAGTGCTACGAGGGGATTGCAACCAACATATTGGCCGATCGCTTGCGCAGGCTGATGGCGAACGGAATTATCGCCGCCGCCCCAGATCCAGCAGACGGGCGGAGGCTGATTTACTCGCTGACGGCGAAGGGAATTGACCTGGCGCCGGTGCTGACGGAGATGGTTTTGTGGGCGGCGGCGCATGAAGATACAGGCAATCAGGCGCTGGTTCGCGAAATGCAAAACAGCAAAGTGAATTTTCTGGCGGCCATTCGTGAGCGCTGGAAAAACAGCGGTTCGATCAGGACTTAATGTCGAGAGTTGCTAGTCAGGACTTCTTGGTCGGCTTGGGTTTTAAGGTCTTGGCATATTGGTAGCTGATTTCGAGATACTTCCGTAGCTCTTTTGTGTTCTCCAATAAAGCGTCGGGAACCGCGGCGTACTCCTTCATGACGGCGCCATAGGCCCCGAAGAGCCCCGTTTTGTGCTTCTTCAGAAATTTCTCGCGCTCGCCCTCGGGAAGTCGGATCGCCAAGCGCGAATCGTGGAGCAGCGTAAACATATTGCCGTTGAGGGAGGTGTAGGGATTGGCGGCGCCCTTGCGCTCGATTTCGGGATGGGTGGCGATGAGTTGGTCGTAAAGGTCTACTGCCCTGGTGGCGGCGGCAGCTTTTTTCGGTGAGCGCATGAGCGATTCTATATGCGAGAAGAGAATACAAGGGTAGCATAGCGGGATAGAGCATGAAGGAGAGGTCGTGGTATAGGAGAAGGGGCGCCGCTCCCGATCTGGAATTTTTCCGGAACCGGACGTACACTCCCCTTCGGTAACCTCCGGTAATCGACGGTAACCATCGTACCGCGGATACCCGGCCTTACAATTAGCTTACTCCGCGGTCTTACTCCGCGATCATGTTCTGCGATTTTGGTTGCGCGGGCGGCGGGGTCTCGTCTGGGAATCTCTCAGCGAGAGATGCGAGCCGTTCGGAATGCTTGAGACAAGCACGGGCGGCGAGCGGGAAAAGGCTGGAGTCCGCACCTTATGGCGTTTGGTTTCGGCTTCAATAAACAGAAGGCTCTCAGCGCCGCGGAAAAGTTTGTCCAGCAGGGCAAGCTACAGAACGCCATTGCTGAGTACGATAAAATCCTCAAAAACGACACCAAAGATCTCACCGTCAACAACACCATTGGCGACCTTTATGCGCGCATGGGCGACACTGCCAAAGCCATCGAGTGTTTCAAGACGGTTGGCGATGCGTATGCTGCACAGGGCTTCACGGTCAAAGGCATCGCCATGTACAAGAAGATCACCAAGCTCCATCCGAGCCTGGATGCATCTCTGAAACTGGCGGAACTCTACACGCAGCAGGGACTGTTCAACGACGCGCGCGCCCAATATCTGCAAGTCGCCGAAGATTTCATGAAGAACGGCGATCTCGAACAGGCGGTGCGCCTGTTCCAGAAGGTCCTCGAAATGGACCCGGAAAATGTTCCCATGCGGATCAAGCTGGCCGAGGTTTATGTACGGCTGGGAAAGAAGAAAGAAGCCTGGGAGATTTTCAGCGCCGCCGCGGAAGCATTGCGCGCGCGCGGAGCGCTGGCTGCCGCCGAAGACATTCTGAAGCGCATGCTGGTGCTCGATCCGGGAAACAGCTACGTTCTGCTGCTGCGCGGCAGAGCCGCGCTGGAGAGCGACGATCCGAAAGGCGCGATCGAATATCTGGAAAAGGCGCCCGATCTCGATTCTCATCCCGAGGCTTTGCGCGACCTGCTCAAGGCGTATCTGCAAATTGGAACGTTGGCCAAAGCTGGTCCGGTCGCCGAGAAGTTGCTGACCGTGCACAACGACCCCGAGGGGTTGTTCCTGCTGGGCGAAGGTTGCACCCGACTTGGGCAATATCACGAAGCGCTCGACGTGTATACGCGTCATGCCGATCGCCTGCTGGCGACCGACTCGAGCAAGCTTCTGGGTAGCTTGCATACCATGATCGCGCAAGTTCGCGACGATGCGGGCGCATTGGACCTGCTGTTGCTGCTGTTGAACAAGGCGGGCGAGAGCACCCACGTCAACGAGGTTACGGAGTTGTTGGCGCATGCCTCGGTCAAGAACGGAAACCTGGCGCGGGCGCGCGATCTGTATCAGATGCTGAGCACCACCGAGCCACAAAACCAGCTGCACATGCAGAATTATCAGCAGGTGGTCGAGCGCATGGAGGGAGCGGCGCCATCCGTTGGAATCACGCCCGAAGAAGGGGCGGTGATCGTGGAGGAATTGGAAGCGACAGCGCCGGTCGTCGATCAGTCCTATCCGGATCATATCGCCATCACGGTGCGCGCGGCAGTGACGGATGCGGACCTGTTTCTTTCTTACAATTTGCCGGACAAAGCAGTTGTGCCTTTGCTGGGCGCTTTGCCGCTGGCGCCGCGCGATGGTCGGCTGAATCAGCGACTGGCAGCGCTACATACGCGCTTCCATCGCTTCACCGAAGCGGCGGTTTGCTGCCGCACCCTGGAGAGCGTGTACCACGATGCGGGTTATCCGGACGAAGCCGTGCGCTACGGAGAATTGGCCGCGCGCTACGAGCAGAGTGCGAACGCGGCTCCCTCATCAGAAGGGATATTGGCGGATGGAGCTTTATCGGCGGTTGCATCGGCCAGTACCGCTTCCCCGATTGCTACGGCCGCAGCTTTTCCCGCTGCTGCAGCGACGCGTGCGCCTTGGCCGACAGCGTCGACAGCTCCGGGACACGAAGTTGCTGCGCATCCGGAATTCGCGGTGCAGGAGATGGCGGTCGAGGCTCCGGCGGACGAGAATTCTGAGCCTTCAACCGACCTGGCTTCGGAGTGGGAAAATTCGCTTTCGGTCGAAGAGCCGGCTGAGCTCACAGTTCCGGCAGCCGAGCCGCCGGCCGTGGCCGCTGCCGTTGGCGGTGCGGATGCCTCCAATAATCCCGAGGTCGCAGAGACGGTTGAAGAGGTTCGTTTCTACCTCGAACACTTCATGACGGACCAAGCCCGAGCGGGTCTCGAGAAGCTCGAAGCTCTGACCAGCGACGCCCGTGTTCTCGATCCGCTGCGCGCCGCCGTTGAGTCCGCCGGAAAGCCACCCGCCGAGCCAGAGGAGGAGATCGCCGAGATCAACGCTGACGATCCCGCCGAGTTTGGGGTTCCGGTTGCCGCCGAGCGTTCGATTGATTCCCCGCCCGAGCCCATCGTCGCGGACGACTACCAGACGAACGACGAAGTGGAGGACCAGATACACGCTCCGGCCGCGCCGGAACTGGCGCCAGAACCGGCTTACGCGGAAGTCGCTCCCGTAGAAGCTGCGCATGCGGAAGCAGAACCGGGCGAACTGACCGCGTTGGTCGCAGATCTGGAAGCTTCACTGGGCGATTCTTTCCCGGAAGCTCCGCCGATTACTCAGCAAGCGCCGTCGGTCGCGGTTTCGGCAACCCAGTCTCCGGCATCTCAACCGTTAGCCAGGTGGCCGGTCGCGCCCCCACAGAAGCGGGCTGCGGCGACACCAGCGGCGATAACGCCTAAGTCACAGCCCGAGGCCGTCGCCAAAACAACAACAGCGAAGACGACGACAACGACAACAGCCACAACAAAGATCGAAACTCCTCCGCCCGCGATCGCGGCGGCGGCCCACGCCGCGGCCAGCCCAACGATGAGCTACAGTGCTTCGACCCCGCGCTCTCTAGGAGCGGGGGCCGAGGCCATGCATGCTTCCGACAGCGTCGATCTTTCGGAGATGTTTGGCGAGCTAAGACATGAATTGGAAGAAGACGTTGCCGCCGGCGATGACGATCCGGAGACGCACTACAACTTGGGTGTTGCCTTCCGCGAGATGGGCCTGCTTGATGAGGCCATTGCTGAGTTGCAGAAAGTCTGCACATCGATCGATCGCGGCAAGGCTTTTGCGCAGCCGGTTCAAACTTATACGTGGCTGGCCCAGTGCTTTCTTGACAAGGGAGTGCCGGAGGCTGCTATCCGCTGGTACGAGAAGGCTCTGAATATTCCGGGGCTTGATGACGAAGCTCGCGTGGCGATCAACTATGAGTTAGGTTCTGCCTGTGAAACTGCGCAGGACAAGCCCGCCGCGCTGCGCCACTTTACCAGCGTTTACGGATCGAACATCGATTATCGCGATGTGGCCGAGCGCATACAGGCTTTAAAGTCGTAGAATGCACGAAGTGGGTTCGGAATTAGGGCTGGTTTAACTCAGCGCGGAATGACGAAATGCTGTCTTCCGGCGAACCGGTCGCCTGCCCCACAACGACGCGTGCAATGATTTCCGATCCCAAGCTACCCTTTGCCGGCAACTCCAGTAGTGTCGGAGAACTCAAATCTCCGGCTACCCCTGCGTTCGGCGTCGATCCCGCGCCTGTTCGCGTTTCTTCGGCATCGCGTTCAATCGCGCGTCTGTGGTTGCGCCGCATTGGAGTGCTCTTGTTTGTATTCTTTTGCGCGACGCTCGGCGTGATGCTGATGATTCTTCCCTGGCGGCCGGAGTGGTCGGACAATCCTTTGCTGCTTCCGTACCCCACACTGCGCGCGTTCGTAGCAGGCGGATTTGCACGCGGAGTTTCGACCGGGCTAGGCGTGCTCAACGTGTGGATAGGGTTCTGGGAGGCGATTCAATACCGCGAAGAGGAATGAAAGCGGTCGATGGTGGTTCGTCGTTTGCCGCCGGTCGCTCGTGAACAATGGCCTTCAGCTGTATTTTTCATCGAGTGAACTAAGATTAAACAACGACCAGCGACGAACGACCGACTACGAACGACCGATTTATCATGACCGACGAAAAACTCAAGCCCGCTCCGCTCGCTTATCAGAACGAACCATTTCTCAATAGCCCTGACGGCAGAATTCTGCGTCTTTTATCGGAGTACAGCGAGCCGCTATCGCGTTTTCGCCGCGAGCAGATTCAGGACACGGTTGTGTTCTTCGGATCGGCGCGCATTCACAGCCACGATAATGCCATCGACCGTCTCACGGAGACACGCGGCAACGGAAGCAAGGTTTCCGCCACCCAACAAGCTAAAGAGATGAAGCGTGCCGAGGCCGCCGTCGATATGGCGCGCTATTATGAGGATGCACGCCGCCTGGCGCGCCTGCTAACGGAATGGTCAACCCAGATTCCCGCCAAGCGTCATCGCTTTGTGGTCACCACCGGCGGCGGTCCCGGCATCATGGAAGCGGCCAATCTTGGGGCTCACGAAGCGGGCGGAAAGACGATCGGTCTTAACATTAATCTGCCCTTCGAGCAGAATCCGAATTCTTATATCACGCCGTCGCTCAACTTCGAATTCCATTATTTTTTCATGCGCAAGTTCTGGTTCGCTTATCTTGCGAAAGCGCTGGTCATTTTTCCTGGCGGCTTTGGAACGCTTGACGAACTTTTTGAAATTCTTACGCTGGCGCAGACCGACAAGCTGGCCAAGAAAATTGTAGTGGTCATCTATGGCAGCAGTTATTGGAAGAAGATCATCAACTTCGAGGCGATGCTGGATGCGGGTGTGATTTCGGCGGCAGACCTTGAACTGTTTAAGATGTCGGATTCGCCGGAAGAGAGTTTCGAATTCCTGAAAGATGGATTGACTAAGTATCATCTCGCGCCGCAACAAACGAAGCGCACGGGCGAGCCTGCCGTTCCCGAAATCGCCAGAACGCGGCCCTAGTCGTGTGGGGCGGGCGCCGTCGCCCGCGGGCCGTGGGAATTTTTGTGGAAGGAGGCCCTCCCTTTGCCCATACAAAGTTTGAACTCACATTACCCTGACTTCGTATACACTTCTGCGGGTAAGTGTTGCCGGAGACAAACCAGATGCCATCACAAACATGCTTGGCGACAGCATTCTGTTGCCTGATCTTTTTCTGCGCCACTTTCTGCACGACCACTGCACTCGCGCAACCGCCAGCCGCGAACGAGATGCCCTCCGTGATCCAGGTTCCACCGCAGGCGCAGCCCTCGTCGAACTTCGACGCCACCGCGGCCACCAACGCTTATCTCGCGCAGATTCCCGCCGACAAGACGGCTCGTTCCGACGCCTATTTCGAAGGCGGCTACTGGATGATTCTCTGGGACTTTCTCTATGGAGTCGCCGTCGCGCTGCTGTTGCTGAATCTGCGCTGGTCTGCTCGGATGCGGGACTTGTCGGAGCGTGTCACTCGTTTCAAGCCGCTGCAGACGTTCGTGTACTGGCTGCAATACCTCGTACTTACAACCATCCTGGTTTTTCCGCTCACGGTTTACGAAGATTATTTCCGCGAACACAAGTACGGACTGGCCACGCAAACCTTCGGCCCCTGGATGGGCGATCAGCTCAAGGGGTTTGGAGTGGCACTGGTGCTGGGCGGCCTACTGGCGATGCTGCTCTTCGGGATTGTGCGTCGGCATCCGCGCACCTGGTGGATCTGGGGTTCAGTAGCTACTCTCTTGTTCATGATCTTCGGCATGCTGATCGCGCCGGTCTACATCATTCCAATTTTCAACAAGGTCACGCTCCTCAACGACCCGAAGATTGTCGATCCTATCCTGAGTATGGCCCGGGCCAACGGAATCCCCGCGAAGGATGTGTACGAGATCGACGCATCGCGGCAGACGACGAGGATGAGCGCCAACGTCAGCGGCTTCGCGAACACGATGCGCATCACCCTCAATGACAACCTCTTGCGCCGGGGCTCGCCAGAAGAAATTCAGGCGGTTATGGGACACGAGATGGGCCACTACGTGATGAATCACGTCTATAAGGGCATGATGTTCTTTTTGATCGTGATCGTTCTGGCCTTCGTGTATTTACACTGGGGACTTAATTGGGCGCTCCAGCGCTGGGGCGAGAAGTGGCAGATTCGGGGCGTCGGCGATCCCGCGGTTCTTCCGCTGGTATTGCTGATGGTTTCCATCTTTGGCTTTGTCTTCACTCCGATCGGCAACACGTTCATCCGTACCCAGGAATACGAAGCCGACATGTTCGGCCTGAACGCGGCCCGGTTGCCCGATGGCTTTGCCCAGGCCGCGATCCATCTCGGCGAATACCGCAAGATGAATCCTGGGCCGGTTGAGGAGTGGATCTTTTTCGATCATCCCAGCGGGCGCAATCGCATTTACGCGGCCATGCGGTGGAAAGCTGAGAACTTGAAGTTGTTCACTAAGCAGTAAGCAGGGATGGGACGGTGTGGTCCGCTGGCCTTGCGTCGTTATCACCCGCACTTTTCGCGGACAGGAGTGTCCGCGCCACACAACATGGCGGATCGCTGCTTGCTCTATTACATTACCGACCGAAGCCACTTCGGAGGCGATGAAAGCGCTCGCCGCAGGGCTCTGATCGACAAGGTCGCTGAGGCGGCGCGCGTGAGTGTCGATTACATCCAGCTTCGCGAAAAAGATCTCAGCGGACGTGAATTGGAAATGCTGGCAAGGGAAGTGGTCGCAGTCATTCGCGAGAGTTCTTCATCGACGCGTATCTTGATTAATTCTCGGGTCGACGTTGCGCTGGCCGCGGGCGCTGATGGAGTTCATTTGCGCGCCGGCGATGTGTTGCCTCGCGATGTCACGGGGATGTTGAGCGCGGGTGCTCGGGCGACGCAGCGTACTGGACCCTTTATCATCGCGGCCTCTTGCCACTCGAATGAAGACGTGACTCGTGCGGAATCGGAGGGTGTCGACTTCGCTGTCTTCGCACCAGTGTTCGGAAAAAGCGGCGCTCGCCAGGCTTCGCCCACTGGACTTGCTGCGTTGCGGGAAGCTTGCCAAGGGAAGATACCAACGCTAGCTCTCGGCGGCGTTACCCCGGGAAATGCAGCGTCTTGCCTGGATGTGGGGGCGGCTGGCGTCGCTGGCATACGCTTGTTCCAAGAGAATAAAATCGAGGAAGTCGTTCGCACACTGCGCGCGCTCTGATACATGACGCCCGTCCATCCGGCACAAACAACATCGGCTATTTCAGCAGCGGAAGAGCGTAGTTTCGCGCTCATTCCTGAGTTAGTCTCCATCCGCGCTGGATATTTCCAGATGGGCTGCGATTACGGACAGGACAATGAAAAGCCTGTTCACCGCGTCTGGATAGACGAATTTCTGCTTGCTGCCTGCCAGGTCACTAATACCGATTACGGATACTTTTTAGGCGCCACCAAATCGTCGGCGCCGCCGTTCTGGAGCGACCCCCCATTCAACGATCCGAAGCAGCCCGTCGTCGGAGTATCGTGGCACGACGCAATCGGCTATTGCCAATGGCTGAGTGCACGCACTGGTAGAAAATTCCGTCTGCCTACAGAGGCCGAGTGGGAACGAGCGGCGCGTGGAGGAAATGACGGCGAGAACGCGAGCGCGCTATTTCCGTGGGGAGATGCGGCTCCGCAGTCGCTGGCCGACTATGCCGATCGTTGCGCCGCCTGGTGGCAGATGGGTCCCGAGCCAGTTGGCCGCGCCGAACCGAACACGTTCGGCTTGTACAATATGTGCGACAACGTGCACGAGTGGTGCAGCGACTGGTACGCACCCGGTTACTATGCGGTGTCGCCGGAGCGCAATCCTCGCGGGCCCGAAACCGGCGAGCGGCGGGCCTCCCGCGGCGGTTCCTGGCGGCATCATATCAAGCTTTCGCGTTGCGCGGCTCGATCGAGCATTCCGCCAGAATTCAAGTATGCCGATTACGGATTCCGCGTAGCCTGCGACACCACACGGGTGTAGATTGTGAGCGTCCTCACGAAAGGAGAATTATGTACTCTATTCGTTCCCTCGATGTGTCGTCCTGCGCCAAACTGATGGGTGCGATTTACGGTTGCGTAGCGCTGATTGTATTGCCCCCGCTCGTCCTGGTGAGCGGATTCTCGTTTCTGCTGCACGGATCAAATCCTCAGCCTTATTGGGGCCTCTGGCTGGTGCTTCTCGTGGTTCTCGCCCCCGTCGTCTATGGGTTGATCGGGTTTCTTATCGGGGCGCTGACCGCGTGGGTCTATAACTTCGCTGCCCGCCAGATTGGCGGCATCCAATTCGAGTTGAGACCGGTCGCCCCGAGCCCCAGTATGTGAGGATAATTCCCCTTTATGACTGACCTCGCATCCCATTATCTCGAAGAAATGAAGCGCCAGTTCCGCGGGCACAAGCGCATGGGCGAAAGCGCTATGGCTCAGCTTGAGGACAAGGATTTTTGCGTTACGCTCGATCCCGAATCGAACTCTGTCGCTGCCCTCGTCAAACACATTGCCGGCAACGCGCGTTCGCGTTTCACCGACTTCCTCACCAGCGACGGAGAGAAGCCCGACCGATTTCGCGACCGGGAATTCGAAGTGTCGGAGAAAACCACGCGCGAAGAAGTGATGCTTTGGTGGGAACAGGCTTGGTCGCACGTATTGCCCACGCTGGACTCTCTGCAACCTGATGACGTGCAGCGTATCGTGACCATCCGCGGAGAGCCGCACACCGTGATGCAAGCGCTGAATCGCGCGCTCGCGCACTACGCGCAGCACATTGGACAAATCGTCTTCCTCGCCAAACACCTGCGCTCTGAAAGGTGGCAGACGCTAAGCATTCCGCGAGGGAAATCGGAAGACTACAAATCTGCGAGTCTGAAAGCGCACTCGCGCGGGACGCGCAAACCCTGAACTAAGATACGAGGCCCACGACCTTTAGAAATCGCACGCATCAAAGAGTTGGCCCATAGTATCGCTCAGCAAATTAATTCTAGAACGTGGGCCTCGTCTGCTCCAGATGTCATTAAGTCCTCCTCGGCGGGTTCCCTGAGATACGGGTGTTAAAATAAGCGTTTGCGCGTCTAATTCCTGCACTCATTAAGGAGGCTGCTGTGGCTGGCACCATGCTTGCAGTGGTCAAGCCGGAAGCTGCGCCGGGCGCGGAGATCCGCGAAGTCAATATCCCGACTTACGGCCGCAATGACGTTCTGGTTAAAGTTAAAGTGGCCTCGATCTGCGGTACCGATTTGCATATTTTTGAATGGGACCACTGGGCTCAGGGACGCATTCATCCGCCGTTGATCCCCGGTCACGAATTCTGCGGTGAGGTGGTCGCCTTCGGCGACGAGGTGACGAGCGTTAAGGAGGGGGATTTCGTATCCGCCGAAATGCACGTGGCCTGCGGCAAGTGCCTGCAGTGCCGAACCGGCGAAGCCCACATCTGCCAGAACGTGAAAATCATCGGCGTCGACAGCGACGGAGCTTTTGCGGAGTACGTCGTCATCCCCGAATCAAATATCTGGAAGCTCGATCCGGCCATTCCGCAGGAGTATGCATCGATTCTTGATCCCCTCGGCAACGCCGTCCACACAGTGCTGGCCGGAGAAATCGCCGCAAAAAGTGTGGCTGTGACCGGCTGTGGTCCCATCGGACTGTTCTCGATAGCTGTGGCCCGAGCCGTCGGTGCAACCACCGTCTTCGCGATAGAAGTCAACGAGCACCGGCGTAAGCTCGCGGCGCAGATGAAAGCCGATTTCACGCTCGATCCGTCCCAAGAAGATGTTCGCAGCATAATCGCTGAAAAAACGGGAGGCCTCGGCGTCGACGTAGTGCTCGAGATGGCCGGGCATCCTGACGCCATCCGGACCGCGTTCGACATTGTTCGGCGCGGCGGGCGCATCTCTCTCCTCGGCCTCACTTCGAAACCCATATCGCTTAATTTTTCCGAAGACATAATCTTCAAAGGCATCACTATTCAAGGCATCAATGGGCGACGCATGTATCAGACGTGGTATCAGATGACGGCGTTACTCAAAAGCGGACGTCTCGATCTACACCCCGTAATCACCGACCGCATCCCGATGAAAGATTTTTCGCGAGCTATGGCGCGCCTGAAGACGGGCGAAGCCAGCAAGATATTGGTGTATCCAAACGGGACGAAATAGTTTTAGTGTCTCTGGGAAACTTCAGATTGATGCGGCAAAGGCGCCAGGTCTGTTCGTGCCGTAAAATAAGAGCACTGTAGCGGCCTGTCGCACGGGAGAGGTGGCCGAGTGGTTGAAGGCGCCAGTCTTGAAAACTGGAGTACGGGAAACTGTACCGGGGGTTCGAATCCCTCCCTCTCCGCCAGTACTTTAGTTATCTGGCACTTGCAAACTGGTGATACCTACACTGATTCCAAGGGGTATACCTTTTCGGTGCCCCAAAAAGGAGCAGTGCGGTATGGCTGAGCAATGGCGCGATGTCGTTGGCTACGATGGTATTTATCAGGTTTCCGACCAAGGGCAGGTTCGTAACACCCACACCAGCAAGCTTCTTCAGCCCATCAGGATGAAGAACGGGCGACTTTACGTCACCCTGTCCAGCGATGGTTTCTCACGAAAATGCACTGTCCACGGCTTAGTCGCCGCCGCGTTCCTAGGCGATTGCCCGCCAGAGCACGAGATAACCCCCAAAGATGGCGACTACACGAACAACGCCGCACTGAACCTTGAATACGTCAGTCGGGGCGAGAATCAGAAGCGGTTTGTAATGAGGTCAGGCGGATATTCCGTCCATCTCACGAAACGGGTCCAGACCGCGAACGGTATGCGCTATTGTCCCGTGGCAGAGTCCGCCAATGGCCGAGTGAAACCGGACATAATTGTCGTGAACGGGAAGGAAGAGCGACACCCGGAAGGTGCCTATTACCTGGAGTGGCGTGAAGATGCGAAACGCGTGCGGCTGTCCGTTGGCAAAGATCCTGCCGACGCCAGTGCGCGCCGCCTGCGTAAAGAAGCCGAGTTGAACGCGGTCAATAACGGCGTCTCCGTCATGCCCGACGGACAGAACGGAAACAGGTCGGTAGCCGCAGCTGTCACTGATTTCCTGGATGAAACCAAGCTTACGAAAAAGCCGAAGACCCATGCCGCCTATTCGACCGCCCTCTCGTATTTCACCGAATCCTGCCACAAGCTCAATCTCGACGAGATCGAGCGAAAGGATCTGCTGAAGTTCTCCGCATTCCTGCGTGACGAGAAGGAGCAGGCACCACGCAGCGTGTACAACAAGTTTGAGAACGTCATGACGTTCCTGAAGGCGAATGGTATTCGCGGGCTCGTGGGTAAGAACGACTGGCCGCGGTTCACGGAAGAAGAACCGGAGATCTACGAGCAAGAAGAACTCGATAAGTTGTTTGCCAAATGCGACGCGGAGGAGCGGCTCTGGTATGAGTTTTTCCTGATGACGGGGATGCGGGAGCAGGAGGTGATGTACACGTACTGGTCGGACATCAACCTCGCAGCGAGTACGGTTCGGGTGAGTCACAAACCCGACAGGGGTTGGACGCCGAAGGCATATAAGGAGCGAGAGATCCCCATTCCAACCAAGCTCGTCAAGAGCCTCAAAGCTTGGAAGGCGAAATCAGACAAAACCTGCAACCTCGTTTTCCCAACCTCTGGATGTAACCCGAAGCTCGATTTTCTCGACGGCCTGAAAGCTGTGGCCGAGCGGGCGAAGCTGGGTAAGGAGAATTTCTGGCTTCACAAGTTCCGCGCGACTTTCGCTACGTGGTCACTTTGGGCTGGCGTTGATCTACGTACGGTGCAGCAGTGGCTCGGACACTCCGACATGGAGAGCACAATGCGGTATCTGAAACCGTCTCGTAGTCAGCGTGTGCGCGACAAGGTGAACGAGATTTTCAGTTAGATTTCTCGCCAATGAGTTGAGCCCGGATAGACTATACGGAGGTTGCCCATCCATAATCAGTTCCACTCGCTCGGAATCAGAAGAATTGTGCGCTCTTCATGCTCTCGGTCAGTTTTTTCAGTTGCTCGGGAGAGTTCGCGACAAAAGCAAACGACAAGAGCTTGTCCTTGCGTATTGTAGTCCAGACTACGGCGCCCTTTCTCGTCGTTCCCTCCTGGAGTCTAAAAACAGAAACGGCAAAACTTTGGCCGGAAATAATCACAGATCGAGGCAAGGCACTCGCATCCTCGCTATGAGCTACCCACGCGCTCATCTTTGCTTCGGCGCTGGCATCGTCGAGGTCTGCCACTGCTTTGCGCGGGTAGGTCTCGACGGTCAACGAGTGCCAATCCGAAGCTGCATCGTCTGGGCCAGAGGACATTGCAAGCAGAAGCTCCAACGTCTTACTCGTGTGGCTTGCTGCCGCGAGATCTTGAATCTGTATCCTTCTGCTCTCAGTCTCATCTTGCATTCCACGGGGCAGCTTATAACGAAAACGTAGACTTGGATTCGAATATACAGATCCAGTAGAGGGGGAAGTGTGGTCACCCGTGGCCAAAGCTGCTTGCAGTGAGGTAACTAATAGTAAAGTGGCGATCATTGCCCGCATCACGGCAACCATGCAAGAACGTTGGTCTGCTGTATTTAACATGATTCGTGTAAGGTCTTTGTCTATCAGTGTCCACCACTCCCGAGAGCAAACAATATCGGTTGCCACGCCTTCGTGGAGTTAACCCATATTACAGATAAACAGCAAAGCCGAACAATCCCATTGTGTCAAATAACTGCTCTGAAACTGCTCCGTCGTCCAAAAGTGGGATCGTGGATTCCCAAACGCCCACTCGGAGCTGCCTAAAACGTGGCATCCTAACTGCTCCGTTCATTTTCGATGCCGTGCTTTCGTCCGCTGGCGAGCAAAATAACTGGAGCACGCCGGACTTGTCCCCGGCATCGAAGAAGAGTGCGAGAGCTCCAGTTCCCATTGTCACGTCGGTAGGGCCAACGGCGTCCCTATCAGGGACGGGAGCATGAAGATAGCGCCTGTACCCCCACACATCATGTCGGCTGATGGATGTCCACTCCTGAATGCCCGTGAGCGTTTTCGCATCGTCGTCCTTAGAGGACAGCAAATCGGCAATTTGTCGCAACTCGTCGAAATCATTGCAAACCAAAACGTAGGTCTGCTTAATCTGTGTAGCATAGAGTGAACTAGGTCTGGGGTCTCCTTCTCCGAATTCACCAAGTTTTGCTAACCAGTTCCACACCGGTGTTCCGTTATCAAAGGCAGCAGGAGCTTGGCGTATGTATTTGCGCAGGTCAAGTGCGCTTCTGTCGCGAAGAACGACAACGTAACAAGATTGGGATCGCGCTCCGCCGAGGCCTAAGGGTGGACGAAAATCCCTTGCTCCGACCAGAACCGTTTCAGCTCTGGCAAAGATGCTGGCCGAGGCGTTATTCCCGAGTGAGTTCAGCACTGCTTCTAAATACGCGAAAGGAATACGCGCCGCCACCGCTGCTTTTTTCGATGTGGGACCGGATAACAAATCCGCTTTCGAATAAAACACAGTCTCGAAACGCCCGAAAAGCACAGAAGCCGCCGTTCTTTCTTGGATAGAACTGCCTCCATCCGAACTGTTTGATACCGACCGGTTCCTATACGAGAAAAACACCACCAGGAGTACGGCGATTATCCCCAGTACCGCACCTACAATTCGCATATCTCCTGTCCAACGATGGCTATTCATGCGTCAGAACACCCAGCCCCACCATGCGAAAGCTCCGGGGGGCTTCGGTGGACGAAAGCCTCCAGCGGCACCAAGCTCGTTAGCCGCAGTGTTGCTATTAGGTCCATAGTAGTGGTATGGAATCTTGCCATTAGGCCACGCATTTGCCGCTTTTATCAACTTGTCCACTCCGTTACAGTTCTTAGGTGAAAGACCGCTATCCCACCAAGTTGTAGCGGAAACATTGTCAACACCGGTGGTGATGTTCGTATTCCCCCCCACATTAAGGTAACCTTCACCAGGACCCTTGCCAACTCCTCCAGAAAAGCCTTTTGAGTGGCCCCAGGGACCACTGCAACTTTCGCTGCATCCATTGATTTCCGGATCATCGTAAAACTGATCATTCCAAATCAGATAGTGGAATGAATTGTCGTAGACCTCCTCGAAGGTGGCGCTGGCTTTGCCGCCCGTGCTATTGGCCTGCATCCAATCCCATTCGGTGCGATCCAGCAGACGCTGCGCGAGTGCACGGATCTCCTTTTCCTTCTCATCCTCCTGGTCGAACCAGCCTTGC
>Ga0209008_1000047_pt1 | contig 66335 bp, 53 predicted proteins | sample JacPin_JW_Ref_O3_FD_187963 | JGI IMG/M metagenome (GOLD analysis project Ga0209008, IMG submission 187963) | Forest soil microbial communities from Algoma, Ontario, Canada - Jack Pine, Ontario site 1_JW_Ref_O3 (SPAdes) (version 2) | ecosystem: Environmental > Terrestrial > Soil > Boreal... | reverse complement strand
CAAAGATTTCGCGTCGCCAATACAGAGCGATACTACCGTCGCGGAGAATCGTCCAGTCAAGACGTTGTTCGTGCTCGTCTAGCTGAGTAAACGGGGCCATATCGAGCGGAGCTTACCAGATTGTGATAACACGGAATCGCCTTTTGGCCTATGTCCGTCTGCAGACTCCTGATTAACGCGCAACCGGAAAAATGGGTTCCAGTACGAACTTGTCCGGTTATCCGACTAACGAGGAGTTGGGATGCAATCGCGGGCGAAACGGCATTTCTTTAAGCTATCATCTTCAAAAGGCAAGCAGGGCTATGAAGGTGACCAATTCGTGGCAGTCTAACGCCGCTCGACGAGTTGTTGGGTATTCTGTGAGCGCGATCATCGCCTCACTCATATACGTCATTTGGATCACTGTATCCACAACGATTAGTGGATTGGGAACGACCCATTCAGACTTGCCCTTTGAACTTGGAGTTGCCTTCTTCTTTTTGTTTGCGGGCGGCTTCGCACTAGCATTGCTTCTGATGATTGTTCCTTGGGCTATTGCCGTGTGGGCTCACTCGACAATGCGATGGGATGGCCGACTTTATTTTCCGGGAGTCGGTGCCCTACTTGTCTTCACTCTCGGCTGCACCGCCGCATCGCTCTCACCAAAACCACTCTGGATCGAGGACCAGACATTTCTCGAAGGTGCTGTGATCGCCGCGGAGCGGCAAGGACTCTGTCTGTTAGTTTGCGGCATTGTATTTGGGGGTTGTTACACCTGGCTCGACCGACAAATTCGAGCAAGGTTCTGACAAGTCCTGATTAACGCACTTACCGGAAAAGTGGGTTCAAGTCGCTGTTGAGAATGTTTGCTCGCATGAGATGCCGATTCGGAGCGGCCACGCTTTGCACAGTCCTTTGCGCAATCGAGACCAAATCAGCCCCAATTGCACACTGGGGAGCCGCGGCAGCCGTCCTAACCTACTGATAACAATCACGCCAGTCCCAGAGGCACCGCCTTCGAACCAGAGGGTCGGGAGTTCGAATCTCTCCGGGCGCGCTTTAGTTTTTTTCGACACGAACTCGTGCCCAGGTTGGTATTTTGAAGGTAATCGCGATTTAACTATTCGGATTTCCTGATTCCCGTTCATTTTGTGCTAGCATCCGTCCCACCCCTGAGAGGAAAATCCAAATGAGCGGTCCTCAAAGGTTGGCCTCATTTGTGTTGGCGTGCGCTTCGAGCGCAATCGTGGCTGGCGCTCAGCCTCAGACAGCGCCTGGCCCGGAAGTGAAAAAGCTGGCAGTAATGGTCGGCAGGTTCAAAGTCGAAGACGAACTGAAAGCCGGGGCAATGGGGCCGAACTCGTCAGCGATGAAATTCACTGGTACCGACGATTGCAGATGGACGGCAGGCGGCTTCGCCGTGATCTGCGAGGCGACACTCTACAGACCTGGGAGGAAATACTCGGAGGCTTCCTTTGTCTACTACGATCCGACTTCCAAGACATACCGATACCACGCAGTTGACAGTTCAGGAGGAATCGAAAACAAGACTGGTACGGTGGACGGCGACGTATGGACCTGGCTTGGGGAGAGCACTTTTGCCGGGAAGCTGTATCACACCCGCTACATCATGAAGTTTGTTTCGGCGGACTCCTACGAATACGCTGACGAGTCGGGCGAAAGCGAGAGCTCCATGAAGGTGTTCGTGAGCGGAAAAGAGACTCGCGTCGCGGCCACGAAGCCCGCGAAATCGCAATCAACGCCATGACGACCGGTGTTCACCTTCACCATATTACCCACCGTCGCAAGGCGGATACGAAATCGACGAGAAAAGTTCTGAAGTCGTCCACTTGGGCGCGCTTTACTTTTCAAAGACGTGCGGACGCTGGAGCATCCGCCATGGTGTCGATCACTACGCGATTCCGCGGAGGGCCGGCGCACGCCCGGGTCTTAGACTTTACGGGTGGCAAATTGTCCTGAGCGCACCAAAGGGGCCCTCGGTTTGCGAGGGTGGGGCTGTCCGACTTGAAACTACTAGACGAAAATTCAGAACAAGTACAGCTGTACGAACGCGCAGGAACCGAGAGGCAAAGAAGCGGAGACTAGCGCTCGAGGATTTCTTTGTAGTAGTTGAGGGCTATTTTCTTCGGGGCCTGGGCCAGCACGAAATCGACCGTCCGGGTGGAGTTGCCCACCATTTCCAGCTGGTTGAGGCGGACCATGCCCTGGCCGAAATCGGCGAAGATCGGAACGAACATGGCAAAATTCGACGAGACCTCGCTCTGGGTGATGGTGGCGCGTATGCGGACGGATTTGCCGTCGCCGGGAGTCGACTCGTATTTGAAGTCGTACCTCGGAACATCGGTTCCGAACACCCATTCCTGGAAGAACCAGTCGAGGCGGCCGTTTTTCGTAAGATCGAGGTTCGGCGGAACGTGTTTGTTCACAATTGCGATGAACGATTCGGTCGAGGCCGGAGTGTTCCGATGCGTTTCGACGAAATCGTGCATGGTGTCGATGAAGACCTTTTCCCTGTCTTCAGGCTTCGTCGCACTGTCGTCGTACATGATCGAGCGCAACATGCCGAGCACGAAGGCGCCCTTGGAATAAATGTCGCCCTGATAGGCGTTGAGCGATTTGGGCGAAATGAGCCGAATACCCATCCACAGCGGGCCGGCGTCGTCCGGCGAAACACCGAAATTATTCTTGTCCAGGACGTGGCGTTTCTGGCGGTCCCAGAAATCAATGTAATCGTGCTGCCATTTGTCGCCGACGGCCTGCTGCAGGAAGAGACCGGCGGAAAATTCGGCGAACCCCTCGGAAAGCCAAAGATCGTGGTAAGACGCCCAGGTGACACTGTGCCCCCACCACTGATGCGCCACTTCGTGCGGGGTGACTTCGCGCACGAAACCGTCGGCCTCCTGGTTGATTTGGCCGAACAACATCCAGCGCTGGGTGGAATCAATGTACGCCATGATCGGGAGATAGATCAGGCCCGGCCAGGACTGTCCGAAATTGAAATTGGGCTGCTCGGTGACGGCAACATTGTCGTACGGGCCGCGGCCGAAATAGAAAGTGCACAGCTCCATTTGCGCACGAGTCTGGTCGAGCATGTAGTCGGTCATTTTCTTTGGCGACATCGCGGCCAGCGCCGACATCCTCATGTCGCCGGGCGCGCCTCCGTTCGGCGTTTGTCCCGGAAGAACGCCGCCCCTGGCGAAACGCTGCAGATAGTCGGGCAGTTCGGGCAAGTAATAGCCTGAAATGCTGTAGTGCGTTTTCGAGTCTTCAATGGTCGTCGGCAAGTATTGGCCGTAGTTGAAGCCCGCAACAGCGACGGGAGTAGGAGTTACCCAGTGGGAGACGGCGAAGCCGTCTTCCGTCGATTCGCTTTCGAGTTTTCCAACGCTGATGACTTTGTTATGCGGCGGGACTTTAAACGTCAGGTCGAACATCGACTTTTCGTTGAATCCGTCGACATTCGGATACCAGGCGGTGCGAGCAGCTACGTAGTAACTGCCGTTGCCGGCGTCGAACAGAACTTCGTCGCCTTCGTACTCGACGGTTATGGCGTGTTCCGCTCCCACGTCGAAGGGCTCATCGAGAATGGCGTAAAATGAGCCGTCCTGCTTGTGGCCTTCCTGAACGAAATGCAAATCTTTGCCGTTCTGATCGGCCACCCGGGTGACTCGAAGCCTCGGCAAAAGGTCGAACTTGATCACGCGCTCGCCCGGGATCAGCGCCGTAAGCGTGATGGTTGCGCGGCTGAATAGATGGTCGTTCTTGGATACAACCGTTTCGATTTTGTAGGCGTGGGCCGCGAAAATGCGGCGATCTTCGCGAGAGTTGGCGGTGCGGTTCAGAAGTTCGGCTTTCAGGTGATTCGCGTACCAGATCCCGTCCTCCATGCTGTCGCCGCCGAAATTGATCAGGGCGACCTCCTCAGGCGAATCCAGCTGCGGGATGGCGCCCACGCGCAGCCGGACGAAGAAGCGCAAATCCCTGTGGGAGACGCCTTGAATGAAGGCGTTGATAAAAGCCGGGTGCTTCGGATCATAGAGCGCGGCCAATTCTTCGGCGTCGACATTGTCCATCGATTCGTCGTCGAACGTGCCTTCGGTGAAATTGATCGGCGTGTCGGTGCTGCGGCGTACGCGCTCTTTCCAACGTTTGAAGACATCCTCGGCCGCCGGGGGCGTGGCCGTTTTCTCTGTGCCCAGGCCGCGAACCTGAGGTGCGAAATCCCGCGTGTAGCGGATCACGAGGCTGGTCAAGTCCTCGTCGACGGCGGCCGCGCCGGTCCGGCGCGAAAGTTCATGCTGATCGATGGAAGTGACAGGCCTGAGGCTGAAGTGCCCTTCCCCTACGAAAATCGCGCCGGTATCGATTCCGTTCACCGCCGCAAGCAGCGTCAGCGTGCCAGTCTTGAAATAGAGGTTGCCGACGTCGAGTCCGAGCGACATATTTTCGACTTTGAAAGTGTCGCCGAGACCATTGTTTCGCAGCTGCACATAAAGGGGGTCGGAATTGGCGTAGCCGGAACTTTTGGCGGTGACGTGGACGCTGGTTTGCTGGGCCGCGAGGATCAGGGCGAGTTGCAGATCGATGGCACCGTGGAGATCCACCGTGGTTATCAGAGGATCGAATTCATCGCGCGTTACGCGAACCGAATACTTGCCCGGCTTCAGGTCGGGGACGGCAAATTTTCCGTCCGGGCCGGTGGTGAGGCGGATCGGGGCGGGTAGACTATCGCCCGTGATTTCTACTTGGGCGTTGGGCACGAGCTGGCCAGCCGGATCTTTCACCGTGCCGGAAATCGTGTCGGCTCGGATGGTGGTGGCGGCGCAGGCACACATGGCCAGCGCGAATAGAAACCTCGCGGTTCGAATTCGCATGATGTTTTCAAACGCCTCGAAGCCCGTAGCCTACTGCTTACGGTACGACTTGACAATTGGCAATTGGAAGGACGTATGTGAATGGTATCCGGTCGGGGGCGTTCGATTGTCCAGGGCGTTCCGGCCGGGCTAACAGTACAGGTTGCGGTCGAGAAAGCCTTACGACAGTTTGATCACTCAGATAATCGCGGGTCGATGCCGCATAATCGTGATCTGTCGGGAGCTGCCTCGGACAAGCGCAATCGAGGATTCGCCTTCCGCTGGGCTCCAAGACCGCAACCTGTACTACCGTCACGGTGTTCTACTCCCCGAAAATGTCTAAACTGTGCCGCTTGGCTCAGTGCTTTTCTTTGTTCGGCTTCAACTTTCACCCCAATGGCCCGGATGAATCCCAACAGTTCGCGTCCTATTGCGGTGATCCCCTTTTCCGTTGCTTTTTTGCCGCGCGTCATGAGCTCTCGGTAGCTCCGAGCAACTTCACGCATCTGTTCCAGTTTAGGGATACGTTAGTTCGGATATCTCCTCTACGTGATTTGCAAAGACTCCTATATGTCGGTGAATTGGGGACTTAAGCCTCTAGATTTTTGGACATTGACGTGCATTCCGTGAGGCATTGGCTCCGCTATGAACCGAGCGCCGGATCATTCGGTGAGCCACTCACTTGGGGACGTCTAGAGGGAGGCGTTATGAAGCGTGGGCGTTGGTTTTCGTTGGCGGCGGTAGCACTGACTGCATGTGCGTTCCTGGCGTCCGAGGCGATCGTCGCAAGGGCGTCCGATCTTTACGGCAGTATTCGCGGAACCATTACGGACCCGGCAGGAGGCGCGGTGCCGCAGGTGACTGTAACCGCCACGAACACGGCGACGAACGTATCCCAGCAGGTAAAGACGCAGGAAGACGGCAGCTACTCTTTCCTCCAGCTCCCGATTGGGGATTACACCTTGAAGGTCGAAAGGACCGGGTTCCAGACATTTACGGCCGCGAAGATTCACCTCGATGTAAATACCGTATTCATCCAGGACGTGCGGCTAATCGTGGGTGCGATGAGCACGGAGATCACCGTGCAGGCTAACCAGGTACAGGTGGAAACCTCGACAACCCAGCTGGGAACGGTGATCGAAGCACAGCAGATTGTGGACTTGCCTTTGATTGGGCGCGACTGGGTCCAGTTGCAAGCTCTACAGCCCGGGGTTGTCGGGGCGTCGGATCGCTTCGGAACATCCTCAACAGCGGCTCCTGATTTTGCGACCAACGGGGGCCAATCCCAATTCAACCTTTTCCTGATCGACGGCGCAGACACCAATGATTTGACGCTAAACACGGGGACGTTCGTTCCGAGCGAGGACGCCATTGCGGAATTTCGCATGGTCACCAGCACGCTCAATCCCGAATATGCTCGCACGTCCGGCGCAGCCGTGAACGCGTTGATTAAGTCGGGATCAAACTCGTTTCACGGCGATGCTTTCGACTTCTACCGCAGCAAGGGCTTCGACGCCTCAAACTTCTTCTCCCCGGGCGTTACCAACCCGTTTCACGAGAACCAGTTCGGCGGCACTCTGGGCGGCCCAATCATCAAGAACCACACCTTTGCCTTCTTTTCCTACCAGGGGGTGCGCGAAAGCATTCCCCAGACGAACAACGGCGTGAACAACGGAGTACAGGTAACCCCCGTTTATCTGTCGGGTCAGACCACAGGTACCACAGCCTTCCCCGGCTTGGCGGCTTCAACGGGTGTGTCCGCCGTTCCATTGGTCGGAGACGACGGCGCCACGTACCCGGCGGGAACGGCGTACTCGACAATCTTCAGCGCCGGAACAGTACCGGTAGCGGACATCAATGCAGAATCGGCGAAGCTTCTAAAATTCGTCCCGGCGCCTAACACTTCCATTACGGCCGGCGGTCCTCTGAATGCGTTCGGTTTTACTGCTACACAGGCGACTGCGAGCAACCAATATTTGTACCGTATAGACCAGGTTTTTAATGCCAAGGATACATTGTGGGGTACATGGTTTAACGAGAAACTCGCCCAGACGGAGCCGGTATCGTTCTTCGGCGGCGATCTTCCGGGTTTTGGGGAAAGCGACGGGGAGAATTTTAAATTCCTGGCGCTTTCGTGGACGCACGTGATCAACGATCATATGTTGAACGAACTGCGAGGCGGTTATAACCGTCTCAATTACGCCGCAGTGTTTCCGCAGACTCCAACGCTCCCGTCGTCTCTGGGCTTTACGATCACGCCTCAAGACCCCGGGGGCGCGGGAATACCAGACGTTATGGTCCCGGGGCTCTTCAATCTGGGCTTCAGCATTTTCGGTCCTCAGCCACGCATCGATCAGGTCTATCAAGGAACGGACAATTTTTCGGTGGTCGAAGGGCGCCACACGTTTAAATTGGGATTCGATATGCGGCGCTGGGAAACCTTGAACCCAGCCTTGAGCCAGAATAGCGGCGAGTTCCAGTTCGAGCCTTTCGGGTCCTATAGTACGGGTACAGTAGGCGTCGATTTTCTGCTTGGCGTGCCCGCCTTGTACGAACAAGCCAGCGGAGGGTTGGAAGATGGAAGGACAAGGCAATACTACAGCTACGCGCAAGACGAGTTTAAGTTTCGCCCAGATCTGACACTTACCTACGGCTTGGGATGGACCATCGACACTCCCGCACTGAACATAGCCTACGACGGACATGGCCAATTGGCGTTCCGGCCGGACCAGCAATCCGTGGTATTCCCCAACGCGCCGCTCGGCGTTGTCTACGAGGGTGATCCGGGAGTGCAGGCAGCAGGTCCGACGCAATGGAGAAATTTCGGGCCTCGCGTCGGATTTGCATACAGTCCGAACTGGGGTTGGCTCACCGGCGGCGCCGGCAAGACGAGTGTTCGGGCCGGCTTTGGAATTTACTACGACAAATCGGCGACTGAGGAGTCCGGCCAGGTGGGATTCGGAGTGCCGCCCTTCTCAATCTCCACGCAACTCGGCGTGACTGGGCCAGGCGCGCCCGTGACGGGAGTCAATCCGAGCTTTGCCAGCCCGTTTACCGATGTCGCCACCGGGGCTGTGGTCTCCAACCCTTATCCGTTCGCGGGTTTTCCCTCGTCTGTGAATTTTGCCACGACGCCCGGGCTTGAACCGATTTTCACTCCTTGCTGCGCTGTAGTGGCGGCCAATACGCGGGATCCCCGGGCTTCGAACTACAACCTGACCGTGGAGCGTCAAGTCGGCGCGAGCACGATTGTCACGGTCGGGTACGTGGGATCGGTGGCGCGCCGTCTCTCTTATGGCATGCCGCAAAACGTAGTGACGGGCCTGGGCCCTGGAGACGCCCCGATATACCCGTACAGCCTCCCGGTTTATGGGCCGATCGCCACCATTTTTAGCGGCGGGACCTCCAGCTACAACGCGCTGCAAGCCAGCGTGAACAAGAAGATGTCCCATGGTCTGCAGTTTCTCGTGTCTTACACCTATAGTCATTCCATCGACGACACATCCGGCTTCGAAAACAGCAGCTTCGGAGAGGATGGCGGCGAGGGCGGTGGCTTTGGGGGATCGATCCGTTCCAGCAACCCGTATTGCTTCCCTAAGTGCGACGTCGCCTCCTCGGTTTACGATGCGCGGCAGAGACTTGTAATCAGTTACGTTTATCAAATCCCTGGCTTCCGTGGGAATTGGGCTCTCTCGCGTCTCACGCGAGGCTGGACAATTACGGGCATTACAACGTTTCAGACAGGCTTCCCGTTGGATATCGCCGATCTCTCGGATCCGTCGGGCGGTTGCGATTTGGCCTCTGACTTCAATTGCTGGGATGGACCCAACCAGGTGGCTCCGGTACATTATCTGAATCCACGTACCACCGGGATGTGGTTCGATCCCAGCTCCTTTGCTCGGGTTAGCTGTGCGCCAAGTTGTCCTGCAGTCGGGGTTTCCCCAACGAGCGTCGTTGCGTATGGTAACGCGCCGAGAAATCCAGTCCGGGGCCCCGGGGTTAACAACTGGGACTTCGTGCTCTACAAAAACACCACAATTACGGAACGGACGACTGTGCAGCTCAGACTCGAGGGCTACAACGTCTTTAATCACACGCAGTTTGATCCCAACGGCGTAAGCACGAACTTGACGTCGGGAACCTTCGGGGCGATCATCGCTGCGGAAAACCCGCGGTTGGTGCAGATAGCAGCGAAATTGATATTCTAATTCCAATGCTGCGGATAAGGAGCGATGTCGCAAGTAATTTGGCGCGGAGAAGTGGCCGAGAGGCTGAAGGCGGCGGTTTGTTAAACCGTTGTACTGGCTAAAACCGGTGCCCGGAGCTTCGAACCCTTCCTCTCCGCCACGCAGTCAATGGTCCAACCGGGACACAAAGGTGACGCGGACTCAATGAGTCAGCGAAACCTATGTGTCCGGTACGATCTGTTACCTATGTCCTGTGTCGCTCGCCGAAAAACTTTGAGCATTGTTATATTCGCAGCTTGGCGCTTTTGGCCGGTTTAGCTTCATCGTATGTTGATCGTAGCCGCGCCTGCTTTGCTGACGATCTCGTCCTGAGAATCTGTGCCTCCCGAACTACTAATCGCGCCAATGATCGCGCCCTGGTCGATCAAAGGAATGCCCCCGCGGGACGCGATGACTCCGTCGAATGCCAGCAGATAGTTGAGGTGCATAAGGTTGATACCGTCCTCGAAGACCTTGGTTTCGCGCCGGAAGGTCGCCGCTGCTCGAGCCTTGTGTTCGGCAATCTGAATGGACGCGAGCATCGCACCGTCCATTCGTTGAAACGCGACGAGGTTGCCACCGGAGTCGGTCATCGCGACGTTCATCTTCCAATTCCGATTCTTCGCCTCCGCCACCGCCGCATGAATCACCCCCTGGGCCCGGTCCAGTGATATCGGTGGGCCATACGGAATGTCGAAAGGAATTTTCTCGGGAACAAAATCGAGAGGATTTGTTTCCGTGGGCTGCAGCACTCGGCTCGCACCAGCGGCGCTTCCTGTTTTCTCATTTGACATGTTTCCTCCTCCAATGGTCGCAATACGGATCGCTCAATCAGCAAATGGATCACAACTCGCTGCGGCTGCGCCGCTCCACGTCGTGTTGGACTGCGCGGCCAAGGTGGCGGAATCGCCTTGGCCCGCCGTCACCGATAGCGATGAATCCGATGGGATCGTCGACTCAAGCAGAAGCGTGAGCGGCTCTCGCTCCGAGGAGCTTCAAGAGCGCCTGGGCCGAGATCGTGGACGACGCCGGATTCTGGCTCGCTTTGATCGACCGGCTCGAGCGATGGGGATTCCGTTGCCACTTTGCCAGCGACCTTAGGACGGCCTGCCAATCTTTGAGTTCGCTGCACGTTGGCATGGTACTGAGCAACACTCATCTGTCCGATGGATCAGGGTTCGGCCTCATGGAGCTCTTGGCCGGCACGCCGGTTACCGCGTTTCTTTGCTTGCCAGTCGAAACCAGTTGCTATTGGTTACCCGCAATCGATGCCGGAAGGGATTGCTTGGGATCGCCAGCACTCCGACCCGCGGAGTTTGAAGGAGCGATCGAAGAAATGACGCGCTGCCGGCGCAGCGTTTCAGACGATCGATGGAGGAGTTTCAAAGCCTGACTTACAGCAAGCTGCGGAACGCGACTCTCTCCTCGAAAGTGATCCCCATGGCGATTGCGATCTTCGTGTAGTCTTCGCGTTTCATCTGGAATGTGCCCATGCGGAATGCAGCACCCCAGTTGCTACGCCCTTTCGTAAAGGACAACTCATTCAAGAGCGGGAGGATAGAGGCGTCTTTGCTTTTGAAGTACTCTGTCTTCCGACGAAATGGTCGGAAGTCTTTGGATTGTTCGACCTGGTACGGAACCTTGTCCAGGATCCTTCCTGCGGCGGTGAATGCTTGGAGTGATTCACCTCCTCCCATGCGCTCTCGGGGTGAGTAGAACACAAGGCAGTCCCCCATTTGCAACCGCCGTACCGGAGCTTCTTTGCCATGGTTTAGTTGGCAAAAGCCTCCGCGAACTGCGGCGAGCACATGTTCCCGGCTCGCTACGCCTACCCAGAACTCAGTCATCGCAGCTAAAGCCTCGATTATTTTCCGATTGGGCGTGATTCCGCTTTGGTGCCGCCCGGCCACCCAGTGCCGCGCATGTAGCTCTGGGGACCCTCAAACACCGCCTCGACGCGCGTGATCTTGCCATCCACGAATTTGAAGATCTCAGTGTTGAGAATCTCATTCGGATACCTCATGCCTTCGGGGTAAGGCACGGACCGGCCCTCAAAAGTCCAGCTCTCCACGTTGCCGCGCCGCATAAAATCAAAGGTAGCGAACACGATCTGCCGCTTGGTATCCACAATCGGGAAGTGGGCATCTTCGTAGCCGGTGATGAACGTGTAGGATTTTTGGTCAAGCTGCTTTCCACAGCCTAAGCCCAAGACGAAGAAACTGGGCGGAGCCGGGTTTCCATTTGCCGGTGGTGGAGACTTTATAGCCGGAATCGGCGGGTTGTCATGCGGTCCCAGCGCCGATAAGGTGCCATTTTCAAGTCGAATGCAGGACTCCGCAAACGGCGCGAGGTTTCCGTCGTGGAAAGCGACCGCTCGCAGATAGCCCAGCGCCGCCGTCTTGAGAGCCTCGCGCGAAATCCGTGTGGATTCCGGCTCGGTGCGATTCATCACCTCCATCCAGGTCGGATCCTTCGGTGGCATGTTCTCGGTGCCCTGCGCGTGACGGTCTACGACGGTTTCAATTTCAGTGATCTTTCGGTTGTCCACTTTCAAACGGATGGCGAGGAAATCCGGATAAGGCATCTCGTGGTTTTCGATTATGGAAAGATAGGTTGCCACGCCGCCGGTCTCGGGATCGTAAACATCGTGGCGGTATTTACCGTACGAATTGAACGTCACCCACAGCGCTTCGCCGAGGCGAATCGTTGCGCCGTTTTCCGTGTAACGATAATGCGCCGCCACCGGCACAAGTGACGGATCGTGTTTCGAGAGCGCATCTAGATAGGTGTCCATGACGCCCTTGAGACAGGCTTCGTCGCATCCGTCAGGCCTCCCCGCTGCTTTTGCCTTCATTCCATGAGCGAGCACGATGAAAGCGAGGGCCAGCGCCAGTACTCCCGCGGAATAGCCAACAAGAGATTTCAAAAGAAACCTTTGTATTCGTACTATGTGCATTGTTTCCTCGTCAGCTCAGAAAGCTGTCGTTGTTCGTTATCGCTTGGAGCTTGAGATCAATCCCTCACGCGCACATGCCCCCGGGCAGACGGTGAGGCCTGGGGTGGAATCCGAAATGATCACGTCAGTCTTCTCACCGCGCTGGAAGTCGACTCGCGTGGCGCCCAGCCGGTTGCGACGCCGATGATCCGCGGGCGTTATGGAGCCACGTTGATACGGCACCCTATGCTTCCGGCAATTGGCTATTTCGGCCGGCCCTTGTAGCCCTGCGCGATCATCTGAATCGTATACACCTGCGCGGCGTTCGCAATCTGCTGGCCGTTTGCATCTCCCGCGCCCCGCGCGAGGATAAACAACGTCTTCTTGTCGCTCCCGCCGAAAGCGACACTGATAATCGGCCGCGGCGTTGGTATCAGGCCAAGCCAGGTGCCGTCGGTACCGATTACTTGCACGCCCGGATCGGTGCTCACGTACAGGCGGCCTTCGGCGTCGATTGTGCTTCCGTCACCAGCCGTCTTCGGCTGCAGTTGCGCGAAGTCGTGCTGGTTGGTGAGGGATCCATCCGGCTGCACATCGAACACCACGACCGTGCCGACGTTCGTAACGTACAGTTTCTTTTCATCTGGGCTGAGAATGATCCCGTTCGTGCGCAAGTTGTCGCCATACTTCGCGACCACGCCCGTCGGGCTGGCATAGAATAATCCGCCCATCGTGAAATAGGCGCCGCCCTTGCTGTCCGCGACCAGATCATTCAGAACGCTTGGAATGCAGTCGAGGGTCTCGCCGTTGTAGCTGTCCGCCAGCAATTTGTGTTCAGGGGCGAGCTGCCAGATCGCCGCGTGTAAGCCGCGCTCGTCGATGAAGACAGCTCCCTTCGAACTGATCGAAACCGCGCCGCCGGTGTGCGTTTCCGCATACGCGACGGAAGGCTTGCCGTTCTTATCGAGCTTCACGACGTCGCTCTTGTCGTTCTGTGCGATCAGCAGTCCGCCATCGTTTGTCCCCACGATCCCGTCGCCATTGTTACCGGCGTCCTGCCAGACGAACTTCCACTGCTGTCCTGCCGCGACAACGCCCGGGATAGCCGTCACAGAGTAGTCGCGCGGTCGCGGACCCGGGCCACTGAAGTTGATCCGAAACGGTTTCGGCGGATTCTTGCACGCAGCAACTTCAGCTGTGTAGCCAGGATCGCTGGTCGCCTGCAACGAGGGCGTCTGAGGATTTGCGGGCGCCGGCGGCAGATTGGGGGCCTGGTTCTGTGCTGCGACGGCTACGGCAGCGAGCAAGCCCGCGACCGCAGCGAGAATTCTTTTGGCTTCCATAAGTCCTCCTACTCCAGGGCGTGGAGTATACCGGATTTCGTCTGCGCCGGTCCCGAGATCAAGTCTGGAAACTGGTGTGCCCGCTTTCCTCCGTCCCATTTGAACGCGCCCCGATAACTTAACGCCAGTTTGGAGAATTTAGTAGCGATTGGCCAATGCTCGTGTTTGCACGATGTTCCGCTGACTAACCGCTCCTAGATATCCGGCCCAATCGGAGGGAGGCAGCTTTAGGTCTCATTAGGCACCATCGTGCGGGGAGGGGGGAGCGTTTCTGAGGTCGTAAGCACCAGCGAACAAGCTGTTTGAATTTCACCACAGCGTCGTTCGAACCAGAGGGACGGGAGTTCGAATCTCTCCGGGCGCACCGCTTCCAAAGACGGTGTGCTGTAATCCGATTGATACGCCTGATTTTGTTTCGCACAAGGATTGAACGCAGCGGTCGCCAAGAAGAGTCCAAAATCCGAGGCAGTCACGTCTTGATGCGGTTGATACCCTTGTGCTTCATCGCTCTTAGACTTGCTCTCACCAGCTTTTTCACCAACGTCATCGGCAGTGGTTTACCAGCTGGAAAGCTAACAATGGCTTTCGTTGTGGCAAAACCTGCAACTTCCTTCCTGCGTCCTTGTATTACTGAAGGGGGAACATGCAGGGGTACGTGCGGCTTCTTGAAGCTGCCCCAAGCGAACATCGCGTCATAATGATCAATTCCGGGATCGCAATACCCGGGCATTCGGAAGTAATCGGTGCGTTCGGTGGCACCAGGCCCTGCCGCCCGTATGGCCGCTCTAATCTTCGCCAAATCGCCTCGGGCCTCTTTCGGACACCTGGCTATGTATTCATCTACTGCACAAGTCTTGCGCTTAGTCACGGTCGCGCCGTCGGGCAGGTTCCGTGGTTAGAACCTGCCCGGCATCGTTCTTAGTGCTTCTCGCCGCCACCCACGTGGCCACGCCCATCACGCATTTCATTTCCTTTGAAATGGGAGACTTTATCGAGGGGCTTCGAAGCCTCAGGTCTGTCTCCGGGGTGTGGTGCGGGGCCTTTATAGCCGTGATCGGGATGAAAATGGTTGTTGACGTGGCCCCGGAAGGTCTCAGGGCCGTGAAACCACGGACCAGCACCGATGAAGACACCGCCCGTGAACCATTCCGGACCGTAGTATCCATACGGAGCACAACCATAAGGAGCAGTGTCATAGTAGCCGTACGGACAATCGGGGGCCGGTCCAACGTTTACTGCTACGCTCACCTGCGCTTTCAGGTTGGGAGCGGTCACCATCAGGCAAATTCCGGCAATAGCGGCTAACGCAAGATATCTGAGTTTGCTCATAGATCTCCTCATTATCGCGACCATCGGAAGGCCGCCGTCTCCCTGGCGCTGCGGAGGCGTGTGAATCGCGGTAAACAGTTTTCAAAACATAACGATTACGCACAATACAGTCTTTCTGGTATTTCCGGGGGGGGAGGGGGTCTTTGGGGGGATTACAGCCGCCGGTCCGCGCTTTAGCGCCATCCGGCGGCTTGTTTTCTAAATCGGCCTTACTGCTTCTCGTAGAACACGACATCGTGCTCTGCTTCGCCCTTTTCATTCTTGCCGCTGTAGGTGACCGTACGGCTCTTTCCATCCGCAGCGACAACGATGTGAACGGTCATCATCACTGCTCCACCCTTTTTTAATGTGGCGACGAAGTGAGTGGGGGAAGAGCGCTTAGTCGAGACGGTGTCAGCGTAGGGAATTCCGCTCACGGGTGCGTCCGTGCCGTCCAGCTTGGCGCTGAATGATCCGTGCGTTGGGTTGCCGGAAGCGTCCACGCCTTCGGACTCATAGGTTTCGGTGTTGTTCGCGATCGTAATTGTCACCGTACTGGTTTTCGGCGCTGGGCCAGGAGAATACTTGGACTTAGCGAGGTTGACCTTCCAGGTGCCAACGGCGGGATCATCGGCAGCGCCTGCCGACATAACCGCGGTTCCGAGGAGCAAGAATAAAGCAGCTAAGGACACGAGTTTTCCGGTTCGCATGTGTTGCCTCCATAAGTGGAAATTGATTTGACCCCGAGCCGACTGGTTTGCAGGCAGGACACTACTTCGGCGATGTGATGGAGTCAAACGGGATTTCCGAAACACACTCGACGGCTTGCGCTCCGTCGCTCTTCTCGGCTGTTTCAAATCCGAATTACCGGGCGGATAGGTTCAAAATGGCGAATGGAATCGACCAAGTTCACTTGACTGCGTCAGTCGCGAGTAACGGCATCATCGGGGCGAAACACCGTGGTCGGACAGCGTTCTCCGCCAGGACAGGATAGAACCAACGTGGTGACTTTACCGAACTACTTCGCGAGCAGGGACCAGCTCAAACAGGCTTTGGTCGAAGCAGCACGGCGTTCGGGCACCGACATGTTCATCATGGGAAGTGGAGTATCTGGTATTGTGGTTTTTGAATTTAGGGCAGGGCCGGGTTCTAAAACACTAGGAGATCATATGAAGCCCATACAAGCAGTCTGCGACAAATGCAAAAAGCCGGTAGACGCAAAGCCGTTACTCAGCGAAAACGAGCTCTGGGAGGCGCTGAATAAGGGCGACGAAATCGAAGTGATGCACCTTGCCGATGATGTCCACCACACGTGGAAGCTCACCGGTCAAGACAAAGATAATCTGCGCAAGGCGCGGGCCGCCGGCACCGTCTAGCCCGCTGGGTAACGGGACGCAGAGTGTCACGGCTAGATCAAACGAGCCACCGGCTTTGCGGCCGCCGGCTCCTTGCGACCCTGCCCCCGCAGACGAAACCTAGCCGGGTTCTGCTCGGTTTGCGCAGCGTGGCTGATCGAGATTCTGGCGCTCTGGCGATTTGTTGCGCGTGCGCGCACCATTCACTCGGCAACAGCGGTTTACCGCCAGGTACAGCGCAGGCCGTTTCTTTTCATTTTGCGAAATATTCATTCTGACCTCTCTTCCTGGGGGTTAGCGAGCCTTGTTGAGGATTGCGATGAGTCCACTGAAGAAATCTCGAGTTCCCAAGATTCTAGCAGTGATGTTGCCTCTAGTCGCAATGGCACTGTTCTGCGGTCGCGACATCGGCTCGGTGAGACGAGCGCGCGTGCAATCAGAGGCGTCCGCATTATCCGCTGCGCCGGCCCAACAACTGAGTCCGGAGGGCCAAGCTTCGTTACGAAGTATCATCCAGGCAGGAAATCTTTCGGACCTTCGCTGGCCCGACTTCAGCGATTACGACAAATACGTGCGGAAGTTTTATGAGTCCTATGGGTATTCCCTGCCATGGTTCAGGGGAACAGAGCCAACCGCGCAGGCCCAACAGGCAATCGCGCTCCTTTTGAATGCCGACCAAAGGGGGCTGTCCGCCGAAGATTACGACGGGCCGCGTTGGAGCGACCGGCTCAGGAAGCTTAGACCCGCTGTACCGCAGCCATCGGAATCAGATGCGGTGCGATTCGATGCCGCGCTCACCGTTAGCATGATGAGGTACATCTCGGACCTCCACATCGGGAAGGTGAATCCAAAGCATTTTGATTTTGGTCTTGACGTCGAGGCCAGGAAATATGATCTGCCGGAATTCCTGAAAGATCACGTCGTGGGTGCATCCGATGTTGCCAGCGTCCTGGCGCAGGTCGAACCGCCCTATCCGGGTTACATGCGCACGATCCAGGCCCTGCGCAGCTACTTACAGCTTGCAGCGAAAGATGATGGAGAACAGCTTCCGCCCGTAAGAAAGGCAATCGCGCCCGGCGATGCGTATCCCGGTGTTCCGCGTTTGATCCGATTGCTGAGCCTCGTGGGCGACCTTCCGGCTGACGCAAATGTCGAGCGGGTTGGAGACGTCTATCAAGGCGCGCTCGTGGATGCGGTCAAGAGCTTTCAGCGTCGACATGGCCGCGATGCGAATGGACGAATTGACGGGCAAACCTTGGCCGATCTGAACGTGCCTATGAGTCGCCGGGTGCGGCAGATGCAGCTCACTCTGGAGCGTTGGCGCTGGCTGCCGCTTGATTATCAACAGTCGCCAGTTGTGGTGAATGTCCCGGAGTTCCGCCTCCGCGCATACGACGAACAATTCAAGATTGGCGTGACGATGAATGTCGTGGTCGGTAAGGCCTATGGCCACCACGACACTCCGATATTCAGCGACCATATCGAATACGTCATCTTCCGGCCTTACTGGAGTGTTCCCTACTCCATCACAAAGGCTGAAATGGTTCCTCACATCGTGAGCGATCCCGACTACCTGTCAAAGAAGGGACTGGAGATCGTGAACAGCCGTGAGGAAGTCGTCACGTCGGGGACGGTGACGAGCGACGTGCTCGAGCAACTGCGCGCGGGAAAACTCTTCGTTCGGCAGCCACCGGGTCCAGAGAACGCACTCGGGCTCGCGAAATTTATCTTTCCGAACGACTACAATGTGTACATGCACGATACGCCCGCGCATGAATTGTTCTCGCAGTCCAAGCGGGATTTCAGCCATGGATGCATTCGTCTGGAAAAGCCCGCCGATCTGGCTGCATGGGTCCTACGCGATAATCCGGGCTGGGATATCGATCGCGTCCGCACAGCCATGAATGGAACCACGACGCAGCAGGTGAATCTTACCCATCCCATCCCCGTCCTGATCCTATATGCCACCGTGATCGTGACGGAGGATGGAATCGTTCATTTTTACGACGACCTCTACGGGCACGACGCCGCCCTCGAAGCAGTCCTTCAGAAAGGTTATCCGTATCCGGATTAATCGCCTCTGATTAAGCTCGACGCGCAATCCAGACACCACTGGCGGACACGCCCGATGTCGACGTGGATGAAGTCCGAGCGAGGATAGTAGCCCACGCCGCCGCGATGAAGGGCAAGCGCGGCCTTGCGGAGATCGAGTGTCTGCACGCCGGGCATGCGCAGGTCGATCGCTTCCGCGTGAGTGTGAAGGCTGTTCTTGGCGACTCCTGTGGAATGAGCGCGAAGGGATTCATTTGTCGACGGTGTGCGGTAGCCGCAGACGATGTCAATCTCGCCGCCTGGATGCCCGACCGACAATGTGAGATCGGAGAGGACATCGTACAAGTGAGGATCGAAATGGCGGATGTCGCCCGTGCGATGATCGCGCAGGAAATAATCGAGCTTCGCGAGCGCGCTGGGAATGTACTGATCGCCGCGCCGGTAGACGATATCCAGCCGTTCGCGGGTGTGCGTGTTGTAAAGCAGCAACTGATGTTCCTGGACTTGCCCCGAGGACACATCACGCGGTCGCGCAGGCGCGCCGAGCGGCGCCATTAATAGAAGCACCGCGCCCGCGACCAACAGAACTCGCGAAATTCCTCTCGTTGCGCCCATAGATCTCCCGCAACTTCGATTTTAACACAGGCAGCTGCCTCGGCTCATTCGCCCGGGTCAGATGGTCACGATTTAAGGCTATATCACCGTCGCAGGGGTTGAAGCGTATCGACCATGGCTCGGATGTCACGATTCTCGAAAACCGGTCCTCGGCGCTGGTCCGATTTGCTTACGACGACCTCCACCATAGCCCGGGCCAAGTCGTCGGCCCGGATCACCTGGTTGGGGAAAAGCATTCGAAACACCGGATAAACCCCATGCAAGAGGCGGTAACTGAAGTTCGGCTCCTTCCGCGGCTCGACCGGATAGATGTACGCCGGCCGGAAAAGGTAAACGTGAGGGAATCCAGCCCCGAGTAGCGCGTTCTCGGCCTGTCCTTTATAGCGTGCGAAGGGCATCCGGCTTCGTCCCTTCGGGTCCGCGCCGCTCCCGCTCAAGAACGAGAATGCCGCACCGGGGCTGCTGCTACGCAGAACTCGCGCGAACTCGACCGCATAGTCCACCGTAATTTTGCGGAGCTCCGCTTCCGACACCGCTCCCGTATACGCACCGAGGCAAAATACTGCTGCGTCCTGGCCGGCGAGCGTCTCGGCGAGCGTGGAACAGTCGGCAAAATCTCGATGCAGCACCTCGGTAAGCTTGGGATGCGAGATGCCGAGCTTCCTTCGCCCAACCGATATCACGGGACCAACGGCGGGGTTCTCCAGCGCGTCGCGAAGAGCATACCCGCCGACCATTCCGGTCGCGCCCACGATTACAACGCTTTTTTGGCCCGAGGTCGAAACGTTCATGAACGGCCCCGAGGCGTTGCAAAAGCGCTAATTGAGGCCACGAGATTCGTCGTTGCCAGGGCAGTGCCGGCTCGTCCAACCGGTCGACTCAATGAATACGCTCGGCACACTGCCACGCGACGTCTGGATTCACGAAAGTGTCGAGATGGCGGAGGGAAGCAGGCACGGTAGGTCAACGATTCTCACCTGTGGGAAGCAAGTCGGTTTGTGGCCGTGAAGGCGGTCTGAAACACTGAATCCACAGAACGCGAACAACCACGATCAACGGGATTGACAGATAGATGCCCACAATTCCGTCGATTTTGGCCCCAACCATGACCGCGAAAATCACAAGCAAAGGGTGGATTTCCAAGTTGTGTCCGACGACACGGGGAGAAATGAAGTAGTCCATGACCAATCGCCACAAACCCAAAAAAGCGGCCATCCAGATCCAGTGAGAATGCGTCAGGAAGCCGGCAGTCAGAATGACTGTTGCCGAGGTCATCCACCCGGCTACGGGGACGAACTCGAGGGCGCCTCCTAGGACGCCGAGCGCAACTGCGTGCGGAAATCTCGCAAGAAGCATGGCTGCTGTATAAAACGAAAAAGACCAGCCGGCGAGAATCACCTTCGCCCGAATGTACCTCTTCAGCCCGATGTTCAGTCCATCGGCGATGTCCCTGGCTGCCTTCCGACTGTTTTCGGCGAAAAACAGCTGAATGAGAGCGTCTGTCATGCCCCTGCCTTCGGCAAGGAAGAAAATCGCGAGAACGGGGATGACGATGGTCGCCGCCAGGGCATTCGAACTGAATCGTTCGACGCTGCGAACCAGTTCCCGAGTGAAGTCTCGATGGTCGATGAGGAACTGTTTCAGGCGCGAGGTCTGAGCTTCATCCCAGTGGTACTTTTGCCCTACGCTTTCGGCGAACTCTCCGGTGGAAAGCCCTTGGAGTAGCGCAGGGACAGTCTCAAAGACCTTACCCTTGACGCTGGTCAGACGAGGAGCAAGAGCATGGATCGTGAACGCAAGACATAGCAGGAATGCGAGATAGGCCTCCAGTACATGCGGCCCTCTAAGGTTTCTGAAAAACAGGGCATGATCTTGCAGGAATCGAACTACAGGATCGATGAGGTACGCTAACAAGATCGCGAACACGAAAATGATGAGGACTCCCCTCGCCACATACACTGTCGCAAGTACAACTGCAAACAGGAGTGTTGTCAGCAGGATGTCGAGAGTCCGGCGATCCGGGACGGCCATTTGAATCGTCCTTGTCCGAGCGGCGGCGCAAATAAATACATGGACCCGGAGCCTTTACGGTTCGAAGCTGGCATTTACACTTCGAACGATTCCCAGCTTTTTCATCCGGAAATAAAGGGTCGAACGGTTCAATCCCAAACGTGCCGCTGCGCCACTGGGCCCGGAAAGTATCCATCGGGTTTCTTTGAGAGTTGTCAGAATGTGATTGCGCTCGACTTCCTCGAGGGTCTGGGGGCGGTCCACATTTCTCCCGGATACAATGCGCGTACTCAAATCCTGGTTTGAAATCCGCAGGACGGAACCGGGGCTCAGGATGACGGCACGTTCGATTACATTTTCCAATTCTCGGATATTCCCTGGCCAGGCATGGCGTCTCAACGCCTCCATGGTATCCGACGAGATGATGTCTATGGTCTTGCCGACTTTGCTCGCGAACCTCTGTACAAAATGCTGCACCAGGAGCGGAATGTCCTCTGGCCGTTTGCGCAATGGCGGAAGGAATATAGGGACAACATTTAAGCGATAGTACAAATCGCTCCGAAACTCTTTTTCGAGAATCATCCCCTCAAGGTCACGATGGGTCGCAGCGACAACGCGAACGTCTACCCTCCTTGTTCGATTGCTGCCCAGCCGTTCGAATTCCCGTTCCTGAAGCACGCGCAGGAATTTCGGCTGAAGTTCGAGCGGTATATCGCCAATCTCATCCAGGAATAATGAGCCTTGATCGGCAAGCTCGAGGCGTCCGACCTTTTGCGTGATCGCGCCAGTGAAGGCGCCACGCTCGTGTCCAAAGAATTCGCTTTCAAGCAGACCGCTCGGGATTGCGGCGCAGTTAAGCTTTACAAAGCTTTGATCTTTTCGACGGCTGGCCTTATGGATCGCGCGAGCAATGAGTTCTTTCCCGGTGCCGGTCTCACCCAGCAACAGCACTGTCGAATCGCCAGGAGCGACATTCTCGACCATCTGCATTACTCTTCGCAGCCCTGAACTCTGGCCGATGATTCCTTCGAATCTGGCCTCGTTCGGACGCGCTTCGCCTGCGACATCGAAGTTCGCCAGCTCGTTGCCGGGTCGAGCAGCTTGGTCACTCCACTGAAAAGCAACGCTGTGCAATCCCATCGGGGCGCTCCCTGTTTACTTTGAGAAGCTGTGTGAAAAAATACGCCAGAGCCATCAGTTCTTTCGCTTGATCTTTCGTTTTCGCAAGGCATCAATCCACTCACGAATGTAGGCCGGGCAATTCTTGAGTGTTATCTTGTCCGTCTCGCACTGTCCCAGAAAGTGAATGACTTCGCGATCGACCAAAACTACATCTTTCAGGTCGAGTACAACTTGAGGGATGTCCCTCTCCGACGCGATCAACGACTCCAGTTCCGGCAGGTTTTCGTCGCTTATTCGACCGATAAGCGTGAGGACAACTTCTCCGTTTGCGCTCCGAAGGACCCTGAACACACACCGTGGAATGCAAATTGATGCCCAACGTGCCCTTCTGAAAAGACGTCACTTATGAGGATTTGTCGTGGTGAGTTCTCGCCAAATGTCGGAAAGTCGCCAGATCACAACACCAGTTTGTTGTCGCGATCGCTCGTGCCGGGGGTTCAGCTGCGGCTACGCGTCGGGCGCGCCGGCGGCCGGGACCTGCATCGCAACCAGAAAGTTGCTAGCGAGAACATACTCGTAAAGGTGACCCACCGGTGGTCGAAGCCTTAGCTGGCTCGCCGACACCCACCCGTTTGTGTCGGTCCATTGCCAATCGGTTGCCGAGGCCGTCTGGATCGATTGCCGCAGATCCTTCGACGTCATCGGATACGCATAGATTCGAACATTTTGGGCGAACAGGCGAGACAAGGCCTCCAGGAAGCTACCTGGGAGCTTGCTGTATCGATCCTCAAACACGCGGATCAGGAGAGACAGACCCACAACGAACCGGACATGCTCCTTGGTGTAACGGTTCAAGTAGTCGGTCATCGTGTAGAGTTCTCGTTCGCGAAACAGCAGCACGTCGCCGCCAGAGGCCCGAAGCGCATCGATGCGTTCCAGCAAGTCTTCAACACTCGGCGGTGGATCCCCGGTCTCGAGCGACGTAGCTGGGATACAGAAAAAACCCACTGGCGAGAGCTTCTCTTCGATGACCTCTCCGCGGAGGTGCTCGATCGCGGCCGCTAGCATTTGTTCGTGCGTTTTCGCGTACGGAGGGTCGCTATGTACGAAGGAGCCTGGCGCGAGCACCACGGCTTTCTTGTGGAGCACGGCCCCAGGCGGCAAAGGGGCGCCCTTCGACGGAAAACAGACGGCTTGCGCGAGAGCCGCGTTAACTGCGTGAACCAGGAGCGCGCGTTGGTCCCAGGACTGAAGCGCTGGACCGCGGAGATCGACGTAGTCGATTTCGATGCGTTTCTCGACATCTTGAGCAATGTTTTCAAGGAAAGACTCTTTGCTCTGAACCTGATAAAGGGCGGCGTAAATCAGATTTACGCCGAGGATGCCGATCGCCTCCTGCTGGAGGACGTTGGAGGGATCCCGCATATTAATGTGCAGGAGCAGGTCGTTTGGCTCGCCGCCCGGCTGCACTTGAAATCGCAGTCCAATCCAGCCGTGCGACTCGTTGGTTCCCGCAAAATTGCGGGCGGAGATCGTGTCGACGAAGCAGAAGAAGCGAGTCCGCGATCCACGCGTCTTGGCCAACTGGTTCAGCAGCTGAGCCCATTCGCTCTCAACCATGGCCACAAGCCGCTCCCGGGAGACGTAACGGGAACCGGGACCGTACAGGTCATCACTGACTTCTTTGTCATACGCGGAGATGGATTTGGCGACGGTGCCGGAAGCACCGCCGACGACCAAAAACCATCGCACGACTTCCTGGCCAGCGCCAATTTCGGCGAAAGAGCCGAAAGTACTGGGGTCCATGTTGATGTTAAGAGCCTTTTGATGAGTGTCGAGGTTGTCCACGGATGCCAAGTTGGTCGTCCCGAGTTTCCGCCTGAGTCTTGAAGCGGTTCTTGTCGATCTTCAGCGACCGAATCCTCGATTCCAGCGTCGACCGCGGGATGCCCAGCTTAGCTGCAGCTCCTGTGGGACCGAAGACCCGACCGCAACTTTCTTTCAGCGCAGCCTCAATCATACACTTCTCTTGTGCCGCGAGTTTTAAAGGGAGCTGAGTTTGGTCGCCAGGCTCTTCCGGAGCTGGCTGCTGTGGCAGCCAGCTTTCGTCGATCGAGAATTTCTCGGTTTCGCAAAGCAGCACTGAACGCTCGATGACGTTCTGTAGTTCGCGGATGTTTCCAGGCCAATAGTATGACTCCAGTAATTGGAGAGTCTTTTCGTCAACGGTCGTAATTCTCTTACCGGCCTTCCGCGCGTAGCGATCGATAAAGTATTCAACCAGTAGACGGATGTCCTCCCTTCGTTCTCGAAGAGCAGGGCTCTCAATCGGAAACACATGCAAACGATAATACAAATCGGTGCGGAACGAGCCTGCGCTGATGGCAGCCTGCAGGTCGCGATTCGTGGCTGCAATCACCCGGACGTCAGCGCGTATCGGTTGCGTCCCGCCGACCCGTTCAAACTCATGTTCCTGCAATACACGCAACAGGGCAATTTGGGTCTCGGCTGGAAGCTCTCCGACTTCGTCCAGGAAGAGCGTACCCCCGTTTGCTAGTTCAAACCGACCCAAGCGCTGCTGAGTCGCGCCCGTGAAGGCGCCCTTCTCATGGCCGAACAACTCCGAGGCAATCAAATCACGTGGGACTGCCGCACAGTTCACGCTGACGAATGCGCGCGCGCTGCGATTGGATCGTCGGTGGATGGCGCGCGCTACAAGCTCTTTGCCTGTGCCCGTTTCACCGGTGATCAGAACGGTCGAATCCGTAACAGCTACTTTGACCACCCGCGAAAGCGTAGCCTGCAACGCTGGCGACGTTCCGACGATCTCTTCAAACATGGAGACCCGATCCACTTCATCTCGCAGAACCAGGTTCTCCCTGTAGAGCTGCTCTCTTAGGAGCGCTAATTCCTCAACTGCGGATTCCAGGGCCGACCTTGTTTCAAGATGCTCGGCCCCCTTCCAGAACTGGTGTGCCAAATCCCCGAGCTTGGCTGTACGGATGAAATCCAGGACGATATTTACGGCAGCGCAAATGCCGGTGATCCTCTCCGAATCATTGAGGCAGACGTGGCTTGTCCGGAGCCTGGCGTGCGGTTGCAGTCGCTCTGCGTTAGCGTGCGAACTCTGGCAAGCCAAATCGAGGATTCCAGCACCCTGGTGATCATCCCGAACAGCCACCGCTTGTATGGCCATAAATCCGAGCCCCCTTGCTGAACGGCCTCTTTTGAGGTGAATTGGCCCTTCTCAGGCGGTATTCTCGAAAAAAGGCTTCGGGAAGTCCTTCAGAAAGTTCTGAAAAAGGATGAAAAACCCTGAACGGCCCTATAAGCTGACCAGGCTCCCGTGGCCAACTTATACTATTTCCAGGAGTTCGTGCTGGATCCAGGCAGGCGCAGACTCTCGCGCGCGAATTTACCCGTTTCTGTGACCGCTAAAGCTTTCGACGTCCTGCACTTCCTGACTCAAAACCCCAACCGCTTGGTCACCAAGGAGGAACTGCTGCAAGCCGTGTGGGGTGGCGACACCTTCGTGGAAGAGGGGAACCTCACACAATACATCTCCCATTTACGCAAGGCGTTGGGCGACAAATCGGAAGACCCCCGCTTGATCGTGACCATTGCTCGAAAGGGCTATCAGTTCACGGCGGACGTTACTGTGGTCGCCGAGACAACAGATAAAGCAAAACCTGCCACGCTTTCGGCTGATGAGTCCGAGTTCTCGAGAACCGATGCGCGGCCCGTGGAGATTCCAGCCGAAGAAAAAGCTGCCAAATCACCACCTCCTCGGCCCCGCCTGAGTAAATGGTTTGCGGCGGCCGCGCTGGGGGTCATTATCGTTGCGGCTATCTTGTGGTACTGGAACTACCGCCGCCGGGTGACACTCACGGCCACGGAAACCATCGTTCTCGCCGACGTCAAAAATGAGACTAGCGATCCGGTATTCGACGACGCATTGGACACAGCTTTGCGCTACGAAATGGAGCAGACGCCCTATCTGAACATTCTGGGCATCGATAAAGTCGTCGGGGCCCTGGCGCAACTCAAGCTACCACCGACCGCAAAGCTAACGCCCGAGGTCGCCCGCCAAGTGTGCCTTCACACCAACAGCAAGCTGGTGATCTCTCAATCGATCGGCGATGCCGGCAATGGCTACCATTTGCAGATGCGGGCGCTCGACTGCGGGTCGGGAGCGACCCTGGCCAAAGAGCAGGCGGACATCGGTAAACGGAATGACGTCGTACACGAACTGGGAGTCGCGGCGGCGCGCCTGCGCGCAAAGCTGGGAGAGCCCGCAGATTCGCTCGCGCGTTTCAATCAGCCGCTAGAAAAGGCGCTCAGCTCGTCACTCGAGGCTTTGCAAGCCGGCACTCAAGGCCAAAGACTCTCCCTCGCCGGCGACATTGAGGGGGGGCTCAAACTCTATCAGCGAGCTGTCGAACTGGATCCAGACCTTGCCGTAATGTATGGACGTCTGGGCGCGGCTTACCTTTTCCTGGGTAACAATGAGCTGTCGGTGGCTTCGTACACCCGTGCGTACCAACTCCGCGACCGATTGACCGAAAAAGACCGGTTGGGCTTCGAAATCACGTATTACAGTTATGTGGTCGGCGACTGGGAGAAGGAATATTCTTCCGTGGTTCGTTTCTTAGAGATATTTCCTCGGGACGTGTTCGCTCACACCAACCTCAGAGAAGCATTTGTCCATCTCGGCCAGCCCGAACGGGCCGCTGACGAAGCCGCCGAGGTTGCGAGGTTGCGGCCGAGCTCATATTATTTTGGAAGCGCGATACAGTCCATCAGGCTTGCAAGCAGATTCAACGAGGCAAAATCCTGGCTCGCCAAAGCGGACGCCCTTAAACTCGACAATTCGCTAATCCGGCGGGAGAGACTGATCGTGGCATTCGCCACAGGCGATCGAGGCAGCGTCGAAAAGATCTTCAAGGACGAGGAGCGAGGTAGCTATCAAGAGGACTTCCTGCATGAACACTCCTTGGTCGAGATTCAGCAGGGTCGCTTTCACTCCGCCGAGCGTCTGCGACAGCAAGATTTGGGGCAAACGCCGAAAGCTGGCTATCCTGACTGGTGGGTGCTCCTGTCAGCCCTAGAGGATGCCGAAGTCGGAAAGGAGGCGCAAGCTCGACGCACGGAAAGCAAGGCAACACGAACTCCGCTAGATCGCAACAGCAATATCGTCGTGGCGCTTGCGCTCGCGCGATCGGGAGGAACAGAACAAGCCGGTAAACTCGCAGACGAGGTCAGCGCGGAAAGGCCCGAGGACACGCTCGTGCAGCAGTACTTCATTCCCACCATCCGGGCCGCGATCAAGCTGCGCCAACACGATCCGGCGGCAGCCATCGATCTGCTCCGCGACACTGCCAAGTACGATCTGGCGTTCACGGGATTATGGGATTATGTGTACCCCGCCTACATCCGCGGACTGGCGTATCTGGAGCTCGGCGACGGCCGATCAGCCGCGGTTCAGTTCCAGAAGCTGATCGACAATCCCGGTCTTACGGTAAGACATGTCATCGGGCCCTTGGCATGGCTTCAGCTTGGCCGCGCGCAGAAGATGACGGGCGATGAACCCGCGGCACGGAATTCCTACAAGACTTTCTTGGATTTGTGGAAGAACGCCGATCCCGACATTCCCATCTACCAGCAAGCCAAAGCCGAGTACGCCAAACTTGGGAAATGAATCGCGCTGAGGCAACGGAGCAGGCCGTAGTATTGACTGAATTCATTGCGATATACCATGCGATTCACGATCTCACAATGGCCCAGATTAATGCTTTTGGGAAACGGTCCCAGACTCCGGGAGACGGGCGCCCTCACGTCTCCGGATCGACCCTAAAGCGATTCTTATCAATTTTCAATGAGCGAATTTTCGATTCCAGCGTGGACCGCGGGATGCCTAATCTAGCCGCGGCCCCCGTGGGTCCGAAAACCTGACCGCGACTTTCTTTCAGCGCAGCCTCAATCATGGTCTTCTCTTGTGCTACGAGCTTTCGGGGAAGCTGAATTTGGTCGTTCGCCTCTGCTGGAGATTGCTGCTTTGGCAGCCAACTTTCGTCGATCGAGAAACTCTCCGTCTCACAAAGTAGGATCGAACGCTCGATGACATTCTGCAGTTCGCGTATGTTTCCAGGCCACGGATAGGCCTGAAGCAGTTCGAGCGTCTTCCTGCTTATATCGCGTATGTTCTTACCGGCTTTTCGGGCGTAGCGATCGATAAAATATTCAACCAGGAGGGCAATGTCCTCTCCTCGTTCTCGAAGAGGCGGAATCTCGATCGGGAAAACGTGCAGGCGGTAAAACAAATCGCTGCGGAAGGAGCCGGCACGGATGGCAGCCTGTAAGTCGCGGTTGGTGGCAGCGATTACCCGAACGTCGGCACAGATTCGACGGGTTCCGCCGATCCGCTCAAACTCCTGCTCCTGCAGCACGCGCAAAAGTGCAACCTGGGTTTCGGGTGGAAGCTCCCCTACTTCGTCAAGAAAGATCGTGCCGCCACTCGCCAATTCGAACCGGCCCAGGCGCTGCTGAGTCGCTCCTGTGAAGGCCCCCTTCTCATGGCCGAACAACTCCGAGGCGATCAAATCTCGTGGAACCGCCGCGCAGTTCACGCTCACGAATGCGCGCGAGGCCCGGTTTGATCGGCGGTGAATCGCGCGTGCGACAAGCTCCTTGCTCGTTCCCGTTTCACCCGTGATCAGGACTGTAGAATCGCTCCGCGCAACCTTGGAGACGCGTGAGAGTACCGCTTGCAAAGCGGGGGACGTTCCAACAATCTCTTCGAACATGGAGGCTTTGTCGATTTCTTCACGAAGGGCGACGTTTTCCTGATGAAGCCTGTCTTCTGCCTGCTTTCGATCTTCGATGTCCGTCCCGGAATAGTACCAACGTGTAATCTGTCCCTGTTCGTCTCGCACTGGATTAAAACGAGCCAAGAACCAGCGATAGCTTCCATCACCTTTGCGTAGTCGCAACTCCAATTCGCCAGCAGTGCCGGTTGATAAAGCACGATCCGTATAGGCCTTGAACCGTTCAGAATCATCAGGATGAACATCCGTCGCAAAACTCTTGCGCCGCCATTGGTCCAGACTGATTCCGAGGTAATCGAGGGCCGTGCGGTTTGCATAGAGACGTTCACGATTGGGCCCGTATACCGCTGTAAGTTGAGGCGCGAGGTCCAGAATCAGCCAGAGCTCTTTCTCTCGCTCCCGGATTATCGTCTCTGCCTGGCGGTGTTCGGTGACGTCGGTAACTGCTCCTACGAACTCGAGGTTGCCCTCTATATCCCGTGATGGATGAGCGGTCACGCGAACATGCTTCACGGAGCCGTCGGGCATTTCCAGCCGGTTCTCAAAATCAAAATCCTTGCCGTCGCGCGATGCTTGCTCGATTTGTTGCTGCACCACTTCGCGGTCCTGCGGGTGAATCCGGGTGAGCGCAAATCCCAGCGTCGGCTTCGTACCCGGATCGCACTGAAAGATTCGGAAGGTCTCGTCCGACCAGAGAACCTCTCCGCTCGCAACCTTCCATCCGAAGCTTCCGGTGTGGCTGAGTCGTTGGGCTTCGGCCAAGTAGGCTTCGCGCCGTCGGAGCTCCTGGGTCAGGAGTTCGTGCTCAGTAACATCGATGGCGCTCCCGACGCACTTCTTGAGGCTTTGGCTGTCAACAAAAGGGACACCGACGCATCGAATGTAACGGATCTCGCCATCGGGTCGCACAATGCGCTTGGTGGCGTCGAAGGGCACCGCCTCCGCCACGAGCCGGTTGATCAGGTCGGCCATCGATTCGAAGTCCCGTGGGTGGATGAAACCCAAATATTCCTGAATACTAGGCGCCTTGCCCGCCGGATCGAGACCGTGCATTCGAAATAACTCAGGAGACCAGTAGTCGAATCCATTCGGATCGAAAGCCCAGCTCCCCATATGGCCAAGACGCTGCCCTTCGCCAAGATAGAACTCGTTCCGCCGCCAGGCTTGCTCAGCTCGCTTGCGCTCCTCGATATCCATGCTCGATCCATACCACTTGACGATGTTGCCGAGCTCATCCCGGAGCGGCACCTTGCGATGGAACATCCAGCGGTATTCCCCATCTGCCCGGCGAACGCGAGTTTCGTACTCGAAGACCTCTCCGGAGGCGAGGCAGGCGATCCATTGATCTACAATCCCGTCCACGTCCTCGCGATGAATGAAATCCCTCCAATTCCAGCCGCTCACTTGTTCCAATGTGGCTCCCAGATATTCCAGCCAGGGCTTATTGAAGTAGTCGAGGAAGCCGTCGGGTCTAGCGGTGTGTATCAGCGCGGGGATCGAATCGACAAGAAGCTGGATATTCAACGACTCGGGTTGCTGTCCTGCGGAGGCCATGGCGCGCATTATATTCCTGTTCGATGGTTTTCCAATCCCCCTGAGCCACAGCGGCGGCCCCCCGTGTCGGCATCTTTGCAAATGAGCAAATGTTAGCACCTGCGCCGGAGGGCGCTCCTCTTTCACGGACGTAAGCTTCCCCCTTTCAATAGGATACATGTCGCGCGCACTCGGCACCCGAAGTGCCTTCAACTCATTGCACCGGCAAGTGCATCGGGGTATATCGACTATGGCCACAAGCAGTACGCCGGCATCCGCGACGGCACCACAGCAAAAGCCCGAATCGGGACAATCTTCGTCCCGCTCAGGCGCCAATCTGCGGAAGTATGGGACCCCCGCGTTGGTCGTGCTCGTCGCTGTCGTGATACTCGCCACGATCACCTGGAATTGGAACTCCTGGGAGGGCGGTCGCATTGAACAGGTTACCGACGATGCGTACGTCCGCGGCGATATCACTCCACTGAGTACAAAGGCCGCCGGCCTCGTCAAGGAAGTTAAGGTTTCCGACTATCAAACGGTGCACGCAGGAGACCTCCTCGTTCGGCTCGATGATGACGATTTCAACGCTCAAGTGGCCCAGGCAAGCGCCGCGGTTGAAGCCGCAAAGGCAGGCATAGAAGACAATCGACGGCAACGAGACCTCGAAGACGCACGTATCGATCGTGCCCTAGCGGGAGTTGACCAGGCGAACGCCCAAATCGCCGCGGCCCAGGCGGGCAAAGAAGCCGTCGAAGCCGACGTTGTGCGCACAGCACTGGAACGCAAGCGGCAGGAGGCACTCATCCAAACGGGCTCGACCACGCAGCAGACAGTAGAGCAGGCAGTAGCAGACGAGCGACGATTCAGCTCCCAGTTAGCGAGTCGTGACGCTGATTTAGCACAGGCAAAGACGCTGCTGCGGAGCAACGAACTAGGCGTTGAGGCTGAACGCCGGAGCAAAAGTGTATTGGAGTCGCAGGAGAATCAACTAGTGGCAGATTTGCATGCCAAGGAAGCCGCGCTGACAGTTGCAAAAGTAAATCTGGGATACACCCGCGTCACGGCACCGGAGGACGGCACAGTCGGCGAGAGGCAGGTTCGGCCCGGGCAATTGGTCTCGCCAGGAACGCAAGTGATCTCGTTCGTCAGCCGGATCAAATGGGTCGTAGCGAATTATCGTGAAACTCAGCTCACGAACATGAAGATCGGGGACTCCGCCGAGATTCGGATCGACGAATACCCTGGAAAAACCTTCAAAGGCAAAGTCCTGGAGATCGCTCCGGCAAGCGGCTCGCAGTTCGCTCTACTGCCACCGGACAACGCAACGGGTAACTTCACAAAAGTAGTCCAGCGCATTCCCGTTAAGATCACGCTCGACGACGAAAGCGTCGCCGCGACGTTGCAGCCTGGGCTCTCCGTGATCGCTACCGTCCGGACCAGACGCTGATCGGAGTTTTCGATGTCCGCTTCATCGGTAGCATTGCCTCAACCCACCCCAGCGCAACTCGCGCGTGGGATTGCAGGAGCAGTGCCGGCCGAGCTGTCCAAGAGCCCGCTGCTCGGCATCCTCGGCGTGATTACCGGTGCCGGCGTCGTCACTCTCACCAGCCGAATGATTTCGCTCGGTCTCTCCGATTTCAAAGGCGCGCAGGGCTTCGGGTTTGACGACAGCGCTTGGATCGGCACCGCATATGACGTCGGTTTGATGTTCATCGGGCCGTTCACTGTGTATCTCGGCGGTCTGATGGGGCCGCGACGAATCCTGCTGGCGGCTGCAGCGATGTTTACGCTGATCTTGCTCTTTCTGCCCTTTCTTCACGATTACACCCTGGTCATCCTGGCTGTGGGCTTGGCTGGTCTGACGTCCGGCACCTTCTACCCCCTGACACTCACTTTTGCCCTGCGCAACATTCCACTTCGCTACCTTCCCTTCACGATTGCGTTATACGCCTCGTTCGTCGACGGCGCCGTGAACATCGCGCCGTCACTCTACGGCTGGTACAGAAATCATCTGTCCTGGCACTGGATCTTTTGGAATTCCGCAGTGATTACTCCAGTGATGATGCTATGCATTTACTTTGGAATACCGAAATCTGCTCCGGCGAAAAAACACGGCGAGGCGCCAAGCTTCGCGGGCTTTCTATACGCGAGCGCGGGCTTTGCATTGATTTTGGCTGCATGCGAACAGGGTGAAAGACTCGATTGGTGGCGTTCTGGGGTTTTCACTGCGTTATTCGCGAGCGGCGCATTCCTGCTGTCGTGCGCTCTCGTTCGTCGCCTGCGCGGCCCCAATCCTCTTGTTGATATGCCGTATCTGCGCCAGTGGAATACCGCGCTACTGGGCATTGGTCTGTTCTTTTTCCGGTTCTTTCTGGTGACAACCATCATCTTGGTCCCGGAGTCTCTTGCGATCCACGGGTTCGAACCGGACCAGATCGGGCCGGCGGTGGTCTGGACGGCTGCGTCTTTCGTGCCGCTCGCATTGGTGGCTGGATTCCTGTTGCTTTCAAACGTGGACCCCCGCTTACTCCTCGCCGCAGGTTTCGCGAGCATGGCTTTCGCATCCTTGCTTAACGCTGAAATGAGCAGCGCCTGGGCGGCAGAAAACTACTATCGCACCGAATTTCTGATGGGATTCGGTCAATGCTTTGCGTTTATCGGCCTGGTGGCAACGATCCTCCTGCAGGGCCTTTTCTCGGGTGGGTTGGTGAAGCCTCAGCGCATCCTCACATTTTCCGCCTTCTTTCACACCGTGCGGCTGTTTGGAGGAACGGTCGGAGCCGTTCTCATGGGACGGTTCATTGCCGAGCGGGAGAAGTTCCACTCGAACCTATTGGGGCTGCATGTGCAGAGCGGCAACTGGATCACCGACGGAAGCATCCGGCAAATGACAGCAGGCGCCTTTGCCAGGTCATCTGGCCTGGGTCAAGCGGCGGGCCGAGCTGTCGACGTCGTGGGTGAGCGCCTTCGACTTCAGGCATATACGCTGAGTCTAAATGACGGGTTCTACCTGGTCGCCTGGATCTGTGTGATTGCCTTGATCTTTGTCGCCTGCTTGCGAGAATCTCCGCTGAAATACGGCGACCTCACCGCTATTCAGCAGCATCCCGATACGGCCGACGGAGCGAAGCAATGAATTTACGGGGCGGGGCTTTGGCAATTCCACTTCTTCTATCCAGTCTTGCCGTTTCCGTTCGAGCACAAACCACCGAAACGGCGGCGCGACATATAACGCTTGCGGAAGCAGTTCAATTGGCGCTGAAGCAAAATCACGTGGTGCGTATCGCCGAGATTGAAGTCGAAGAAAAGCAACACGCGAAGGACAAGGCGCGCAGCGGATATTACCCCAGCATAACGAACGAGAGCCGCATCTTTACAGCGACGGATACCCAGTTCATTCAGATTCCGGAAGGCAGGTTTGGAACTGTAGACGGCACTCCGATTCCGACGCAGTCAATGACTATCAATCAGGGTGGGAAGACGTTTGTCACAAGTGGCACGACGCTGTCACAACCGCTTTCACAGCTATTTACCAGGATCAAGCCCGCGAACGACGCTGCCCGGGCCGACGTGAATGCTTCGCGCGCGACCGCACAGGAAACGCAGAATGAAGTTGCGTTGAAGGTGCATCAGATCTACTACCAGCTGTTGATCGCCCAGCTCCGCCACAGCGCAACTGCGGCCAAGGTCCGGGCTGATCAGGACCTTGAAGGCGAACGGGTGGAGCAAGTGAAGTACGGCAGTGAACTGAATGAAGCTCTGATCGACATCCGAGCCCAGGTGCTCGAAGCCAAGCAGGAATTGCTGACAACGGAGTTGCAGATTTCCGACCTAACCATGCAACTCGATGACGTGACGGGCTTGCCGGTGACGACCCAACTCACGCTCGATTCGGAAGTTCCGGCAGTACAGGAAACCTGCGCGAGACAAGAATGCGTAAAGATCGCGTTGGAATCGCATCCGGAGGTTGTGGCCGCACGCGAGGAAGTGAATAAGGCTTCCGCAGGGGTGCGTCTGGCGAAGGCCGACTACTTCCCCGATATTGCCGCTTTCGCGCGGTACAGCTATCAGAGCAACATCCCGTTTCTGGCGCGTAACTTCGGGGTCTTCGGCGCCTCATTCAATTATGACCTGGTCGACGGAGGCCGGAGAGGCGCGGCGCTGGGAGAAAGCAATTCTAAACTCGCGGAGGCCAGGGAAAACCTCGCGCGCGTTACAGACGATGTGCAACTCGGGGTAGAGACAGCCTTGAACAAGCTCGACCGCACGAAAGAAATGGTGAGTGTTTCCGAACAGGTTGTGGCTTTGCGGGACGAATCCAGTCGAGTAACCACTCAGAAGCTTTCAAGAGGCGAAGCGCTCCAGTCTGACGCCGATGCGGCGGCCTCCCGAGAGCTTGATGCCAAAGCATTGCTTCTCCAATCACAGCTGGGGTATGCCCAGGCGCATGACGAGCTTCTTCAGGCGATGGGAGTAACACCTCAATAAGCTGGAGAAGCGGAGCGGCCATGCGGGCGCACTCCCAAGAAAGGGACTTTGAATTCCAAGCTTCAAATCGTGGCCGGTTCGTCCGGCTGGCAGGATCGGTTCGCGAATTAAACTCCTCGGCCTTCTTGCCATTGGTCGCGCCCTCGCAGCTCGGTTGTCCTCAAGAACGACGACTCCGACACGGTTCCAACCCAAAAGCTGCTGGAAAAGCGCGGTGTCAGTATCTGCGCAGCTGCCTAGATGCTGTCACCGCCGCCCACGCGTCGGGCAAAGGAGAATGTCGTAAAACGCACGCCTTCAATGTGCTAGCCTTTGGTTCCGCAAATGCCTCTTGGCGCGTGGGCGGACCCGCGGGTGCGCCTTCCATGCCGGCTGGCTCGAGAGCGCTCCTCCGCGCTCCGGCCCGAGGTACCACCGATCTTGATCGATCGTGGTGCCGCGAAGCTCATCGACCGAGGTTAGACGTGAGCCCTCGCGGCAAGCGTGACACATGAGATGCAGCGAGCGAACTCGGATTCTTGTCAGCAAAGCAACTGGCGTCGTCGTGTTGCTCGCGGGATTCATGCTCGCGGCACGATTGTGTTTCGGTGCGGCGGTAGATTCCTCTCGAAGTCCCAATATCTTCAAACCGGAGTCGACCCCAGCCGACTCGATCTTCAATTTGTCGTTGTTCGTACTCACAATCACCGGCTTGATTTTCTTGGTGGTCTTCAGCCTGATCGTGTACTCCATCGTGAAATACCGCGGGCGTGAAGACGGGGACCACAGCGAACCTCCCCAAGTCTACGGCAGCAATCAGGTAGAGCTTGCCTGGACGGTGATTCCGGTGCTGATCGTCCTTATACTATTCCTCGCTACGGCCCGTGTAATTCAATCCGTTCAAGATGCGCCCGAGCCTTCTACTGCCATGCGAGTCACAGCTGTCGGCCATCAGTTTTGGTGGGAGTTTCGCTACCCAAAACTTGGGATTGTCACAGCAAATGAGCTTCACGTTCCGGTCAGCGATCCGTCGCATCCGACGCCAACATTTCTGACTTTATTGTCAGCCGACACCGATCACAGCTTCTGGGTGCCGCGCCTTGCAGGGAAAACCGATCTGATTCCGAACCACCCGAACAAGATGTGGATCGATCCACGCGAGACTGGGGTCTATCTCGGTCAATGCGCTCAGTACTGTGGCGTGGAGCACGCAAAGATGTTGTTGCGCGTTTACGTCGACTCGCAGGAAGAGTTCGATAAATGGGCGAAGGAACAGGAAGCCGAGGCATCCAGCGACAGCTCCGCCGAGGCTGGTCGCCGTGTCTTTGAATCCACCGGCTGCATTAACTGCCACGCCGTCCGAGGAACTGTCGCTGACGGTCGCTTCGGCCCCGACCTCACTCACCTGATGAGTCGTGACACGATCGCCGCGGGGATCGCACCGAATACACCCGAGTCCCTCCGCAAGTGGATCGAGGATCCCGATTCAATAAAACAGGGGTCACTCATGCCGGCAATGAAACTGAAAGATGAAGATCTCGACGCGCTGATTGCTTATCTCGGGACTCTCCGATGAAACAAAGGGCATAGACATGGCCTCTGACTCAATCGCGATACATCCAGCCGGCGTCGCTACAAGATCGGTCAGCGAGAGGTTACACGACTGGGTAGTGACGGTGGATCACAAGAAGCTGGGAATCATGTACGTCGTCTACGCGCTCTTTTTTCTCGTGATTGGTGGAATCGAAGCGATGGTGATGCGGATACAGCTGATGCGTCCGCACAACGACTTCGTTTCTCCGCAGGTTTTCAACCGGATGTTCACCATGCACGGGACAACGATGATTTTCTTCGTCGTGATCCCCGTTATGTTCGGCTTTGCGAATTATTTGGTCCCATTGATGATCGGCGCGCGGGACATGGCATTCCCGCGGCTGAATGCGTTCAGTTTCTGGCTGACCGCGTTCGGCGGGCTTCTCCTCTACTTCAGCTTCGTCGGTGGTAGCGGACTCTACGGTGCCGGCAATGCGCCTGATATGGGCTGGTGGGCGTACGCTCCCCTGACAGCGCGGGCGTTCTCGCCGGGTCACAGCGCGGACTACTGGACGCTAGCTCTGTTGGTTTCAGGATTTGGCAGCGTCGGCACGGCGATCAACATCATCGCCACGGTGATCTGCATGCGATGCCCAGGGATGACTCTGGGACGGATGCCTCTATTTGCGTGGTTGAACCTGGTCATGGCTGCCATGGTCATTTTAGCCATCTGCCCACTGACGGCGGCCCAAATCATGCTCTGCGTGGACCGTTATCTGGGCGGACACTTCTTTGACACACAGGCGGGAGGCTCCGCAGTTCTCTGGATGCACTTTTTCTGGATTTTCGGCCATCCGGAGGTTTACGTTCTGGTGATTCCTGCCTTCGCGTTTTTATCGGAGATTGTCCCGGTATTTTCCAGAAAGCCGATTTTCGGATACCCGGTAATGGTCGCAGCGACCGTCTGCATCGGTTTCGTGAGCCTCAGCGTTTGGGCACACCACATGTTCACGGTCGGGATGAACTCCTACGCCAACAGTTTTTTCGCGATCACCACATTCGCCGTCGGCGTCCCAACCGGAATTAAAATATTCAACTGGGTCGGCACGATGTGGGGCGGGCGGATTCAATTCAAGGTCCCGATGCTGTTCTGCATCGGATTTCTCTTTCAGTTTTTGATTGCCGGTCTCACCGGCATCATGTTGGGCACTGCGCCTTTCAATTGGCAGCTTAGCGGCTCGTATTTCGTCGTCGCGCATTTTCACTACGTGATTGTTGGCGGAATTCTCTTCGCGCTTTTCGGTGCATTTTATTACTGGTACCCGAAAATTACCGGAAGGATGTTCAATGAAACCCTGGGCAAGCTCCATTTCTGGCTGTTCGTCATCGGGTTTCATCTGACTTTTGATCTGATGCACATTCCCGGATTGCTCGGCATGCCGCGACGCATCTATACCTATGAACCTGGCCGCGGTTGGGACACATTGAACTTTCTGGTGACGATCGGCGCATTCGTCCAGGCCGTCGCGATTCTAATTTTCGTCGCGAATCTCATTATTTCTTGCTTCAAAGGGGCCAAGGCGGGAAACGATCCCTGGGATGCGTGGACTCTCGAGTGGTCCACGAGCTCACCCCCTCCTGCATATAATTTCGCCCGAATTCCTGTCGTCGAAAGCCGACGACCGCTTTGGGATATCAAGCATCCGGAAGATCCCGACTGGAAATATGAATAGACAAGGAGAATTCGCTTGAGCAGCGCGACGTTCGCAGATTCGCCCATCGAGCCCAGCTGGACTCTTCCTTCACGGGGCCGCGTCGGCATGTTCTCGCTGATTGCCGCCGAATCGGCGATTTTCACGATTTTCGTCGTGGCCTACATTTTCTACATCGGAAAGAGCCTGTCGGGACCTACTCCCAAGGACGTGCTGACGATCCCGATTTTCAGCACGATTTGCTTGCTCTCAAGCAGCCTGACGATTCACCTGGCTACCAGAACGCTGCGAAAAGCAAAGATCGCATCATTCGGATTCTGGTGGTTTCTAACGCTAATGCTGGGGACGATCTTTCTGATCGGAACAGGCCGCGAGTGGCACAGGATGATTTTTGACGAGGGCTTAACCGTCAGCACCAATCTTTTCGGAACCACCTACTACTCGCTTGTCGGGTTGCACGCGTTTCACGTTACGGTGGGCCTGATCGGAATCGCGATCGTCATGACGTTTACGCTTCTGGGCAAAGTAACGAGCAAGTACAGCGAGCGCCTGGAAGTATTTTCGCTGTATTGGCATTTTGTCGACGTCGTATGGGTAGTCGTATTCACGGTGGTCTACGTCATCGGACGTTGAGGAATAGGCACCACATGAATCCCACAACTTCAGAGCCGGAGCGAACAAAGGCCCCTGCTGAGGTCGTATACCTCCCGTCGCCCACGGCTTGGCCAATCGTGTTGGCATTTGGCATCACACTCATGTTCGCAGGTCTGGTTACGAGCGCTCCAATCGGCATCGTGGGGGTAGTCTTGGCTGTAGCCGGCGGAGTCGGTTGGTTTCGTGAAGTGCTACCTCAGGAGAAGGAGGAGGCGGTCGAAGTGACCGAGCTTCCCGCCGTCGCAAAAAGCACTCGACGCGAAGTCGAAAGGCTGGCGGTCGCCCCAGACCTCCCGCGTGCGCTACTGCCACTCGAAACATATCCGGTCTCGGCGGGAATCAAAGGAGGGCTAGCCGGTGGCGTGGCCATGGCCGCGCTCGCGTGCCTCTATGGAGTTCTCTGGCACGGAAGCATCTGGTACCCGATCAACCTGCTGGCCGCAACGGTTTACTCGCAGTCCCTCATGTTGGGCAGCACATCCCTCACCGCATTTCATCTGGGAAGCTTTCTGCTCGCAGTCGTGATCCATGTCCTCACGTCTCTGCTGGTCGGATTGCTGTACGGGGCGATGTTACCGATGACTTCTCGCCGTCCAATTCTTCTTGGCGGCCTGATCGCGCCGATTCTCTGGACAGGACTGATTCACAGCATTCTGGGGCTCGTCGATCCGTTACTCAATCGACTGATCGATTGGCCGTGGTTCGTTGCTTCGCAGGTTGCGTTTGGCGTGGTGGCGGGGCTTATCGTCGTCCGGCAGGCGCGCGTACGTGTCGGTCAGTTCTTGCCTTTCTTAATGCGTGCTGGCTTTGAGGCTCCCGGCGTCAGCGGCCAGAAGGGCAGCGGAAGAGAATCTCGATGAGACTCGCTCGCGCCACTTTCGGGCTGATGATTTTCGCGAGTCTCAGTCTGTGTGGGTGTGCGGATGCGCCCGGGCAGAAAGTCGCTAGCGAAACGCCAATAGCGCCGAGCGCGATTTCCGATTTCGGGGTTTTGTACCGCTCGAACTGTGCGGGATGTCACGGCGAGAACGGAGAAGGGGGCGGGGCCCTCGCTCTCGCCGATCCCGTGTATTTGGCGATTGTGGACGACGGGACTCTGCGGAAAGTTACCGCCAATGGAATTCAGGGCACCTCGATGCCCGCTTTTGCGCAAAGCGCCGGCGGGATGCTAACTGACAAACAGATCGACACGATCGCCGATGGAATCCGGGAACACTGGTCAAAGGCCAATGCCTTACAGGGCGCGGTCCCGCCGCCGTATTCCTCAACTGAATCGGGAAACGGTTCGCGCGGAGCGGAGGTTTATGCCACCCATTGTCAGTCTTGCCATGGCATCGGGGGACGTGGTGGGCAAGGGGGAAGCTCCATTGTCGACGGGTCGTTCCTTGCAGTGCTGAGTGATCAAGAGCTTCGAACAATCGTAATCGTCGGCCGTCCTGAACTTGGCGCACCGGACTGGCGGGGCGACTTGCCCGGAAAACAACTGTCTGCCCAGGACGTTTCCGACGTGGTCGCCTGGCTTGCTTCTCAGCGACCGCAATTCCCGGGCCAACCGTATACCGGTTCGGGCAAATCAACAGGAGAAAGTCCATGACTGTGCCAGCGGACCTAACGCGGCGTCAGCTCTTCATGAAGATCGGAATCGTGCTGAACAGCATTGTTGGAGTGATTCTAGCGGCACCGATCTTACGTTATCTCCTCTCGCCGGTTGTACGCGACCGGAGCAAGACCTTCGACTCGTGGGTTGCCCTCGGGGGGCTCGAGCAATTCCCGTCCGGCGAGACGCGCCTCGCCACGTACCGCAATCCCGTCGTAACTCCTTCCGATGGCCAGACTGCAGACATCGCCTGTTGGGTTCGAAATATCGACGGAAAAAGCTTCCAGGTTTTCGCCATCAACTGCGCTCACCTCGGATGCCCGGTCCGCTGGTTTCCGCACTCGGGCCTTTTCATGTGCCCATGCCATGGCGGTGCGTACTACCAGGACGGCTCGCGCGCTTCCGGGCCTCCGGAACGCGGGCTGTTCCAGTACGACTACAGAATTGAAGGTCGACAGCTGTTGATCAAGGCCAGCCAGCTGCCCACACCGGGGCAACCGAGTCAGGCCTCGAATCTTGTCCGTGAGATTCAACCATGCGTCTGATCGCATCGATCGCGGAATGGCTGGACGCGCGGCTGCAGCTTGGCAGCTCGATTCGCGAAACCGCGCAGCACGAGGTTCCCCGGGAAACTGCCAGCTGGTTTTATGTCTTCGGCAGTGCTGCCTTTGTCGTTTTCATGCTTCAGATTGTTACCGGGATCTTGCTTGCGCTCATCTACGTCCCGTCCGCCGCAGAAGCGTGGAACAGCCTGCAGACCCTGAATCAAAGCGTGCCGTTGGGCTGGTACATTCGCGCCCTTCATGGATGGGGCTCGAATTTTATGGTGGCGATCGTCCTCATCCACATGGTTCAGGTCTTTCTATTTGGAGCCTACAAATACCCGCGTGAGCTCACATGGATTGTGGGCGTCTTTCTTCTGCTTATTACACTTGGCATGGCCTTCACAGGTCAGGTCCTCAGATTCGATCAGGACGCCTATTGGGGACTTGGGATCGGCGCATCGATTGCTAGTCGCGTGCCCCTGCTGGGGCCTGCCATCGTTCACCTGATGCTGGGCGGCCCAATCATCGCGGGAGCAACCCTCTCACGCTTTTTCGCGTTGCATGTTTTCGTCGTCCCTGGACTCCTGATTGCATTCGTGGCGGTCCACCTCCTGATGGTCGTAAAACTGGGAATCAACGAATGGCCGATGCCCGGGCGGCTGGTCCGGAAGGCGACCTATACAAAGGAGTACCACGAACTTACCAAGAAGGACGGTTTGCCGTTTGTTCCAGGGGCTGTCTGGAAGGACCTGTTCTTTGCCGCGTTTGTCTTGTTGTCGGTGGGCGCCTGCGCTTACTACTTTGGGCCGTTCGGGCCCTCTGGACCGCCAGACCCCACGATTATCCAAACCGCTCCTAAGCCGGATTTCTTTTTCCTGTGGCTTTATGCCGTGCTGTCGTTTTTGCCGCCATCCATGGAAACTCCTGTTTTGCTGATTGGTCCGGTCCTCGGAATCCTCGGTCTGCTGCTGTTGCCGTTTGTCTTTGGCGAAGGAGAGAAGAGTTGGCGGCGCAGACCTGTTGCCGTACTTACGATTCTGTTGGTGGCGGTTTCATTGACAGCGTTTACGCAGCTGGGCTTACACACGCCGTGGAGTCCCTTGATGGATGCCTGGAGCAGGATTCCGATTCCCAGGGATTTCTTGCACAACCGGACGGCTCTGGAACGGCAAGGGGCCTTGGTCTTCCAGGTCAAGCAGTGCCACAACTGTCACTCTCTGGGCGATGAAGGCGGAAAGCGCGGGCCGGCACTCGATGCAGTGGCGCTGCGACTTACGCAAGACCAACTGATCCGGCAAGTCATTCAGGGCGGCGGGAACATGCCCGCCTATGGCAAGAACCTCAGCCCTGCGGAGACAACGGCCCTGGTTGCATTCCTGGAGACACTGCATCCTGCAGGGCAACGGCCGGCACAGGACGCCTCGCGTTCGATCGTCCTCGAGGAGCATACGACTTCTGGTGCATCGAACCCCCAATAGATTCCGATGGTCACAAGCGCTCAAGCTCTGCTGCAGTCCTGGTCGCCTCCCCTGGTGGTGAACGCATCCCTGTGTCTTGCAATCCTGGTTTATTCGATGGGCTGGATTCGGCTCCGCGCTGCTTTTCCCAACCTGATTTCCGCGTGGCGGCTCGCAGCATTCCTTGCTGGTGTCGCGGGAATATGGCTCGCCATCGGATCGCCCCTGGAAGCTTTCGATGACGCCTCGCTTACCGTTCATATGGTGCAGCACTTGTTGCTCATGAGCTTCGCGCCACCCTTGATCTTGCTTGGTTGGCCCGCGCTGCCGCTCCTGCGCGGGCTGCCGCAATGGATGATTCGCACCCTCGTCGGCCCGGTTTCCCGTTCCGAGTTTTTCAAACTGCTGGCCGGCGCCGTCACGCACCCGGCTGTTTGCTGGCTTGCTGCCGCGTTTGCGCTGGTCGGATGGCACTTGCCCGGCGTGTTCGACGCGGCATTGCGCTGGGACTGGCTGCACAAGTTGGAACATGCATCGTTCTTGGCCGCGGGCCTCCTGTTTTGGTGGCCGGTAGTTCAGCCGTGGCCGAGTATCAACAGATGGCCGCGTTGGTTGATTCCCCTGTATCTTTTCTGCGCCACGTTACCCTGTGACGTGCTCTCTGCGTTTCTCGCGTTTTGCGACCGAGTTGTCTATGCGTCCTATCTCTCCGGGCCGTCGATTTTTGGACTTTCGCCATTGCAGGACCAGGAGTGCGCAGCCGCGCTCATGTGGGTTACCGTGACCTTCGTCCTTTTGATTCCGGCAGTGGTGGTGACGATGGAGATTCTTTCTCCGATGAAAGTACATCCGGGGGCTGAACCGCCTAGCGGGTCAGGAGTCGCCGACCAATATCTACATGCATCGAAGCTGGAGGTCCTCTAAACGTGGCAACCGAGCCGAGGACTGTGCTCATCGAGAGCGCACCGATCTCAACCCTGAACAGGGCAGACACCGTGTATGCAACTGCGCTCGACTATTGGGCCCTCACGAAGCCCGAAGTGAATTTCCTGATTCTTACCACGACGTTTGTAGCCTTTCATCTAGCCTCAAATGCCGGCGCTGCTCGCACCGGAACCGTCATTCACACGCTCGTGGGCACATTGCTTGTCGCCAGCGGTGCGGCGGCGCTGAACCAGTTTTTGGAGCGCTCGTTCGATGCCCAGATGCGCAGGACTGCGAGACGACCTTTAGCAGCCGGAAGAATTAATCCTTTAAACGCTCTCTGGTTCGGTATTTCTTTGTCAGTGGCGGGAGCGCTCTACCTGGCGGCGTTGAATCTACTGACGGCTCTGCTTGCCGTGACTACACTGCTGAGCTATCTGTTCCTGTACACCCCGCTCAAACGCAGGACCCCGCTGTGCACTCTGGTTGGAGCTATTCCCGGAGCTGCACCTCCGTTGATTGGTTGGGCGGCGGCGCGAGGCCGGCTGGACACGACGGCATGGGTGCTCTATCTCATCGTCTTTCTTTGGCAGTTCCCTCATTTCATGGCGATTGCCTGGATGTACCGAGTCGATTACGCACGGGCTGGCTATCACGTCCTGCCTTCGCAGGATTCGCGGGATCGGATGGTGACCTGGCAGAGCTTCGCTTGTTCACTCGCTCTCGTCCCTGCTGCCTTCATTCCAAGCGTCTTAGGAGATTCGGGCGGCGTTTATGCACTCGGTGCAGCCGTGCTCGGTTTGGGCTTTCTTTACTTCAGCGAACGCTTTGCTTTCCACAGATCGAACACAACGGCGAGACAGCTCCTGGTCTCTTCGATCCTTTATCTTCCGCTCCTGTTTACCTTGTTGGTTCTGGACAAGAGATGACTCCCGCGCACATTGTGACAATGAGTCCAGCCATGGCGGCTCTTTTCGGTTCGCTGGTAGGCGCGCTCGGCTCAAGTGCGAGCACTTGGATTACGCAGAGACATGCCGATCGCCGTGACTTAATCGCGAGAAGGATTTTCTATCGTGTCCAGTTGTACTCCGACTTCATCAGCGAGAGCACACGCGTCTTGGTCGACGCACTCGAGAACAATTTCAAGGATCCCGACAAACTGATACCTGCTTATGCGCTGTTGAGTCGGATTCGGCTTACTTCTTCTGAAGAAGTATTGGCGAGCGCGGAGGAACTGGTGAAAAATATCGTAAGGAATTATGGCGAGCCTAACCTGACACCGGAGCAAATCCGATCCAGGGCCTTGAACGGCAACGATCCGTTGAGGCGTTTCAGCGAGACCTGCCGTGCTGAACTCGACTCGCTGCGAGGCGACCTATGAGTACTGGCGATAGTGGGAGGCAAACAATGTCACGATTCCTGCGAGCCGCCGTCTTGCTCGCCTTGATTCCGGCGGCCGTCTCACTCTCGCTTTCTCAGACGAATCCTGATTTGCGGACTTACTTCACGGACTACATCGGGCTGAGCGATGATCAAATCGCAGCCATCCGCAACGGCGACGCTGTTACCAAGAAACTGCAATCCCGCACCGCGGACGAAATCTTCGTGTTCGGGGCCGTGTACATCAAGGCAGAAGCAGACAGCTATCTGAAGTTTTCGCGCGACTTCGACCGCCTCCGCTCGCTTCCGGGGTACCTCGCCATCGGCCAATTCAGCAACCCGCCTCGGCTGTCTGACCTGAAAGACTTTACGTTTGATAGCGAAGACATCAAGGCGCTGAAGAATTGCAAGCCAGGCGACTGCGAGATCCAAATGCCCACAAGCTCAATCGAGGATCTACATCGCTCGATCGACCTGTCCGCTCCTGATGCCGAGGCGCAGGTAAATCAGATGCTCCATCAAACGGTGCTCGACCGCCTCATAGCGTACCAACGGGAAGGGAACCAGGTGCTGGGTGAGTACAACGATAAGCACCACCCTGCAATCGTACCCGAGCAGTTCAAGTACATGCTCAGCTATTCAAAAGCTCTGCCGAGATACTTTCCCGATTTCGATAATTTTCTTCTTACCTACCCGGACGGAAAGCCGTCTGACGTCGAAAATACCTTTTACTGGGCCAAAGTGAAGTTTGGGCTGAAACCTACTCTTCGGGTGGTGCACGTGCTGACATTACGGCGAGACAGCCCGGCGGGGCGAGTTATCGTTGTCGCCGAAAAACAGCTCTATTCGAGCCACTATTTTGAAACCGCACTGGACCTAACCTTCTGTATTCCCGAAACGGCCGATTCCTCGGGCCGCGGGTTTTACCTCATTATGGCGATGGGCTCTGAGCAAGCCGGTCTCACGGGTTTCAAAGGATCGATCGTCCGAAAGGTCGCAGTGGACCGCTCGGCGTCTTCGCTTCAGAAGTCGCTCATGGCCATTAAGGACACTCTAGAAAGCAAATAACGGCGTACAGCAGGTCACGAAATCGACACCTTCAAAGCTCCTGCTATGCTCTGCTGATTCGACAACAGCAGCGCCGTCGAGCCTTGCCGAGCCTCAATCCACGTCGCCCCTGTCCCGCTTGGCCTGACCCCACGATTCCTTCCCGCCCGGATAGCGCCGAACCCACGACCCGCCGTTTTCATCACGCGTCACGAAAGTCGGATCCGAGTGTCAATACCTGGGCAGTTGCGAGCACGCTAACAGCAGCGCCGGACTTCATCTTGGTGCGAGCGACGTAAACCGCGCTTATTCATCATGTTAAGAGAGCAGCAAACTGGAGGTTGAAATGCCTCTTCTGTGTGGGTGTCTTGCTCCGCCGCCCTGATTGCTGGGCGACGAGGGCGGGGGGAAGGATTTCGCCGCCGGACGGGAGACCGATCTGTTCCACCCGCGGAGCGACGGTTCACAGACCCATGAGCACACTTGCGATAGAAAGAGATCAGACTGGAACCCAAACACGCGCCTTTGTCATTGCTTGGGGTATCACGGTTATTTTCTACTTCCTTGAGTATGCAGTGAGGTCTTGCCCGGCTGTGATGATTCCAGAGCTGGAATCGTCGTTTCACACGACGGCGCTCGGCATCAGTGCAATTCTGGGGGCCTACTACTACACCTATTCCACGATGAGCTTGGTTGCCGGAGCGGCCCTTGATCATCTAGGAGCCAAGCGCACGGTGCCTGTCGGCGCCGTCATTTTGGGTATCGGGTGCCTGTTCTTTAGCGCAGCCGCCATATCGGCAGGTGACATAGGGCGACTGCTCCAGGGAGCCGGTTCAGCTTTCGCGTTCACGGGCGCCGTTTACCTCGCCGCGCACGGGTTCTCCGCACGCTACCTGGCGACGGCAATTGGTGTCACGCAATGTGTTGGAATGCTGGGCGGTTCGGCCGGCCAGTTTGTAGTGGGGCCCATGATCGAACAGGGAGTCGCCGTTCATTCGCTCTGGGTTGGGTTGGGGATCGTCGTCATTCTGGTCGGGTTGCTCCTGTACGTAGCGACCCCAAAGGAACAGTTTGGAACCCATGCCCAAGAAGGAGGCTTCAGTTCCATCCTCAAGCCATACAAGATCGTTTTTTCGAACCCCCAGTCATATCTCTGCGGAATTATCGCAGGGTTACTCTTCGCCCCGACCACGATTGGCGACATGATTTGGGGTGTAGCGTCGTTTCAAAAAGACCTGCAATTTTCCTATCACAATGCAGTGGTCATTGCTTCGATGGTTCCCCTCGGCTGGGTCTTTGGATGTCCACTGCTCGGATGGCTTTCGGACCGCATTGGAAGGCGGAAACCCGTAATCATTGGAAGCGCGTTGTTCATGGTCGCTGCGGCCCTCCAAATCGCGTTGAGGCCACTTCCGATTCCGCCGCACGTCGCAATGTTTCTGTTTGGCGTCGGGTCGGGCGCCGCGATGATCCCTTACAGTGTGATCAAAGAGGTCAACCCCGACAGTGTGAAGGGCAGCGCCACGGGTGGAATTAATTTCCTGGTTTTTGCCATCACCGCGTTTCTGGGCCCGGTTTATGCAAAGCACATCGGCAAAGGCATCGGAAACTCGATGAACCTGCACCTGCATTTTCAGAAGGGCGCATTTTTTTGGATTGCATGCTGCGCCGCCGCAGTCGTCGTTACATTTTTTGTTCGTGAGACAGGACCTGCGGCGCATACGACATCGGCGGCAAAGTAAGGATAGATCGCGGCACAGGCCGAAATCGACTCTGCCGCTGGAATTTTCGATCCACTTGGCTTCAAGTTACACAGGCGAACAAGGAGGCAACAAATGCCGCATCGAGTTGCAGATGAACTGATCCGCAGACTTGCCGAAGCGGGCGTGGAAAGGATTTACGGCGTAGTGGGCGACAGCATGAATCCGGTGACGGATGCGCTGCGGCTGAACAGCAAGGTCAAATGGATCCACGTGCGCCACGAAGAATCCGGCGCGTTCGCGGCCGGCGCGGAGGCACAGCTCACCGGCAAGCTCACCGCCTGCGGGGGGAGCTGCGGCCCCGGCAATCTCCACCTGATCAACGGCCTCTTCGACGCTCATCGCAGTAATGCCCCGGTGCTTGCAATCGCGTCGCATATACCCACCAGCGAAATCGGCACGGGATATTTTCAGGAGACGCACCCGGAGATCCTGTTCAAGGAATGCAGCCACTATTGCGAAATGATCTCGAATCCGGCTCAGTTCGAGCGCGTTCTTCACATCGCGATGCAAAATGCGGTTGGAAAAGGCGGCGTAGGCGTGATCGTGCTGCCCGGCGACGTGGGTGGTGCGGATCTGCCTGCCGAGGAGTCTCCCCGTTCTCTGGTGGGTCGCAGGCCGACGGTTCGTCCCGGTGACAAGGAGCTGGCGCGTTTGGCGGAACTGATCAACTCCAGCAAGAAAGTTGCGCTCTTCTGCGGAATTGGATGCGAAAACGCCCACGATGAGGTCGTAGCGCTTGCGGAGAAAGTGAAAGCTCCGGTTGGGCATAGCTACCGGGGAAAAGCGTTCATCGAATACGACAACCCTTACGACGTGGGAATGACCGGAATGATTGGCTTCGGGACGGCTTACGAGGCGATCCACGAGTGCGACCTGCTGTTGCTGCTGGGCACCGATTTTCCGTACGACAAATTCCTGCCGACAAAGTCAAAGATCGCGCAAATCGACGTCCGCGTTGAGCGTCTGGGACGGCGGAGCAGACTCGATCTGGGAATTTGGGGCGATGTGCGCGAGACACTGCAAGCGTTGATGCCGATGCTGGATACAAAGCCGGACCGGGAATTCCTGGTTTCCATGGTCAGCAAACACAAAGAGGCGCTTCGCAAAATGAATGTGTACGTTGACCACGTGGGAAAACGCACGCCCATGCACCCGGAGCCCGTGGCGGCGGCGTTGAGTGAGATTGCGGCGCCCGACGCGATCTTTACCGCCGACACTGGCATGTGCAACGTCTGGTCCGCCCGATATATCAAGGCGTCCAAGGACCGGCGGCTCATCGGTTCCTTCAACCACGGGTCGATGGCGAACGCACTCCCCCAGGCCATCGGCGCACAATGTGCCTATCCGGGACGCCAGGTGATCTCCATGTCTGGAGATGGTGGTCTAGCCATGCTTCTGGGGGACTTGTTGACGATCACACAGTACGACCTCCCAATTAAGATACTTCTATTCGACAACAGCGCTCTAGGGATGGTGAAGCTCGAGATGGAAACCGGGGGATTTCCCGACTATCAAACGGACCTCAAGAATCCAAACTTCGCGAAGCTCGCCGAAGCCATTGGCATGATGGGGGTAAGGATCGAAAACCCCGCTGATTTGACCTCGGGCATAAAGAAGGCGCTGCAGCATTCGGGCCCCGCAATCATTGATGTAGTGACCGATCCCAATGCTCTTTCGATACCTTCTCATGCCGACCGGTCGCAGGCCGTGGGCTTCGCGCTGGCCATGGGGAAGATGGTGCTCTCGGGGAACATCGCCGAAGTCGTCGCCACGATCGAGGGCAATATTCGACATACCGGCGAGGCACTGGACTCGATCTAGACCGAAATTCGAGATGGTCGAGGTGGCCTTAGCCGAGCCACGCTTCATCGGAAAGAAATTACCGCCGGATTGCCGCACGCTCAGGTGGAGGTGTGGCAAGCCTCGGGGACTGGTGTAGGTAACGACTTCAGGCGAGTGTCACCGGCCTGATAACAGCGAGGTTAGCGATGCGAATCCTTTTACGAAGTCTATGGCTCCTGTGGATGCTACCTGGCCTTGCTTATGGCCAAACTGCCGCGCAGGCAGCCGATTCTTCTGCGAACCCCTCAGACGTTGGGACTCAGCTGGATGCTCTGCGTGAAGCACTTTTGCGAACCCAGCAGCAAGTAGCCGTACAACAGCAAGAAATCCAACTCCTGAAGGCGCAATTGAAAGCCGGCCCATCCGGCACTGGTGGCGCACCGGTATCCGCTGCGGAGGTCGTTCGACCCAATCCGACTGGGACGAACGCGAATCTGTTAGACGTTGCTCCGGTAACCCAGAATAACGATACGAACGCCCCGAGTCCCTCTGCGGATCCGCAGGCCCAGCAAGCGGGACAGAACGCTCGGCCATCGTCCATAAAGCTGGGCGATGCTGTTTTGACCCCGGGGGGATTTGTTGATTTCGAGAATATATTTAGGACCACGAACACTCAGAGCAACATCGCGACCGACTTCGCCGGCATACCTTTCAGCAACACCGCTCTCGGAAGAGTCTCCGAGCTTCGCACCACGGCGCAGTTCTCGCGCCTGAACTTCAAGATCGAAGACAGTTTCAAAGGCACCGACATCATTGGCTACGTCGAAGGCGACTTCAGCGGAAACAGCGCGGCCAGCGTCTATCAAAGTGTCAACGGTCTCTCCAACCGATTGCGACTCTATTTTGGTTATGTGAGGCGCGGCAAATGGGTCGTTGTGGGCGGACAAACCTGGAGCTGGCTGACCCCCAACCGTGAAGGCATCGGCCCACTCCCCTCCGACCTGGCCGTCACTTACAACGAGGATCAAAACCTTGGCGTCGGAGTTCCCTATACACGCGCGGCCGAGTTACGCGTCGGTTACCACCCGAACGAGCATTGGGCCATAGGCGTAGGTATTGAAAATTCCAACCAGTTTATCGGCACCTATGTCGCGCTCCCAGCACAGTTCACTGCAATTGGCTCGCAGTTCGACAACAACGCAAACGCCGGAGCGGCGAACCTCATGCCAGACATTATCGCCAAGACTACCTATGACACAAATCTCGCCGCCAGACATTTTCATGCAGAACTTACGGGATTTCTTACCGGCGCCCATGCCACGGTGACGCCTATTGGATCGACCTCGTTCGACGGGCACAAAGCGTTCGGCGGTGGCGGCCAATTCGCCACGAACTATGAATTGATACGCAATAAGCTCGTTTTCCTCGCGAACGTGTTTTGGAGCGACGGTGGTGCTCACTACCTCGTGGGAACAGGACCGGAACTCGTGGTTCGCCCTGACGCGGCTGGCACCAACGTCAACCTTTCCATGATACATGCCGGAGCGGGCTCTACGGGTTTCGAGTGGAGAGCCAGCGAGAAGGAGGCGTTTGCCGTCTACTACGGCGCGGATTATTACGGCCGGGATTTCTTCCCCGACACGACAAACACCGCCCATCCGGGGACGATTATCGGTTATGGCGGACCGGGATCGCCCAACACAAATAATCGCGCCATCCAGCAGGTCACGTTCGATTGGCTGCTTACTTTTTGGAAGAGCGAGAGACACGGAGCGCTGCAGTATTACACACAGTATTCCTATCTGACCCGCGCTCCCTGGTTTGTGGCTCCCGGTGACCCCAAGAATGCGCATCTCAGCATGGTCTATGCCGGTATCCGCTACGTTCTGCCGTCGACCTCCGGCACTCTGCTGCGCGTGCCTTACCCCAATTGATAATCGACATGAGCCGGAACGTAGCTCGAAATGAGGAGGCTGTTCAACGCGGAACCGATGAAGATTGCCGCATGTGCCGTGGGCATCGGATCGATATCGTTCCTCCTGCGGCAGGAGCTGGAGTGTGACTAGACCCATTTTGGTGGTAACCAGCCGCTATACGAAGGAAGTTGAGGAACGTATCGCCCGCGATTACAACGCTCGACGAAATCCGGACCGGTTTCCGTTTACCCAGCAGAAGCTGCTCTCCGCAGCCGAAGGAGCCGACGCCCTATTCATCACTCCGGCAGACTGGTTGGACTCTGGGTTTTTCGAGAAAGTCTCGCCCACGATAAAACTCGTAGTCACGTACTCGGTCGGATTTGAGCATATCGATCTGGAAGCTGCCGCTCGCAGGAACATTTCGGTCGCCTATACCCCCGGCGTCAACCATGAGGCAACGGCAGACATCGCCATGCTCCTCCTGCTAGGTGCTTCGCGTCGCGCTTATGAGGCCCAGGAACTGGTGCGGACCGGAGCGTGGAAGCCCCTGAGTCCCGACATGCTCCTGGGATGGCAGGTCGGTGGAAAGAACCTCGGCATTCTCGGAATGGGACGCGTGGGACAAGCCCTGGCGCGCAGGGCGCGAGGATTCGGAATGAAGGTTCACTATTCCGACGTGTCCGAATTGCCGCCGGAGATCGCTGGCGATGCCGTCTACCATAAGGATCCGTTGGACCTTCTTCGCGTGAGCAGGTTCTTAAGCCTGCATGCGCCAGAATCCCCTCAAACCCATCACTTCTTGAATTCGAAAACCATAGGTCTGTTGCCCCTCGGGGCCATCGTCGTGAACACATCTCGCGGCGGATTGGTGGCCGACGACGACCTCGTCGATGCTCTCAAGAGCGGGCGGGTCGCCGCTGCAGGGCTCGACGTATTCGAAGGCGAGCCAAGACTTCACCCGGAATATATTTCGCTGAAAAACACGTTCCTATTGCCGCATATCGGCAGCGCGACGATCGAAACCCGTACGGCCATGGGCATGCTGGCCCTCGACAATGTGGACGCGGTCCTGAATGGGAGGAGTGCGCCAACTCTCGTGCCGCGATTGTCTAAGGTCGGAGTCTCATGAAGACCACCCCAACGATCCGGTCCGGCTCAGCCGCTTGACCAAACAGCACACCCGCAGGATTGTATTTCCGTTCGCATCAGATTCGGTTGTGCCGGCAATCGACACGGCAATTACTGGCTGAGCTCGTGAAATCGTGAAAGACACAGAGTATCTCGGCTTACCTCGACGGTCGGCCGAGTCCCGCTAAGACTACAACCAGGTAATCGGGAAACACTCTGTGTGTCCTGCCATGACACACAGATAAACTCTCGTTCCGAACACATGGGTTACACTTTCCAGCGAGATTTTGGTGGGAGCGGACGAGAACATAAGATGAGAGTGGTCGTAATTATAATCTCGATGGTTTGCACAGGTGCGTTTTCTGGTGCACTGATGCTATTTGCCAAAAATGCCACCCCCGTAGATATCGGTTCCATTGTTGGACCGATCCGCGAGAAGTACGACTTGCCAGCTCTCGCGGGGGCAATCGTAACGAGCAATGGAATCGCGGCTCAAGGCGTCGTCGGTATGAGGAAATACGGCACCCAGACGCCGGTCACAAGCGACGATGAGTTTCATCTCGGCTCAGACACGAAAGCGATGACGGCGACAATCATCGCCATGCTTGTCGAGAAGGGCAAGCTGTCGTGGAGTGAGACGCTCTCAGACGCGCTGCCTGAGCTGGCGACGACGATGAACCTTGCCTATCGCAGCGTCAGGCTCGACCAACTCCTTGCCCATCGCGCCGGCTTCACCGATGCCAGCTCGCCGATTGGTGAAACTCTTCCAGATATGCATAGTTTGCCGGGCTCGCCACGCGACCAGAGATGGCAATACGCGAAAATGATCCTGAAAGAGCCACCCACGCAGGCCGGTCCCGGCGAATTCCTGTATTCAAATCGAAGTTATGCAATCGCCGGTGTGATTGCAGAGCGAACGGCGAATATTCCATGGGAACAATTGATGCGAAGCTGGATCTTTGAACCGCTCGGAATGGATACTTGCGGATTTGGCGCAATGGGAACGCCAGGCAAGATCGACCAACCATGGCAACACACAGTCAGCGGAAAGGTGCACATCCCGATTGAGCCCGGGCCCCTGAGCGATAATCCAGCCGTTATCGGGCCCGCAGCTTCGGTCCACTGCTCCGTTGGGGATTGGGCCAAGTTCATCCAGGCGCATCTTCGCGGAGAACAAGGGTTACCCGGTATTCTCAAGCCAGAATCTTTCAAGACGCTCCACACGGGCTATGGCGATTACGGATTCGGCTGGCTGATTACGCAGCGACCGTGGGGCGGCGGGCGCGTTTTGACCCATGCAGGTAGTAACACTCAGAATTACGCCGTTGTTTGGATGGCACCGCTGAGAGACTTTGCGGTATTGGCGATGATCAACCAAGGGGGCGATGAGGCTTTCAAGGCTTGTGATGAAACTGCATCAGCCCTCATCAACTATCACAACGTCGCCCACCAGCCTTGATCTTCGATCTCGGCGATTTGCGTACGCGCGGGCCGCACCACAATCGCCGTGGCAGCGATTGGCAGAAGAAGGAAGATAGAGTATAAGTACCGCTGCTCCCTTCGAAGATGCTTTCAAGAACCACTCAACCTTTTCCCGTGCTCGGCCGGGACCGGTAACAGAGGACGAATATGGACCTATTAGGCGTCAGCCTCATCCTCCTGGGTGTGATCGCGTTGCTCGTCGTTTTGGGCATTTTGGGTTCGTTCTTCACGGTTGAGACGGCTCAGGTCGCCATTGTCCAGCGACTCGGAAAGTTCGCGCGTGTTGCTGGGCCCGGTTTGAATTGGAAGACGCCGTACATCGAGACGGTGGTTCGCCGCCTAAGTATGAAGGTCCAGCAATTCGAAGTTCAAGTGGAGACGAAAACCCAGGATAACGTTTTCGTTCAGATTCCCGTTTCCATCCAGTACAAGGTGATTCCGGAGAGCGTCGAAGCCGCGTTCTATAAATTGACCGATCCGGTGAAGCAGATCGAGTCGATGGTCTACAACGTAGTTCTAGGGCACGTTCCGAAAATGAAACTGGACGATACCTTCCTGAACCAAGCGGACATTGCCAATGATTTAAGAGACAACCTTGATGCCTCGATGAAGGAATACGGATACTCGATCGTAAAGGTCTTGATCTCCGACATCGTTCCCGACCAGAAGGTAAAGGCTGCGATGAATGATATCAATGCCGCGCAGCGTGAAAGAGAAGCTACGGTTTCACGGGCTGAGACCAACAAGCTACTGCTTGTGAAACAGGCCGAGGCGGAGGCTGAGTCCAAGCGCCTGCAGGGAGAAGGTATAGCGAACCAGAGAAAAGCGATTATTACAGGCTTGAAAGACTCAGTTGAGGATTTCGCAAAGACCGTTCCGGGCTCAACTCCGCAGGATGTGATGCAGCTCGTCCTGATGACCCAGTACTTCGATACCTTGAAGGAAATCGCTGCGAACGATCATACCAACACGATCCTGGTCCCTCACACGCCGAACACGCTTACCGACATTTTCAGCCAGATCCGCAACGCAATCGTAGCGGGCACAGAGCTCACGGCCCATCCCACAGCTCCCTCGCAAGCGGCACCCACTCCGCAAAGATGAGGAAGCCACAGAAGGCAGAGTTAGCACCGTTCCTACGCTTTGGAATTCGATCCACGTTCAGAATATCGCTCGTCATGATCCTCGCGTTGATGGGAACTTGTGCATTCGCACACCATTCGCGCTCGATGTTCGATCAGTCGAAGCAGATCACGCTCATCGGGACGGTGAAGGAGTTCCAGTGGACGAATCCGCACTGCTGGATTCAGGTTTTCGTGCCCGACGCGGACAATCCCAGCGCCGAACCCGTTGAATGGGGCATCGAATTGGGTGCACCGGTCGAACTGATGCGCAAGGGGTGGAAGCCCAAAAGCTTGAATCCCGGTGACAAAGTCTCGATCATCATCAACCCACTACGGGACGGCCAGCACGGCGGATTGGTTCTCTCCGTCACCGGTCCGGACGGAAAAATCATCGGCAGGCCTGCCGAAACCGCAAAATGATGACGAACGGTATCCGTCGAACTGCTGTTCGCTGCGTGCCTTGGGCTATCGCAGCTGGGCTGATCGCGGGGGCTCTTTTCCCGGTAGGCGGGCAGACCTCTTCGAAGGACCGCATCAAGGCGTTTGCCAAGCTGCCTGATTGGACGGGAATGTGGGAACTCGACGCGTTCGTGGGACAGGCTGACGGCCAGCAATTCAGCGCAGAAGGCCAGCGGAGATTGAAAGAGTATGCGGCCGCTCTGCGGCCTTCATTCACTCCCGAATATCAGGCAAAATACGACGAGATTCGAAAGAAGATCGAGGCGGCTGTCGCGGCCGACCCGGATCATCCGCCCGTCACACATGATCCCCTGTGCGACCCACCGCCCTTTCCCGCAACCTCGACGCCCGGAATGTATCAGTGGCGCGTGACACCGGAGGAAGCCACCTTCATCAGCACTGTAGGCGCGGTGCGTCACATTTACACCGACGGCCGGTCGCACCCTCCGCAAGACGAGCTTTGGCCGACGCTCATGGGCGACTCTATCGGGCATTGGGAAGGTGACACACTCGTCGTCGACACAGTCTCCACGAGAAAGCGGCTCTATATGGGCGAGCTTTCGGGCTTCTTCGTTCCGACAAGCGATCAACTTCATTTCACCGAGCGCATTCGCATGGCCAATCACAGTCAGATCCAGATCGACTACACCGCGGAGGATCCGATCGCTCTCGCAAAGCCGATTCACGCGACGATCGTTCACGTTCGGGTCACAGATTTCAGCCGTATGGTGGAGGAGACCGATTGCGAGCAAAACGAGCGCGATCCAGTCGTCAACGGCCGCTTTAAGACGGTTGTGAAATAGACTGCCTGCCTCAAAAAGCCCCGGTTGAAAATTTCGGCAGGTGCGCAAACCACGTCTAGACGTAGCGGAAGAGTGCCTTAAATCCGTAATCCATGTGCTGTTGTATGTGGCAATGGAATAAAGACAAACCCGGCTGATCGGCAGTGAGATCAACGGTTACCCGGCCGTAGACTGGCACGATCACCGTATCCTTCATCAGACCAGCCGTTGGTTTCCCGTTCACATCGACGAGCTCGAACAGATGGCGGTGCAGGTGCACCGGGTGTGCATCATCAGTCCGATTCCGGAATACCAGACGATGGCGCGCACCGGGCTGCAGCACGAACTCCCTGTCATGGGGGTAAGGTTTGCCGTTCACCTGCCAAAGATTGAACTGGCCAGCACCGCTTGGGATTTTGTCAAAAATCATGTCGATGGTGCTGTCCGGGGACGGCCGAGCTGCAGCGCCACTTGCTCCAAAAACGGTGTAATCCCAGACGGGTTTCGAGGGCGGAATCCACTGCGCCTGCCGATGCTGGTTCTCATATTCGACGATGACGCCCATGCCGCCGTTGCGGGTCATATCGTCGGTCGAACCGAGAATCCACACTCCGGGCTGATTCATTTCGACATATGCGTCGATTCGCTCGCCCGGACCGAGCATCAGCACATCGACCGACTTGGGCGAGGGCACGGCGTTTCCATCCATGGCGATTACTTGAAATTGATGGCCGGAGAAAGAGATCATGCGATTCTCGATCGCGCCGGCGTTGAGGACGTGAATGAGCATACGTTGGCCGGCGCGAACGAGAATCGGCTCGCCCGCACCCAGCGCCTTATCGTTGATGGAAAAAAGCTGAGACGTCACCTCGAGACCGTTCGGCCGCGTATCGAGCGTCGCCGGTCGCTCGGTTTGCGGACCCGATTCGCCCCCTTCCGCTGCTTCGTTTTCCATCTGATCGGTGAAGAATGGTTCCCAGTCGCGCAGGGCTAAGAAGACTTCCTGATCGTATCGCCCCGGATCGCTGCCGGATTCGATCATCAGGAAACCGTATTGCCCGGTGTAGGCTCCGCGATGCAAGTCGGCGCCCGCCATGGCGTGTGAATGGTACCAACGTGTGCCTGACGGTTTCGGTGTGAACTGGTAGCGTTGACGCCCGCCGGGGGGAACCATGGGTGTCCCTTCCTCTTGCGAGCCATCGACTTCGGGCGCAACGAACAGACCGTGCCAATGCACGAGTTCTGAGGCATCGGTGTCGTTGATCACCTCGACGGTCACAGGCTTGCCTTCGCGCATGCGAAGGACAGGTCCCGGGGACGTACCGTTGTATCCGATCGTACTGATAAAGCGGCTGGGTGCGATCTCAAGAGCCACGGGCGCAACTCGTAGCGTGAAGTCCGCGGTTGTGGTCTCAGCGGAGCTGCCTGCAGCCGCATTTTCAACGGGCATCGGACGCATCCCGGTAGCCTGCGATTGAGTCGTCAGTCGTGCTACGGCACCGCCAAACAACGCGGTACCCCCGAGCCCCAAAAACTCCCTCCGCTTCACAACTCCCTCCCTAGTTGACGCATCTGTGACATTGGATGCGAAATCGTCTCACGGCCGCATTCAAACGTACAAGTCGGGCGAAACCTTGGCTGAGGCCGATGTGTTCTCAAAGCTCGAGGATGCCTGCGAATCCGCATAAGTTGAAGACGGCGATTGCGATCTGCTACGCTCGATAATTCCGAGGGATCGGTTTGATGGGACCTCTTTGGCGCGTTTCCGCGATCGTGCTCTTTCTGGGCCTAGCTGGGAGTGTGGTCGCCTTCCAAGGCGGTTCTTTGGGCGTTCAAGGGCCAGGTTCCTTTTTTTCTCAGGGATATTCCGAGGACGATTCGCCGAGCAGCAAAGAGCCATCCGAGTTCTACTGGTCGCGATTGCGATACTCCTCAAGGACCGATCTTTACAGCGGATACGGTGGATACGGGTATGGCAGCAGTTGGAGACGCGACTATCCCAAAGCGGATCGCCAGTTTTTGATGGCGCTCAAGCGCCTCACGCGAATCGAAGCTCGGCCAACCGAGCAAGTCGTGGACCTCGACAGCGATGATATTTTCAACTATCCCTGGGTGTACGCGGTCCAGGTGGCCAACTGGACATTCACGGACGCAGAGGCGAAGCGCCTGCATGACTATCTGCTGAAGGGCGGATTCCTGATGGTCGACGATTTTCACGGAACAGCAGACTGGGACCGCTTTATGGCCGGCATGCGCATGGTCATTCCCGACCAGCCCGTCGAGGACCTGAAGGACCAAGACGAAATTTTCCACGTGTTGTACGACATCGGCGTCCGCTTTCAAGTACCAGGAGAACAATACGTATGGTCAGGGCGGACATATGAGAAAGACGGTTACATCCCGAAGTGGCGAGTCATTCGCGACGACAAGGGACGCATCATGGTCGCGATTTGTCACAACATGCATCTGGGCGACGCCTGGGAATGGGCCGACGATCCGAGGTATCCGGAACCCTTCGCTTCGATGGCTTTCCGGGTCGGTCTTGACTACATCATGTATGGCATGACGCACTAAGCGGGCTTGGGACCGCGGCTCGGGCTCGCGGTTGTGCGAACGATGTTTGAATTCTTCTTCAGGTATCCGGCGAGGGTCTTCTCACAGGGCAGCTTCGTGCTGCTTGGCAGCTGGCCGAAGTGGGTCCTGGGTCTTTTGCTGCTGGGCACGGCTGCGGGCCTGGGCTGGCGAGTTTATTCACGCATCGCGCGGTCCTCCCAAGATCTGAAATACTGGCAGGCGGTAGTGATCTGGCTGCTTGAATCTGCCGTCGTTTGCCTGATCCTGGTTTTGCTCTGGCAGCCCGCCATGGTGATCGCAGAGTTAAAGCCGCAGCAAAACGTGATCGCAATCCTGATCGACGACTCCCGCAGCATGGCCATCGCCGAGGATGGCATGACCCGCGAGCAACGGGCGAAAGAAGCACTTCAGAGCAATACGCTCTCCCAACTGCAAGCCAAATTTCAGACGCGGCTGTATCGCCTCGATGGCAACATCGCCCGCTTGAATGGCCTTCAGGAGCTCGGCGATGCCACGGCGCCCGCGACCCATATCGGCGACGGCCTGAAGCAACTACTGGACGAAACAAGCGACATCCCGCTAGGCGGGGTCGTTCTGCTTACCGACGGCTCCGACAACTCCGGGGGAGTTGACCGGGAGACGATTGCAGCGCTGCGCAACCGACACATCCCCGTTCACACGGTCGGCTTCGGAGCCGAGGTCGTTTCACCCGACATCGAAATGGATGACGCCGTGATTGCACCGCACGTGATGGCGAACTCACGTCTTTCTGCACAGGTCACTTTTCACGAGCACGGATACGATGGACGGAAAGCGACACTTACCGTGCGCGATCGGGATCAACTGCTCGCGTCCCGCGAAATCACGCTTGCCGGCGGCAAGATCCAGTCTGAAGAGCTTCTCTTTAACGCCGGCACAGCTGGGGCGAAGTCACTGCAATTCTCGATCGTTCCCCAGTCCGGCGAGCGGAATCAGCTGAACAACAGCGTAACGCGTCCGGTGAACGTCGAATCCGCACAACTGCGGATTCTGTACGTCGAAGGCGAGCCGCGGTGGGAATACAAGTTTATTCGCCGAGCGGAACAGGACGACAAAACGGTCCAGATCGTCTCGATGCTTCGTACCACGGAAAACAAAATCTACCGCCAGGGCATAAGCGATCCAAAGGAACTGGCAGACGGCTTTCCGGTCCGCTCTGAGGATCTGTTCGGCTATGCAGGAATCATCATTGGGTCTGTTGACGCTGGTTACTTCTCGCCCGTGCAACAGGACCTGATCCGTGAATTTGTGGACCGGCGCGGTGGCGGGTTGTTGTGGCTGGGTGGCCATTCTTCGCTCGCTGACGGGGTGTGGGGAGGTTCGAGTCTGGTCGACTTGCTCCCGGTTGTGTTGCCCAAACACAACAATACATTCCATCGCGCGCCGGCCTATGCCGAACTCACATCCGCCGGCACTGATAGCTTGATCTGCCGACTGGCCGACGATCCGGATGCAAACGCGCAGCGCTGGAAGAAACTTCCCTACCTCATGGATTACCAAGACGCAGGCACGCCGAAACCGGGTGCGGCGGTGCTCGCGGAAATGCGCGCAGGTGGAAGAAAATATCCGATGCTCATTACCCAGAACTATGGGCGCGGACGGACTGCAGTGCTCGCAACGTCCGGAACCTGGCGCTGGCAGATGAGCATGCCGCTTGGAGATACCAGCCACGAGATGTTCTGGCAACAGTTGCTGCGCTGGCTCGTTTCCGACACTCCGGGTCACGTCGTCGCATCCGCGTCAAACCGGGCACTGTTTGACGACGGTCACATTCACCTGTCGGCGGACGTCCGCGACGCCGAGTATCAGCCCGCGCCGGATGCGAAAGCCGAAGCGCACATCCTCGGACCCGGAGGCATCTCATCGACGATTGAAATGACTCCCGTTCCCGACGCGCCAGGAAGTTTTCAAGCCGATTGGACCGCAGACAAAACCGGTTCCTACGTCGCCGAAGTCACGGCACAGAGAGGCGGCCAGGAACTGGGCAGAAATGTCGTCACGTTTCTGCGCGCCGATGGTGTGGCCGAGAACTTTCACACCGAGCAAAATCGCGAGTTGCTCGAACGACTTGCACAGCAGACCGGCGCGCGTTACTGGCGGCCGAGCGATCTCGGCAGATTGGCTGACGAAGTCCCCTACTCTGAAGCGGGCATTACCATGCGCGAAACGAAGGATTTGTGGAATCTTCCGGTCATATTCCTGGCAATTCTGCTGATGCGATCCACCGAATGGCTCCTGCGACGCCGGTGGGGGATCGTGTGAACGCGCCGATCAGGATTGTTTCGCTCGCGTTACTCCTGTTTACTGCCCTTCCCGCGCGCGCGGGAACTTATTTCGTGACCGTTGCCGGCCTTGGTGGCGAACCGGATTACGAGCAGCGCTTCACAGCTACGGCGACAGACCTGGACCACATACTGAAGTCTTCGGGCGGCGAGGCTCACGTCTACACGCTCACGGGCGCGGATTCAACCCGCCAGCACATTGAAGACACGCTGGGCGTGATTGCCCGCGAGGCCAAGGGAACGGACGATTTGGTGGTTATATTGATCGGCCACGGCAGTTTTGACGGCGTCGAATACAAATTCAATCTTCCCGGCCCGGACGTCTCGGGCTCCGAGCTCGCAGCCTGGTGCGATCGCATTCCAGCGAAACGCCAGCTGATCGTGAACACGACAAGCGCGAGCGGAGGTTCGATCGCAGCTTTCGACCGCCCAGGTCGTGCGGTGATCGCGGCTACGAAGAGTGGCACGGAGAAGAACGCCACCGTGTTTGCGCGCTATTGGGTCGAAGCTCTGCGAGACCCCACCTCGGACGTGAACAAGAATGATGCCGTTAGCGCAATTGAGGCTTTCGACTACGCTTCGGCGAAAACAGCGTCTTTCTATGAATCAGAGAAGCGCCTTGCAACCGAACACGCTGTTTTCGAGGATACGGGCAAACACGAATCGGTCCGGGCAGCTTCGGCTGAAACCGGCGAGGGGCAGTTTCTTTCCAATTTCACCCTTGTGCGGCTCGGAAGTGCACAGAAGGCCTTCGCCGATCCGGCCAAACGCGAACTCCTTGCGAAAAAGGAGGAGTTGGAACAGAAAATCGACACGCTGAAGTACGAAAAGGCTGCCATGGCTCCGGATGATTACAAACAACAACTGACTGATGCGCTGATCGAGCTTGCCCATGTGGAGGAGGCGATCGACAAGTGAACCGCTGCTTCAAAGCGGCGCTATTGTGCTCGGTAACTTTCGCGGGCGCGCAGGCGGCCTGGGGTGCAGCAACGACCCCTGACGATTGCTCGACGCTGCGCAAACACGGCCAGAAGGCCGACGCGCGCGCCTGCTATAAGACGCTTTCGCAGCAACGCGATCCGTACCTTCGTGCCGAGGGGTATTGGGGACTCAGGATGTATCAGGACGCAAGCGATCAGTTTCAGCTCGCCGTGGCGCAATCCGACGGCAACGCGCTGTACCGCGTTCGTTGGGGCCGCTTGCTGCACGAACGCTTCAACAACTCCGAGGCGAACAATCTATTCAAGGAAGCTCTCGAGCGAGATCCCAAGAACGCGCAAGCCTATCTAGGCCTTGCGCTCGTCAGTGCGGACGGTTTCGACCACTCCGCTATCCGCTGGGACGACAAGGCGATCGAACTGGATCCCGGGCTCGCAGAGGCCCATGAACTCAAGGCCAATCTCGCGCTCGAGGATTCAGACACCGCCGGAGCGATCAAGGAGGCTGATCAAGCGATCGAGCTGTCCGGCGATTCGCTTGACGCGATGGCAATTCACGCGGCTGTCGAGGTTCTCGCGGACCGTTCGCCAGACTCGTGGCTGGAAAAGATCCGCCGTGTGAATCCGACTTACGGCGAGGCATACGCTCTGGTCGCGCATCATCTCATCCTGAACCGGCGATATGAGGATGGTGTGACCTACTACCGCAAGGCAATTGAGCTCGATCCCGAGGACTGGTCTGCGCGCTCGGAACTGGGTATCAATCTAATGCGTCTAGGGCAACAGGATGAACCCCGCCGCGAACTCGAGCTCTGTTACGACCACGGGTACCGGGACGCCGCGACGGTCAACAGCCTCCGCCTGCTCGATAGCTACCAGAACTTCGTCACATTCAGAGACGAAGTGCTGGTTCTGAAACTGCAAAAGAAGGAAGCGGACCTGCTCCGCCCCTATTTCGACACTGAAGCCAGGAAGGCAATGGCGACTTACGAGAAAAAATACAAGTTCAAGTTGCCCGGGCCGGTTCAGGTGGAAGTGTATCCGGACCATGAAGATTTCGCGGTGCGCTCACTTGGCATGCCGGGACTCGGCGCCCTCGGGGTGACCTTTGGCGAAGTCGTCGCCATGGACAGTCCATCAGGGCGCAAACCCGGGGATTTCAATTGGGCGAGCACTTTGTGGCACGAAATGAGCCATGTCTACATCCTTACGATGACAAATCATCGCGTGCCAAGATGGTTCGCCGAGGGTCTTGCGGTGCACGAGGAGTCCGAAGCCTCGCCTGAATGGGGCGACCGCATAACGCCCGAAATTCTTCTCGCAATCCGCGATAAGAAGCTGTTGCCGGTGAACGATCTCGATCGTGGGTTTGTCCGGCCGGAATACGAAACCCAGGTCGTCGTCTCGTATTACCAAGCGGGGCGTATCTGCGACTACATCCAGAAACGTTGGGGCGCCGACAAGCTACTGGAGATGGCCCACTCGTATGCCAAGGTTGAAACTACCGAGGCTGTGATACAGCAGGATCTGGGCATGACGGCTGTCGACTTCGACAAGCAGTTTCTGGCGTGGCTCGACGGCGATGTGGGTAAGGCAGCGGCAAACTTCGATCAATGGCACGAGAACCTGAAGACTGTTGCCGAAGCTGCCAAAGAGCACAAGTATGACGAGGTCATCGTGGAAGGACAGCAGACCCGTAACCTTTATCCGGACTATATCTACGATGCAAATCCCTACGAGTTTCTCGCCGAAGCTTACCAGGCAACCGGGAACAAGCAGGCCGCGGCCGCTGCGCTGACCGACTACGAAAAGCGGGGCGGCCACAATCCGGCGACACTGAAGGAGCTTGCATCTCTCGAAGAGGAATTGGGCAACCCAGGCGAGGCCGCGGCGAGCCTGGATCGCATCAATTATATCTATCCGAATGACGAGCAGCTCCATCGGCATCTCGGAGAGTTGTGGCTGGCGCAAGGTAACTTCGCGGGCGCGATCCGGGAGTACTCTGCCGTCGTTGCCATGCATCCAATGGACATGCCTTCGGCGCGCTTCAATCTGGCCCAGGCCTATTTTGCGGCGGGCCAAACGGACAAAGCCGAGGAAAACGTGCTGCAAGCTTTGGAGGCAGCGCCCGACTATCGTCCCGCACAGAAGCTACTGTTGCAGCTGAAAGACAAGGGGAAATAGCTTATGGCCGCACCTGCTGAAATCAATCTGGACAGCGCGGCGCTGCAAAAGCGCATCGAGCGCTTTCGTTCCGCTCGCGATAGCATCCTTGCGCAGGTTCGCCAGGTGATCGTCGGTCAGGACGAAGTGCTCGATCAAATTATGATCGGCCTGTTCGTAGGGGGCCATTGCCTGATCACGGGGCTCCCTGGGACCGCTAAGACCTTGATGGTGCGCACGATCGCGCAAACCCTAGGCCTAGCCTTCCGGCGAATTCAGTTTACGCCCGACTTGATGCCGTCCGACATTACCGGCACAGACATCATCGAAGAAGATCCCGCGACCGGACGGCGCACCTGGACATTCGTGCCGGGGCCGATCTTCGGAAACATTCTGCTGGCGGACGAAATCAATCGCACGCCTCCGAAAACGCAATCTGCGCTGCTTGAGGCCATGCAGGAGTTTTCCTGCACCGTTCGCGGCAATCATTACAACCTGCCCCTGCCGTTTTTTGTACTGGCGACGCAAAACCCGATCGAACTCGAAGGGACCTATCCCCTGCCGGAAGCCCAGTTGGATCGGTTCCTGTTCAACACCGTGCTCGATTACTTGAGCGCGGGCGATGAAGTGAAAGTCGTCGACCTGACGACAACGACGCTCGTTCCCGAAGTGCGTGCGGTCACAAGCGCCGAGGATATTCTTGATTTTCAAAAGCTGGTTCGCATGGTTCCTGTCGCGGAGTCGCTCGCTGCGTACGTCGTAAGTTTGGTTCGGGCAACCCGGCCGAAAAACGCCGAGGCGCCGGATTTTGTGAAAAAGTACGTGAACTACGGAGCCAGCGTCCGAGCCGCCCAATTCATCGTGCTGTCGGCCAAGGCGCGGGCGCTTTCGCGGAATCGTTACCACGTCGCGACCGAAGACATTCGGGCGCTTGCGCTGCCCGTACTGCGACATCGAATCTTGCTCAATTTCCACGCCGAATCCGACGGAATCGATACCGACGAGATTCTTCGAAGGCTGATAGAGCACGTGCCTCCTCCGAAAGGGGCCTGATCTTGCAACGTTTTCTCGATCCTTCTGTGCTCGCCGAGATTTCGAGCCTCGATCTCATCGCGAGGACGGTCGTCGACGGCTTTGTGGCGGGCCTTCACCGCTCGCCGGATTTCGGCTTTAGCCAGGAGTTCGCCGAGTACCGCGCCTATTCTCCGGGCGACGATCTGCGTCATGTGGACTGGAACGTGTTCGCGCGTACGGAACGCATGTACCTGAAGAAGTATCGCGGCGAAACCAACAGCCTCTTCACGGTCGTTCTGGATGCGAGCAATTCGATGAACTTCAGCTCCCACAGGGTCACCAAGATCGACTATGCGCGCTATGTGGCCGCTTCGTTGTTCTACCTCTCGATTCGCAATCAGCGCGACGCCGCGGGTTTGATCGTTTTCGATGACGAAGTCCGGAACTATATTCGACCGTCCACCAGACAGGGACAGGTCAGCCGGTTGCTGCACGGCCTTGAAATGGCCGAGCCCCGCGCCCGAACCGACTTCGCGAAGCCGATCAGTCACTTTCAGGAGTTTTTGCGCCGCCGTGGTCTGGTTCTTGTGATTTCCGATTTCTACGGCTCCCCGGAGCAGATTGTTCGTACGATCGCACCTTTGCGCTTTCATGGAAATGAAGTCGTGCTGTTTCATGTTCTCGATCCGCAAGAGATCCGTCCGGACCTCGACAAGCCAGTAGTACTGGTGGACCTTGAGACTCGCGAGGATATCGAGGTGACACCGGAATATGCGCGCGACACATACCAAAAGAAAATGGCAGCGCACATCTCCGGGTTGCGACACTCCGCTCGCGGCGCGGGAATGGATTACCATCTGCTCGTCACAGACCGGCCGCTGGACGGAGCCCTAAAGGAATACCTCGCCATCCGGCAGAGGAGGAACTGATGGGTTTTCTCGTTCCCGGGTTTCTCGCCGGCGCCGCCCTGGTCGGTCTGCCACTGTACCTCCACCTCCTCCGCCGACACTCGACTGTTCCCCGTCCCTTCAGTTCGATCATGTTTTTTGAGCGCCGCACGCAGAGCTCGATTCGGCACCGCAGATTCCGCTATCTCCTTCTGCTCTCGCTCAGGCTCGCGGTCTTGTTGCTGATAGTTCTTGCCTTCGCAAATCCTTATTTCAAGCGGACGGCCGTGGCGGCCGCAGGCGGCAAACAGTTGCTGCTCATCGTGGACGATTCCTTCAGCATGCGCGCGGGCACGCGGCTCGCGGATGCGAAGCGGGGTGCGCTCTCGGTTCTCGCGTCGCGCAACCTGTCGACCACCGCACAGGTGGCGGCCCTCGGCTCGCGACTGCAGGTCTTGACCGAGCCTGTTCAGGACTCCGCAGCGCTGCGCGCCGCAGTCGACGGTATCG
>Ga0209008_1000046_pt1 | contig 66875 bp, 88 predicted proteins | sample JacPin_JW_Ref_O3_FD_187963 | JGI IMG/M metagenome (GOLD analysis project Ga0209008, IMG submission 187963) | Forest soil microbial communities from Algoma, Ontario, Canada - Jack Pine, Ontario site 1_JW_Ref_O3 (SPAdes) (version 2) | ecosystem: Environmental > Terrestrial > Soil > Boreal... | reverse complement strand
TTCATGGTCGTGAAGCCGAACGTCACTGGAGAGCCACCGCACGTCACGGAGCCGAAGTACTGGGTGTTCGTGGTCAGCGCGTTCGAGACGTACTGATTGTTGTACCCGTTGATCGTGGATAGCACTGCATTGCGCTTGCCGATCACCACCACCCGCGCAAGGCCATTCGTGACTGTACTGGCCCGTGCCAGATCGTTCGCCCCTCCCGCATCAGTTTGCAGGTCCACCACGAGCGGAGACAGTGTATTAGAGGTGCTTAAAGCTAGGGTGCAGGCTGAAGAATTGGGGGCAGTATAGGCTACTGACACTTGAGTAGGAGTGACACCTTGAACTATGACCCCTGTCTGACTGTGGGCTAACGAGCAAAAAAGTGTAATGATTACACTTTGTAGTATGAAAGTCTTCATAGCTAATCACATTTGAACGTCTTAATCGGAATTGGTCGTGGCAGCGGATAACCATAGGGAGCATAGGGCCACGGGCTGGTCTCGGAGTATACAGGCGTGACGGTGGATTTTATGAGACGAATGATCTTGACTGCCTCTTCTTGGCTCATGGGATCGTCGCCTCCACCTGATTCGAGTACACGCTCTCTTCGCCACTGCTATTGACCGCCTTGGCCACATAGTAGTAGGTATCTCCAGCCCTCACGGTTCGGTCGTTAGTCTCGCAGCACGCCACTCCGCTCTTCAGCAGGTTGTATGGACCATCATTCTTGCGAGAGCGGTATATGTTGTACGTCACGTCTGGTGTGGTGCTGGCGGTCCAAGTAAGCTCGACATAATCTTGGAATGCCCACAGGTAGGTAGCCAACAGCAGAAACGCAATGATTGCCCTCATTGGAATGTCACCCCTTTCGTGGTCTTCACGTTTATCATGAGCATCGTTGGTGGGGCAACGTTTCCTCCAGCCAAAGGATGAGGGTAGGTATACGGCGTATATCCGGGCTTGGCCGTGGTTCCATTATAGTAGTCCCGATTCAAAACGATGTAGTTCGCCGAAGTATCGGTTTGGCCTGTGCAACTGTCACCGCTGCTCGATCCATAGTCCGTAATGTATACATTGGTCAGTGGAACTCTGCTATTGTTCCAAATGTAAGATGGCTCCAGATCACCCACATAGGTAATGGAATCCGTGCTCGATCCGGTGCCGTTTGGAGATTTGCCAGTTCCGGTTACAAATCCGTACCCCTGCTGGCGCGGTGCATGATAATCTGCACCGCCTGATGTACCCTGTCCCCAACAAGGATCTGGCCCAGCGTTGCGCTGCAAGTTCATCACAGTCATCTGCGCGTCTGCCCTGGTTGGACCGATGTCGGACCCACCAGCAATCTGGGCTAGGGTATTGTCGAACATGACAAATGTGCCGCCGCGATTGAATACCCACCCATCTGCCATGTTAAACGTTGAAAATCCGTCAGAATATCCGACAAAGATCCCGACATTGTTGTAGTACTCAAAGTATCTCTGGCCGTAGTTGCTGGTGTCCGCTCCGTGTGTTCCGAAACCTGCGTTGTCCATAAAGTTGTAGCGGAAAACCAATCGGCCGCCTTCGTCCGTACCTGCGGCAATGATATAGGCATGTACGTCGTTGGTCTCAAAGTAAAAATTACTTTGCCCAGTTGTGTCTGAAGCACCCCAAGTGGATATTGTGTTCCATGATGTAGTAGCTTGAGTGCTCAGGAGTTTAACGGACATCGCTGAATTAACATCACCCCCCATAGAAAATGGCGAAGCGTCGAAGGAGCAGTTATATACCAAACCACGATTTGTATAGGAGTAGATGGCAGAAAGTCCTCCCCCCGCCTCCATCCAGCAGTCATGGATGATAATTGCCTGACCACCGGAAGCATAGTTCATGGCGACATCCATGGAGGTGGTGGTGTTTCCCTGCAAAAACTTGATACCGCTGATGTTCGTGTGAAATGCGGTGTCCTCGGTAACATTGAATAGAGGGCCTGAAGTTCCATTGTTGGTGATACTGGTGGAAGGGATGGTAGCTACGCCCCAGTGATGCTGTTGGTTGGACGCTGTAGTCCCGCTTGTACTGGTGATATTCATGACTAGCGCCCCCGTGCCAGAGTTGAAACTCGTAACCGTGCCCTGCATCCAATTAGAACGCGCTCCAATCTGGAACACCGTCAATGTCTGGCCTGTGGTGGGGCCAAGCGGATAAGTGCCATCGACTCTTGTGCTTTGGACAGTGATTGAAAGCGTACCTGTAGCGATTGTGAGCACATCCTGATTGAGTGCGATAATACGTCCTGATCCTTGGCCTTTTACGATGATACCCTCACCCGATATTGTCACGCCCGATGTCCATGTGCAGATTCCTGCCGGTACAATAACCGTATCTCCTTCGGCTGTCAGATTGATGGCAGACTGTACATCCGCACTTCCGCAGGTGGCCGCCGTATATGTAGCGGAATGAGCTAGTGATACTAATGATAAAAATGCTAATAATAGTCTCACTGCTTCACCGCCACGGTAGAGCTAAATTCAGGGCCAATCGCTCTGGATTGAGTATTGGCAATGGACCATGTTATAGAAATTTGAGCAGTGCTGGAATAATATTTCACAAGAAGCCCCATGTCTTGCTCGAATCCTGAACCTTCATAATTATATATGGAGGCTGATCCAGACGCACACGCTCCCCCGCTAGGACCGCCCTCTAAATCTGCAACAAAGTTTCCAGGAGAAACTGCACACATACTGTCGAAATCCTGATTCTGATAGCTAAGAACCACTCCGGCCGCCGTACTCGGGGTAATCTTTGCCCCAGAAATAGTAGTAGTGCTGTTCGCATCCCCCCCGCTAGAAACGTTTATAGGACATGGAGTAGATCCGGCTGCGCATGTTGCTGAAGAATCATAGCCCGTGGCGTTCGAGATGTCCACAGCCACAACCGTCATGAATGAAGGAGCCGCGGCGAAGTTGATTGTAAACTTCTCGGTGCCACTGCAAGTTGCCGAATCTGAGTGATACCACTGAATGGAGAAGCCATCGCCTGTGCTGTCTACTCGCGTGAGGCCGGTCCAAGTGTTACTATTGCTATCTGTGTTTATGCTAGAAACGGTAGTATTGTCTCCTATTCCTACGATTACCCACAGATCATTACCTACACATGGGAATTGAATTACCTGTGCCGTACCCGTTATCGCTGTTGAGTAGGCGAACTGAGGTGCAAACTTTGCCACATTATTGACGTGTATGCCACTGAATCCAGACCCACTAGATGCGGCTTTTAAGGCAATGGCCACGACTTGGGCCTGCGTAGTGGACTGAGATATAGTTATGGAGGGGGTAATGGCAGAAGTAGCCGAGTCAATAGCATAATCACCGGCGGACCAAGAAGTGCCGTCTGCGTCTCCAGGTAGGAGTTGATATGTGGGGGTGGTGCCAGTTTGCGCTGTGAAGGTCATCGCCCCGGTTGGCGTAGAGGTGAAAGTCTTAATATCAACGAAGGTCAATATTAAGTCTCCCGCTACGGTGGGAGTCATGGAAGAAGAGCAAGCCGGGGCTGTTCCGCTGGTTACGCTTCCATTGCATGACACATCCAGAGGACTACTTGTAGCTATATTACTAAACTCATAGATCTTGACCTCATTATCCGTAGCTACTGGCCCAGACGTATATAGTACGGTGGTGCATCTGGAAACGTTGGTTACTGGCGCAGTATAGATCGCTAGGGTTCTGCTGCTTACCACTTCCGTTTTCTGTTGCGTATAAGTGTTAGATGACGAACCGTCATCTGTTACTGAGGATATGTTGGCCAGAGTGGATGATGATGTAAGTCTTACGATTATGGTATTCCCTGATTGCGTGGAGTTTGGGAAACATGTAGTAATGCTCCCGGTTCCTGTTGAGAATGGGCTTTGCGTCTGGGTATCGGATGGGGTTGCCGTTGATTGGATAAAGGTCGGGGTTGCACCGCCGCTCGTGACTACCCCGCCCGACAGTATCACTGGCATGACTTGGCCTTCACATGCCAAGAAGAATGAGAATAGCAAAATGATAAGTTTCAATGCTTTGTCCATGTCCCTTGCGATGGCCGGAAATACCAATGCGTAGAGTCCACACCGACCACGCATCCGAAGTCTCCCGCCGCTCCTCCTGATTGGACGAATCCCCCAGTGGCGCTCAGCGTGCCATCAGTGAAGATGATGAATTGCCCAGACGCTGACGTAAGAAGCTCCAATGTTCCTGTATTGGCCGCTCCACCGTTGGCATTGCCCACGCAGTACTGCAAGCCTGCCGCAGCGGTCGGGAGCGTATATGTGATGGCCGTGCCTGCTGTGGCGTTCTCATTGAATGTATAGCCGGACTTGTAGGTTCCCCCGAGAGTAGCGGATGATCCTGTCGTAACCGTGATGGGTGCTTGACCGTCCAAAGTCCCGCTGGCTAGTAGAGACGTTGCCGTGGCCGCTCCCAGGACAGGGGTGATGAGCGTTGGACTGGTGAGTGTTTTATTGGTCAGTGTGTCAGTGGTTGCCAAACCAACCAATGTATCTGTGGCATCTTGAAACGTCCATGTGCGCGTAGAGGTTGGTGTGCCAGTCAACTTTAAATATGTGCTCCCATATGTGCCAGACCCATATAGATATAGATTCCTCCACGGATTAGCTGTGCTCCCCAGATCTACACTAGCAGCAGAAAGCAGCGATGTGTTGATAGAAACCCCTGCAAGATTACTAAGGTTGGTCGCCGCCGCTGCGCCCCCAGCACTCCCCGCTCCATACCAAATTAAGGTTACGGGATTGCCGACTGTAGCACTGTCTGTGGCTAACCCTACCACGCATACGGTGGAAGCTAATAAGGCGGGAGAAGTCTGGCCACTATCTGCGACTCTTCCTGGTGTTGTGGCTCCTCCTATTAGAATATGCCCCGCAGTGATTGTGCCATCTGCCACCCCAGTCAAGACTGCCCCTGGTAGGGTCTGCAATAGAAATGTTGTTGATGTGGCGGTTGTAGCAGCAATACCCTGTCCGCATCCGCCAGATGCCGTTACGGTTTGGTATTGGCCAGGGTTACTCGCGTCTTGCTTGGCAAGCAGATTTGCTGTGACGCCGGTGCTATTGGCTGTGACTGTTATACCGGTGCTACCACCTGTGCTCACGCATGACCATGAGTTCGTGCTCGTATTGTAGAGATCCGCGCCAGTCGTGCAGGTGGGCATCGCTACTGCCGTGGGTGCTGCTGTCCCGCCGGTAGCATTCATGACTACCGTATTAGTAGCCTGAGTAGCAAGGCTGGATAGACCTATTGTGCTCGTATAGCCTACTGGAGAATAGCCGCCCGATGGAGTACCCGCCGTCATGAACTGGGTGCCAGATGGCGCTGTTGATGACGGTTGCCATCCATAGGCCGTCGCAGAAGTAGTGTTGAATCCTATGATTCCGAAGTCATTCACCGGTATTGTTGGATTCGTCGTGTTCCCCGCAAAGAACGCGCCACCTGCACAACTCGGACAAGTACTATTTGTTGCCACCAAGTGTGCATTTGTTCCGTCGTACCAATAGCTACATGTCGTGAGCGTGCTTGCGGTTGGAGCCACTGTGCAGGCGTCAAATCCCGTAGGCATTACGACGGTAAAAGGCCCACCACTAGCAGCTTGCGTAAAGGTGAAGTTTAGGACTTGCCCGCTCGTGACGGTCGCTAGTGTTGATGATGTGATATTGGCCGAGAGGGCCGTGCTCATTACGAAATCATCGACGGTACCCGCTGAAGCCGATGCGCCGGTGAATGTCGGAGTAGCTGAGAATGTGACGGTATGCTGTGTTGCCACGTTGCCTGTACCCCCGCTACTTGCCTGAGCACCAAAGGTACCCACCCCATACCATATAAGAGTGACGGTACTCCCAGTGGTGGCGCTGGCCGTAGCTGCTCCAACTACACAAGTGGAAGGAGAAATAGATGTAATGGCAGAGACACCGCTATCTGATACTCGTCCTGGTGTTGTCGTTCCGCCGACTAGAATGTGCCCTGCTGTTATGGCATTATCAGCTACTCCAGTAAACACTGAACCAGCTACCGTCTGAAGTAAAAATGTGGATGAAGCTGCGGCGGTCGTGGCTGCAATTCCGACACCGCATCCACCAGACGTAGGAAGTATGTATTCTGTAGGATTGCTGGTGTCCCGGCTAGCTAATAGGTTGGCTGTAACGCCGCCTGAACCTGCTGTGGCAGTGAACCCAGTGCTACCCCCACCGCTGTTTAACTGCTGCGTCCAAGTGTTCGTCGTCAAGCAGAAGTACCAGTTTTGCCCAGCCGTAGCCCCGGTGACAATGGCTACCTCACCGATAGCCGCGTTGCAGGTGGCTGGGAGCGCACCAGCCGTAGCCACGACTATGGCTGGTGCTGTATGGGTGGAACCGCTAAAGTTCACGGTGCCTCCATAGGCAAGGGTCCCGGAGAACTCGGTAAGCCCAGAATTGGTGATCGAGGTGGCTCCGTTGGCTTTAGGTATTGACCCAGATGTTAGCGTGCCAGCTGTAACATTGCCGCCTCCCGCAGAGGAAACCGGACCCCAGCATGGGTTAGGCGTACCCCCGGTTGTGTATGTTAAAGGTTGCCCGTTGGTCGGCGTGAATGTAGTACAGAGAGGAACGGTATTAATCCCATTAACTGTTATGTTTTCCCCTGTTCCTCCAGGTGTGTTCGTGACATCCCCAGCAAGTTGGGGTATACAGGTGACATTAATTCTCCCTCCCGTTCCCGTGACAGGGATAGTGCTGACACCGCAGATATTCTGAATCGGGAAGGTGCTGTCGGTAACGCCTCCATTGGTGCTCCCCATAGCGGCGTCTCCAGCTACGATTGTTCCCGTTGGCCCCGTCACAAAAGAGGTATCTGTTCCGACTAGGGCTGCTGCATCCGTCGTGGCAACAAGGCTGGTAGTCCAGAATGATGGACAACCATTCGAGGTATGGATTAACCCTGTAGCTGGTACTCCCCAAAGAACATTCATTGGGCCATTGGAAGGCGCACAGTTCGGAACAGATACAGGAGCAGAAATACCAACTGCATTAGCTGGGGGAGTCTGAGCACCACCCTGTTGCATCATGAGAGCGCCTGCACCAGGGCCAGTTGTGTTCACTGAAGTGGTGGCATAAACAATCGTGCAGGCTCCAACTACTCCGCAACTAGGTGCTCCATTGCTGCCATTAGCTCCTGCTGGTCCCTGTGGTCCGACTGCCCCTGCCCCACCATTACTGTTAACTGTGCAGACTCCATTAGCAATACTGCTGAATGTGAATGTCTCTGTGGTTAGATTTGACCCGCTGAATGTCGGGGTCATTACGAATGAGAGCGGAGTCAAGGGGCCAGTGGGGAATCCAGTGGGGGGAGTGCCTGAGTACCCTGTGCCTGTGGAACATGCTGGTATGACAGAGTTGACTGAAGCTGTGGTCAGGTTAAAGGAAGATACATTAATAGATGCTGTGGTAGTAGCCGTGGACCAACTGGTACTGAGGTTCTTGGCACCTGAGCCACCTGTGCCGCCTCCACCTGCTGGGGGGCTTATCTGACAAAGTGCTGTAGAGATAAAGAGCAGACCAACTAAGATGTTCTTCATAGGCTACTAAGTGTAATCATTACACTTTATCCTTATGACGTATACTATCATCATTGTATATGTGGATTAAACTGATGAGATTGGTGCATCCCTTCAGCACAATCGCTAGGGAAATGTCAATCCTGCGCGAATTGTATGAAACAGAGTTAGCTGCCAGGAATCCACCCATCATCAGAATAACAGAGAATCCCAAGAAGTCCGACACAGAAGTAAGTTACATGGGTGATGACGATAAGCCTAAGAGTGCTTTGCAGAAGTTGAAAGATGCGTGGGATGGGATAGGTGATGAAGATGAAGCCTGAAAGTGTAATGAGGCCGTTTCTTGACTCCCTGCTACCAGGGTGCACCATTATATGCAACGGCCCCAACCAAAGATTACCATAGATTATACTTTATGTATAGTCCAGAGATAACTGAGAGAAGACTCTTTGCCGCAAAGAAGGCTGGTCTACAGTTCCAGCGGCTTCCACGAGACAAGAGCATTGATATTGCAGGCAAGTTAGAGAAGCTGAGATTCAATGCTAGGAATGAACCACTGCCAGAGGGCCAGCTTGTAAGAGAGTTAGATGCTAAGGAGCACGCTTTCATCAGGTCAGAGCGCCTTATATGTAAGGCAGATTTCGAGTACTACTTGACTCGTTATCATGTGGTAGAGCTTGATCCCGGAGTGGGAAGTCAAGAGGGTATTGGTGCTGGTATCTTACTGGAATCACAGAGGAAGTTCATTAAGGAGTTGGGCAAGAGAGAAGATGTAGTTCATCAGGAGTATGCTAAGTATAAGCATACAGAGGGGATAAGAGTCTATGCCCACAAGTGCAGACAGGTTGTTTTTACAGCAACTTCTAGGGGGGCTTCCCTTCATAGAATGCTCCTATGGCCTGGAACTAGATGCTTTGCTGCGTCTCTTAGCCCAGATGGGACCGGAGAACTCTACAAGAGAGATAAGCTTACCCTTGATAATCTCCCCTTCTGGCTTAAGCCAGCTAAAGCAGATATATACCCAGATGTTAAAGACTCCGAATTAGGCTTTAAACATCCCTTTGACTCCCGCCTCCTATACCAGTCAGAGAATCAAGAGCAAGGTATTGGTGTTGGTACTCAGCAGGATGTAAGTCATCTTACTGAGGTTAGTCTGTGGAAGTTCCCTTATCAGATAGGCTACTCATTCACACCATCGCTGCCCAAGTCCCGCATGACTCTGCACATACAAGAGGCTACCAGCGCAGGTAAGGGAGACTACTGGAATGAGGTAACTGAGTCCTGCCGGAACAAGGAAAAGGGTTATGAATCATGGACTTACATCTTTGTGCCTTGGTATCTGAACAGTACTAAGTGGAGATCTATTCCACCATTAGACTGGCAACCGGAGCACCATACCATAGAGCATGCTGATCTAATAGAGAGGACTAGCCCTGAGTGGTGTGATGGTAGATCAGTTAAACCAACTGTAGACCAACTGTACTGGTGGGAGACAGAGAGAGATAAGTATGCAAGACAGGGTAAGCTCGGGCACTTCTTAGCATCATATCCAGCTACTCCAGAGCAGTCATTCACTAACTGGGCTAGAGGCGCACTGCCTGTGGAACTCATAGAGGAGATGGAACTTAGTATTAGGAAGCCACATGTGTACTCTATGGAGGTGGCAGCTTAATGGGTCAGATTTATCCCAGAACGCTATACGTAGCAGGGTCATCTATTGGTGAGTATGATGACGAACCGTGGAGCGAGATAGAAAAAGATCCACGTGGAGTCCTATTGATGTGGGAGCCACCGCAGCCCGGAGTTAAGTACATCATGGGTGCCGACTCTACAGAGGGTATAACAGGCTGGTCTCGTGCCACTCGGACTACGGAGGATAGCAAGACTGACAATGGTGTGATAGAGATCTTCAAGCCAGATGGCACTTATGAGTTGCTATTCAAGATAGAGAATGGTGAGAAGATACCAGACATAGATCCCGTAACTAAAAGACAGAGAAGGCTTTATAAGGATGTGCAGGTGGCAGAGTTCGCTGCCCCCTGTGATGCAGTAGAGCTTGCTAAGGTAGCTAATGTCCTAGGCCGTATCTATGCTGGTGAGGATGAAGACCAGTGTGAACTGATATGGGAGTCATGGCCTGGGTGTGGCATCCTCATGACCCAAGAGCTATTGAGGTTAGGGTATGGGAATCTCTGGCACTGGGAGTACATAGATAGTGAGGCTGAGGAGACCAATAGATTAGGGTGGAGATCTACCCGAGAGAGCCAGAAGATTCTATGGTACAGGTCCCGCCGTCATCTAATGGGGAGACATGCTGAGATCAGGTCTAAATACCTATTAGATGAGTACTCTAATGCTGAGGTAGATCTAGATAAGATGAGAGCTAAGGCTTCTCATGGTCATCACGATGATAGGTTCATGGCGGCTAACCTATGCTTCTGGGCTGGGCATAAGTGGACTTACGATGTGGAGAGACTGGATCAGGTTGTATCAGAGACACCTATACTAGAGCCACAAAGGACTGCCCCACTCTGTGAAGTATCGTATGAGAAGGGTCTCGTGATAGAGGAGACTGGAGGCTTTACTGGCTGGAAAGAAAGAGCTACAGCGGACTGGTATGACTAGTTGACATCAAGTAAGTGTAATGATTACACTTTTGTATATGCCCGACACGTCAACTGTTCAGCAGACCAATAAGACTAAACCACAATTGCCCCCGTCTGGTATTCTCCCCAAATGTCGGGTAGTACTACAGCCAGATGGGGGCATGAGAGTTGAGTTCCTTATTGAGCCTGATGCTGCGAATAGGATTAGGAAGAGAGCATATACCATGAAGCTGGAGACATTCTTATGGGAGAATATGCTCAAGCAGGCAATCAATAGTGTAGCTTACTGACATGCCCAGATTCACTTCTCAAGGTTGGTGGTGCTATTGCAACCAAAAGAATAGCCCAGACTCCCGTAAGTGCTGTAAGTGTGGTGCTTCCAAGGTGCAACGCAATGCTCAAGTGGGTGCTTCAGAGCGTGCTGTGGTCTATCATAACCCCCTCACTGGGGAGCACAAGACACCCGCCAGAGCAGATGCACCAATGCCCCAAGCCTATAGTAATCAAGGCTTTGAGCGCAGAGAGATCATGAACATGAGTGCCTATGAGAAAGAGACTGGCACTGTTCATGAGGCTACTAACTTCAATAACGGTAATGAACCAGTACCAGAGAACTACACTGTGCCACATATCTCTAAGAAAGCTAAAGAAGATCTTATAGATGATATGCGACAGGCAATAGCTAGTGGGCCGTGGACTGGTGGAGTGTAATGATTACACTTTCCTGCTATTCTTAGTCTGTGCCAAGTGACTACTTCGATCTTCCTGCCTTAACCACTAATGATGTAGAGCCTGGGTCTAGGGACTATGATGTCCTAGAGTGGTGTGATGAGCGCCTGAAGAGGGGCATCAAGTTTGTAGAGCAGTCTATTGGCTATGATAAGATCTCCACTGCAATAGATGAAGTGTTCGCCTATGAGAAGTCTACGGCAGCTAGTTATGTGCCGGGTGCTAAGAGTCCTCTCTCCACTACCAGAGCTAATCTAATCCCCAAGGTGGCAGAGGATCTTACTGCCATGCTCACTGATACTAGGATGTTCTGGAACTATAGGACACAGAACCCCAAGTACGAGAAGCAGTGCAAGCTCAGTAACAAGAGTGCAGAGAGTTGGTACAACAGACGCCAGATAGATCTCCGAATGGGAGATGTTATACGGTACTACACTCTGGCTGGTACTGGGTATGCTCACTTCTACTACTCCCGCAGACTAGATGACATGATGGTGGATGCTGAAGACCCCCGCAATGTCTTCCCTGTAGACCCCATGTCGTACCACAGCATTCAGGATTGTAGTGCTGTGATTACTCGCAGGCCACGTACCCCGGAGTGGGTTAAAGAGGAGTATAACAAGACAGTAAATACAGATGAAGGGGGAGGGCTAGGTACCTTCTTTGGCTGGCTGCATAGGTCTCTAGTAGAAGGGCCGGGTGAGAGAGGTGGGCCACTTAGTAAGAAGAGTAAGGCTGATAAGAATATCCCAGGTACACCCACAGTGTTCGTTAACACTATGTATCTAAAGGATATGCGTACTAATAAGAGTGGCAAGATCATGAGGCTAGGGCCATGGGAAGATGGCAAGCCTACTACCCCTTGGTCATATGAGGTGAGACCGGGAGAGCCTATATTCCCCTTTGGCCGCATGATCGTATGGGGTAATAGGGTACTGATGTATGACAATACATCTCCCTATTGGTTGCCTAAGTTCCCTCTTATTAAGGTTACTCTCAATCCTTGGCCGATGAGTTGGTTGGGTAAGGCTCCTCTATGGGATTGTATACCTCTGCAAGCCAGTATCACTAATAACCTCAGAGTCATCGACGATCATGCAGCGCAAGTAGCACAGCCTGGAGCAATAGCTGATAGGAATGTATCCAAGGCTGAGATGAATAAGTTTAACACTCGTGCTCCTGGCTATAAGATCCGTACCAATATGGCTAGTGGCAAGGGTATTACAGTAGTAAACCCATCCCCACTGGATCAACTTATCTGGGAGGTTATTAAATGGTGCCAAGAGACTATGCAGAAGATCTCTGGTACTGCTGACCCCAGTGCTATGGCTAGTCTCTCTCAGATCCCGAGTGACGACACCATAGACACGATCATGAAGGCTATGACTCCGGGTGTGAGATTGCGGTCTCGCATATTAGAGGGCTGCTATAAGGATCTAGCTGAGATGTTCCTGTTTGCTAATGCAGAGTGGGATACTCTCATGAAGCGGCTTACTAGGTTGGGTCCTGATGCTGCTACACCAGAAGACTTTGACTATGACCCTAAGACATTCATCCCTGACAATGTGCCTGATGGAGAACCTGGAGACATAGCAGGCATGGAGGATGCACTGGCTACTGACAATCCAAGGCCATTGCATGTTAGAGCTAAGATCATGTTAGAAGCTATTGCCTGTGAGTTTGACCCATCTAGCCTATTGAATACAGCAGCCCAGCAGGAGTTAATGAAGTACTTCATGCTGTCCAAGATGGGCTACATCAGTGTGTTCACTCTCATGGAGAAGATGGGAATCATGAACTACACACCACCTAGTATTCAGGTGCCGCCTGATGAGATTAGTAGGCTGAAGCTACAGCAGGCGCTAGGGATAGGGATGATTGCCAATGCTCAAGGTAGGAAGTCTACGGATGCAGCACCACCCAGTATGGGTCAGAATGCTGATGGCCCCACGATAACTACCAGTTAGTCCGGCTCCATCTACCTACTGCCCAGTTTCGTCTGGGTTGTCTGGATTCACATCACCCTTCTTTCTTAGGTAGCTAACCTAATATCATTGGGTCTCCAGGTCATGGTTAACCTACCAGACTTGAGGTCTTCAGCAGATACACAGTACTGCGCCCAGTAAGTAGATGGATTAAAGTTTCTAGAGTAGCAAGCTCGTAGATTAACTTCACCGGCAGATATACTATAGCACAATATACAGGATAGTTACAACCACTTACTACCATTTTCAGCCAGATTATATAAAGTCCTTACAGGTCAATAGGATAGGTGTTGACTGTAATGATTACACTTGACACTCTATATCTAGATGGCCTTTGATCCCATGAACACAGCAGGTAACCCAGGTGATGCACAGGACATGGGTGCGCCTAGAGTGCAGGGTGCCACCAAACTCTTCATGAAAAAGAATCCTGGTAGCCCTGGGAAGTTAGGCAAGTCAAGTACCAAGGCCGAATCACTCAGTAAATTAAGAGGCAAAGGAGCACTTGCATGAAAGAGAAGGAAGGTAAAAAGAAAGAGCACATGGGTAAGAAGGAAGGCATGGGCAAACATGAATCCGGCTTCAGTGCTGGCCTTGGTAAACATGGCAAGGGTGGCATGAAGATGGAAGGCCCCCACGGTAAGTAATGACTCCTTCTCCTTCATCTTCGACTCCTCCGGGTGCTGCTCCTCTCCCTCCACTCCCAGACCTCTCTGGTGGTAGTAAGAGTGCTGGGGCTGCACCTGGGGGGAACATGGCATCCCTCATATCTGGACTGGCTCCAGTCAAGATGGAAGTGGATAATATCCTGATGTCATGTAAGAAGCTAGTACAAAGTGGTGCAATCCCTGGTGCAGAACAGCCATGCTCACAGATAGTAGCTCTTGCAACCTCCCTCTTACCTATGGCAGCACAACAGATGATGCAACCTGGTGGACAGGGACCACAGGCTGCTGGCCCTGGTCCAGTTGGTCCTCCTCCGGGTGGGCCGCAAGGTCCCGGTCCTGTGGGTGGAGTAGGTCAGTGAGTGTAATCATTACAGTCTGAGGACTTATGGATATCAAAGAACTAGAATCGTGGCTCACGGAAGGTCTTGATGAAGGTCAGAAGGCAGTAGTCATTGCTGCACTGAATAGAGACACAGTTAAGACTAAGGCAGCTACTCTTAAGGATCAGAAAGAGTTTGCTGCTATTGAGGCACAGCGTCAAGCACTTGAGGCTGAGTTGGCTGGCAGTGGAGCACAGCCTGGGTCCCGTGCATACCGTGAGTGGTATGACAAGAATTGGAAGACAGTAGATGCCAATGCAAAAGCTATCGCGGCATATGACAAAAAGCATGGTGATGGTGCTTTTGCTACTCTGTCTGCTTCTATCGATTCTGGCGGCACTCCTCCTGCAACTGGTACTGGCGCTGGTGGGGGCTTGAGTAAGGAGGATGTACTCAAGCTAGTCAGTGAACAGTTTCAGAATGTGCAGGCTCCCAACATCGCTAATGTGCTGAAGACTACAGGTAAGTTAGTCCAGAAGCATATGTATGCTAAGCGCACTAACCCCATTGATTTCGATGAGTTAGACAAGCTCATGGGTGATGCTCAGAAGGCTGGCCGTAACATGAGCATCGAGGATGCCTATGACCAGTGGGATAAGCCTGAGCGTGATAAGGTTGAAGCCACCAATCGTGAGAATGAGATCCAGAAGAGAGTCAAGGAAGAATTACAGAAGCGTGGTGCTTCCTCTAACTTCCCCGCTGGTGGAGACATGACTCCCAGCGCACTCTCTCAGCGGTCTAAGAGTGACATTGAAAAGTTTGACAAGACTGCTCTCCAGAGAGATCTGGCGAACACTTGGAACAATCCTGAATCTGTGCAATAGAGGACTCATAAGATGCCTGATATCGCAACGCAGTTGACAGTAACCACCCGGCGTTACATCGATACCAATCCTGAGTTGCGGGACTTGGTATTCAACCATGACCCCACCATGTCTCTCATTGGTGAGCAGTGTCATGAGGAGATCGGTGGGGGTCTCAACTGGAATGACAACATTGAGTATGACGTGCAGGATGGCGGACCCTACTCAATTGGTCAGGATCTCCCGGCAGATCAACGCCAGTTGGAGCAGGCTCTACAATTCCTGCCTAAGTTCAATGTGGTGATGATCCCCTTCTATAAGGAGCACATCAAGGTCTTCAACGTTGCTGGTGATCCACTGGCAGTTATCAATCTGGTGACTGAGCGTGTGGATGCTGCCTTCATTCAGATGGGTGCCCAGTCTGCTATCAAGCGATATCTGCAAGGCCAGTCTGCACAGTTTGTTAAGTTCCCTAATGGGCTACTTGAAGCATCCAGTGATGGCCTTAGCATTGGGTGGGACGGCAATACTTATCCCATGTATGGCACACTGACTCGCTCTCTGTATGGTGGTCGTATGTTGGCTCCAGCGCCTTACAACTTTGCTGGGGGGGCTATCTCGCTGCCTATCATGGAGCAGCTATACCAGTCAGTGAACTTTGGATCTGGCAAGTATGAGTGCAATGTCATCACGACTACACCTACTGGCTACGGTTTCATCCGCAACAACTACCAGACACAGCAGAGGTTCCAGAACACTACAGTGGGTAAGGCTGGATTCAGGGGGCTGGAGTACAACGGAGCAACTATCTATGCTTCTCGTTATGCTCCTGGTTCCTACCTAATGAACCCTGCTAATGGTGCAGCCACAGTCAATCCCAACACTGCTGGTAACAACAATGGGACTAATGATCGTGTAGCTCTCCGCATGTTCAACTATGCCTCTGGTCAGAATGTGAATGGCCCGCCTGCTAATAGCCCAGTAGCTTACCCCGCCTCCTTTGTAATGTGGGGCAATGGCTCTGGTGGCGCTGGTGTGGGTGTCGGCCCTGCTGGTGGTACAGCATTTGGTGAGACTATCTGGTTTGAGAACATCCGCAAGCCTATGGTTAAGTACCGCACCAGTAAGTCTAAGCCCTTCGATGGCAGCTTAGATGATGACGGATTCATCCCGAGTGCAGGTAATACCAAGCTGGTTGGTAAGGTGCTACTGGCAGAGAACTGGAGTATCCTGCCTGGGTACGTGACATACGGCTTTAACTTCCAAGGATAAGTGTAATGATTACACTTTAGGAGACAAGATATGCAAATCTATGATCGCATAACAAATCCATACATGTACAATGGGACGCCGGACAAGACTAACACTCCGTCTCCTTATCTTGCTCCTGGGGAGCTTGGCTGTTCCTTCTCAGATCAGAATACGGGTGGGGTATATGTCCGGGTGCAGGTTGACTCTGGTGCTACCAGTACCAGTGGTATTGGCCATAGCCCTCTGGCTGGTGAGTTAGCCTACTGGAAGAACGCTGCCCCTGGAGTTGCCATCGTCACTAATGATAAGTTCCAGTGTGACCTTGGAGCCACTGCTGCGCCTAACCGCATTGCTGGTGTCTTCCAATTGGCTCCGACTGTGACCCCCGGAGTCAATGGGCCAGATGGCAATCCCCAGATGTATATGACTGACTTAGTCATCCAGAAGCGTAATACCCCAGTACTCTGTAGCTCTACTCCTACTGCTGGAGAGTTCTTGACAGGCAATACTGCTGCTAACACAGCTAATACAGTAGCCAATGCTGTTGGCACAGCAGCCCCCACCACTCTAGTAGGTGTGGCTACTGGCGTTGCTAATACTGGCACAGCTAACTCCTTCTTCTGCGATGTCAATGTCGGATTCCAGGACTAAGGGTGATTGAATGGCACAACTAGTTCAGACCAATAAAGTAAGACGGCATGTCATAGGGGATCTGGCATTCCGTCGATACAGCGTGGTGGGCAGTGGCACTACTGGGGATACTCTCGTGGTGCCCCAAACAGACATTGAGATTGTTCTCATCAGTCCCACTACCTCTGTATCAGTAGGTGTCACTACATCTCCAGGGCCTACTAGCACAACGACTACCCTCACCTTCACAATAGTAGGGGCTTGGACTGCTGTAGTAGTTGTGATATCTAGGGTTGGTTAATGGCTAAGTTGTCAGCAAAGGAACGTAATAGCTTACCTGCTAGTTCCTTTGCTGGCCCTGACCGTAGCTACCCGGTACAGGATAAGAGCCATGCTAGGAATGCAAAGGCCAGAGCCAGTGAGATGGAGCACAAAGGTAAGCTCTCGATGGCTGCTGAGAAGAAGATAGATGCCAAGGCTGATAGGAAACTTGGTATGAAGAAATAAGGAATCTATTGTGTGTGTTAAAGCTAGGGACCCATGGATGACTTCAACACACTATCGAATAGACTCCTTCTAAGATGCCCTGCCGCTGGTATCAACCTCTGTCAACAGTTTGTTAATGATAGCTGGCAGACTCTACAGGCTAGGCGTGAGTGGAGTTTCCGCCGTAAGTACAACACCTTTGCACCACCTACTCAATACAGCACAGGGATGGCTAGCACTAATGTAAGTGCTGGCAATCCAACACTCATCACTGGCATTAATACTGTCTGGACCCCGCAAATGATAGGGACCCAGATCAGAGTGGGAGGGCTACTTTATCCCTTTTATACAATCATTGGTTGGCTATCCCCCACTCAGTTACTCATAGATCAGCCTTGGAATGGTCCTGATGTTACAGGCCAGTCATACCAGATACTACAGTGCTTCTATCCTACGCCCCCTGACTTCGGATACATGTATGCTGTGGTGTCTATCAAGGACTCTTATAGGTTGTGGATCAATCTTACTGAGAACGATCTTGCTATACTAGATCCACAAAGGACTAACTTTGGACAAACATATGCAGCCGTCTACAGAGGATACTCGAACAATTATGGAGGTCTTGTTGGATCAACGCTCTCAGTTACTAGCCCTACAGATCCTGCACCAATCTCTACGACAACGCTTGGATACTCTTTCCCTGCGAATGCTACCTACATCATTCAAGTAGTAACTGGCGGTGCAGTGGGCACAGCTACATTCAAATGGATGCGGTCAGGTCAGACTGCCTTCTCTCTCCAGCAGCCTACTACATCTTATCCCTATGATTTATCTGATGGGGTCCAAGTCTACTGGCCTACTGCCAACTATGTGTCAGGTGACTTGTTTGTTATTAACTGTACCTCACAGGTAAGTCAAGGATCTATCCTCTATGAGCTATGGCCTACTCCATCTTATAGTGGCTATCTCTATCCATACATCTATGTGGCTAGAGAGTATGCACTCACTACACAGCAGCCTGCTCTGCCGCCGCTGATAGCTAATAGGGGTGAAGTGATACTAGAGGGTGCGCTACAAAAGTGTGCAGAGTTCCCTGGCCAAGACTCAGAGCACCTTAATCCTTATCATGATCTTAAGCAGGCGATGTACCACGCGAAAAGACTAGAGGATATGATGGTGGATCTCATGCGGAATGATGAAGAGGTTGGTGTGTCCCTCATAGACTATGAGATCTATCCTTACGCTCCCGCCCCGTGGCAGACGGGAGAATGGCAACAGACACATAGTCCGTTTCTTTTAGGATGATTAATCGGGCCCTAGAGATGATACCTACTATATGGTTGGCTAAGTTTACGATGGGTTTGGGAGTACTAGCAATAATGATAAACCTAGCCCAGGTGGTCGTTCCCCCATCTGGTGCGCCAAATGTTCCTGACAGTATAGGACATCTAGGATTAGATGGTATCTTATCGGTGGCTGTGCTTGCTCTATGGCGTAAGGTCAATGAGAAAGATAAGTTGGTGATGGATAACTATAAGGCTATGTCTGATAGCCTTGCCACTAATAAGTTGCTATCTGATGAGATGCTAAAGACTCTGCGAACCATGCAAGACACTCTGTCAGAGGAGATGCTTAGGACTATGAAGTCCATGCAAGACACTCTGGGCAGGATGGATAATGTAAGATCGGTAATGGGTCCTAAGTAGGATGATTCATGGAAGAGACACAACCATCATTACCGCCGAATACTACATCTCAGCAGGACATGGTTACTGCTGGCCAGCGCCGGGTTAACTTAATCTGGGAAGTAACACAGGCGCTAATAGCTGTCACTGTTGTTGTTAGCACAATGGGGGCATCTATATGGGGATTCGTAAGTAAGTATACTGAGCAGGTTCCTACAGTATTTAGTCTGGCTTTTGGAACTGTCGTTGGCTTCTACTTTGGTAGGACCAATCACGAGAAAACTGGTGGGGTAGGTGCAAGACCACAAGATCACAGATAGGAGACGATATGCAATTGATTCTTTTGGTGTTCGGGTTTGTGCTCGTGTTAGTTGGAGCAATCATTCCACCTCCGACTGAACCGTGGCGCTGGAGGCTGTGCTGGATTGGAGTGGCCTGCGTAATCCTAGCTGAGATACTAGGTAGGGTGGGTCCTCTGATAAGATAAAGTGTAATCATTACACTAAAGGAGAATGTAATGGCTGATAAAGCAAAGACGATTGAAGGCCCTGCTGGATATAACGGCAAGAGTGGCCCTAGCTCTAATGACCTTAAGCTCCCTATTAAGAACTATCCGGGGAGTGACAAGCTGCCTTGGGGCAAGGGAACTACCATCGATGGCCCATGCAAAGACAAAGCTGGATACCATAAGTAGGCTGCGGTGTGCCCTATCAACAGACGACTCTCGCGCAGTTCATTACCCAGATCAGCATCGTACTTGATGATGTTAATCAGGTGTACTGGACTGCGCCCGAGATCACCTATGCTACTCAGGAAGCACTGAGAGTATGGGGGGCACTTACTAACTTCTGGAGATCCAGAGGTACATTCAATTTAACTCCCTCTGACCCCTACCCCTTCTATGATCTGAGTGTTAAGTTACCTGCGTTACGCCCCCGCACTTGGACTCTGAATCAACTTACTCAAGAGATACAGTATGCTCTGCTAGAGAATCCTAGTGGTATTGGTGGGGCTGGGATGAGTGGTCAGATCTCTGTCACCACCATACTCAACGCCATACAGGATGCACGTAATAGATTCGTACTGGATGTCCACTTCCCTGTCTCAGTGGTAGAAGGCTTTGGCCTGCCTCCATCACCAGGAGGTATGGTAACGTTCGATCAGGGTACTGTCTTTGTTCACAAGGCATCATGGCAGGACATAGAAGGTGGTAACAATCCTGGAGTGTGGGCTAACCTCTGGCGAGAGGATGCCTGGAGTTCTGATAAGTATAATCCCCTGTGGACACTAGATCCTGGGATGCCACAGTCATACTCTGAGGCAGAGAACGCCCCTCTACAGTTACAGTTAATCCCGCCACCTATTAATAAAGGGGCGCTGGAGGCTCTTGCTGTTAACTCCCTAGTCATGAGTTTGGGCACATCAACTACTCTACTGGAGGTTCCAGATGAGTGGGTGCCCGCCATTAAGTATGCTGCACTATCCCGTATCCTCTCTAGTGACAATCAGATTAAAGATCCTCTACGTGCTCAGTATGCAGAGATGAGGTACCAGCAGCTTGTTAAGTTTGCACAGGATGCTAGAACTATCATGCGAGTCCTCATTAATAACAAGCCTCTGCCTCTTGACTCCATGATGTCCATAGATGCCGCTAACTTATACTGGCGTAACCAGATAGGTCAGCCGTCTGTAGCTGGTGCTCTCTATGACTTCATGTCCATCAATGTGGGGCAGGTGGATCAGCTATATGGGATAGCTGTAGATGTCGTACAGGCTGCACCTATACCCACTGCATTAAATGCCTTTATGCCTATAGGTGAGGAGCAATTAGACATTCTTGGCTCCTATGTAACTCACATCCTCACCTTCAAGTGTGGTGGCAATGAGTTCAAGACTACTATGTCAGAGCATGATGAGTTCCTGAAGGCAGCAGCACAGAGAGGCAGTATCAATGCAGCCAAGATCAGATACCTAGAGCCTCTATTCGGACAGCCGCAGGTAGAGACAGCACAGAGGCCAGATGCCTTGGAGATGAAGAGTGCCTGACCTATTCAAGCTACCTCTCCGCATGAACTGTAAGGGCATCAATGTTAACTGCCCTATAGATCGTGTGCCGCCTGACTACTTCTCTTATCTATTCAATGTACGTGTGACTCAAGAGGGATGGATAGAGGGGAGACCTGGGTATGTGGCATCACTGCAATTAGTTAGTACACCTAACTCTATAAGGAGACTCAATGATCCAACGCAAGTCTATGCTCCCTCTGGGTATACATACATTGGAGGTGGAAGTGCCGAACTCTATGCCGGGATTGAAACAGCCTTCGATGTCATCGACAGCGGATACTCCAGTCTGCCTCTATCCCTCATCCCGTTCAGACCTAATAACTCTCCTGAGTCATGGATGTATGTCTATGATAGGAACAAGCAATCCAAAGTCAGACCGGATGGAACACTCAGAGCCATAGGTGTAGTGCCACCGAGTAAGGCACCATCTATTGAGTACGCTCCTCCAGCTACAGTAACTATTACAGATGCCCAGACTGACTCGGGGTGGTCTGCTACTGGGGGTAGTTCCTCACCTGCTACATTCGATAGGACTAACTCATCTGGAGCCACCATAGGAGCTATTCTCTATAACTCTGGCAGTACAGGGTGGTGCTGCATCAATCCATCTATGACTTTGCCCCAGACATTCTGGATGGGTTCCAGAATGAAGGTGATACTTAATGGGGCAGAGCATGTACTAGTGAGAGATGTCCTGCCAGCTATAGCTACTACCACAGTGGCAGGCATATCTTATGACAGCGGGACTAATGGTCTGTGCTCCATGACCTTAGTAAATAACCCATCTGGCCTAGCTCGTAACTCACTCCTACAGATAGGCTCTGATGTGTTCAGAGTACTTGAAGTTATACCCGCACCTACTGGGTCAGCCTATTCTATTAGGTGCTCTACAGGCAGTACTCACTCAGTCGGTAACACTGTAACTGGGCTGCTGTCTTGGTATGTGTATACCGTTGGGACTCATGTAGCAACAGAGACTATAACATCTGGGGCTGTATCGCTAGTCCATACGACAGCAGCTATAGGTGCCGCTAACTTCAGTGGTGGCATCGATGCTCAGGTGGCATCCAATGGGGCATCCATAGATCCTGCTAATGACTATCTGCATATTAGTCTGTTCCTCCAGAATCCTCAGAATGTTATTAACATGCAGATACTAGTCAGTCTGGACTCTACCCCTAACTTCTCCTTTACTAGTCCAGGTAACTCGTGGATATGGACTATACCCCAGATACAGTTAGTTGAGTTAGGCTCCAGCGGTGACTCGTGGTGTGAGATAGTAATACCCATCTCATCTGGTACTCAGTATGGTGGAGACTACACTCTTAACTTCTCCAACATAACTGGCATAGCTATTCAGATGACTAGCAGTGGAGCTTGCTCTTATGGCTTTGACTGGTGGTACTTCTTTGGCACTTATGGACCTACGATACAGCCTAACTCACCAACTGGCTTGATCTACTACACAGCTAATAGGGACTCTTCAACAGGTGCTCACTCAGTGCCTGGGCCGGGTAATAGGCAAGCTCTATTCCCGTTGAGAGAAGGTGTAATCATTACACCTGTTTATAGTACACAGGCTGGTGTTGATAGTAATGACATTTACAGATTAGGTGGGGCTGTAACATCTCCCCTCTATGTGGCTACCACGCCTAACTCTGGCACTTACTTAGATAGCTTGCCTGACTCATCTATACTGGAGACTAACCAGCCACCTGATCTCACTGCTCTACAGCCGTGGCCGCTACTGCAAGCACCTTGGTCTGGTACCTGTAGTGTAGTTGGCACGTCTATACAGATACTAACTGGGTCTCTACTGGGTCCTACTCTTGAGGATGCTACAGCTATTCTTATTAATGGCCAGACCTTTCTCACTTATGGGTTACCTATAGATCTGACCCACATACAACTTACTCAGGATGCCGGGACATTCTCAAGTGTTAGCTTCCTTATCTCTAGCCCGACCATAACAGGCCAGCCATTACCCTTTGCCTTTGGTGCATTGGAAGGTCCATTCGCACCTGTGGTATTCGCCTTGGGTGATCCAGTTAATGGTGGGCTGCTCTACTATAGTAACTACAGTGATGCTGATTCAGCTAACGACTCTAATACTCTGGAGGTAACCTCACCTTCTAACAACTTAGTAAGTGGTGCTGTATGGAAGGGCATAGCCTTCTGTGGCAGTAGAGAAGAGATCTTCACCATACAGTACTCTTATCTAGCAACCATAGGTGCTGCTGCCAGCAATCAGTTTCAATGGCGTAAGTTGAATGCTCAGTCTGGTATCTGGAGTAGATGGGCCTGCTGTGCCTGTCCTGTTGGTGTAGCCTTCTTAGGTACTGATGGCATCTATCTCACTACTGACTCACAGTGTGTGAACATCACTGATGAGGAACTGTATCCTCTGTTCCCACATGATGGACAGCCTGCTACTGCTGTGACTTATGGTAACAACGTCATACTCCCAGTTGATATGACTGCCCTGCAATATCTGAGACTGTCTTACTGTGATGAGACACTGAGGTTTAGCTACCCCGACATAGATGGCAACTGGAACACTCTGGAGTATCAGATCTATCATAAGCGGTGGTTCCTGAATAACTATGCAGATGCTATTAACTTCCATTACTTAGTGGAGAACTCTCAGAGCCTACCTAATCAGCAGGAGATCTTACAGCTGTCTGTGGGTCCCACCAATCAGATAATGTTAGCTGGTGGTAATACAGACAATGGAGCAATCATTAACTCTATAGTCCTCACGCCTTCTGATGACGGCAAGGATGAACGAGCACAGAAGCTCTATGTAGACTCGATGATTATGTTCGGGGGCACTGGGACACTGAGTGTAGCTGCCACCTATAACAGTGCTCAGTCTTACTCACCAGTGATGCAGATAGCCTGTAATGGTACAGTACAGCAGACTCAGCAGAACATATCTTCTCTATCTAACTTAGCTCTGTATCTAAATATAGGATCTAAGTTCTCTTGGACTGGTGGTCCTGCTGGCCCTCGTATAGCAGCTTGGGAGCCTAGTGGATTCATGCAGCCCTATCTGAGTCAGTTCTTTGTGACTCAGTACATACTATTCTCATTCCCTGGTTGGAAGCATATGAGGCGCATGTACCCTGCCATCATATCCAACAATCCTATACTGATGACTATCATGACGCAGGATGGTAGAACATATGGGCCATTCACTATAGCCTCCACAGGTGGACAGTTTAGGGTGCTGCCTCAGATGCTCCCGCAGAACATAAAGGATCTGGCATTCGCATTACAATTGGATGGTCAGGGATTCACATTCGCTTTCTTTCCTGCTGACTTCACAGTCGAAGTTAAGCAGTGGACCGAGGAGTCTTATATAAACTTGGCTGTGTTCAAGTCATGAGATAGGATAATGATATGAAGAGATTACTCTTAGCTTTCGTTGTCTGGGCTGCTGTCGGATACTCTGGCAACTACCAGTCAGGGCAGGCCACTTGCCCCACATCAGGCAATGCTCAGGTGTCCACCACCAGCTATTCACTGCGGCAGCTTACTGTATCCGCATTGGCTGCTAACACAGGCAAGATCTATGTGGGTGGGATAGGAGTCACCACATCAACAGGTGGTGAGTTGGTGGCAGGCGCAAGCTATAACTCCACTGATCCAGCCAACAGCATCAATCCCGCTACCCTGTACTTCGCTTGCACCGTGAATACAGACGGGGTGGCTTGGATCGGGAGGGAGTAATGGCCTCTGGATTCCTGCCATACACTAGGCTAGAGCACCCGGACCCGATCACCAACACGATCATACAGGACTTGTATAACAAGATAGATCAGACAGCAGTGCTGGTGCAACAAGCGCAGATCCCCACTGTCACTACTCCCACCATCACTGCTACCCCTGGCTTGGGTGCTCCAGCCACAGTGAAGCAGTCGGCCATCTTATCTCAGATAACCTCAGTGAAGGCATCTATTGAACAGGTGCAGACTGCACTGCTCAAGGCTCCAGCGCCAGCACAGCCTAACTTGCAGACACTATTGAACAGCCTTATTAACCAACTGAACAACCTCAACAATCAGTTAACCTCATGATAGGATAGAGACATGATTGAAATGCTGCCGCCTCCAATTGCCACTGAGACTCCTAAAAGCAAGGATGGAGTCAGGGAGCTAACTGCTGATGAGATCAAGACAGTAGAATATCTCTTCACAGAGAAGGGGCACCCACTACCTAACCCTAATGAGTCCACCTTCGTGGGTTACATCAGAGAGGGTAAGGTTATTGGATTCATAGTGTTACAGATCAAGCTACATGCGGAGCCTATGTGGATAGAGAATGGTCACTCTGACATATTCTCTGCGTTAGTAAGAGAGGCAGAGCGGACTGTGCTGAGGCGGTGCGGGCCTGCTTGGGTGTATACATTTGCTCCAGCAGGGAAGGTTAGTCAGCTTGCACAGGCAGCAGGTATGCAGCTTGAGCCGTGGAATGTATTCAGTGTACTGGTAATGCCTGAGACGCCATCTAAGACTTCACCATTCCTTGTGCCACTTGAGGAGATGGAGACTGAAGGAGCACCCGTATGAGCTTCGGTGCCAGCAATACTACTAAGACAGCTCAGAACAATCTGTCTGGCACATCCAATGCCGCACTGAATACACTGCTGCCTGCTGAGACTAGCCAAGGTACCACAGCACTCAACACTGGCGCAGGTAATGTGGCTAGTGGGACTAACTTCTTCAACACGCTGCTGCAAGGTAACAACGCTAATACAGCAGCGGCACTCCAGCCCAGCATCAATCAGATTCAAGGTGGTGTAGCTAACAATCTGAATGCTATTAACACCCTGATGCCTAGGGGTGGTGGTAGATCATCAGCTTTATTTGGACAGTCGTTTGCACCTCAGTCTCAGATACAGAGTCTATTCAATAGTGGGAGGACCACAGCGGCGAGTGCTCTACCTCAGATTGGATTGCAGCAGCAGCAGTTGGGGTCTGGCCTATTCGGATTAGGTAATCAATCTCTCAATGCTGCTACAGGCGCTAACTCCGCTCTGGCTAATAGTGGAATGCAGCAGCAATATTTCAGTAATCTACTTGACCAGCAGATAGGGCAAGGTCTGGCTGGATTGCTGACTACTCCATATGGTGGAGGGACTGGTGGGTCTGGTGGCATCTTGGGCCAGATTTAAAGTGTAATGATTACACTTGAGGCATAAATATGGGTGGCATCGCAGGTGGTCTAGCTGGTGTAGGATCTGGGTTAGACCAAGGATTACAGCAGTATGGCCAGCAGATCAGAAGTGTGCTTGAGAATAGACGGTCACAGTTCGCAGCACTCTTAGCACAGCAGGCTCAACAGGAGAATGACCCACAGCGTAGGGGTGAGTTACTGTCTCATGCTGGTGACTTATATGCTGGCAAGGATATGGCGAAGGTGGCTCCTGCTATAGTCAAGACATTGCAGGGACATAGAGAGAGTGACGCTGCATTAGGGCAGGCTGCTGGTGGTCCGCCCGCGCAACCTACTCCATCACCGGGGCCACAGGCAGGTAAGGCTCCGGGGACTGGGGCTGCTGCCCAACCTGCTACATCCCCCGTGCAGCCACAGTCTCAGAGTCCACAGGGATCACAGGCAGTATCACAGCCATCCACTATTGGTGTGGGTGGAGTCGTGCCACCTGTCGAAGCACAGCCGCAAGCTGCACCACAGGCACAACCTAGTGCTGCTGTACCACCAGTGAGCCAGCCCAGTAATCAGGACAGGGCGTTTGAGGCTATCAGAGGTAAGCGCCAAGAGATCTTACAGAAGTATCAGACTCAGTTGATGCAAGCTACCCCTCACATGCAGCCCATCATTGAGGCCCAGATGAAGGCTGAAATAGAAGGGTTAGCACCTTGGGAACAGCAGCAGATGAGGGCCGCTAATCTATCTGACTTAGAGGCTAGGCCAGAGTATCAGTCTGCTAACCCCTTCCAGAAGTTACAGATACAGGAGCAAGCTGCCGGTTATCAACCATCAGGCATGATGGGGATGGCCTCACTCATGCGAGTGCATCAGATGGAAGTAGATGCCACTCACATGTCGCCCGAACAGAAGTCTACTTACGGCATACCAGCTAATAGCTCTGGTAAGTTCACTGCCGATGTAGATGGTATGGGTAACCCAATGGGGCAGGCTAGGCAGGGGTGGGCTGGCACTGTTGGGACGCTTAATGCTGCTGGTCAGACTGGCATAGAAGATAAGAACACTGCGCTAGGTGCCGGTGGTGGTCTGACTGCTGTAGGTGGTGGGCCATCAGTTAATCCGTCATTAGTATCTAGTCAGATCCACCCTCATCTACTTACTGGTCCTCATGGGGAGCAGTTCTTTACCTCACCAGCACAGGCAGGTGCGGGGCCCATTGCAGGGGCAATTAACCCCTCCTTTGTGCCTAGCAATACAACATCTCCACGGTCTATAAGCACCACAGATGCAGAAGGTAATCCTGTAACTCAACTAGTCAATACTACCTCAACCAAAACTAGGGGTGGGGGAGGAATGTCTGGTGGACCCAGTGGCGGAGGGTCATCACCCACATCATTCCCTAAGCCATTCACACCACAGCAGCAGATGCATGGTGAGCAGCAGCTTGGCCAATACAACTTAGCTATAGATCGCATACAGAAGATACAGAGTCAGCTACCGCTGCTCAACTCAATGATTGAGTCAGGTAAGTTGAATGTTCAGATGGATTCCAGTGGCCTAGTCAGAGCCATAGTTAATAGAATGATGCCTCTTACTCCTGGTGAAGCTGAGTTTGTTGGTAACTTCAGAACTATGATGGAAGATATTAACTTACTCCGAGGGCCTATGGGGGCTACTGGATTCAGAGGGCCAGAGGCATGGGCTGCATTGCAGGCGCAGAGAGGACAGTTACTAGCTCGTCCTGAGATTACCAAGCAGGTACTTACTAATACTCTAACCGCGCTCAAGGCACAGCAAGGTCCACTAAGTAAGAGATTTGGTGGTAATAAAGAACAGCCTGGAGCAGTTAGTCCCGTAGGTGGAGAGCCGCAACCTGCTGGCACAGGTGGTATGACTATCACATTACCTAGTGGTAAGAAAGTAACTATACAGTAATGGCAGATGAGCTTAGTCCCGATGATCTACAGACATTACAGCAAGTACATCAGCATCTACTTGCCTCTGGTGATCCTCGTGCTCCCCTACTTACTAAGTACCTTAGTTCTTCTGGACTGCCGATGACTGGGGCTTATCAGCCTGACATAAATAAGGCATTTGATTACCCTAATAGGAATCCAGCGGACTCTAATCTAATGGATGCCTCCAAGATGGCATGGGAAGCTAAGTACGGGTTCCCGCCGCCAGCAGATATAGGCACTGGTATTCCTGGTGGTGGGTCTGAGATGTCAGTGCCCTCAGCAATGCTGGCTGGTGCTGGGCTAATTAGTAATCCAGCATCTACAGTCACAGGGTTAGCTACTGCGGGGGCTGCTCACAAGGGAGCTAAGATGTTAGGTGCCCCAGATTGGGGGGCAGACTTAGCAGGAGCAGTCGGTGGAGTAGTAGGTGGTGTGGGGGCCAGCAGAATAGGCAGTGCCATACAGGGATTGTCTGATTCAGATGCTAGCCTATTACCATTTGGCAAGCTAGCTAAGAGATATCTTACTCACTTAGCTGATAAGAATACTGTCCCTGTATATGGACCTACTACATCCTTCACAGCAAGTAAGCCAGGGGTAGGTGAGCCAGTAGTAGGTGACACTACGTCATTCTCAACAGGACCAGTGCAGCCTGTGACTGGCCCAACCTCATCATTCACAGCCACTAACTCAAAGTTCCCACGTCCTATCTCTACTGAGGACTCTCTATCTAATGTGAAGTCATTCCTACAGCCAGTAGGTAACGGGGAGCTAGCACAACCAGGAGGAATACCACCAGTGAAACCAGCGGGAGATACTGCTACACTCACTCTACCTAGGAGTCAAGTCAATGCTGGACTGCATGTTCATGCCCAGGAGTTAAATCTACCTGGGTATCCTGCGGGGGTAAAGGCCACACCGGATATTAGACTAGCAGTCAAGTCTAACTTCGGTCATAACTCAATAGCTGATGCTTCTGCGGCTGAGCTCCAAAAGATAGATGACTATCTTATGACTCATAAGATCCTACCTACTGCTGGGCAGTTGAAGCCTAAGTAAGAGATTCCCTACTAGACACAAAGTCTATTAGTCTTTGCAGAGTCTTACTACACTCATCTTGAATACCCTTGGACCCGTATCTACTAAAGAATCTTGTGTCTATCACACACCCCTGTGTGAATCCAGTGGATAAGTCACGTCCCTTCTGGTACTGTATAGTTCCTAGTGGGGTACTGTTACCCACACAGGATGCGTAATGATTATCTTCAGTATCTTTCCATGCCAATATCTTAGCCACCAGCATTGTATTACTGGCGGATGGTAAGAAGCCATTCTCATCAAGAAAGAACTTCCATCCATTAATCTCTAGCAGAGGCTTCTCATATGATGAATCAGGCAGGCACTTATTCATATCTTCTATCAGATTAAGTAGCATCTCTATCACTCCTCGAACAGCTTGTTATAGGCATCAGACCCAGGTAAGCAGCCATATTGTTTCCTGAATCTCTCTCTATTAGCATCCGCCCCATGCTTTATAGCTGATGCCTCTGCGGGGTTAGCATTCTTGAGTGTGCCTGCTGCGTAGTGGTAGAAGGGTAGGTCAACACAGACAGCCTCTATACCTGCCTTGTGCATACGCACATGATAGTCGGAGTCCTCGCAGTATGCTGGATAGTATGACTCATCAAACCAGCCAACCTTATCTGTTACTTCTTTCCGTATCATGAAGCAGGAGAAATCTGGGTGGGGTCTGCTTGTACCCAGCAGAATACCTGGGACTGGTTTAAATTGTTCCCTATCTGATACTCCAACTCCTGTAGTAAATCCTTCTCCAGCACTCAATATTCTATACGTATTGGGGGCTATCTCTACATCATTATTGATGACCAATACCTCACTAGCACCAACACTCCAGAAGGCTTTGATACCAGCATTCCAGCAGGCAGACAGTGACTTCTGTGGGTGATAGGCGATATAGGCAAGCGGCTTAGTGCGAAGCCAGTAAGATGTACCATCAGCACTGTCATTATCTATGACTAGCACGTCACATGGAACATCCTGGGCTAGTGCAGATTTGACTGCTAACTTAGTAAGTGCCAGTGAGTTCCTAGCTACAATTAATATCGATCCCATCTCTTCTCCAAATGTACTAACTTGCTATAGAAAGATCTATTAATACTCAAAGATCCAGATACCATCCAATTGGGTCTGCGCCATAGATATCTATAGTAAGTGCGGGGGTGTGTAATAAGGATAAGATAGTATGATGTTAATTCTACCAGTCTGTAGCCAATAACAAAGGCTCTCTTACCCAAAATAGTACCCCACTTCAGAGCAGTCATGGGATGTATCTTCATTACCGTATCGCCTCCACTGCCAGCACCCATCTTGCTTGTGCCAAGTCAGCACCTTCTATCATGCGCCAGTTGAAGCTAGTTACAGCCTTGAATCCTATATTAAGTAATACAGACTTGAGACTTGACTTAGTATAGCCCCATCTATGGCGGTCAGCATCATCACCCATATAGGCACCATACACATTGGTCATGTATACTTGGTCCGAGATCCTGCCCTCACGCCACATGCAACCTAGTTCATACATGTCAGGCACGAAGACTAGGAGGGAGCCATTGGGCTTGAGCAGTCGGTGAGCCTCAGTCAGAGCATTACTAGCTTCACCACATCCATAGTGCTCCAGTATGTGGTGCATCACAATCATATCCACTGTGTCATCTTTGTAGTGTGGTGACTCAAGTGGATTGCCAAAGTCCCATAGGATGTCCGGGTACCACTTAGCCTGCTTATCTATATTGATCCAAGGTGGTTTGAAGGGTCTCTGGCCGCTACCTACATTAAGTAGTAGTTCACTCATAGATTACTCCGGGTACTCTAGGAAACAGATCAGACCCGACAGCGGGCTTGCCTTCTGAGTTAGTAATGCCCGTATGAATAACTACATGGGGGTGGATGACACCAATCCTACCGCCATCAGCACGTAGTCTCTGGGTAAACTCATAGTCCTCTGACTGACATACTCCGGGTGCAGTATCACGCTTGAATGGGCCATACTTATCCCAAGTTGACCACCGCATCAGCCATGAGGTACCAGCTAGACAGTCATGCTCTGTGGCGCATAGCATACCCACTGAAGATATCCAACTATCTATGGGCTTATGGTACGGATGATGCTGTCCACCCCATAGGTTAAACCCATCTCTCTCAGTTAACTTGGCAGTTCTTATAAGATCACTGAGCCACCCGTTAGCGAAGTACACATCATTGTCGCTGATGTACAACCAATCGCCACGGCCAAAGTGCTGCTCAGACCAGTAGATACAGAGATTCTTTAACTGAGATAGGGTATGTGAACTCCTTTCAACATATAGATCAGGAGTAAAGTGTCTAACCCTAAAATCAGTAGAGCCATCATCTACTACAGTCAGAGTGTAATCATCGTAGTTAGTATGCTCCCACAGAGAATCAAGAGCCTGCCTAGTTAGGATGTACCTATCACGTACTAGCATCACTATGTTAGTCATATGATTATGGGAAGCACATCCCCATAGTTTTCATAGATCCACTTATGCGGCAGTCGGTGGTCAAGCTCACGGCTCCCACCCTGTAGCCACTTAGCATCTCTGTAAGTGTCCTTAGTCGAGGAGCCGCCGCCGTGATGGGTGCATGACGCACCTACCATCCAGATCTCTTTCCCCGCTCTAGCTGCCTCACACGCCAGCCAAGTATCAAGGCAGTGATGAGTAAGATAACGGACGGGCCAGCCTCCAATAGATAGAAGCCAATCTCTTCTAACTGCCATGAAGAAAGCGTCAAGGACTGCCACCTTTCTTACTCCAGTGAATCTTGCACCATGCACTTCGGCATCAGTCTGGTTGCTGGCATAGCCGTAGCGGGCCATGTTCATAATGTTGTATGGCTTGCGGTAGAGGTTGCCATTACCTAACTGAGTTGCACCACCAAGACCAACAGCCACAGTATTCTCAGAAGGATACATAGGCACATCAAAACAATCTATAACTCTCTCTAGCCAGTTAGAATCATGAATAGTCACATCATCATGGATGTAGATAATGATGTCTGGGGTAGAGGTCCTGAGTAGCTTTTCATATGCTACACATGGGGCGAAGTAATTGCCAGTATTGTCTATGATTCTGTCAATATGACTGGTCAAATTAGACCCACTGCATATCACACTAACTACCTCGTGTGTCATTTGATTCCATCCAGCAGCCACTTACGCCACAAGTTACCCAGCTTAGTCCAGTCAAGGTGACTCACTGAGTTAGCTAACTCCTGTGACCTATACCCCCAGTCGGCACGCTTCTTTTCTATTTGCTCTTTCGCCTTCTGTGCAAAAGCATAACCAGATAACACAGCACGTCTGCAATTATGTTGAGTATCGATTCTGTACGCGAGTGGAGTAACACGGCACTCCTCTTCTACTATCTCTTGGCCAGCAGCATAGTCAGTAACAATGCAGGCAGTACCACAAGCAAGAGACTCAGCAGTAGGGAATCCGAATCCTTCCCCAGCAGAAGGGAGGATAGTGCAGTCACAAGCAGAGTAATGTAGAGCAAGCTGTTTATCATCTTTATCCTGTGTTACCTCTATGCAGTCAGATACACCATAGTCAGCAGCTAATGCATAGATATTCCAGTATCGTATCATCACATCTGTATGCAGCCAGATACGGAGCCTGTTACCATACTCTTCTTTGAGCACAGCGAATGCCTCAAAGGCAGCAGGGAAGTCCTTGCGGGACTGGTTAGCCATGACACATCCAACATATACATTTGGGTCAGATAAATGAGGCCAAGGGTTAAACTTATCCACCCATATACCATGAGGCAACCAGTCAGCATCATGTCTACCACTAGCTCTCAGTAAGTTATATCCCCACTCTGATGCCGCAAGCACTCGGTCATACCTGAGAGCACAGTCAGTAGCAGCAGCACTGAGTGTGAATCCTTTGGGGCCAGTAGAGTCAAGCGGGAGGTAAGCCCACTTCTTAAAGTTACGGCCATCACCTAGGAACCGCTGTAACTGAGGAGACATGCCAACTGGATTAGTGAACCAGTGCCGCCGGGATAGATCATCAAGTGTAATGATTACACCTGAATCTTCTCCTGCGAAGTCATTCCAGACAGGCTCTATGATATCCTCACCCCAGTTACCAGACTCGGGGAAGTCATAGGTTATCCAAGGGAACTTACTGCGCTGCCCTAACCCTCTACCTAATACACCCACTCTGAACTGCGGCATTGTGCTGCATAGACTGGCTAAGTCACGGCACATGCGGGAGAGTCCACCTTGTAGTGCCGGGTTGTCAGACACCAAGAGTATCGGGACTCCCATTGATTTGAATTTGATTTGCATGTAATGATTACACTTAATGGGGATGACCTTAGCCATCCCCTTAAGAATCTAGGCTTTACGCCTCTTCCATAAACCTAGACCAAACAGACCACCACCAAGTAGAAGCAGGCTGGCTGGCTCTGGAACTGGGGGAGTATCATTGGCAGTTTCAAAGCTCTGATTTACTACTGACTCAGATCCCCCTGGGCCTGTACCAATATCCTTTACTACATAGACTGGCCCTATGTAACCAAAGGGATTAGAAAACACCGGCATATCAGGATCTCCACTTGCTATAGCTATAGACCCTAACTGAGTTCCCTTGGGACATAGATAAGCAGATGGCCCACTGGTCGGCACAGGCAGGAGGCAAGCACGCTCATCCATAGCAGCATCATCACCACCAATGGAAGCATCAAGACCAGTGATCTTGAACCCTGTGAAGGCAGCAGCTTGATAGGTGAGCAGGTCATCTTGGTCACTAACTAGATCAGGATCAAGGTTAAGTACAACCTGCCCCGTTACTGTGTTGTAGTCTGCACCAATGATGGTGACACTGCCAGCCCCACCTGACACCGCATCTAGTATGAAGTTGGAGAACACCACATTGCCACAGAAAAACGAGTCGGTGTTGGCTACTCCATACGTGATGACTCCGGTTGCTGAGGCACAGTTCACCGTCGACGCATGTGCTGAAAGAACTGCTACTAGGGCTGTTGCGATAAGCAGCCCGCCACGTTGTAAGTTGCGCATTTTATTGCTCCTTCTCCCCACTCCTCTTACTTCTTCATCTTTGAGTCATGCTTCTTCTGCATGTCCTCACCCTTCTTGGTGATCTTATTACCCTTCATGGCCCCCAGTTTGTTCATAGTGCCATAGATGGCATTATTGTTGCTGCCGTACTCCTTCTTTAATTTATCCTCTAGAAACTTAGGCATCATATCCCCCGTGAAATCTCAGACCAAACTGGGTCACTCTTGTCAACTACAGTCCATTTGCTGCCGCATGATCCACATATGTATTCATCATTCAGATGACCAAACTCGGGGAGAAATAGGCAGCAACTATGGCCGCAGATTGTATACATATCATAGGTAAGTGGCCCATAGATTGTGTCTGTGCTTATCTGATTATGCTCGGCAATTCTCTCTGCCATTGTCATACCCTTCTCCTTACCCTAGATTGACTGGGCAGTGTAGATGCCTACGGATTATCTGCATATTTAGGTCCTGTTGCTTTAGTCTCGCAGCGGCATTAGCATCAGCGTCAGCAGCACGAGCAGCCTCATAATTAGCATAAGCAGCATTAGCCTTAGCACGAGCAGCAGCATAAGTAGCATAAGTAGCAGCATCCGCAGACCTACGGTTCTTGAGATGGGCTACTGATTCTGCAATCTCCATAGCAGCAGCTGCGCTCTGTTGTGCCCTAATCAAATGTTCATGTACGTTCATTGCCTTCTCCTAATTCCAGGCCATCCGGCACTACGAAGTGCTCTCTCCACCACAGGTGCCGTAGCTATAGCTGTATGATTGGTGCCATAAGCTACAGCCTGCACAAACTGTGGGGATAGCTGATGAGAGAGAGCTACTTGAGTGAGGATGCCACGGTGCTCTTTCACCCAGCGCCGCACTCTCTGCTCCTCCCATGTCAATTGCCGTCTCGCCACAAAAGAAGATTACCACCAATTACAACCAGTCGTCAATATTTATTATTGAGTGTAATCATTACAGTCTCAAGCTCTACCCTAGTGGTAGTATATGAATATGTACCGGCACCCCAGCAGCCAGAGCGTATACTTTGCAGGCGACTACATCAACCTCACAGACATTGCCGTAGCCTCTGGCCTCTACCCTAATCATCTGTCCCGCATCTTCTCGGGCAAGCGCCGTCCTACATTAAATGTGGCACAGAAGGTGAGTGCTGCATTAGGGATGGGACTTGAGAGCTTCCTTGAGGCGCTTGAACATCACACAAGTATTCTCAATAATAATAGTTGACAGGGTGGTATACGTTGGGTTACTCTGATCCTGTTGAAGACACCACACCAATACGGGCTTCCGAGTAAGTTCTCTGACTGGAGGACTAACCAAGAGGGCATGATAGATCTGATGTCACGATCTACTAAGAGAACTGTAGCTATATGTGCCCCCACTGGCAGCGGTAAGTCACCTGCTTATGTGGCTCATGCTATAGAGAGTGACACACCTACTGTAGTAGTTACTAACTCTCGGGGCCTACAAGATCAGTTGATGAGTGACTTCGGACCTATAGGTATGGTGGATATCCGAGGACGACGTAACTATCAATGTGACATGAAGCCTGATGACCCCACTTACACTTGTGAGGAAGGCTTTGCTAGCCGCTGTCCTTATATAGGTAGTGTGGCGTGCCCTTGTAGTCAGGCTGAGTTACGGGCTAGTACATCTAAGCTGATAGTTACTAACTATGCTAAGTGGACGGCTAGTAAGAAGTACGGTCAAGGTTGGAACCACATACAACAAGTTATCTTTGACGAAGGTCATCAGTGCCCTGAAGCTCTGGCTTCTGCGATGCAAGTCATACTCAATCATAAGGAGATAGAGCAAGACTTACACCTAGACTTCCCCACTAACCCCGAGTCACAGGAGTTTAGTACCTGGAAGAGTTGGGCTGTCTATGCCAGAGCTACTGCTGAGTTAGAGATGTTAGCGGCACAGAGTAAGTTGAATGGAGCTAAGCAGCCTAAGCCAGCTTGGGTGAAGCACTTCACTCACATGCGTAACCTAACTCGCCGCTTGGCTACACTGGCTACTGCCAGCCCACAGGATTGGATAGTGGAGCAGTTAGAACAGGGCTATCAGTTTGATCCTATCCGACCGGGTAAGTATGCTGAAGGCGCTCTCTTGTTCAGAGTACCTAAGATCATCATAGTAAGTGCCACGCTTAGACCTAAGACTATGTATATGTGTGGCATAGGCAAAGATAACTTTGATTTCAAGGAGTTCGACAGTGATTTTGATCCAAAGCGATGTCCTATCTATTATGTGCCCACGATGCGAGTCGATAGTAGATCCTCAGACGACTTGTCCATGCTGTGGCTTAGGCTTGACCAGATACTTGCAAAGCGCACTGACCGCAAGGGAATTATACAGACAACCTCCTTCGGGTATCAGACCGGAGTTAAGGACTCTAGTAGATTCTCTTCTAGGATGATCCTTAACCCTAAAGGTGAGGCGCCTACTGAAGTTATAGAGAGCTTCCGTAACGCTGGCGCTGGCGCTATCTTAGTCTCGCCTTCTATTGGTGAAGGTTATGACTTCCCTAACGATCAGTGCCGCTTCACTGTCATACTCAAGTTACCTTTTGAGCCGCCCTCTAAGATACAGAAGGCAAGAGAGCAGTTAGACCCAGAGTATCGCCCTTATAGAACTATGCAGAGATTCGTACAGCAGGTGGGGAGGGATGTGAGAAGTAAGACTGACTGGAGTGAAAGATTCATAGGTGACTCACATGTTGAATGGTTCATACCCCGCTATGGACACTTAGCACCTAGAAGCTTTCATGCTTTCTTCAAGACGGTTAGTGTGCTTCCACAGCCACCTGCTCTGAGGTAAAGTGTAATGATTACAGATGTTCCAAGTGACGCCATTACTATTTACTACAAGGCAGACAATGGTAAGAGCGGTCCTTACCATATCTGGCGTAGAGTAGAGAGGGTCAATGGGGTCAAACAAGATCAGTGGTACTGGCAGTCACTAGGTAACGGTGGTACAGGTGACTGTGCTCAAGAAGTTACAGCATCAGCACGAGCTTGGATCAGAGATGGTTTAAGAAGCAAGATCAACTAAATAGGAGAAAGTAATGCCAGTAGCTAAAAAGGTAACACCCCCTGTCGAAGTGGCAGGAATTAACTTCGGTGATCTCAATATGTATGCTGCTGGGGGTGGTATACCTCCGGGGCAGTATGCACTAGAGCACACTGTACAGATGTTTCAAGCAGAGAACAAAGCAGGTCAAAAGTTGGGTGAGTCGAGACTTGGTGTGATGGTGAAGGCCCACAGCCTCAGTGACTCTAGCCATCAGGGAGATGGGGCATATACTGCTTTCTACTCGCTGGGCACCAATGCTCACAAGAGTTTTGCACCCAACCCAGACACGGGTAAGTCACTCGTGGCTATACCGGGAGGATCTGGGAGTACTCTACCCGACAGCACTAACTGGTCTCTTTTGCTCAAGTCTTACTATGATTCTGGCTTACCGGCTGGAGTGTTTAGTAATGACATCTCTGTGCTTGATGGAACGCATGTAGTTATTGCACATGTGCCTGAGCCGGAGGAACGTAAGAGCTTCGGTAGTGCCACCATGGAGAATGCAGGTACGGAGAGAAAGAACAGGACTATCTCCGTAGTGAGTGAGATCCTTGATGACGGCAAACCGTGGGAAGGCACTGGTGGTATTCCAACTGGTGCTACAGCAGTGCCGGTCACTAAGGTAAATGGGGCTGTCAAGCCTACTCCAATCAGCAAGCCTGGGACTAAGGCTACTCCTGCCAGTGACGAAGCAGATGTACTGTCTGCCGCTGTCAACTCTGGCTCTGAAGTGTTGGAGAAGAATCCCAAGGGTATGGCATGGCTACCCTTCCGCACTGGTACGTTCTCTGCCGTGAAGAAGACTTATGGTGATGATATGGCACAGGCTGTGCAGGATGCCTACTTCACCAATGACGATGGAGCTAATAGCTTACTCAACCAACTGGGGTATGAGAAGGCTGGGGCTATGGTGAAGCCGTCATAAGAGTTTAGTCAGTCTGTGGCGCTTCTGACTAAAACTTGGGGTCTCATGGCGTTAGACGTGGGACCCCAGAGGATAAATCACAATGGACTATTCACTTGAAGTAGAAGAGTTATGCAGTGAAAACTATGATCTGCGAAGTGAGAAGGATCATATCAAACAAGCCCAAGACATGGGTAGAGAGATTATATCCAATGACGATCAGACTCTTACCTTTGACTTAGATAGTGAAGAGGCTCTTAGTACCTTTAAGGGGAGAGTGGGAATCTTGGGTAGGAAAGGGTTCTCTCCGAGTTGGGTAATCTCTAAGAGTAAGAGTGGGAACTATCACGCTGTTGTCAAACTCAATAACTCAATCGTGAAAATAGATGAATCTATAAGGCTGGTAATCCAAGCCTGCTTAGGCTCTGACTGGAAGAGAGAGTTTCTTGGTGTGCTTAGAATCCTGAATCGACAGCCCCAAGTTAGCATGTTATTCCGGCCACAGCCATTAGAGATTGTGGCTGTATCTGACCCAGACCCAATAGAGAGTCTATAATGGTTGTAACTGAACTCCCAGTCAATCTAACTCTGCCTCCACCTAAGATCCCTCGATCTCCAGGGCAGCATGTATCCGGCATTATACGGTGCATGGCTACTGAGATGGGGATACTCAAGCCTGAATGGGCTGAAGAGTTATCACTGGTAGATGCTAGAGAAATCACTGATCCTACTACAGTGCTTAGGATTCTGATCGGGCTTGGCTGGGAGCGGCAATATGTTGACTTACTGCCTGATGTAGTAGACCATCCGTCCGAGATAGAGTACGACGGTGTGTATATGTCGCCTGATGGTGAAAGCCTCAGCTTCATATATAAGTGGGTGAAGGTAATACACGAGTTCAAGAGTACTTACAAGTCAACTAAGACTGTGGGTGATCTGACTAGTCAATTCATGTGGCTGTCACAGATCAAGTCTTACTGCAAGGCTACAGATACACTGTTTGCCGAGTTACATGTACTGTTCTTGAATGGAGACTACAGTTACCCAATGAAGCCGATGCTGAAGAAATGGCGCATTGAGTTCACACAGCAAGAGATTGACGACAATTGGCGGCTACTTATGGACTATTTGGAGTACAGACGAGCACAAGAAGCAGGGATGGAATGAGTCTGCCCACAAGTTTCTTACGTGATGGATTCCAGCCTGCTGCACAAGCTCGTGTCAGGATGAAGCTGCCTAATGGCAGGTTCCTCAAGCCTCTGCTCATCGGCACTGAAGGCGAGACTAACACAGGCAAGAGTGAGTTCATTCTCTCCTGCCCAGGCCCTGGCATATTCATCGCATTAGATCGTGGCTTTGACGGCCTGCTTGACAATCCTAATCCGCCCAAAGAGCGTAAGTCGGATCAGTTTGCATTCAAGGTAATAAAGGTCCCTCTGAACACTGGGCCGACTGCCAAGGGTATGTATGAAGACTACTTCAGGGAGACTCGGAGCACTTTCTATAAGGCTCTTGATAATACTGATGCAGTCACAGTAGCCATTGATGGTGATAGCGACTTCTGGGAACTCCAGAGGCTTGCTGAGTTCGGTAAGTTGGCTAACGTCTGGCCGCAGACTAAGTATGGAGATGTCTATGCTGGACGGCGGGCTATGACAGCTAGAGCATGGGACTCAGGCAAGATAGTTATTGGCACCAACAAGATAAGAGATGAGTATCTGACTGTGACTGACTCAGCTGGGCAGCCAATGAAGGAGAGAGATGGCAGCGACACCAAGAGAAAGACTGGCAACAAAGTGCGCCAAGGATTCCCCGATCAGGACTACTTATGGCAGATACAACTACGGCACTTTTATAATCCGCCACGCATTAACGGAATCACGCATAAGGAGGTTCCTGGCACGTTTGGTATTAGGCTCCTGAAGTGTAAGCATAACCGAAGCCTAGAGGGAATGGAGTTAATAGGTGATGACTGTAACTTCAGAGGATTAGTGTCCGCTATCTATCCCGAGGTGGATATGAAGGAATGGAGTCTATGAAGTACTTAGTAGCATTTGTCCTCATTCTTGGTGGTATAGGCATAGCCGCTTACTGCCATATGGGTGGGAACTTAGAGTTAACTGCTGTACTCATGGTATCTGTAGGGTGGTCAATATTTGCTTATGATCCTCGTTGATTATAGGTCTGGGGCTGAAAAACAGCGTGATCTAACCACTGTGGATAAGCTCATCTCACATATCCGGCGCATAGGTATCAGTTGTGATAAGGGTGCATTAGAGTTTGCTGATGCTGCATTCGAGGGCAATGGGCCTCACGGTAAGATCATGATCGGCATAGAGCGTAAGACTCTGCACGACATGCTCAACTGTATAGACGACAGTAGGTACTCAGCACACCAGAAGGTAGGTATGGGTCAGATGTATCAGGTCAGCATCCTTATGTTAGAGGGCTGCTGGCGACCACATGACCCAGAGGGCTGGCTGATGGAAGGATTCAATGGAGGAACATCATGGGGATTCTGCAAGTACAGGAGCAGCAGGACACTCTATACGAAGCTATTCAACTACTTACTAAGTGTTTCAATGTCAGGTGTATTAATCTCTCAGAGCCGCGACTTGATACATACTGCGTTCAATATATCCTCTATTTACAGTTACTTCCAGAAACCCTGGGAGAGTCACACCTCGATGCTGGAGGTACAGAAGCTCTGCATCCCAGACATGAGGGGCAAGCCAACGCTAGTGAGAAAGTGGGCGAGTGACATAGAGGATATCGGAGTCAAGCATAGCTTGCAGGCAGAGGAGTTATTCAAACTGCCTATTAACTTAGCTAACTCAAGTGAGATGGACTGGCTGAAGCTGCCTAGACTAGGAGTCAAGACGGCAAGGAAGATCATAAAGGAGATACGAGGATGGTAAGAAAGGCTCTCTATATGCTACTAGAGGCTACAGGGCTGACACTCTGGGTATATCTGGGCTTATTCCTAGCAAACAAGCTGGGTCTACACTTGGGGTGGTAAAGTGAGCCGCTGCCCCCTCTGTCCAGGCAAGAATAACTGTGTGCCACCAGATGGCCCTGCTGACTGCGGCTATCACTTCATAGGTGAAGCCCCAGGATCTACAGAGGACAGACGGGGACTGCCATTCATGGGCAAGACAGGAGATGAGGTGAACCGTGGATACTTACCAATCGCAGGATTCAAAAGAGACTCAGTATACTTTGACAATGCTATCTCTTGCCTACCAGACAGACCTAAAGGGAAACTTGATACTAAGCGGCAGGCAGACTGTGATTTATTGCAGGCATGTGCCGAGCACCATCTCTACCCCAATCTTGAAAGACACAAGCCTAACCTCATCATTCCGATGGGGGCTTTCGCTTGCAGAGCGATTGATCCAGATATAGACCTTGAGTTACAGCATGGAATGCCAGTTACTACTATGTGGGGCAAGGCATTCCCTATGTACCACCCGGCGGGTGGCATCCATGAACCTAAGAAGATGTTACTCATCCGCACTGACTGGACTAGGTTGCGTAAGTACATCATAGGTAAGTTAGTGCTGCCCAAGGATAAGTACCAGGGCAGAGAAGAGTATGAAGAGGTTGTAAGTGTAGCCCACCTGCACTCGATACTGGGCGGCTGTAATGATTACACTTTAATGGCATGTGATACGGAGGTTAAACGTGGAGGAGATCCATTCTGCCTCACCTTTTCAATCCGGGAAGGGACGGGATATCTGGTCAGGGCATCTAGGATCGATATACTGGAGACTTTCCAAGCGTATCTTAGTGAATGGAAGGGGCTTATACTTTTTCACAATTGGCTTTTTGACGGCAAAGTAGTCAAGAAGATGGGGCTAGTATTTCCTAATAGTCGCATCAGAGACACTATGGTCAAGGTGTTCTCACTGGGTAACATGCCACAGGGTCTCAAAGCTCTAGCTTATAGGGAGTTAGGGATGACTATGCAGGACTTTGATGACTTAGTAACTCCCTACGCTAAGCCTCTTGTGCTGGACTACTACAGGCAGGCTCACTTAGAAGAGTGGCCTAAGCCTGAAGCAGAGATGATACGAGACAAGGATGGTAAGTGGAAGATATATCAGGCACAGAGTATGAGTACTAAATTAAAGCGGTTCTTTACTGATCTCAATAAGAACTCTGATAAGGACTTATTCACTGCTTGGGATAACTGGGATGAGTGCCATGAGATGGTGGAGAAGGAGCTAGGTTCATGGCCTGGGAAGTGCATCACCTATGCCCCAATAGACAAGGTGATTCACTATGCTTGCAGGGATGCAGACGCCACATTAAGACTGTGGCCTCTACTTAAATGGATGGAGCACAACGTTAGAAGACGGCCACAGGAGTTCTGGGCAGATAAAGCAGCATGATATTGGGGCGCGCGAATAAAATATCGGATATCAAAAGGGTACAACATGCAAGACCATGAGCTAAGGGGAGGGACGCCATACTCTCATGACAGCTACATGTGCTTAAACCTCAGCACCGACGCGCCTAATCTATAAAGGAGAGCAGCATGACGATAGTATGTTCTAAGCAACCATTAGTCAATCTTTACCGGGCCTTCTTCACAGATAAGCCCGCCGTATTCACTGAGTCACCATTCAGGAATGAAGCTATCTATCAGCTTCTTCTGACTTATGGAGACAAGCACGGAGTGCAACTGAGGAATCTGTAATGATTACATCACGATGTGACTGCTGTGGAGAATCAATACGAGATTATGAACTATGGTGTAGGCTCTGCCTAACTCATGTCTTATATTATGGGCCATTGGAGAATAGGACATACTATGCTCAGTTTGGTGAAGAATGCCCATTCTCTAAATGAGGCTCTATGGGGGAGTAAGGCTAGTTAATGGCCCATGCCCAGCCAATGCAGAACGAATAGATATGAACGCTATGCCACTAATACTCAAGATGGCAGAGCGTGGCCTCAGAGTTGACCTAGATCACTTCTCCAAGTTAGAGACAGTACTCACATCCGATATGGATCAGATCACTGAGGATGTTAGAGCACTTACCGGGTACTACATCAACTGTGGCAGCGGAGATCAGGTAGCAGACTTACTCTTCAAGAAGCTAGGTCTCAAGCAGGCACGGCCTAAGATGACCAGCAGCGGTGATAGAGAGTCTGTCGAGGATGAGGTACTAACTGCTATCCAGCATGACCACCCAGTAGTACCCAAGTTATTGGAATATAAGGAGTTTGAGAAACTAAGGGGTACTTATGTCAGACCAATGCCTAGACTTGCCAAGAGGGTTTCGTTCGGAGCATGGCGCATGTTCCCTAACTTCCGAACCACTCGCGTACCCAGTGGCAGGCTATCTTGTGCAGACCCTAATTTACTTGCCATGCCCACTAGAACAGACAGAGGCAAGGAGATTCGTAAGGGATTTATTACCGATGAAGGATGGGTGTATCTCTCAGTAGATCTAAGTCAGATAGAGATGAGAGTCGCAGCGCATAGGAGTCAAGACCCTGGCCTCATGTCTATCTATAGGAATAAAGAGGACATCTACTCTGACTTCGCCACCACAGCATTCAAGCTCAAAGATGAAAGATACAGAGATGACAAAGGTAAGTGGATCTACCCCACTGTTGACTCTATGCAGCACAGGTACCCAGCTAAGACTTGTATCTTAGCTTCTATGTACCGTGTAACTGGTGGCGGGTTACTGGCTCAGATGCCAGTACTATGTGATAACTGCCACTTAGACGCCAGTAAGCACACATGCAGTAAGTTCATACCTATGTGGACTGAGAACAAGTGTACTGATCTTATTAACTCATTCTATCTAAAGTACATAGGACTTACTAAGATGCAGCGTGCCGATGATATCTATGTTAGACGGCACGCCATGATTCATGATATGTGGGGGCGTATCTTACATGTCACAGCAGCTAGGAGTGTCTTACAGTGGGTAGTAAGTGCTGCACTGAGAGAGGCAGGCAATTTACCATTACAAGCTGGCGCACAAGGCATACTCAAGATAGCTATGGCTGCTATCAATGACGATATAGAGACTCTTGAGGATATAGTCCACCCGCTGCTACAGGTGCATGATGAGTTAGTATTCGAGTGCAGAGAAGACGTGGCAGAGGAGATGGGCGAGCTTACTAAATACAGATTCGAGACATGTGTTCCACTTACAGTACCAATCAAGGCCAGTGCAGTGACGGCGGCTGATTGGGGATCTCTGGATAAATAAGAGTTGACACCACGGTATACTTTGGTATGATGGCTGAGGAGGTAGTTATGCCCGCGCCGGAAGGTCCTAAGACAATTGTAGAAGTAGCATTAGAAGCAACTGACAAGGAACTAAGCAGGATAGTTGGATTCCTTAAGTCTATTGGAGTCCATGGCTATATCATGCCGCCCTTTGACCCACCCTATGAAACCCTAGAGCAAGTACAAGCAGACTGTGAGGAGGAGTAATGAGACATTACTTCATGACTACTCGCAACAAGACAATACCCAGGATTATGGCAGAGTTAGAGGAGTATGAGACCGAGTTCTTTGCTAACAAGAAGGACGCAATCAAGTCTGCATCTAAGAGTATCAGGCCAGAGGAGTTAGTGGTAGTAGAAGTGACAGCCCAAATAGTAGGAGGTAATAAATGAGACACGCCTATTTGCTATTGATGTTAGGGTTCCTTGGTTGTGGATCACCAAAACCTACACACAGAGATAGCTCTTTGGACTGCACTTGGTCTCTGCATAGAACTGAGTCATTCCCAGAAACCTATTTATGCGTAACCAAGGAGGGCGCTGTGGTCGGAACAGCTCGGGTAGAGCACGAGTTATGGAAGGCATATGTTGGTCAAGCATACTGTGGATATTCTGAGTTCCTTACCAAGGAAAGTGCAATGAATTGTGTCAACAAAGAACTAGCAGAACGGAGTAAATCACATGACTAACGAACTAAAGCAACGCTTACAAGAAGCCGCGCCACCAGCACCTAGTATGGTGCCGGTAGCTAAGGAGCACCCTATCGCTCCCCCACCCCAAGAAGAGAAGACACCACAGCTTAGTGATCTCATCAGTGACAAGAAAGACCTTCTCCTACTGCGGCGACTCATTGAAGAGGATATGCCTTGGAAGGAGCAGGCAGCAGAGGCGGCTAAGATGCGTAAGCCTCTTGAGACTAAGATTAAGAATATACTGGGCAAGCACAAAGTGGGCAAGGCTCTCTTAGATGACATTCGAGTGAGCTACTTCGGAGCAGAGAGATCAGTGCTGGATAAGGAGCTTCTGCTCTCTAATGGTGTTGCGCCTGCTGTGATACTGGCTAGCATGAAGAAGAGTACCAGCTATACACTCCGCATCAGCAAATCTAAGGAGGAGGAGACTGAGGATTAATGGTATCCTAGTACCAGTACTCCTCCAACCTTATGATAGTATTCTGTACAACATGCAAGAATCGCACTCAGCACCTACAGCAGACCTTGCCTAAGAATCTGGCTGACAATGCTGACTATAAGAACTGTAAGTTCTTGGTGCTGGGGTATGGAGCAGGCCAAAATGACCTGCGGGGATACATAGATAATATCCATGTGAACGCCATTGAGTCGGGGAGGCTTGTGTACTATGACTTCCTTGCTACTGGCCCTTTCCACATGGCCCATGCCAAGAACATGGCCCACCGACTAGGCATATTAGAAGGTGGCGACATCCTAGTCAACTTGGATGCAGATAACTTCACAGGCCCAAACTTTGCGGCACATGTAGATAAGAAGTTCGATAGTGGCATCTTCATGTGGGCTAAGATGCAGCCTGGAGTCCTAGATCGTGGCATTAGTGGTCGCATTGTTGTATCTGCTGATGCCTTCATCAAAGCTGGTGGCTACGATGAGAAGTATGATGCCTGGGGCCATGACGATAAGGACTTCAATGCGCGGCTACGGCGGTTAGGCTACAAGGGTATCGAGATAGACCCAGCTTATCTAAGTGCTGTCAAGCATAATGACAAGATGCGATTCAGAGAGTATCCGCATGCACGGGTAGCGGCTGAGATGGGTGAGGATGAGTTAGAGCTTGCCGCCGCAGATAACACCATAGTCAACTACGGCAAGTTTGGCATGGGTACTGTCTATAGGAACTTTGATCCCACACCAATAATACTAGGGCCGGTCCCTACCCGAGTCTTTGGTATAGGGATGCACAAGACTGCCACCACCTCTCTGCACAAAGCATTCAAGATCCTTGGCCTAGACAGTGCCCATTGGAAGTCTGCACACTGGGCTAAGGCTATTTATGACCAAATGTTGACTAGTGGCAGATCCCGCACATTAGAGGAGTATTATGCTCTCACTGATCTCCCTATCACATTGCTGTATAAGGAGTTAGACAAAGCATACCCAGGCTCTAAGTTCATCCTAACCACTCGGAATGAACAGGCTTGGCTCAATAGTGTGCGCAAGCACTGGAGCACAGAGCATAACGAGTTTAGATCCGGGTGGGATAATGACCCATTCACACATAGAGTACATAAGGCTCTCTATGGTATGAAAAACTTCCACCCAGACACATTCATAGCTAGATATAGGCGTCACAATGCAGAAGTTCGAGAGTACTTCAAAGACCGGCCATTGGATTTATTACTAATGAATATGGAGGAAGGAGATAAATACCACTGGTTCAGAATTTGTGACTTCTTAGACAAGCCTGTGCCATCAGTAGACTACCCAACTGAGTATGCCACCACATCGGTATCTAAGCCTGTGATACAGACTTGGACATACACCCCTAAGAAGGAGACACCCACCCTACCACACCCTTCACCCAATGAGCCACGCTACGACCAACAGATTGAGTATCCCATTCCCGAGGGAGAGAAGACTAAGCGACTCACATGGTGGCAGGCCCTATGGGCATGGTGGCTAAGAGTTTGGAGTATCATCCTAGACTACATTATGTATGGAGCACATCAATGAAACTGAAGAAGAAGAAACCACTATCAGCAGCGTCACTTACTGCGGGCGGCACCACACCAAATAAGTATTTGGGTATACGTTCTGATCTCGTCGTAGCACTCAGGACTGTGTGTGATCTCAGCCTCAGCACATATGGATTCACACCCACCATCAACTACCTAATGAGTGGGCTGTCGATCTCAGTGCATACAGCATTGGGCTTTGCATTCTGGCTTGATCTACCAGTGTGGCCTGCTGGGTCCACTCACACCACAGAGGAGTATGCTGCCAGCATCCGCACTGCACTAGGTACTAGCTTTGCTGTGGGGATTGGGGGAGTCTATATGAGTGTGGAGTATAGGCCATGAGCATAAGAGTACTTAACACCATAAATGCTAGAGGCCACAGGGGGTTAGGGGAAGATGTACATCTCCTTGAGGTGGATAATCTTCTAGCTACTTATGCAGTTGTGACCCAAGGGGGCAATATGGAGGCATATGACTGTATAGATGGAAAGAGGCTAGACCACAACGGCCACATATGGAAGATGCTATTTAAGTACTACATGAGGATGAGTAGGAATAAAGTGTAATCATTACACTTTGTGGCACAAAAATAGGGCCGATCATCTTGGCTGATGACCGGCCCTTAGTGTTACAGGAGAAGAGCTACCTAATGCCCAACTTTTCTGTCCATTTCAACTTCGGGGCTTTCTTCTATGGGTCCAAACTCCGTATTGCACCAGCAGCATTCATCGTGGCTCCACGAGTGGTTGCAGTGGTGCCCACATGACCGCTTAGATTGTGGGCACTTATAATTGTCATAACCCATTGGATGAGATGGGTCAGGGTCCTCCAGACAACTGATGCATTCTTCATCTAGAAATGTGCTGATTGTGGACTCTTCCATTAGGCTACCTTATCCACTTTCGCCTTCTTCACAGGAGTCTCGCCAGTCACCATAGCTAGAGCCTTCATGCACTCTTTATCTGTGGTGATGCCATTGATGCAGTCCAGCAGTGCCTTACCAATAGCTTGTACCTTGGGCTGTGATGACGGCAGAGCGAGTTCACTAATGAATGACCGGATCTCAGCCAGCTTTAACTGCACATGGCCGCCAGCGTCCTCTACTCCGACCTTCTTAGCAGCCTTAACCACATCCTTAGAGGTGACTGCCTTCTTCTTCTTGCTGGTCTCCTTGCGCTTGGCTTCCAGCTTATTACGAATCTTCTCAGCCTCTTTCTTGGCCGTCTCCAGCTTTGCCGCCAGCTTATCCGCAGTCTTCTTACTCTCCTCGAATGCCTTAAGCGCCTCTGCACTATGTGACTTAGACTCTTTCAATTCTGCCTGGGCCTTATCCTTCTCAGCTTTATCAGTGACAAGAGTCTTAGCATAGGCGTCATTCTCTACCTTGGATAGCTCAGAGAACTTGGCTGACATCACATCTGCTGTCGCCTTAGCCTGCTCTAGCTCGGATGCCAGTGATACCTGCTTGGCCTCTACCTCTTCCACCTTCTTTATGGAGTTGAGATATCGCTCCTCATCCTTCTCCTGATCCTCATACAGCTTGGCCCTGCTTGAGTCAAGCTCAGCTATCACGGCATTGATGCGGTTAGGATCTTTCAGCCAAGTCTTATAGAGAGTGTATGCGCCAGCTACGCCATAGTCACCCTCGTGAATCTTCCTCTGTGCTGTCTTGGGCAGGTCCAAGTAGCACAGCATCATGTTGAGGAAGCTATTACTAGCAGGCTGAATCTTATTACCCTTAGCTCCTCCAGGCCGCTTGAACATCCCTCGAATCTCAGTGCGCGAGATACCCATGTCCATCAGCTTCTTAATGGCGTATGCGGTATCCATCGGAGTCATGTTCTCGCGTTCGCCGTTATGCTCTAGCTGCCTCATAACACGCTCTTTACCTGAGTTGATATCAACCACCATGCAGGGTAGAAGCAGGCCAGCGCCTTGCTCTTTATTGAGGCGAGCTACAGCTTCCCTGCGATATGCGCCATCTGTGATCTTGTAAGTACCATTAGTGGTAGCCTCTACTTCAAGCGGCTCCATGACGCCACCACGGTCTAGGATACTCTGCATGAGGCTCTGGACGCGGGATTCTTTCAGCCCGAATCGGATATTGTCGTCTGTTACTAGTTGGTCAGGCTCCAAGTACAAGCCCTGAAATTCCGTAGGTGTTTCCATTCTAATTGTCCTCTCTGGTTTTGTAGGCTAACTTATTTAAGCCTGATGGAAGAGTAGCACTACGATCTCTAACCGTCAAGCGGACCATGCACTTTATTGTGGGTATGATATCACTGACACACTCGCACTGTGTGCTCTAATTCTAACCAGCACCATAGCCAGTAGTTTTTGCATACACTCTTCAGAGCATAGATCTAGGTCAACATTGCTAGAACCAGATATTCCAATGTAAGGTGGATCCTCTGATACTGTAGCTCCTAGCCAATGATTCCCCTCTCCCTTTGCTCTGCCACACACGTCACACTTGATCTGCTCTACCCTCATTAGTATTTGCTCCTCCCCATTATGGCAGCAACAAGCCTAGCTGTTACCAGCAAGCCTAATGCTGTTAAATCAATCGTCATAACGTATTGTGTAAACACCCCTGTATCCAGCTTAATGATTGTTGCTATGACAGCAAAGGCCAAGCCCCCCAGTGCTATTAACAGAGATGTCAGCCACAATGTCACAGGTATCCAAGCCATATCAATATTTGCTCCTATACGTTGTCAGTCCAATCCTTGTTGTGTTCTGGCCAGCGATCAATGCACATACCCTGCATGTATTGCGCTTGCCGCCCTTCTGATGTAGGCATGAAGCGCAATTACATGCCTCATTACCGCATTCACATTGGCTAAATATCCTCCTCAGTGCTGGCCTCACTACTGGCGGGTTCTTCTTAAGTGACGCAAACACCAGCGCGAGTACCTGTTCTGTTCTGTCCATGACTGTAATGATTACACTTTTACAGCCGCTAGAGTACGTATTGTGAAGTCCTCGAATCCCTCAAGCACAGTCTCAATGTGCTTTACAGACTGTTCGTACTCGCTCCCGCTGGCATCATCAATGTTCAGCAGGAACATTAAGTCATCTCTAATCTTGCGGATGACTATGAAAGATAGGCTACATTGCATCGATAGTTCCGTTGCTATTGTCATCTCATCTCCTGTAGTACGTGATTACTTGAGTCTCCTCTTCCAATACCAAACTTGAAGAAACCCTGCTTGAATGAGCCAAAACCCGGTCTTATTGGCAAATCCAAAATCCCAACATCCTAGAGCAAATCTCATCTCCTCCTCCTCATCTTCAAATCCCCATTAGGTAACTGTTCTACCTTCCATCGATTGAGCATAGCCACAACAGCTGCTTGCATTTGTAGCTTTCTCTGCTGCTATTGTCATCTCATCTCCTTCGAAACAAAGTACTTGACATCGATTTCCACAGGCTGCTATAATTGCTTCTGTGAGGCATTCAAGGGGCCCAAGAGGCCCCATGAAAGCATCACCCAACCAATCATAAGTCTTTAAGGCTAAGTCTATTTAGCCCTTATCCTGGAACTCCCACCAACCCTCTAAATCTTCTTTATTCCTGTTGGTTGCTAGCTCCTGTGCCTTTGCACCTAGCATGATCCCGCGATGGAATGCACCTAGCAGGCTGATGTATAGTTGGATGCTGTTACAGCGAGCACCCTCAGCCGCAAACTCTTCGATGATGCCAACTGTGCTGGCGCTAGACACCATTGCATCAGCGAATGCCTTGCATATGTCACATGGTTCGCCGTGCTGTATTGGTGCATGGCCGTCCATCTCCAGGCGTATTGCTTCGTCTAAGTCTGTTGGCGTAATGATTACACTCATTTCTCACTCCTCCTCAATATAATCGCTCTCTGCAAGCTGTAAGAGGTAGATGTCCTCTCTGGTGGCATTCCAGCTGTGCGAGACTGCCTCATTGGCATCGTCTGAATCATTGAACGTGGCGCACGAACAGGCTACGGTGCCATCCGCGTGCATGGTCAGTTTCTCTTTGCAATCGTTACAGAAGAACTGTCTCATTGTATCTCCTTTGTTATCAACTCTTTTCTCATTCTCGCCGCTGTTAGCCTAATCTTCCTACCAGTGGTTAGGACGGTTCCATTAAATCTGCGTCTCCGGTTATAGTGATGGAATGATCCATCGTGGATATAAGGATCATCCTGGGAATCAATCCTAACCGGCTTTACCACTCCTGAAACCTTAACTTGATATACAGCACCAATAGTTACTTCCGATTGTTTCATCGTCTCTTCTTTGTCATTAGCACTAGCATTGTAATGAACGCAGCTAGTATTAGCAGTCCACCGCTCACCTCCATCCATTCAGGCATATGGCTTGCACCGAGTACAGCCGTCGAAGCAATCCACATACCCAGTTTGGCTATCTTCAGTAACCCGTATGAATACTGGAGTGCCACCATACCGCCCACAATTAGGGCAGCATTCTAGATCGTCCCAAGGTTCGTCTGGTGTATCCATGTCCTCGGGGTATGGTTCTCTAGAGTCAAAGTCATCTTGATACGAGTCAGTTATCTGATAGCTCATCGAATGTCTCCACTACTGGCACCATGATTACTCGGACATGTTCCGAGAATATGGTCTCTTCCATCTCGTTGTGTATATGACCGATCAGCCTTGCATTATAATGCTGAGTCGGATTGAAGGATAGAAAGTATTCACCCTTCTTTGGTGCTCGTACTTCGCCCGTCGATTGATACGTCATAGGTCCTCTTTATTCATCCTTGGTGGTCTCTGTGGCACTATGCCATTGTTATATAATGCTAACCATTCTGCTTTTAGCCTAGTTACAGCCTGTTCCCACCCTCTTCCCTCTATGTCGATGAATGAGAGGCTGAGAGCTATAGCTGCGAATACTGCCTTCGGTGTATCGTCGTATAGCTTGCCCAAAACAGGTAAGTATTCATTGTGTCGTTTCATTGTCCTATCCTCACTATTGCTTTTCTGTGTGGTCTCTTCAAATGCACTATCACCCCTGGCGCAGGTGTATAGCGCGCCGTCCTCTCGTTGTGCAATGGGATGCAGAAGTCTACCTGTGATGTAAAAGCCCTATCACCATTGCTTTGCACCCATAGTCTATATTCCTTGAATAGCTCGCGAGCTTTGATCGACTCCTCATCCATAAGTAACCATTCTCCATCAAAGCCAGCAGAGAATGCCTGCTCTCTGGTGATGCTGCGATATGCGCGGTAAGGTTTCTTAGCCATGTTTTATAGCACCCCCTGATGGACCATTCTCGCCGTTGATGTAACCAAGCCATCTATAACGGTCGAAGTTCCTGTTCTGTTCTTTACAGAAGTCCGCTAACTCAGCCACTATCAGAACCCACTGGTCCATGCGTTCTAAATCTGTCTCCCGCGGCTTCATGTACTTCAGTGATTTCGCTAATGCGATAAAATGTTTCTTCGTCATGATCTCTCCTCTAACTCTGGTGTGTATAGCTCAAGGCCATTTGCCTTGTTAAGCATGTTGGCATATCTGAGCGCCTTGTATCTTTCATTAAGCACCCAACATGTATTCTGTCCTGACACTCGTGTGCCATCTCCGTCATACAGCCCTACATAGACGAAGTAATCATCTTTACTTCTAACCTCTGGTCTCCACTGCATTTGTCAAATCCTCCATATTCCTCTCTGTCACAGAGGAATACGCAGCACTAGACAGGTATCAGCACATCATTGATATCCTCGCCGCTTAGTATGAAGTACTCATACATGCCATACTTGCATGGCACTTCAATACGCTGCGGATCTCGCTTCCACGTCCTCACAGCACCATTGACCTTGACTGTGCGCCAGTTGCCATGTTGATCTCGTACTTCAATGTGTGCTTTGGAATTGCAATAGCTCACCATCTCAGCTATGCTCTCCGGGTTGCGGAACCTAAGTTTTTCAGGTCTCCGGCTGTATCCACTCTTTACTTCAAATGTCTCTGTCATCGTCGCTATCCTCTTTTTGCTCATCGTCGTAAAACGGTTCGTTGCAATTACATGATTCACCAGCTGGTACATCACAGCCACACTCAAAACATTCGTAGTACTTTACCCATTCACCATCTTTCCAGTGAGCATTCATGTTAGGGCATCCATGCTCATGGCAAGCCCGACCATTAATGCTCAACATCTCACATTGATCGCATTGCATATAGAACCTCCAACTAGCGCCACTATCTCTAGCGGCGCCTATTCGAGACTCTATTGCCCTATCTTCAGGATGTAAGTATCCCGCAGATAATCTCTCGCGTGAACCAGGATGAGTATGCCTTGTATTTCTTCACACTCCATCATCGCTCTCAAGAGTCTAAATGTGCTGTCGCTGATATCGCTTGGTTTCATATTATCTCCTCTTGCCTTTGTGGTTCAGCCCGTCATTGTGCATGATTACAGCTAAAGCACTATTGATATGAGTATCATCCAAGTAAGAGTAGAGATTGTCACATGCCCATTTGGTGCTAGATACTCCATCTATTTTTGCAGAGTGGAACACATCCCAATTGAATCTCATGTGGGATAATCCCTGCGCTTCATAGGTATCCACTGTGATAACTGGATACTTAGCTAGTACTTCTTCACAAGCGGCCCGCATCTTTTCATAATGCTCTTTGGTAATCTTCAACATCTTCTCTCCCCCCGAAGTCCCATTATCCACCCATCCTGTACCGCCCTGTCACACTTACCCATATCTCTATGATTACAAGGCGAATGAAAGTGTTGACGCAATCCAAGCTATTTCACTGTTTGCTCTTATCTCTTCTGTTATCTATGGGTTATACTGTATAACGAGAAATGACCGTAATGATTACACTATTCTCCGCCATATACATAAGGTGAGACGAAGAAGGCCCGAGTGGCTGTACGGTCTCTGAACGCTGCGCGCGTATACCTCGTGGATGGAATGCGCTTGCACCACTTGCACTGTCTAGTTCGAGTACGATGCCAGTGCTTGCAAGTAGGACAGCGCCAGTCATCATCTCGTTGGCCACCGGGCATAACACTATCATCTCACGACCAGGTGCTATAGTGCTCAACGTAATCGCATGGGCGCTGCGCGCCCTTGCTCTCACGTTGCGTGCTGCGCACGACGCATCAGTGATGGCATAGACATGGATGGTCCGTCATGCTCACTCATCATCTCGCGCTCGGTCGTCTAGCTGGCGTGAGCTTGAGCTTGTTGCCTATTGACTCACATTACCTGCTGCATTGTTTGAGGGGATACCTAGGGGGATGCTGGGGTGAGGCGCCGCATCTATACAGTTCAATAAAAAATAAAATAGCAGGTTGTATTGATTACAAAGCACTTACATCACTGTAATGATTACACTAATATCTTCTCGCTGAGACGACTACGTGACAGAAAGTTTGGTGGGATAACTATCTGCGTGGTGCTTAGCTTATTCCGGGATGGATGACAGTCTAGGCACTCAGCTTATCTCGCCCTCACGTTGACGCTATATAATACTTCGTATTATATAGGTCAAAGTTCGGGCTGGGCCAGCAGCCATCACACATCACAGATAGGTCAGGCAAGCGGACGGAAGGACAGACGCGCTTGCGCGGCTGTCCTGGAGTCCTAATAGTATTCTGGCGGGAGTGATTGGACTCACTCATTGAAAGTAGGCGAGAAGCTCGCCTTCATTCACTGAATGAAGAATGAACGTAACATGGTGACATGGCATAAGTCAAGTTTTGTTAATTAGATTTAATAATTATTATTGTGAGATATTTCTGGGGTGATCTGCACTATATAGGTATGAAGAAGATAATGATTGCAGGATTGATGTTACTCAGTCTTGTAGTGGTTGGTGTCGCCAACTACCCAGTAGTGCCTAAAGAGAATTGTGGCAAGTGTGAGAACGGTTATCAGGTCTGTGATGTGGGTGGTCATGAGCATGTATATAAATGTGTGCTGACCACCCATAAGTCTTGGCTGGATAAGCTCGCTGATTCTCTAAGGTAGGAGAGGGTGGGCCGGTGCAGGAACCGGCCCATCATCTGGTGAAGTTAATGGTATGGGATAGTAGGCAACCGACATAAAGAATCCACCAATACCTACTAAGTAGTTAGGTCCCATTTTAGACCTTACTGTCTGAGCGAATGCAGCCGCCTTAGCTTGGTCCACAACCCCTGGAGCGGACACTGGCAGTCTCAGCCAAAAGCAGAATAGAAACATGTCATCCACTTTGGCATTAGGATCAAAGACTCCCTCAGCAGTCAAGGTGTTAAGCATGTCAGTTGCAAATGTTTGAACGTTCTGTACTGTGACAGACATAAGTATACTCCTATGCTGCTACTTCTTCAAGCTCACTCATATAATACTTCATGAGCCTGTCAATCTCTGAGTCTTGTATAGCTGGCATAGTCCTCACTTCTAATGTGTTCCCACACAAAAGACAGATACCAGCCTCAGCAGGTACCCGCCTGTGACATCCAGCGCAAATAGTGGTTCCGTCGCAGAACATGGCATACCTCCACCAAGATTATGCCATAAAACTGTAATGATTACACTAATAGGCAAATTAAAGTTCGTTAGGATAGGGACATCTTATATGAACAGTCTAATTTGTCCCCAACATCATATACGACTATGCAATAGTGCCTAGCACAATCTTCATGGCATGAGGGATAACCAAATACAGATAGTCTATACCAGAGCAGTAACATTTAGAATCCGGTGCAGATGAACATCCCAGAATCACTGCCGGTCCCGCTGATAGTGAATGCCGTGCCACTGGAGAGTTCTATCTCCATGGGATTCTTAGCGGAGGTGTCGGTGGCATTACAGAAGTAGCTGCTTGAGTTGGTAAATATGCCCCCAGGGAAAATGACATTATATGTCCCACCAGAGAGAGTGAATGAAGCAGCCAATATCTTAGTGGTGGTGGATGCAGGAGTAGGAGTTGGCACACCAGTGTAGAGAATATAGTTCGAGAATAGATTAGTGACTGGCGTAGTCGAGTTCACCACGATAGGAGAATTACCTGTCGGGATCTCGGATATCAACTGCCCACTGAATGGGACACTGGCACTGTAACTGGATCGGATATTACCAGTCACATCAAGTATAGAGCCGCCTCTATTGGTGCCCGCTCCAGGTCCGATAACATTATTAAGTCCATTAGTCTGGCCTGGATCGGTGCCGGGAAACTGAACTAGATAACCGGTGCTGTTGCCTCCAACTAAAGATGTGGTCTGGCCTGACTCGTCATTGAATCCATAAACAGTTACATTGGCCTGATTATTGGCTGTGATGAGTTGAGTCACTGGCCCTATAGGAGTGAACATCTCAATACCGAAAGCAAATAACTCGCCGCCATTAGTGGTGATGAACTCTGCAAAGGGTCCATGTGCCGGATTGAGATCATCCTGATTAAAGAATGGAGACACTAGTGAAAGATGATTGCCTCCATTATTACTCTGTGTGATGAAGTCATAATGAGTGGAGTTGGCTGCATAGTTAGGATTCTCAAAGTGCCCTGCCACCACAGACACTAAGGCATGTGAAGTAGTCCCATTCCCTATAGAGAGTTGAGCCTGATCGAAGGAGCAGTCAGTCATCTTATGCTCACCGGCCTGCAACCATACTGAATTAGTGAATGGGGCTGGTGCATCAGCGAATGTAATGTGGTCCCACTGAATATTCTCACCACAACCTACGCAGGAGCTAGGGAATATTACATTATTGCCACTATTCCTAATGAGTCCATGCCCCAACTTCACTATCCAAGTGTTGCTACCGAATGTGACTCCCACTCCAAAGCTGTCAATCTTGAAATCATAAATAGCTGTACCCTGTGCTCCATTGACGGTGCCTCCGATGTTGAGTCCGACTGAGGTAGCTGTCGGGCCGGTGCCAACAAGAGCTATGTCTCGAAGTCCTTTGCCCATAGTTAGGCCAGTGCCATAGTCGAATGTGATAGCAGTGCCAGATGTGGCTGTGTAGTTAATGACTACTGCATTACCTGGAGATCCCTGGAGTAGAACAGGCTTGTTATTGGTATTGAAGTTAACCCCAACAGATAACTTGTATATTCCTGGAGGAAACCAAATAGTACCGCCAGCAGCAGTCAAAGAGGCATAAGCGTTATTGAGCGCAGTGGAAATATCAGTATTTCCTGTTGGATCTGCCCCGAAGTCCAGAATATCCATGAAATCAGCGAGTTTGGCGTTCTTAGTCCGGTTGACAACTGCTCCATTCGTCACCCAGAGGTTAGGAGGCTCAAAATTAGGGTCAATGTTAGACTCTGACCCTAAAGTGAAGGGTGCAGGCAGTCCACCTTGGGATATTTGCACATCATAGAGACCTTCAGCCGCGAAAGCCTGATAATAGCCGTTAAAGTTACCAGAAAATGGGTTAGATAGGGGTGTTGGGGATGTCGTATTCGTTGAAAACAAAGGGGCTAGGGTCAAAGTGCCTGTCTGATACACAGTAATAGTGCATTGTGGATATGACTGCTGATAGAACCTCGATATAGGTCCACCCGTGGGAGTCCCAAGTGCCCCATAGATAGTGTAAGTGTAGGTATCTGAAGTAGTTGAGGCCCCACCAATAACAACAGTACCTACATTAGATACTTGTACAGCTATCTGCCCACTTACGTTATATCCCATAGAATCATATACTTCCACGAATGGGGTGGGACCCTGCTTATGAGTTGAGGCCAGAATAGTTATGGAAGTACCTGTGAATGAGAATGGTCCGTAAGGGGCCGCTGTACCGCCTGTACCAGAGGCAGTTACTAGAGAATTACCCTGTTCACACCACCCACTAATGGACCCCAGACCCCAAGAGCACTGAGTGTATATAATAATGATAAGAAAAAGCCTCAAATGTCTCATTTGTCCTCTGAGTGTAATCATTACACTTTTATTGACTCATGTCTAACCAATAGCCGCCGCTATAGAGACACATATTGATGATGCCTCCAGAGATATAGGCATGAGTAGACAATAGGTTAGCAGGATTGTAGTGTGATCGGATCTCTATTGCAGATGACCCATTAATTGCTGCTGTATTAACTCCCCCAGTCTGTAGGCTGTGAGACAACATCATTGTCACGCACATACCAGGAAGAGGAGCAGTTACAAGTAGAGTACTACCTACAACTGCATTATTAGCGCCGGTCTCAGTAGATATGAAGTTATAGCCTATGCTAGTAATGCCTCCTGGCTGGAACCCTCCAATCTGTGGGCCATTCGGAGTTCCTTGTGTAGCTCCATTCGCATAGAGTTGTGGGCCGCCATAAAGAAAGAATGCCCCAGACCCTAATGTAGTACTGCCGAAAAGTGTAGCTGGAGTAGCTTGGGCATAAGCAAGTCCTTGGAAAGTTACTGTCCCATCATAAGTGCCAACGAAAGCTACCTGATTCTGGGCTAGCACCATGATTGTGCCAGTTATAGAAATGTTATAGAAGAAGTAACTGGAGTTATTAGGTTGGAGGCCACCATACATGTAACCTCCATCAATCACTGTAGTTAGGTTGGCTCCATCTAACAGAAGTGGCCCGCTTGTAGTCTGCACGATGGTTGCTATCTGATAACTAAATAGAAGATAGCCAAAGGTGGTGACATTAGTTACATGTATGTTGCCTGCGGGAACATGCCACGAGATAGATGCGGATGAGCTAGTGAGTGAGCCAGCAGCATTGAATAGTCCAGTGTCTTCTACGGTGCTGTCTTCGTCGCCATCCATGTTCAAGATAATGCTACCTACTGGTGCGAAGTCTACACGTATCTTAGAGACCTTATCCTGTACTGAGTTCTCTGGTCGGCTAAGATTTATAATGTTACCTGTCCCAGTACAGTTCGTACAGTTAACCTCGAATCCTTCAAGAGTGAATCCAAATAAGCTAGCATCACCAGTGACTATCTCTCCTGTGAACCCAGATGCTACTGCGAGAGAGACACCAATTCCAGTGAGCCTTCCATCAGACATCCCAGCCTGAATATATACACCTGTGTGCAGAGTATAGTCACCTGCTGGAATGACTACATATGGCGTGCTCATATTAGAAGCCTGAATAATAGCTTCTTCAATCCCAACTGTCCCGCTACTTACTGTGAACGCTCCGCTATGTGAGTTAGAGCAGCTAAGTGTAATGACTCCTGATGTTTGGCCTGATGTGCCGGACCCGCCGACTATAGTACAAGCCTCTGCTGTTCCAGTTCCTCCCGACACCCATAACTTATGATGACCATCTGACCCATTAACCCCCAGCGGAACAGGAGTCATAGTAATGTTATTATTGCCTGGAGATATGGAAGAGATCGTACCTGTCTGTGCTGGGAAGTTGTAATCAGATGAACTTAGATAGGGTAATGATGTGAATCTGGTAGTGGTGTTATTTCCTGTATTAGGTTGGATCTGAAGGTACTGAGTCTGCTGCCCAACTGGTGGGGAGAATCCACCAGCCCCCATAGGTTGCCATACACTCCCGTTGTACCAGCACCATACAGAGTTGCCCCCCCCTCCAGTTGAGCAGTCACTAAGTGATACGCCATCTTTAATTCTAACTACCCACCCCGCTGCTGCTGGGGATGGTAGTGTTCCGACTGTGAGTGCGCTCTTAGAAACAAGTGGGGAAGGTTGGGGCTGATTTTGAGATAACAGAGAAGTGCAAAAGACTAATAAGGCCAGTGTTATCTTCATATGCCTATTAAGTGTAATCATTACACTTTCAAGTATACTATGGGTATGAATAAGAGAGTAGCAGCATTAATAAAGGAGAGAGACGAGATAAGAGGGCTGGTGCCAAGTACCAGTTTCGGCATAAAGGATAAGGAGTATGGGGCTTACCTGACTAAGTTGAATCCCCGAGAGAATCCTAATGTAAGACAGGCTCTCGCCTGCTCACCTGACCCAAGATTCCAAGAGTTCTTAGAGCGAGTCATGATGCCTAGATACAAGAAGGTGTCTATGCAGTCAATAGCTAAGGCTTGCAATATAGATCTTATGGAGTTTAATAAGTGGTGGCAGAAGGAGAGCACGCAAGCTGCATTAGCTGTGGCTCAGACTGCAAGTGTTGATATCACAAGAGATATGGTGGAAGATGCCCGCACTGTAAATGTTGTATGTGACAGATGTGATGGGATGACTTGGGTATCTGCCCCTGCTGGATTGCCAGATAAGACCCCCGGTTATAGATCAATGGAGAGTGGCGAAGAAGTCTTATGGATTCGAGACTGCCCGGTATGCACCAGTGGTAAGATCCGTAAGCCTGGAGATGCACATGCCAGAGATAGAGTGCTGGAGATGAGCGGACTTACTAAGAAGGGTGGCGGAATGGTACTAGTACAGAACTTTGGAGGGGCTAGCCACTCGTCTGCTGTAGGTGAATTGGATATGATGACTCTAGATGTGACATCTGAGGTGGGCTAACCCAGCCCAAACATAGCAGTCTGGGCTGGGAATGTTCTGGGTTATTATTTGGCCTTAGCTGTCGCGGCCTTAATTCTCTGAACAGCGGCAGTATGTTCAGGAGTTCCAGGAGTAGCATTAACAGCCGTAGCAAGATCCTGGAGAATAGACAATAGACTCGGAAGATCTTGAGCTAATCCGGCTAAGATGGCTCCTATAAGCTCGAAGATTGTTATTGCAGTCATTAGAGTGATCCCTCCCCTACTCCATTATGCACATAAAAGTGTAATCATTACACTTTACATAGGTGATAGTCTGAACATGCTCTCTATAGGTGACACTGCTGGGCACGCAACATAAAGTGTCTGGTCTACATAGTCATATGCGCCACCCATACAGCCGTTAACCTGATTAGTCGTGCCACTGGTTTGACTAGATGGCCGTGGTGTGAGAGTCCACCCAGTTGGATCACTCAGCGTATGTGCCACATCGTGAATAGAGTAGATGGCTCCGTTATCTGCAACCATTCCTATCTTGGGATCTGCTATATTGGATGTATTAATCCAGCCTAACTGGAATCCACCAATAACTAACTGATTACCTTGTGCATTATTACCCCAAGTGCTGCCACGTCCGTATACGGGGGGTGAAGCTAACCCGGCAATCGCCCACTCTTGGTTAGAGGCTAAGTTTGCTAGGTCAAAGATCTCCCATGTAGAGCCAGAGGAGAATACATCAATTGGGGTAAAGGTTCCGGTACAGGTCTGTTGTCCAGGAGTCCCGCCTGAGCAAGTGCCTACTTTGATCCGAATAACGTTGCTCTGCATATCTAGAGTAGAACGAAGCTGAAATGGGTCCATATACATGTATTCATTAGCATCTGCCGCATCCCATACCATTTGAGCGCCAACATAGTACCCGTTATTCTGAATGGATGCGAGATTCCCATTGCCAGTTACTTGAGGATTACCGCCTGTGCCTAAGTTAGCCAAGCTGAAGAAAGACCAGCAACTAGAACTCGTGAACCCTCCAGCACATGAGGCAGCATTGGAATTGTAACGTGCCATCACAGTGTCAGTAGGCAAGAAGTAAACATACTGGCCACCATCATATCCACCAGATAGATAGCCTCCTGCGCTGGAGTTGAATGCACCGATATTGACGTGACTGAAGTTAGTGATAACAAAGGTATTAGTCCCAGAAGTGCCAGTATCAAACCGGATTACATTCCGATTAGTGGAGGGTCCGCCATGTGTTGGTACATAGTATACATATCGACCGTCATAAACTAGACCACACCAGCCATACCCGGAGCTTGATGGGCTAGTAGTGGCTCCTCCGACGTTAGCATTTATGGTTGTGAATCCAGTGCATCCTGTGGGAGTGGCTGACTGACAAGGTAGAAGAAAGCCCTGCCAATTAGACGGATTTGTTAGACCCTGCCCGTTGTATCTGAGTACAGCTAGGCCAGAGCGGCTAGCAATGTCTGCGATGTCTGGGGCGAAGTAGTACCACGGCCCGCCTGCTGATGCTGGCTGGAATACCACATTGCCTACATACCCAGCGGCAGTTGCAGTAGTTGGGCATGGGGCAGCAGTGCATGTGACAACTGAGCCTACTAGGGATGTGGAATCAAAGATTTCCCAGTTAGCTGAACATGCAGCAGATGTAGAGCAGTGGAATGTGCCAGATGGCCCACCTGTATAGCCGATCCACTGTCCAATAGGAGTAGATTGTGCTTGCTGCCAGGGGTTGAATATTGCCTCCCCATTGGGATAAGTTGAGTTAGCAGGGACGTATACTCCACCTTGATAGCCTTGTGCTGGGACACAACCTGGAGTGCTAGTAGTTGAGCACCCCAGAGTTCCGCAGTTAAGAGATGTCGCCTTAGCTACATTGCATACTCCAGTCATGCTGGGGAACAGAGAGAATGTGGGTGCTAGGTTATTAGTCTGTGTGAGATGTAGTGGAGTCCATGTGGATGGTTGATTTACTCCACTCTGTGTTATACCCGCTGTAGCAGTAGATCCTATTACAACTGTCCCGAGAGCAACGGCAGGAGCAGTAATAGTAATCGAATATGCCTGGGTGCCAGTGTTCCCGTGAGAGTCTACGGCTGTGACTGTAAAGTTAGTTGTCCCGGTGGATGTTGGCGTCCCACTAATAACCCCTATGGTTGGAAAGTTAATGAACAGTCCTGGTGGTAAAGATCCAACTGTGAGTGAGTAAGTGTATGGGAAGATTCCGCCGCTAGCACCTAGACTCTGTGCATATAGTGTCCCTTGAATGCCTGTAGGCATGACATTAGGGGCAATGATAATCGTGGGTGGAGCAATAGTTACAGAGTAACTGAGTCCACCACTATTACCAAGTGAGTCAGTAGCCGTCATGGTGAATCCATAACTGGTAGCAGTGGTGGGGATTCCAGAGATGGTGCAGTTACCTGTGCCAGTCTGTGTTGTGCCTGCTGGTATAGATCCAACTGTTACATCACAGGTATATGGGCCAGTCCCGCCACTGGGTGTGATGGCCTGCGAGTATGCAATCCCCACGGTGCCATTCGGCAGCGTCGATGGCGAGAGCGTAATCGGAGCCATTGGTTCAACTGCTTCAATGATTGTCGGGTTCGTCGCCACCACCACGTTCGATGCGTTGCGGAAGCTCGCTGTGTAGTACAGCATCCTTTCGCTGATCGCTGGTATCGTGATCGTGCACGATGTAGTGCAAGCCAAACCAGTTGGCGACTCGCTTGCATATAAGAAAGGTGCTGTCCCGCTCGGGATCGTCGCTGCATTCGCTATACATGGGTCGTTCCTTGTGGTGCAGTTTCCGTTGTAGTCTAAATAGCCAAAGGTGATGATTGCGTTAGTGACGCTGAGGCCAGTTGGAGCCGTCAGGTTAACGGCAATAGGGATGAAGGCATTGCGGACGAAGCTGTCTACCGATGGGTATGGGGGTAGCTTGGCGATATAGTTGGAACGTGAATTGCCATCCAGATATGGTGCGGGGAAGAACACCCATGAATTATCTGGCATCAAGTGAGGCCCAACCTGCCCCTGCGTCTGCTTGGGAGGGCCTACCATGTGGGTTAGCACGCGCTGATATGCCGCGTTCGGATCGTTCTGCTGCGTGCTTGCCTGTACTACGCCCTGCATGACTGGGACCGCGTTGGTGATACAAACATCATTGGCCTGTGGATCTTGCGACAATCCGCTAGTCACATCCCCGAAACAGAACTTGATAACGATCCCTGGAACGTTCACGTAAATAGAGCCCAGTGCACTGCCAGAATTACATTCTCCGATCACACGTGGAATGCAATAAGTGTAGATGGGGGCTGTCGTGGTCGCGCAAGTTGGATTGCAGATGTTGGAGCTTGGCCCGCTGATGTCAACTAATGGATGGGGGCCGGAACTCGCGTTCGTGGCGTAGATCTTCCTGTTCAGGTTAGTCCCGAGTCCAACGTTCCCAAAGTCATCTGCATCGATGATGTCGCCTCCAGAGAACGTTTCTACCCACACATTGCCGCCCACATTGCTATACACAATTGCGGGTGCCGACGTGGCTGCGCCAACTAGTGGGCGCACATCAAAGAAAGCTTGCTGCTCACTGGATATAGCATTCTCTCCAGATGGGCCTGGGTGGGATTGGTACCAGCCGGACATTGCGCTTGGCCCATTGGTCAAGCCATCAAATACTGGGGTCTCGGTTACTAGGGCATTTGGCGCGGCGAGGACTGCGGCAAAGGTGCTGCCGTAGCGCGCCCAGTAGGTTTGCGGACTGCCCGCAGCGGGACCGTTATTATCCTGTACAACAGACCACGTGCGAGTATATCCGTGACCAACGCAACCAGCTTGAGGATCTATGATAGTATTCTGCCCTAGCGGATCAGTGGCATACGGCCACAGGGTGTAGCATCCCAAAGTGCTGTTCGTGAAGGTGGAATAAAGTCCTCCGACGAAGCTTAGCCCCGGCCATTCTGGTCCGGCATGTGTGCTCGCATAGTTCGATGGCAGGAAGAATATGTATTTGAGCGTGGTGTTGAGCAGCGGGTTATTGCCATTGTTGGGGTATTGCAGGCGGAATATCCACTGGGATGGATCGCCTCCCACCCCTTTTTGAATCAGTTGGAGCACTTGCGCGGTAGCATTGCGGAACCCGCATCCTGTCTGGTTGGTGCTGATGCAGACGAAGTCTCCCACTTGTGATACGGCAGGCACTCCAGGGGCGGTTCCTTGCAGCCCCTTGCTAGTCCAGTAGTATGGTTCACATCCGCCCGTGGTGCAATCACTGAACCCTGTAGCTGGATTGATCTGAAGCTGGACGCATGTATCAGGGGCTGTTACGCCTAAAGAGTTAGTTGGACATGCTATTACTTGAGGGGCTGCGCTTGCGCTGTTCCCAGGTACCTCAGAATTAGTGGTCACATACATGGCTGTATCACCAATCACCTGATCGCCCGGTTCAATAGGCTCCACTCCGTATCCTAGATATGGAGAGGCTTGCCCATAGTCCTCCGTCCCGTGAACTCCGCTAAATCGAGAATTGGCATACTGCCATGTATTGAGCGCCGCTATGATGTGCGCCCCAGTCGTACCAGCATGGGCTGGATTGTGGTCTCCCGGAGAGATAACGAACAGCCATTGCATTGTGTTCTGGCCATCCTGAGCGCCAACGCCTGCATAGCATCTCACGAGCAGGTTGCCTTGCTGCACCTGTGCGCCAACACAGGCAATGAGCGGCTGAGCAGCGGGAACAACGGCAGTGGTCCCCAGATAGGCGTTCGCTAAGGAAAGAATGTCCATTCCAAGCGATCCTGGCGTGAGGTCTGATATGGTTACGCTGTTTGCTGGATACGTTAGGGTATAGGTTCCGACCGTTGCTGCCCCAGAACCAATACTTGCGCTGGCCGAGAAATTGTTATTTGTAGTGTATGTTCCCCCAAAGTCTGTTTCCAGAACAACCCATTTACTGTTCGTATCCTGTACCACGCAGTACCATGTCGGGATGGATGCTGTGTCGTCAACCACCATGTAAATGTCGGGGAGGTATGGGCAAACCTGGGATGCCCACTGATCTGAGCCGGATGTCTTTGCATTGGTCTGCATCTGCCCGATGATACTGGCGGTTCCGTTAGAGGGATTGTACCAAGTCAACCACCCGCTTGCTCCAGCATCGTCTGTCATGCATAGATACCCCCCGCTGAATATTGTATGCGAGCAAGTGGTTTCAAGTCCCTGACTGGGGGTCTCAGCATCCAAGCCAGACACATATGACGCAGTGACGCCTTGAATGTTGACCGAGGACCCCGCGTCCGCCGTGTGTCTGCGGATCATGATCGAGTATCCCTGTCCGCAGAAGAAGGTGTAAGTGTTGCCTGGAGAAGTAGCTAGCGTCAGAGAGTTCTGTCCCGTAGTGCCAGTGATGACGGCTTCTGCATTGGTCCCGCTAGATGTAGACAGACATGCATCTGCTACCGAAACGGTAGACAATCGGATGCGACCACTCTGGAGCCAGTCGAAGCTAAAGAAGTCACTGATATTACTAACGCCGCTTCCATTGTTGTACCCCGTACACGTTCCCACCCGTGTAACGATGTTTCCTGAAACTGTGGCGCATCCGCCCTGCTTGTACGCATCGTAGGACGTGATCTTTGGGCTGCTATCATATATCCAAGGGTCAATGCCCGTCGTTCCCGCTGAGATCGTGGCCGGGGTAGTTACGACTGCCGCTGAACCAGATGTGCAGCATGGCAGTGTAACAGCGTTTGACAGAATCTTGGTCGCAGTATTGCCACCCATGTTCATGGAGAGAGCCACATCCAAAGTACAAAGTGAAGTGATGGCGCTTGAGCACCACCCATTCATATTGATCTGCTGTTGCAGTATCGCCATGGCACACTGGGGATTGTTTATGCAGGACTGCACCAACTGGCCCCAATCGTGGTGCCCAGTAGTATCAATGATATTGTCGGGACGTACTACCAACCAATCCGTCGAGTTCGTTACCGAAGCATATCCTGAACTCGTGTTTGCATTGCACGGAGTAGTCCATGGACCAACCGTGTCGCATACTACCTGCCCCTGGTTGTAGGATGTGCCTGGAGTAGTCGCCTGCGTTCCGGTAACGTATCCGAACCCTGGATATGTAGCATGCTGGATAGACAGGCCGGTCTGCGGGTCTGCCTGTGCGAAGTTTGGCACGATGCCGGGGTCTGATGGAGCCGCGAATACGCCTGGATTCGATGGATCAGTATAGAATGGATCGCCATACCCAAGTCCGAGGGGAACGTTCATGGTCGTGAAGCCGAACGTCACTGGAGAGCCACCGCACGTCACGGAGCCGAAGTACTGGGTGTTCGTGGTCAGCGCGTTCGAGACGTACTGATTGTTGTACCCGTTGATCGTGGATAGCACTAAATCGGA